>ERZ795049.776-NODE-776-length-45799-cov-10.134422_pt1 | contig 45799 bp, 38 predicted proteins | sample MGYA00375133_ERZ795049 | MGnify/ENA primary metagenome ERZ795049 (study PRJEB30178, sample SAMN05720147) | activated sludge metagenome | isolation source: anaerobic digester from wastewater treatment plant | place: Japan | collected 2015-04-20 ... | reverse complement strand
CAGGTCTTGACATGTGACACCTGTGTCACATGTCAAGACCTGACCCCGAGACCTCTGACCCCATGACTGATGATGAGCCAGAACACCTCAAGCGGATTCAGATACGCTGCCGAAGGACGCAGCGGCGCATGAACTTCGTCATCTCGATCGACACCGAAGAGGATGACTGGGGGTGCTTCCGCCGCACCGGCCACGGGTGCGTAAACACAGAGAGGATCCCTTCTGTTCAGGAGATCTTCGACCGATATGGCGCGAGGCCTACCTATCTGATCACCTACCAGGTGGCCGCGGACAGGGACTCGGTGAAGGTTCTGAAGAAGATCCTGGATTCCGGAAGGTGCGAGATCGGGTCGCACTGCCATCCATGGAACACTCCTCCGTTCGAGGAGGAGCCCTGCGAGTACAGCTCCATGCTCTGCAACCTGCCCGAAGACCTGCAGTACAGAAAGCTCGAGACACTTCACGAAGCCATACGGGCGAGCTTTGGGGTCGAGCCGACCTCATTCAGGGCGGGAAGATGGGGTTTCAGCGAAACGGTGGCCCGGAACCTGCTGAAGCTGGGCTATCGGGTGGACACCTCGGTTTCGCCCTTTTGCGACTGGTCCGAGTATTGCGGCCCGGACTTCACCGACGAGCCAGCAGGGCCGTATTTCATTCGATGCACAGCAGGGGGCGACCGCGAAACCGGAGGGGCCCTGGTGGAAATTCCGCCTACCATCGGTTTTTTTCAGAAAAACTTTGCGTTCTGCAGGCGCGTGGCGAGCATCATCCAATCGGGCCTGTTTCAGGGATTGCACGTGCCCGGTCTGCTGAAGAGGATGAATCTGCTCAACCTGGCATGCCTCTCCCCCGAGCAGAGCAGCGGCCGGGATATGCTGCGGTTGAGCCGGTCGTTCATGAGAAACGGATACGGATATCTGAACATGTCGTTTCACTCGACATCGCTGCTTCCGGGCAGGAGCCCCTTTGTTCCGGACGAGAGCGCATATCGCAGGCTTTTGTCGGGCATTGACTGTCTGCTCGACTATGCGTCGGAGCATGACATGAACTTCCTGTGCTTGTCTGAGGCCGGCGCGGCATTTCGAGAAGCCGGTGCGAATGCGAAGATGCGCGCGGCACCGGCAGCGGAGGCACAGGCTTCCCGGGGTGACGCGTGCGGGGAACCCTTCTGAGTGAATGTCTCGAAGAAATATGAGCGCTGCCGGCGGCCAGTTATGCCCCTGGAAACGGGGCCTGGAAAGAGCCGGCGGCATTGCGAGGCCTTGTTCATAACAAGCGTGAGATCTTTCGCCAGCCATGCCCGAAGACGGCTGAAAGCCGCTTCACCGGATGGCTGACGACACTCGATATGACCCTGATCCCCGGATGCGACCGCTGATCGTGAAAACCGCTATTCCACCCCGTTCGAAAAGATTCCTGTAGAGGCGACCATGGCGATAAAAGAGCTCCGCTTCCTGCTCAAGCACTCGAGTGTATACGGTCTCGGCACGATTTTCGCCCAGGCTGCGGGATTTCTGCTGCTGCCCTTCTACATGAATTTTCTCACTCCGGCCGACTATGGAGTGGCGGCCATTGTGGAGACCTCGATCACCATCATCGGGATCATGGTGAGCATGGGCCTCAACCAGGCCATAGCGAGGTTTTATGCCGAAGGCCGTGACGAGAAGGAAAAAGGCCTCATCATATCGACATCATACGTCATCAATGCGCTGCTATGCGTGATCTTCATCCCCATCCTGCTTCTCTTTTCCGTTCCCCTGTCGGAGCTGCTGTTCGGCAGGAACGATTACGGAAAATATTTCATGATCTCGAGCACGGCCCTTTTCATAGGCTTTTTCGTGTCGATCGGTTTTTCTTATCTCATACTCAGGGCCAAGTCGTCGACCTTCGTGTTTTTATCGATCCTGAACACGATCATGCTCATCATGTTGAACATCTACTTCATCGCTTTCCGGCACACCGGGCTGATCGGGATATTCTATTCCGCGCTCATCACCAAGACGTTTCTGGCCGTCGTCATCTCCGCGCCGATCCTGATAAAGACCGGGTTGGGTTTTTCATCGAGGCTGGGCATTGCGATGGTCCGGTTTTCCATGCCGCTGGGATTCTCATCGATCTTCCGCGTCCTCACAAACGAATCGGACAGGTTCTTCATCAACTACTTCTTCTCGCCGTTCGAAACCGGAATATACGCGGTGGCGGGAAAGATCGCCATGGGCGTGCACATCCTCCTGACATCCACGTTTCTGCAGAGCTTTCAGCCCATACGCTACGTGATCGCCAAGGAAGAGGGCGGGCCGAGAACATACGGCTCGATCTTCGAGCAGTATCTGCTGGCGATCGGGGCCTTTGGCCTGTTCATATCGATCTTTTCGGACGAGATCATCAGATTCATGGCAGCGGACGAATTCCGCCCGTCGGCACGCTACATTCCGCCCCTGATCCTCAGCTGGATCCTATTCGGCATGAAATACCACCTCGAGAACGGGATCCTCATCAGCATGAAATCGCGATACATATTCTACATCAGCGCGGCATCGTCGGTGACGAACATCGTTCTGAACCTCATTCTCATACCCCGGTGGGGCCTCTGGGGGGCGGTCGCCTCGTCGAACGTCAGCAATGCCCTTCTGGCCGGGGTGAGCTTTGTCATGTCGCAGAGGCTCTATCGGATCGACATCGAGTGGGGGCGGATCGCCAAGCTGGTGCTGAGCGTATCGATCTGCTACTTTCTCGCGATCCTGGCAACACAGCTACAGCTCCTCATAAGCCTTTCCGTGAAGATCGCCCTGATGGCGGCGTTCTGCTGGAGTGCGTTTGCCATGGGGCTGATCGAGCCGGAGATATTCCTCCCGATCAAGAGAAGGATGTTTCCCTCGAGCGAGGAACAGCCTCTCGAGCCTCTCACAGAGCCTGAAAAGCGTGCCGGACGCCCGCGCGGAAAGGGCCGGAAACAGAGCGCCGGCAGCCAGAGCGGCCTGTGACGGCTCGAGCAAAACGAAGAGATGAAGAGAAAGAGATGGGCATGAAAATTCTTATCACGGGCGCAGGGGGTTTCATCGGTTCGCACCTCGCCGAGCAGTGTGTTGAGGCGGGGTTCGATGTGCGGGCCTTTGTCCGCTACAACTCGGGCGGCACCTGGGGCTGGCTCGAGCAGAGCCATATGAAAAAGGATATGGAGATCGTTGCCGGCGATATCCGCGACATGGATTCCGTAAAACGCGCCATGCAGGGATGCTCCGGCGTGTTTCACCTGGCCGCGCTCATCGGGATTCCCTACTCCTACCAGTCGCCGCTCGCTTATATCCGAACGAACGTGGAAGGCACATACAACATCCTCGAATCGGCGAGAAGCGCCGGCGTCGAGAACGTGGTCGTCACCTCCACCAGCGAGATCTACGGCACCGCGCAGTACGTGCCCATCGACGAGCGCCACCCCCTGGTGGGCCAGTCGCCCTACTCGGCGTCCAAGATCGCCGCCGATCAGCTGGCTGTCAGCTACCACCGTTCCTACGGTCTGCCCGTGAAGCTCGTGCGGCCGTTCAACACCTTCGGACCCAGGCAGTCGGCGCGCGCCGTGATACCTGCCATCATCTCCCAGATCATGAGCGGCCGCGGCGAGGTCCGCCTGGGAAATCTCCTGCCAAGGCGCGACCTCACCTTTGTCAGGGATACGGTCGCGGGGTTTCTCGAGATATTCAGGTCGCCCGGCCTCTATGGAGCGGCCGTGAACATCGGCATGAACCGGGATGTATCCGTGGGCGAGCTGGCTTGGACCATCGCCGGGATGATGGGCGTGGACATCCGGATCATCGAGGACAGCGAGCGGTTTCGGCCGGATAAGAGCGAGGTCATGCGCCTGCGGTGCGACAACACGAAGATCAAGACGCTCACATCCTGGCGGCCGCGCTACGATCTCGAAACAGGGCTCATGGAAACGATCGAGTGGTTCGGCGCTCATACAAGGCGCTACAAGCCCGAGGTGTGCAGTGTCTGAGTGCATTCCACTGTCTGTGCCCTGCATCGGTGCAAACGAGTGGCGGTATGTTGAGGACTGCCTGAAGAGCGGCTGGGTGTCATCGGCCGGCGGGTATGTCGGGATGTTCGAAGAAGCGGTGCGCCGCTACACCGGCGCAAAGCATGCGGTGGCCTGCGTCAATGGCACCTCGGCCCTGCACACGGCCCTGCTCGCCTGCGGGGTAAGGCCGGGCGACGAGATCATCGTGCCCACGATCACCTTCATAGCCGCGGTCAACGCCATCCGGTACGCCGGTGCCGAGCCGGTCTTCATGGACTGCGACGAGTACTTCAACATCGATGCGGAAAAGACCGCCGAGTTCATCCTCACGCACACGCGCCTCTTCGGAAGGGCGACCCGCAACTCGAGCACGGGACGCAGGATCGGTGCTCTGCTGCCGGTCCATGTCTTCGGCAACGCAGCCGACCTCGAAGAGCTGGCCTCACTCTGCAGACAGCGGCGCATACCCGTGGTGGAGGACGCGACCGAGGCCCTGGGCACATGGTACACCGGGCGCGGGACTGCCGGAAAGAGGCATGCCGGGCTCATCGGGCAGGCCGGATGCCTGTCGTTCAACGGAAACAAGATCATCACCACGGGCGGGGGAGGCATGATCATCACGGACAGCCCGGCGCTGGCGCACAGGGCGCGCTACCTCACCACTCAGGCCAAGGACGACGCGACCTACTACGTCCACAACGAGGTGGGTTACAACTACCGGATGTCCAACCTGAACGCGGCCGTGGGGGTCGCCCAGATGGAGAGGCTGGGCGCGCACCTGGAAAAGAAAAGAGCCAACTACCGCCTCTACCGGAAACAGCTTGCGGACGCCGAGGGCATGAGGCTCGCCCCGGTGCCGCCGTATGCGGAGAACAACCTGTGGATGTATGCGCTCAGGCTCGAAGGCCGGTCGCCTCGGCGGATGAGGGACCGCATCATGGGCCGCCTGAGATCGCGCGGCGTGGAGACGAGGCCGCTGTGGTACCCCAACCACCTGCAGAAGCCCTACCGGCGGTGCCTGGCCTACCGCATCGAGCGGGCGGAGAGCATGTGGCGCTCTACCCTGAACCTGCCCTGCAGCGTGGATCTCACCCCCGAGGATGTGTCACGGGTGGTGGAGGAGCTCAAACGTGCGTAGAATCCTCGTGCTGGGAGGGGGCGGCCACGCCAAGGTGGTGATCGGCCTGCTGAAGAGAGACGCCCGATGGAGCATTCTCGGCTACACCGACCCCGTGGGCAGGGGCGGGATTCTCGGGGTGGGGTACCTGGGTGACGATTCCGCTCTGGGAAGCCTCGCCGCGAGGTACAAAGGTCTCGGCGCGGTGGTGGGCGTGGGCCACGTCAAGTCGAGCGAAATCCGCCGAAGGATTGCACAGCACGCCGAAGGCCTGGGGCTCCTGTTTCCCTGCATCTTGTCTCCCAACGCCGTTGTGGGCGAAGAGACATCGCTCGGCGACGGCACCGTGGCCCTGGACGGCGCGCTGGTGAACGTGGGGGCCGCAATCGGCAGGCACTGCATCCTCAACTCGCACTGCGTGGTCGAGCACGACGCCTCGGTGGGCGACTTCGTACACATCTGCCCGGGGGCCGTGCTGAGTGGCGGGGCGAGCGTCGGCGACGATGTGCTGGTGGGCGCGGGCTCGTGCATCGTCCAGGGCGTCAACGTATGTGGGGGCGCCGTCATCGGGGCCGGTTCGGTGGTGGCGGCGGACATATCCGAACCGGGCGTGTATGCGGGCAATCCGGCGAGGAGGATCGCATGAGCGCGGTGAAAAAAAGAGGGGTCTTCATTATCGCCGAGGCCGGGGTGAACCACAACGGATCGCTCGAGACCGCGAAGGCCCTGGTACGGCAGGCCGGGATGGCGGGGGCGGACGCGGTCAAGTTCCAGACATTTCGGGCCGACGCCCTGGCGGCCGAAGGGCTCGAAAAGGCCTGGTATCAGAAAAAAACATCAAACGCCGAGGAGTCGCAGCTTTCCATGCTCAGGAGGCTGGAGCTGGGCGTGGAGGAGCACCGCGAGCTGGTGCGCTTCTGCCGGTCGCAGCGCATCATGTTTCTCTCCACGCCATTCGACGAGCAGAGCGCCGACCTGCTGGAGTCGCTGGGCGTGCCCATGCTCAAGATCGGCTCGGGGGAGCTCACGAACCTGCCCTTTCTGCGCCACGTGGCCCGGAAGAGGAGGCCGATGATCATATCGACCGGAATGGCGAACCTCGGCGAGGTGGAGGATGCCTTGGAAGTGGTGCTCTCCGCGGGCAACCGCGAGATCACCCTGCTCCACTGCGTGACCGAGTACCCGGCGCCTCCGATGGAGGTGAACCTGAGGGCCATGCAGACCCTGCACCGGGCATTCGGATTTCCGGTCGGATACTCGGATCACACCGAGGGCATCGAGATCGCCGTCGCCGCCGCGGCATTGGGCGCGTCGGTGATCGAGAAGCACTTTACCCTGGACAGGAGCGCCGAAGGCCCGGACCATCGCTCGTCGCTCGATCCGCCTATGTTCGCGGACATGGTCAGGGCCATCAGGAACGTGGAGGACGCGATGGGCGACGGAAGAAAGAGGCCGGCTCCCTGCGAGATCAAGAACATCCCCATGGCGCGCAGGAGCGTTGTCGCGCTCGGCGCGATCTCGAAGGGGCGGGTGATCACCCGCGATCTGCTGGCGATCAAGCGCCCCGGCGACGGCATAGCCCCCCGCGACATGGACAAGATCGTCGGCCTGAAGGCACGGCGGTCGATACCGGCCCACAAGGCCATAACCTGGGACGACCTGATATGAGATCGGACAACGGCGCCCTTGCACAGAAGAGCAGAAGGATCTGCGTGGTCACCACCTCGCGGGCGGATTACTGGCTTTTGCGCTGGCTCATGGAGGAGATCCGGGACGACGGGGATCTCGAGCTCCAGGTCGTGGTAACCGGCATGCATTTATCGCCCGAGTTCGGGCTCACCTGCCGGGCCATTGAGGAAGACGGGTTCGAGGTGGCCGCGCGGGTGGAGATGCTGCTCTCGTCCGACACGGGCGTGGGCACGGCGAAATCGGTGGGCGTGGGCGTGCTGGGCTTCGCGGACACCTTCCAGCGGCTCGCCCCTGATATCGTGGTGCTCCTCGGCGACCGGTTCGAGCTGCTCTCGGCCGCCGTGCCGGCCCTGACGCTCGCTATCCCCATCGCCCACCTGCACGGGGGAGAGGCGAGCCGTGGGGCCATCGACGAGCACATCCGCCACGCGATCACCAAGCTCGCGGCCATCCACTTCCCGGCAACCGAGGAGTACCGCAGAAGGATCATCCAGATGGGCGAAGACCCCTCGCGCGTGTTCAACCTGGGAACCCCGGGGCTGGACGGGCTGCGGCGGCTGAGAATCCCCGGCAAGGAAGATCTGGAGCGGGAGCTCGGGTTCGAGCTGGGCTGCACCACAGCCCTGGTCACCTATCACCCGGTCACCCTGGAAAAGGGCTCGGCGTCCGGGCAGGTGGGCGCGCTGCTCGAGGCGGTGCGCAGGTCGGGCGTCCGCGCCGTGTTCACCGGGGCCAACGCCGACGAGCAAGGGCGCCTGATCAACCGGGAGATCCGTGAGTTCTGCGATTCCAGCCCGGAAAGATACCGGTTTTTTCCGAGCCTCGGCGCGGCTATGTATCTCGGCTGCATGAAGCACTGCTCATTCATGCTGGGCAACTCGTCCAGCGGGCTCATCGAGGCGCCTTCGTTCAGGCTTCCGGTGGTGAACATCGGGGACCGGCAGCGCGGGAGGATCAGGGCGGGCAATGTCATCGACTCTCCGTGCACCGTGGCCGGCATCGAGCGGGCCATCGAAACAGCGCTCTCGAAGGAGTTCAGACAGGGCCTCCGGGAGCTGAAGAACCCCTACGACGCATACGGGGACGGCAATGCGAGCAGGCGCATCAAGAACGTGCTCAAATCAATCGATGTTTCCCCACGTGTGATGAAAAAGGAGTTTCGTGATTATCTTCGGTGAGGTGAACCCATGACCGAAGAAATGCAGAAGATTCTCATCCATCGCGCCAGGGATATCAAAGAGGCGATGAAACAGCTCGAGGAGAACAAGAAGCGGATCCTGTTCGTCGTGGACGAGGCCGGAAGGCTGCTGGGCTCTCTCGCGGACGGCGACATCAGGCGGTGGATCCTGCAGGAAGGCTCCTTGAGCGCGCCGGTGGAGACGGCCTGCAACAGCAACCCCTTCATCGTGAGCGAGGGCTACGACTCGGACCTCGTTCGCGAGGCCATGCTGGACAGGAACATCACGTGCATACCCGTGGTCGATTCCGTGCGCAAGATCGTGAAGCTCCTGTTCTGGGAAGACGTGTTCGAGGACGGAGACCACGACAGGCCGCTGCGGAAGATCGAGCTGCCCGTGGTGATCATGGCCGGAGGCAAGGGCACGAGGCTCGACCCCTTCACCCGGGTGCTGCCCAAGCCTCTGATCCCCATCGGCGACAAGACCGTGCTGGAGCTGATCATAGACACCTTCCTGGACCACGGGGTGGACCTGTTCTACCTGAGCGTGAACTACAAGGCCACGATCATCCGGTCATACTTCGAGGAGCTCAAGCCCGAATACCGCATCGAGTATATCGAGGAGGACGAGCCCCTGGGCACGGCCGGCAGCCTCAGACATCTCAGGGGCAGAGCGGACGGGCCCTTGCTGGTGACCAACTGCGACATTATCGTGAGAGCCGACTACGCGGACCTGGTGGAGTTTCACCAGAAGAGCGGGCACGACCTCACCATCGTGGCCTCGATGAAGAGCTACCACATACCCTACGGCATCTGCGAGATCGCAAACGGCGGCGCCCTGGCGCGGATGGTGGAGAAGCCGGAATACAGCTTTCTGGTGAACACGGGCATGTACGTCATGGGCCAGGCGGCGCTCGATCTCATCCCGGATGGCGGGGCGTTTCATGTCACCGACCTCATCGAGCGGCTGAGGAACCGGGGCGGGATGGTGGGCGTGTATCCGGTGAGCGACCACGCATGGCTGGATATCGGCGAGTGGGCCGAGTACCGCAACGCCCTCAAAAGGTTCGAAACCTTATAGCACAGGAGACTTCATGCTCACGGATTTACGTGTGATAGCGGTCATTCCCGCAAGGGGCGGCAGCACCTCGGTGCCCGGGAAGAACATCCATCCCCTGGGGAACAAGCCCCTGATCGTCTGGTCCATCGATGTCGCCCGAAGGGTGGAGGCCATAGACCGGATCATCGTGTCCACAGACGATGACGCCATAGCCGATACGGCGGCGCGCCACGGCGCGGAGGTATATCCGAGGCCGCCTCATCTCGCTTCAAACGGCTCTCCGGTTGCCGATACGGTTCGGGACCTCTTCAGGAAACTTCTCGACGAAAACGAGAGACCGGACGTGATGGTGCTGCTCGAGCCGACCTGCCCGCTGCGCTCGGAAAAGGACGTCGCGGACTGCCTCGATCTGATACGGGAGGGATTCGACTCCGCCGCCACCTTCAGAGAGGCCGGGCTGAATCCTCACCGGGCATGGAAGATAGAAGGCGCCGAGCCCCGGGTGTTCATCCCGGGCGCGGTTCCCTGGCTGCCCAGGCAGCTGCTGCCGAAGGCATATCAGCTCAACGGCGCGGTGTACGCCTTCCGGCCGGCCGGGCTGGCCGAAGGGTCGGATGCCCTGCTCTTCGGCAGAATGGGGGCCGTAATCATGCCCGCCGAGCGCTCGGTGGACATCGACACGGAAATGGACTTTCTCGTTGCCGAGGCCGTGCTGCAAAGGAGCAATGGATAAGATCGTACTCATCACCGGGGCGAGCAGCGGCGTCGGCCTGTCGCTGGCCGGCCATCTCGCCGGCGGATACCGGGTGATCGCCCTGGCGCGCCGCGTGGAGAGGATCAGGGAGGCATTCCAGGGCAATCCGGCCGTGGAGGCCGTGAGGGCCGACCTTTCGGATGCGGCCGATACGGCAAGGGCCCTGGGCGACATCATTGCACGGTTCGGCTTCATCCCATACCTCATCAACAACGCCGGAGTGAGTGTGAAGGCGGGAGTCGAGGATCTCGAAGCGGAGCAGGCGGCCCGGTGCATGCAGGTGAACGCCCTTTCGCCCCTGCTCATCATGCAAAAGCTCCTGCCCGGCATGAGGGAGCGCAACTTCGGCAGGATTGTCAATGTGACCTCGGGCGCGCCCCTGAACTGCGCACCCGGCTACGGGGCATACAGCGCCTCGAAGGCCGCGCTCAACGTGTTCACCGTGTCCGCGGCGCGGGAGTGCGCGAGCTGCAACATCAAGATCAATCTCATGAGCCCGGGGCCGGTCAGGAGCGGCATGGCGCCGGATGCGCCCCTGGACCCGAGCGTGTGCCACCCCACGGCCGACTACCTGCTGGAGCTGGGCGCGGACGGCCCGACGGGCAGGTTCTTCTGGCTCGGGCGCGAGATACCGCTGTTTCCGGACCTGAGCGGCGTGTGCTGGCTCGAGGGCAGGGCGGACGGCCGGTTCCGGAGGGTGGTCTGACAATGGATGCGGCAAGGCTTGGAATCATAGGCATGAGCGAGGGCAACGGCCATCCCTTCTCATTCTCCGCCATCGTCAACGGATATTCCGAGCCAGACCTGGCCGCGTCGGGCTGGCCAATGATCCATGATTATGTGCGGCGCCGGGACCGATCGGAGTTCGGCATCGACGGGCTCAGGGTCACCCATGCCTGGACCCAGGATGACCGGACCACCGAACTGCTCTGCCGCGCCTGCCTGATCGAGCACGCCGTGTCCGAGCCGGGTGAGATGATCGGCCGGGTCGATGCGGTGATCATCGCGAGGGACGATTACGAGAGCCACTGCGCCATGGCCGTGCCTTTTTTGGAGGCGGGCCTGAGCGTGTTCGTCGACAAGCCGCTCGCCCTGGATGCGCACGAGCTGAAGAGCCTGATCCCGTATCTGGAATCCGGGAGGCTCATGTCGTGCTCCGCGATGCGATATGCCCTGGAGCTCGACGGGGTGCGGGCCGGCTTGAAAGAGTACGGGGACATGAAGCTCGTTCGCGGCGCGATCGTGAGCTCGTGGGAAAAGTATGGGGTGCACCTGCTCGATGCGGTCGTAGGGGTGCTGGGCAGGGTGCCTGAGTGGGCGCTCGCCCTGGACGCCCCCCACATGTCCGTGGCCATGGGCGTGGAAGGCGGGCCCGTCATCCAGATCGACGCCCTGGGCGAGGGGCCGCGGGTGTTCGGCCTGGACTTCTTCGGCTCGAAACGGATTTCGCGCCACGAGATCACCGACAACTTCGGCATGTTCCGCAGGATGCTCCGGCATTTCGGCATGCAGATGGCCGAGGGCAGGCCTGTTATCGACCCGGGCGAGACCGTCGGAGTCATGCGGGCGCTCATGGCGGGAAGGATCTCCAGAACTGAAGGCAGGAAGGTGTATCTGGATGAGATCGCGATATAGAGGGCTCTTCGACCTCGGGGGCAGAAACGCCATGGTGACCGGGGGCCTCGGCATACTCGGCAGGCATTTCTGCCACGGCCTGGCGGAGTTCGGTGCGAACGTGGCTGTGCTCGACCTCGACGAAGGAGGATGCCGGGAATTTGCCGCCGAGCTTGCGGGCGAGCACGGGGTGAGGGCCGTGGGCATCGGGTGCGACGTGTCCGACGCGTGCTCGGTGAAGGACGCGGTCAAGGCGGCGGCCGGGGAGCTCGGTCCGATCGCCGTGCTGCATAACAACGCGGCCACGAAGTCGGCGAACCTCGAGTCGTTCTTCGCGCCATTCGAGGACTACTCGCTCGAGCAGTGGCGCGGGATCATGAGCGTGAACATCGACGGCATGTTCCTCATGGCCCAGGCAGTAGGCCGGCACATGGCGGAGCAGGGCAGGGGAGGCAGCATCGTCCAGACCGCGTCGATCTACGGCATCATGGCGCCGGACAAGCGGATATACGAGGGGTCGCTCTACCTCGGCGTGCAGATCGGCACCCCGGCCGTGTACTCGGCGTCCAAGGCCGCGGTGATCGGGCTCACCCGGTACCTTGCCACCTACTGGGCGGAAAGGGGCATACGGGTGAACACCCTGGTGCCGGGCGGCGTGGAGAGCGGCCAGAACGGAACATTCCGAAAGCAGTACTCTGCCCGTGTTCCCCTGGGCAGGATGGCCAGGCCCCGGGAGATGGTAGGCGCGCTCATCTATCTGGCCTCGGACGCCTCGAGCTACGTGACCGGCCAGAGCATCGTCGTGGATGGAGGACTGAGCGCATGGTAGGCGGGGTAAGAAGGGGTCATAAGAAGGGGTCAGGTCTTGACATGTGACAAGTTCAGCAGGACTTGTCACATGTCAAGACCTGACCCCGGCTGACTGTGTCAAGACCTGACCCCACCTGCACCTGTCAAGACCTGACCCCTACGTAAAGATTGTGGCGAAGAGAAATCTTACAATCATCACCTATCACTTCGTGAGAGACCAGGGCCGGTCTCGATTTCCCGGGATCAAGGCGCGCACTCCGGATGCCTTCGGGGCGCAGCTCGAATATATCCTCGGACGTTATACCGTTATCAGGATGGAAGATCTTTTCCGGGCCCTCGCGGACAGGACCGAGGACCTTCCGCGCGGCAGCCTGCTCCTGACCTTTGACGACGGGTATCGGGAGCACTTCACACACGTGTTCCCGATCCTTCAGACGGCGGGTGTCCAGGGCTCGTTCTTCCCCTGCGGCAGGGCGGTCATGGAACGGGCCGTGCTCGACGTGAACAAGATCCACTTCATCCTGGCGGCGGTGAAGGACCATTCCCGGATCATTTCCTCCATCTTCGCGGCGCTGGATGAAATGAGGCCCCGAACCGATCTGCGGGACAACCGGGAGTATTACCGGGAGCTCGCCGTTCCCGGCAGGTTCGACACCGGGGAGGTGATCTTCATCAAGAGGATGCTGCAGCGGGCGCTGCCCGAGTATATCCGGGGGGCGATCACAGACAGGCTCTTCAGAGAGCACGTGACCGCCGACGAGGAGGGCTTCGCGGACGAGCTGTATATGAGCGCAGAACAACTCAAGCACATGAAGGAGGCGGGGATGTTCATCGGGAGCCACGGATGGGACCACAGGTGGATGGACACGCTCCCGCAGGGCGAGCAGGAGCGGGAAATCGATCTCTCGGTCGACATGCTCCGCGTTGTGGGTGTCTCGGAACGCGAGCTGGTCATGTGCTATCCCTATGGGGCGTACAGCGGGCCGCTGATCGATATCCTCAAAACAAGGGGGTTTCGGTGCGGTCTGTCGGTGGATTTGGGGATTGCGGACCTCGACCGGGACGACCCTTTCGCTCTCAAGCGCCTCGATACCAACGATCTTCCCGTTTCAGCCGGTGAACCGCCGCGCGAATGGACGGGCCCGGCAGCGCAGGAAGAGGGGAAAAGCCCGTGAGCCTGATGATGAAGATCATGGAGGACCTGACCCCCCTGAACAGGGTGTTCTGCTCGCGGGACTACGACCGGAGCATCGAGTACCTGCGGTCGATCCTTCCGTTCGAGGTGGTCTCGTTCGACGCCGGACAGGATCTCAACGGATGGGTGATACCGCCCTGGTGGAATGTCAGGCAGGCCCTGATCGCGCGTGGGGGAGAGACCCTGTTCGACGGCGCCGCGCACCCTTTGAGGGTGATCGCGCTTTCAAGGAGCTTCAGCGGCAGGGTGGGCGTGGAGGAGCTGAAACGGCACCTCCACTTCGACGCCAGATGTGATGACGCGGTGCCGTATCACTTCCGGCAGCTGTACCGCAGCTGGGAGAGAGACTGGGGGTTTTGCGTGCCCAGGAGGTTTTACGACAGCCTCGAGCCGGGAGAGTATGATGTGGTGATCGAGACCGAAGAGGCCCCGGGCGTGCTCAAGATCCTGGAATATACCCACCCGGGGGCTCTGCCGCACCGGATCGTGCTCGCCGCGCACCTCGACCACCCGGGCATGGCCAATGACGGGCTTTCGGGCTGCGCCGCAGGGATCGAGGTCATGCGGAGGCTTTCCGGCAGGCGCACCCGGTATACCTACTGCCTTGTCCTGCATCAGGAGATCATGGGGGCGGAATATTATCTGGGGCGCATCGGAGCTTCAGAGCGGCAGAACCTCATGGAGGGCCTGTTTCTGGAAATGCTCGGCACCCGCACGCCGCTCGCGATCCAGGACCCTCCGGGCGGAGATGCGAACCTGGGCGCCGCGCTGGCCCATATCATGAGAGACTCGGGCATTGATCATCGCAGAGGCCCATACGGCAGCATCGTGGTCAACGGCGAGTATGTGTGGTTTGCCCGCGGCATACCCATGGCCTCGCTGTCGCGGTTTCCCTATCCGCAGTACCACTGCGACCGGGACGACATAACGATCGTGCACGAGGACATGCTCGAGGAATCCGTGGACCTCGTCATGAGGGCGATAGACAGAATCGAGGCCTCGCCCGTTGTGGTGAAGAAGTTCGTGGGCAGCATCTGCGTATCCAACCCGGCATATGACCTGTACGTAGACCCGGGCCAGGCAGCCTTCGGCGACGAGGCCTGCGGCGACCGGATGAAGAAGACCAGGCTCCTCATGGAGCTCGTCCCCTCCCTTCACCGGCCTGTCGGAGTGGACACGCTCGCCGAGCGGGTTGGCCTGGATAGTACCGAGGTGCTGGCCTACCTGGAAAGATGGGCCGAAAAAGGGCTGATCGATATCGTATGATCCGCTGTACAAAAAAACGGGAGGATCAGGCCATGAACGTGTATGTCGTTGAAACACCCCATCAGCTTCTGAACGCCATCGAGGCGAAGAACACACTCGACCTGAAGGACAACCTCCTGATCGTGCTCACCCTGGAAGAATATCCCCGGGAGGCGTACGGGCCCCTGATCGTGGGCGGCGAGTGGCAGGAGGTGCGCATCGTGCCCACCTATTATATAGAAAGCGAGGGGGAGGTGGCCCGCTACCTGAGAAATCACTCCTCGGAGAGGGTGCGCTGGTATTACAGCACGTATGAGCTCCGCGAGCTGAGAAAGCGCCTCGATGTGCAGGCGGATTCGCTCCACGGTGTCGAGAACCTGTTTCTCGGCAATTACGCCAGAGGATATATGCGCCACTTCGGCAATATCGTTCAGCCCCAGAGGCTGTGCCTGCTCGACGACGGGACCGTGACCCTGAGCATACACGCCCTCCGCGAGCAGATGCATTCAGGATACGGATCGTACAGCCCCGACGCGCCGACAATCAAAAACATTCTCATCGATAAGTTTCTGGGCCTTCGCTCCTATCAGGCCCGGAGCCTGACCTACTTCACCACCTATGACCTGACAATGTGCAACAGCGACAGCATCATCAAAAACGAGTATCGATATTTCAGACAGAGAGTCATGTCTGTGGAGCCGAGCGACGAGGTTTTTTTCCTCGGCATGACCCTGATCAGTGAGGGGCTCAACGACGATCGGTATATCGAGTATCTTCAAAAAGCGGTGCGGTTCTTCTCGGGAGAGAAATTTGTGTATATCCCTCACAAATGCGAGCCGCCGGAGCGTGTGGAGCGCCTGAAGCGCGAATTGGGGCTGGATGTGAGAAGGTTCGATGTCCCGATCGAATACCAGCTCTGCATCCGCGGGACAGTGCCCAAGGTGCTCGCATCGTTTTTTTCATCAGCCCTGGAAAATCTGCGGGTCATCTTCGGGCCGCACCTGGACATCAAATCGTTCCGCATCGACCCTGAGCTGTTCCCCCTGAAGCCGAACTTTGTCCGAAAGGTGTACAACTACTATCAGAGCAAGAGCGGAAGATCTTTTGAAGTGATTCGGCTGTAGGGAAGTAGGGGTCAGGTCTTGACATGTGACAAGTCCTGCAGGACTTGTCACATGTCAAGACCTGACCCCGGCTGATCGACCCCCTGATTCCGCCTAGGCTTGTCACATGTCAAGACCTGACCCCGGCTTGTTTCTCCTGAAAAGGAGGCCATACCTTGCAGATACCATTGCAAAGCCCGAGGGAAAGCGCGGCCGCGCCTTCTCGAAGGGATGAGAAGATCATTTATGGAACGCATTTCACTGTCTTCTGCTTCTGGACTTTTGTGCTGCTCTGCAGGCCGCAGGACATATTCCCGGCCATTGCACCGCTGAGGCCGGCCCTGCTGACAGGAATTTTCACCATGCTTCTGGTCCTTCTGCGTTCAGGCGGCTCCCCTGCCGTTCCGCTCTTCGGGGAAAAACAGATGAGACTGTATGCCGCGCTGCTGCTCGTCATGATTATGGGCATTCCATTCTCGCTGTATGCAGGGAGATCGTTCGAGGTGATATTCACTGCGTATATCAACGTCGTTCTTTTCGTCTTGATTTTTTTCAAGGTGGTCGACAGGGTGGAAAAATTATCTGCCGTGCTTCTTGTCGGCTGCCTGGGAAACGGGCTGTATTCATTATACTCGGTTGTCTCGGGCGAGATCGTGTCCGGGAGGCTGTACTTCGCCGACATGTTCGACCCGAACGACCTGGCGTTTTTCGCACTGTCGTTTCTGCCTTTCAACCTGCTTTTCATCACGCGGGGAAATTCCATGCCGGTACGTATGGCCTGTGCACTCTCCTTTGGAGCAGGAACCCTCCTCGTCCTCATGAGCTCCTCACGTGGAGGGCTTTTGGCCTTCGGCATGGCCGCCTTCCTGCTGTTGTTTACGAAGACCCGGGTGGTCAGGCCCTCCATGAAGGTCATGTTCGTGATGCTCTGCCTGGCTTTTGTCGCGTTCGCGCCTCTCAACCTCGAGCGGTATACAACCTTTTTCGAGATCAAAGAGGATTATAACGTGTGGGACGAGACAGGCAGGCTCAATATCTGGAAGATCGGCCTGAATGAAATGCTCCGGGACCCCCTTACCGGTGTGGGGGTAGAGAATTTTTCCATGGCGGTGGGCTTGGACCGTCAAAAACGAAACCTTGAATCGCAACCCTGGCAGGCGGCCCACAACATGGTGGTGCAGATCGGGACCGAGACAGGGGTAATAGGCATGGGCCTGTTTCTCCTGATGAGTTTGAATGTCGTGCGCATATTCAGAAAGACCAAGAGACGGGCCTGCCCGGAGAAATTAACCAGGATAGGAGAGATGGGGATGGTCGGCTTTACCGGGCTTTTTGTGTCCGGCATGTTTCTGAGCCAGGCCTACTCGGTTTACTGGGCGTTCTACGTGGCAGTTTCCGCAGTGATGAGCCGGCTGGCGGCGGACGCACAGCGGACGACAGATGCCGCGACAAGGGAGATCGGCCGGAAAGCGCGTTGACGCTTGCTCGATAACCCGAAACGAACGGAGGTCGAAACGATGGAGAGCGGAAAGTCCCCGGGTGCCATGAGAAATATCGCTGCCGCACTGTCGGATTACAGGAAAACGGCGTACCACCACTACGGAAACAGGCCGTCGAGCCTGTTCAGATTCTTCTATTACAGCGCATTGAGAGTCAACACCTTCTGGCTCATGGAGAACGATCTCTCCGAATCCCTTCCCGAGATACCCATGGACCCCTGCTACCGGGTGATGAAGCCGTCACTCGAAGAACTGGCTCGAATACGCACAGGCATGGACCTGCCGCGAGAATTCTATTATGACCGGATCCTGAATCTGAAAACCTGCTACCTGGCTTTCAAGGACGATGAGCTTGCCTATATCCACTGGGTCCTGACCGGCGGGGATCACAGCAGGTTCCTGATACTGCCTGCCGATGCCGTGGAGCTGAACTACAACACCACTCTCCGCAAGTTCAGAGGCAACAGGCTTATGGCAAAGATGCTTTGCCATATCTGCCATGACCTCGAGGCCGGTGGATACAGAAAGGTCTTCGGCGTCGTGCATGAGGCCAATCCGCCGTCGATAAGCGCCGCCGAGAACGCGGGTTTCAGGAAAATAAAAAAGATCAGGGCCCTCGGCCCGTTCAACAGAAAAGTGCTGGTCTAGCCGTTGATCAGGGTCGCCTACATTCTCACCCCGATCACCTTCGGGGGATCGGAGAAGGTGAGCCTGAACTTTCTCAGGCACGTCAATCGGGAACGGTATGAGATCTTCCCGATCCTCCTGGTGCGCCCCTGGGAAAATGATCCGTATTTCGCCTGTGAGCTCAGAAGGTGCGGATATCATTTCGAGAGAGTTCCCGTCGCTGTCCGGAGGGACGCCGATCCCTTCAGGGTGCCGCGGGTCGCGGGAAGAATCTTCGCCCTCCTCAGGGAAGGCTCTTTTCATCTGGCGCACACCCACGGGTACTTCGCCGACATCTGCGGGCTGCCCGCGGCCAGGCTGCTGGGGATCCCCGGTATCTCCACCTGCCACGGGTATATATCGAATGGCGGAAACCTCAAGCTCTATAACATGCTCGATAAAATCGTCTTGCGGCTCTGTACCAGGATCATGGCGGTTTCCGAGGGCATCAGGGGGGATCTGATGATCAGCGGACTCGACGGCGGCCGTATCGACGTGGTGCATAACGCTGCGGGCAGCACTCTGAAAGAGGAAGATTTCCACAGGCTCAGGCTCGAAAAACGATCCTCGCTCTCTATAGGGGCGGATGAGTTCGTGGCAGGGTTTGCCGGAAGGCTCAGCCAGGAGAAGGGGGCAAGGTACCTGATCGAAGCGGCATCCGAGATGAAACACCATGGCAAAAGGTATAAGCTCCTGATTATGGGTGACGGCCCGGAAAAAGAGTGCCTCTCGAGTATGGTCAAAAAAGCGGGGCTCGATCGGGATGTTCTTTTTACGGGCTTCCTGGAAAACAGTGAGGAGTGGCTTCCTGCTCTCGACATATTCGTTCTTCCCTCTCTGACTGAGGGCACTCCCATGGCGCTGCTCGAGGCCATGGCCATGGGGATACCGGTAATAGCCTCGGCTGTCGGCGGGGTGCCAGACGTGATCGAAGACGGAATCAACGGCTTTCTCGTCCCGCCGGGAGAAAGTCGAGCGATACACGAGAGGATAATGCTGCTGATAGACAAGCCGGACCAGATGAAAAGGTTTTCCCGGGCAGGGAAAGAAACAGTGAACAGCCGCTACAATGTACGCGACTGGTGCCGGCGTATAGAACAGATGTATGATTCTCTCGCAGAAGGGGGATATCGAGGAATGCACGCATGACGCTGCTGATTGCGTATCTCATGCTGCTCTGCCTGATTTTGTATCTGGCCGCAGGGGTGATATACTCACTTTTTCTGGCCGCAGCCTACTTTGTCCTGCCGGAGCCGAAAAGCGCCGAGCCTGCAAAACATGTGCGCTTCATCATTCTCGTGCCCGCCCATAATGAGGAAATGCTCATAGGGAGGCTGTGCAGAAGTCTTCTCAACATACGCTATCCTAAGGACCTGTTTGCCGTTTACATCGTCGCGGACAACTGCTCCGACAATACGGTGAACGTATGCGGAGCATATCCTGTCAGGGTGCTCGAACGCCACGACCGGGATCGCGTCGGAAAAGGGCATGCCATTTCATGGGCCATCCAACAGGTCGATCTGAAAAGCTATGACGCCGTGCTGATCGTAGACGCAGACAACGTTGTCGATCCGGGGATTCTCAGTGAGCTCAACAGGATGATATGCAGGGGAGAGCGGGCTATCCAGTGCCACAATGCGGTCGGAAACAGGGAGGACAGCTGGTTCACCCAGCTGCTGTACGTCTCAAGAACAATCGGAAACCATCTGTATCATCATGCGAAATACAAGCTGGGGCTGACGTCGTATCTCATGGGCAACGGAGTCTGCCTCACCACCGAGCTGCTGGCGAGCAAGGGATGGACAGCCTTTTCGATCGGTGAAGACTGGGAATACTACGCTCAGCTGATCGGCGATGGAACCGGAATCGGATTTGCGCTGAGGGCAAAGGTGTTTCACCAGGAATCGATGTCTCTTGAGCAGGCTACAACGCAAAGGCTTCGCTGGTCGAGCGGCAGGTTTCATGTCCTGTGGAAGTACGGCTTTCGACTGCTTGCCGAAGGGATCAGGAAAAGAGACCTGTTTGTCATCGATGCGTCCATGCCTCTGGTGCTGCCCAATTATTCGCTCCAGCTCAATCTTACCATACTGGCCTTTCTTGCCGCTGTCATTCTTCCTTCTTCGACCCCGGCAGGCCTGCTTATCATCGTGTGTGTGCTGCTCCTGGCGGCACAGATGGCGCTCTTTGCGCTGGGCGTATATCTCTCCGGTTCATACTGGAAGGTGATGAAAGCGGCCTTTCATGCCCCCTTCTTTCTCATATGGAAAGCGGTCATCGATATCCTGAGCTTCATGCGGATCTATCGTGCGAAAAAATGGATACGCACCGAACGGCATGTCTCACGGCACGAATATTGAGAAACGTGAAGAAAAAGATTGCCTTCGTCGTCTGGACACTTGCCGACATGGGCGGGTCGGAGAGGGTCGTATACGACATCGTGCGCAACCTCGGCAAAAACAGGTGCTCGAGCATAGTCGTCGGCTTCGAAGACGGCCCGTTTCGAGCCCTGTATGAAAATCTGGGGATAAAGACCTACTGCATCAGCAAGTCGAAAAAAATCGATGCCGATTTCGTGAAGCAATTCCGAGGGATTCTCGCTGATGAGCAGGTGAAGATAGTGAACCCCCATCATTTCAGCCCGTTGGTATACAGCTTTCTGGCTACCCGATTCACTCACATCAAGCTCATTTACACCGAGCATTCCCGGTGGCAGCTGGAGCAGCTTCCGCCTGTCAAGAAAGTCGCCAACAGGCTCATGCTCGGGAACGTAGAGGGCGTGGTCGCGATCTCGGAACAGATAGAGGATTACTATCTGAAAAATCTCAGGATCCCGAAAAACCGGGTGCATCTCATCCCGAACGGAATAGATGTCGAGGCCTTCCGGAATGCCCGAAGCGACGGGTTAAGAGAGAAGCTCGGGATCGGGCCCAACGAGACCGTTATCGGCGTGGTGGCCAATATCAGGCCTGAAAAGAATCTCAAGCTGCTGGTCTCGGCCTTCTCGGACCTGGCGAAAGAACACGGGAACACCGTGCTCGTCATCGCAGGGCAGGATTTCATGAATGGCGAGCTGCACTCTTTCGCCAGCCGGTCGGGCATTTTGGATCGGGTTTTGTTCCTGGGCAGGAGAGAAGATGTTCCCGGCTTGCTGAGGCTGTTCGACATCTTCTGTCTGCCCTCGAAGTATGAAGGCATGCCGCTCACCGTCCTCGAGGCAATGGCTGCAGGGGTACCAGTCGTGGGCGCTGATGTGCTTGGGATAAATGAGGTGGTCAGGCACAGTGAGAACGGGCTTCTTTTCCGGCCCGACGATCGAGAGAGCCTGATTGCATGCCTGCTTTGTCTGATCCGGGACGATTCTCTGAGGCGCCGGTTTTCCCTTTCAGGTAAAGCCTTTGTGGAAAAGATGTATTCTCTCGAACGCACAATTCGCCAATACGAGGAATTATTCAGTGCCTTGTGAGGAGAACAGAAGACACATGTTTCCATACGTTGAATGATTCGTGCACATGAAGAATCCGATCCTCCCAGACTTCAAGACATATTGTATAGGGAATGTACGGCCGGGAGGAAAAGACATAATATCTCGCTTGGAGTATGTACATCTTCGTTGACTCGGCGTACACTTTTGAACAGGAAACGGTCATGATGAAATGACACGGTTGTAAGAGTGCGTTGTAAGTTGTCGGTATTCATGCAGGAAGAGCGACAGGCCATCTCTCGATGAAGTGGCATCTCCCTTGCTTGATAGGTGCTTGCAAAATAATGATGGGAGGAAGCACCTATGATAAGAGCATCAAAAACCATCGTTGCAGTGTGTGCCGTGTTCTTCTGCGCCGCAACTGCATCATCCCTGAATGCAGCAGTTGATCTTCCCTGGTCGACAACATATAACTGCCCGGAATGGAACCAGACTCAGGGCGGCCTTTCATGCAACGGACTCCAGAAGGCCCTGGACGGAACATGCCAAGGCCAAGGTGAGCAGATCACACAGAGCGCAAACTATCCTGGAGGAGGGGGCGGCAAAGGTCAGCGCCACTGGCAAGGAGACGGAACGAACAGCAACAGCGGTGGTACACTCCTCAATTTCAACTCTCCCCAGAAAGAGCTTTGGATACGCTGGTACATGAGATACGAAAAAGGATTCAAGTGGAGCTCTCTCAGCTATGACAAGTGGCTCTACATCAACACCGGCGCCCAGGGTAAAGATTGTATCCCGGAATTTTACGGCAACAACGGCATTTCGGTCGGTGCACAGGGAACACCGAACCCCCACCAGGTTTTTGCAAACAAGGGCTGGCAGGCTATCTATGGAAGCCAATCGGACGGATCCTGGTTCTGCGTGGAGATCCATATCAAGATGGATACGAACGGCAGCAACGGGATCGGGAGGCTCTGGCTCAACGGAGAGCTGATCGCCTCCAACACCGCCGTCAACTGGAGCGGAGGAAACGCGACCGCAAGACAGGGATGGACCAGGTTCCTCATCGGATCGAACCAGAAATCCCCCAGCAACGGCAGGCCCATGTATGTCGACTTCGATGATTTCTATGTCACCAACACCAGGCCGTCGAACCGTGACGCTCATGGCAACTACTTCATCGGCCCTATCGGATCGGGCAGCAATCCGCCCACCGAGCCTCAGCAACCTCCGACCGAGCCTCAGCAACCCCCCGCCGAGCCCCAGAACCCACCTGCTACGTCCACGGTGATCCTCAGCGAAACGTGGGAGCAGAACAATGTGAACAACTGGAAGTTCGACTATGCGGCAGGGGATACCAGGATAGAGACCAGCCCGGTGTATGCAGGCAACTATGCCATCAAGATGAGGAGCTCGAACCCCGGCAACTATGTCCATTTCTTCGGTGACCATCCTCTGCTTTCCAGGCCCGGCCAGATGGTGACCGACGTAACCGTTGAGGAGTACTACTACCCGTCCGAAGGATTCCGGTGGCCTTCCACGGCAATGAAGCTCTGGATCATGAACTGCTTCGAATCCTGGAATGCGGGATACAACCGGGCAGAGGGCCAGACCAAGCCGAACACCTGGGCCCCGTACTACATGGCAGTCGGCGTTGACAGCAGTGGAAGGCCCTTTGCCGAGCTGACACGGGCCGACGGCCTCGGGGGAACCGGTGATATCTGGCATGCATACAGTCAGAACGTCGGGTCGCCCGTTGCCCTGGTGCCGGGGAAGTGGAACAAGATCAAGTTCAGGTTGAAGCTCAACGACCTCGGTAAGAGCAACGGGGTGTTCCAGCTGTGGATCAACGATAATCTCAAGTGCGACTATTCATCCATGAACTTCAGGGGAACATACTCGAGGTTAGGCTGGAACCACGTCATGATGTCCATGCATGGGGTTCCGTCACACCCGCAGAACCAGTGGATCAGCCGTGACAATATCCGGATCCTGTCCGGAGAAGGAAGAGTCTCCGCGATCAGCCCGCCGAGCGGAATACAGGTCAGGCTGTACTGATGGAGTCCAGGGACTATAGAAGTAAGTCCTGATATTTCAAGCCCAAACGGGGGGCCTTCAATTTGGAGGCCCCCGCTTCCCTTTCTTCGCTATTCACTTCATGGAACTCTTGAGATCCGTTGATTCGGGTGTGTCGGTATCCTGAATACACGATGATCTGCTTCAACAGCATGCGCGTTTCATGGCTGTGCGGTCGTGGCTGAGGCCGCGACGTCTCGACCGGCAATCAGGCTTTGCCGAGTTCATGGGGGTCTTTTCCCGTTGAATGAAGATAGGAGGCACTCCCGTTGAAGCTCAATAGACATTTCAGGCTCCTCATGAGGAGCATCCTGGTGAACACGGTCGTTACAGGCCGTCTCGATGCAGGAAGCCGCGAATCCGTGCTCTTGACATTCGATGACGGACCCCATGAGAAGATAACCCCGGTGGTGCTCGATAAGCTGAAATCTCACGGAGCCAGGTGCATGTTCTTCGTGGTGGGCAGATTCGCCCGGGATTGCCCCGGGATCGTAAGAAGAGTGCTGAAAGACGGCCACCTGCTGGGCAACCACTCATTCACCCATGACAACGGGCGGATGCTTGATTTCAAGGGATGTCTCAGAGACATGCGCAGCTGCCAAAGGTTTCTGAGAGACAGCTACGGCATCAATCCGAGATTTTTCCGCCCTCCGGGGGGGAGAGTCACCCCGCAGATGCTCGTCGCTGCATGGTCGCTGAACCTGAGGATCATGCTCTGGTCGAACATGGGCGGAGAGTGGGCGAACAGATCGGGTGACGACGCTGAGACGATTGCACGGACACTGACCGATCGGATCGCGGCGCGGGATATTGTCATGCTCCATGACAACAACAGGAAAGTTCCCGATATCCTCGATATTATCCTGCCGGCGATCAGGGACAAAGGACTGGACCTCTCGATCGGGTTGGAGCGTGTTTCAAAGACACAGGCATTACGGGACGATTCAGAACGTAATCTCAAGTTGAGCCGGAGCAGTTCACCTGATGTACAGTGAGCAAAGCTGTCTCGCATGACCCCTGCCTCGAAACAGGACCTGCCGAGATTCTTGATCGGACGGGTGTGGATGAGCTGCTGGGCATGCGCCCGGACCTTTCCGCCAACCGCTCTCAAAGAGCATACCTATAAGAAACGGCCATGATTGAAACTGAAGAAAGCAGCGGCTTTGGATTCATCACGTTTGGCGAATTGGAGAACAGACATAAGTCACGGCCGCCACGAGACAGCCGCGCCAACGATGTGGAATGGAGCTCGTTCCATGAGAGATTGAGAGGCTGCCCTGACATTTATGATTCATTCCCCTGTATTTTCTACATAGAGGTCGACAACGCTATCGCCTGCCGTTTTTTCGCCGTGCCGGACAGGCTGTTCGTCGATGACAAGGTCTATCAGTGGGCATGGGCCGGGGCATTGTATACAGAGGACGCGTACAGGGGAAAGGGCCTGGCCACAAGACTGGTCAGGGGGATGGAGAAAACGCTTCACGAGAGAAACATCGGCTGGGGAGGGGTCTTCTCGAACGACATTGCACTGGCTATTTATCGCAAGCTTGGGTTCACGATTCCGGGCTTTGCTCCCAGATATCTCATGATGAAGACCATCCGGCCCCTGTTGGAGTATCATCTCGGGAAAAGAAAGATCGTGAAGGTCTTTGACGGGTTTTATCGAACGCTGGCAAAGGCGTTTTCTCCGGCACTCATTGTGAGGGCATATGGAAAATATGAGATGGAGATCGTAGATGCCGACGGATTATCGGCACTTCTTCAATCGACGAGGCTGCACCACGCGCAGAGGTACCACTTCGACAGCAGCGCCGAGAGGCTGAGATGGAAGATCGGTAAGCGCAGCGACATGAGCATATGCACGGTCAGAGAGAAAAAGAGAGGCCGCCATATCGGGTATTTTATCACCAAGACCAGGCCCATAACAGAGCCCTTCGGCGGCAAGTACAAAGACTTCATGTTGATGACCATGATGGATTACGGAGTGTGCTCCGATCGGGCTGACGGGTTAGGCATTCTCGTGTCGCAGGCGGTGGGGTTCTTCATGAAGAGCAATGCCGAAGTGTTCGAGCTCATAACGACTGCCGGTACGGAAAAGCGGATAGACTGGAGCACCGGGCTTGTAAAGGCCGGCAGGGGAATGTCTTTCAAGTACAGTATCCCTTCCACTTGGAATTTCGAGGAGGATTCCAAATGCCTGACAAGCTGGGAGCTGAATCATTTTTCCGCGGATGCATTCGCCTTCTATTGAGTCTGTGTTCGCGTGAGCAATCTCATCGCCTTCAAGCCATGTCGGATAAGACGCAAAGCGGAGGCGTATTTCCGATAAATCGTCGCATTCGCAGGGGAGGGAGCCGAACACACGAGGTGTCTCCTCGGACCGGTCCCGGCCTTCGTTCGCTTGCATAGCTGCTGCCTACGACCACCGGGCCGGCGCTTCGAAGAGAGCAGGAAAAAGGGCTGCGCCGGGGAGGGGCCGGCCCGTGCTCTCGAGATGATTCGCCTTTTGCTCAACCGAACAGCGGTAAGCCGCACCCGGACATTACTTTTCTGACAGGTTGTTCTGAACTTCTCACATTACTTCTCATAAAAAGGAGGATCGGAGGAATGAAAAGATCGAGTCTTTTCCTGTTTTTTGTCGTTCTGCTATCCGTGGTGCCAGGGTATCTGCACGCAACGCCCTTTTCTTATGAGGCCGAAGGCCAGGTAAAAATCTATCACGAGGCCGATGGCCACAATGTCGATGGCCGGATGGAATTCGACATAAGGACGTACACGGTCACCGGCAGTTTTATCATCGACGACACCCTGAGGTTGTGGGAGGGAGGGGAGGCCCCTGCCCAACCCGCCACCCATATCGGGAACGGTACATACTCCTACTTCATCCCCCGGTACTCGCTCTGCCTGCTTGATGTTTCGTCGCCACAGGATGTCCGCCTGTTCACGGGAAACAGTGGAAACTTCTACATGGAGAGAGGCAACGGCCATATGTGGGATATCATGTGGTTTCTCGACAATGGGCGAGGCATTTGGGACGACTGGTGGGGTAATGGGTTCTTCTTCTACCACTCCGACTGGACACCATACGATCTGTACTCCGAGATCGGCGTCCTGGCACCCTACATCAGGCTGGAAAGTGTATGCGGCATCCTCTGCGGCCAGGATATCCTGAATGCCACGACAGACATAACCCTGTCGAGGGTTGCACCGGTACCCGAGCCGCTGACCATGGTTCTCGTAGGGCTGGGACTCATCGGGATTGCGGGGTTCAGGAGAAAATACGGGTCTTAGCGCCTCGCCGGGCATGCTCCCATCAAAGCAAGAGACATATCCTCTGTGAAATCCGACAAGGCGCCTCCGTGGGCCGGTGCCTCAAAAGATCGCCTGCACGGCCCCGGAGAGCCGCCACGCTATCCTGGCGTTACAAAATCCTAAGAAAGCAAGAGGTGTACGAATATGAAAATAGGCATAGTCGGCTGCGGATTGAACTGCGATTACCACGTGAGATTCTCCCGTGAATACCCCGGGGCGGAGATCGTCGGTCTTGTGGACAAAGACGAATCGAAAATCGATCGCTGCACGCAGCGCTTTGGAATCGGGCGAGGGTTTGCAGCCGTCCGCGATCTCATCGGAGAGGCCGGCCCCGACGTCATCCACATCGTCACCCCGCCGCACACGCATTTCGACCTGGCGTCTCAGGCCATCGAAGCGGGGTGCCATGTGCTGGTGGAAAAGCCCATGTGCCTGAGCCTCGGTGAGGGCGAACAGCTCTTTTCCCTGGCTGAGAGCAGGGGCGTAATGCTCTGCAGCATGCACAACCATTTCTTTGATCCGTGTATGCTCAAGGCGAGAGATATCATAGAGTCCGGGCGGCTGGGGACGATCGTGGGCGTGGAGAGCCACTACGGCCTGAACACGAGAATCGACGCCTTCAGGCGCTACCCGAAGCCGGGCGTGCTGCCGTGGCTCTACGGCCTGCCGGGCGGGGTTTTCCACGACTTCATGCCCCATCCCCTGTACGTCATGCTGCCCTATTTAGGGCGGGTGGAGGATGTCCTCGTGACGGAGAAGTCCATGGGCGAGCTGCCGCAGGGGATATCCGATGAGCTGCGGGTGCTCGTGAAGGGCCGGGACGCCCTTGGAACGCTGACGCTCTCCTTTGCGGCAAAGCCCCATCACCACTTCGTGAAGATCTATGGAACGAAAATGATGGTGCATGTCAACTTCGACACCATGACCACCGTTCTCCACCCGGTGAGCAGCCTGCCCAAGGCGGCCCAGAAGGCCACCTACAATCTGGGGGAGGCATGGCAGCTCGGCGCGGGCACCCTGAAGAACGTACGGGATTTCGGCACCGGCAGGCTCAGGCCGTACCAGGGCATGAAGACCCTGATCCACCGGTTCTATGAAGCCGTGGAAACGGGCGGCGAGCCGCCGGTATCCAAAGACGAGGCCCTCGGCGTCCTGGAGGTGATGGACAGGATATGGCCCCAGGTGAAGAACACGAGGCTCAGCTTCGAGCCGACCATGCCTCGGGAGAGCGGAGAGGGGCCGACTGTGCTCGTGACCGGGGCATCGGGTTTTCTTGGCTCGCGCCTGGTCGAAATGCTCTGCGGAAGAGGATATCGGGTGAGGGCCCTGGTGAGAAAGCTCTCGAACATCGAACGGCTGAAGAGGCTGCCCGTGGAGATCACATACGGCGACGTGGGCGGCCTGGAGACGCTCCAGCCCGCGTTCGACGGCGTCGAGTATGTCGTGCACGCAGCCGCGGACACCGCGGGCAGAGAAGAGGAGAGCGAGACCGCAACTGTCCAGGGCACGCGCAACGTGATCGATCTGTGCAGGGGCCATGGGGTGAAAAGGCTCGTGTACATCAGCTCGTGCAGCGTCTACGGGACGGCCGACTACGACGAGAACCAGGTCGTCACCGAGGATGCGGGCCTGGAGAGGTTCCCGGAGCAGAGGGGGATCTATTCTCTGGCCAAGCTCAGGGCCGAAAACCTGGTGCGCGAAGCCATGAGACAGGCAGAGGTTCCCATCGTCTGCCTCAGGCCGGGCACGATCTTCGGGCCGGGTGGGGAGATCTTTACCCCGATGATGGGCTTTTCGCTGGGCAACAGGGTGTTTGCGGTCATCGGGCCGGGTGACTTCGTCCTTCCCCTGGTCTATATCGACAATCTCTGTGACGCCGTCATCACCTCGATCCAGAGCGACAGGGGGGATTATGAGGTGTTCAATGTGGTGGACCCCGGGGGGGTGACCAAGAGAGAATATATGGACGCGCTCGTCAGGAAGCTCTACCCCGGGGCGCGGGTCGTGTACATACCCCGATCGATGCTCGGCGGGGTCGTCCGGCTGCAGGAACGGCTGGCAGCGGCCCTGAAGATAAAGCCGTTCCTGACCGGGTACCGTCTGGAATCTTCCCAGAAGAGGATCGTGTATGACTCGTCCAAGTTCGAACGTGTCTACGGTTGGAAGCCCACTTTCACCCTGGCCGAAGGCATGGAGATCGTGCTGAATCGAGAAGAGGCGCCTGACAGAGCGGTCGAGACAGGAGCCGCTGCACAGGACATCCGGCTCGAGCCGGTGGAACCGGCCCGTCCGGCATCAGGGAGGGGCTGAAGATGTGCGGCATTTTCGGAGTAACCCATGCCGGCTGGAAAGACGGGCCCTGGGAAGCGGCTGTCGAGTCCATCGCACACCGGGGGCCGGACGGCCATGGAAGCCATGTCGACGACACGGTGTTCCTGGGGCACCGCAGGCTGAGCATCATCGACCTCGAAACAGGCGGCCAGCCCATATACAATGAAGACCGCACCATGTGCATCGTCTGCAACGGGGAGATCTACAATTTTCAGGAGCTCAGGCATGAGCTGGCCGCCAGGGGGCATGTCTTCTCCACACGCAGCGACACCGAGACCGTCCTGCACGCATACGAAGAGTGGGGGGAGGCGTGCGTGGAGAGGCTCCGGGGCATGTTCGCCTTTGCCGTATGGGATATCCGCAAAAGAGAGCTTTTCATCGCCAGAGACAAGTTCGGCATCAAGCCGCTGTTTTACGGACAGCACAAAGGAAGGTTTTATTTCGCCTCCGAGATAAAGGCCATCCTCGCCGACCCGGGCTATCCCAGGGATATGGACGAGGGCGCCATGGTCTGCTTTTTTACCCTCTCGTATATCCCTGCGCCGCTGACCATCTTCAGCTCGATCCACAAGCTCCCGCCCGGGCATACTCTCACTTGGGCGAACGGCGACATCCGCATACGGAAATACTGGGATCTCTGCGTGAGCCCGGATCGGGGCAGGCCGGAACACTATTACATCGACGGCTTCATCGGCCTGTTCGAAGAGGCCGTAGGCATGCATCTCGTCAGCGACGTTCCCCTGGGCGCGTTTCTGAGCGGGGGCATCGACTCCAGCGCCATCGTCGCCATGATGGAAAAAACGAGCAAAGGCAGGGTGAACACCTTCACCATCGGTTTCGGGGGTGAAGTGGGGGGATACCTGGACGAGCGTGAGTATGCCCGGATGGTTGCGCGCCGCTACCGGACGAATCACCGGGAATTCGAGGTCTTGCCCGAGCCTGCCGGACTCGTGGAAAAGATCGTGCGGTCTTTCGACGAGCCTTTTGCCGACGACTCGACCGTCCCCACCTATTTCGTCTGCAGACAGGCCAGAGAGCATGTCGCAGTGACACTCTCGGGCCTGGGCGGAGACGAGGCTCTGGGCGGCTACGAACGATATGTGGGGTATATGCTGAGAAGCCTGTATGCGCGCCTGCCGTTCTTCTTCAGAGAAAGGGTCGTGCGGTCGATGATCGAAGGTCTTCCGGAACGGGCGGACGGCCATTACACAGTCAACCACATGAAGCGCTTCATCCGTTCTGCCTCCTCACGCCCCGATCATGCCTACTATGGCTTCATCACGACCATGAACCCGAACCTGAGGGATTCTTTCTTCACGGCCGGGAAAAGATACGACGGATACGCGAGCCAGTGCCGGGACCTCATCCTCGATCACTTCAACAGCTCCGACATCGACGGCGCCCCCGATGCCATGGAGCGGGTGTTCTACTGCGACGCGAAGACCTATCTGCCCGACGATGTCCTGTGCGTTACCGACAGGATAAGCATGTACCACTCCCTGGAGGTGAGGGTGCCGTATCTCGACCACAGGCTTTTCGAGTTCTGCGCGCGTATCCCGGCGGAGCTGAAGATGAGGTGGTTCCGCAAGAAACACCTGTTCAAGAAGGCGGTGAGACACCTGCTGCCGAACGAGGTCATCGACCACCGGAAGCAGGGCTTTGTCGGACCCATGACGCAATGGCTGAAGAACGACCTCCGGGCCTTTACCGAAGCCGTGCTCAGCGAGAAGAGCCTGGGCAGGCACGGGCTCTTTCACTACCCCACGGTGCGGCGGATACTGCACGAGCACTATTCAGGCAAAGAGATTCACGACACCCTGATATGGTCGCTGCTGGTCTTTCAGATCTGGTATGGCCTGTATATCGAAAAGGGCGAGGCGCTCGAGCCGGTCACGGACAGTGCCGGATCTTCCCGGTCTGTGTGAAGTCTTTCAGGAGCCGTACGGCGCACCGCGGCCTCTCTATGTGCAGAGGTCTTCACGCTGTGCGGCAGGAGATCCTGTCCGGAACGATCCGCCGGTTCCGGGCTCATTCCATCCCGTCACAACCGACGGGCCTCATATAAGATCATGATCCGAACACGTACCGACAAGCCGGCGCCGCAGGCAGGGGTGTTCACCCTGCTCCGCATCGGCTGCCGTGCTGCGCTTCGGGCGACGGATACACGTCGTCACAGCGCAGGGCATCAGCCCAAGCCCGGATCTGCGGGCGACCTCGTGGTCTGCCGGCCGGTGCTCCTCTCCGACAATCTCTCACTGTGGATGCTTTCTGTTCTCTATTCCGCTTTTTCTGCTGCGAAACCTGCTGCGAAAAGCTCTCATGCTCAATTGAATCGATTTCTTCAGTGGTCTCTTTGGGGGCGAGTTCTCAAACCCTGGAGGCATTATGAATATCATAGGAAGAATAAATCATGTTGTGCTGTTGCTGCTCCTGTATTCCTATGTGATCTATCCGGCAATCCTCTTCGTTCTGAGCAGGGTTTTCCGGAGGCCGTGGAAACAAAAGAGATTCGAACCGCATGTCACTGTCGTGATCTCTGCATACAACGAGGAGGGCGTTATCAGGGATAAGATTCTCAACACCCTGAGCCTCGACTATCCAGAGAACAAGCTCAGAGTCGTCGTGGGCTCGGACGGCTCGACCGACGGCACGAATGAAATAGTCGCTAGCATAAAGGATCGCCGCCTGAGATTTTATCATTTTCCCCAGCGGCTCGGAAAGACTGCGTGCCTGAACAGAATGGTGCCCAGATCGAAGGGGGAGATCGTGGTGTTCACCGATGCGAACTCCATGCTGCCTCCGGGCGTGATCAGGAGCATCGTGAGGAACTTTGCCGATCCCGCTGTGGGCCTCGTCACCGGATGGACAAAGTACTGCAGCCCCTCGGATGAAAAAGCGCCCGCCGGGAGTTATGCACGATTCGAAAAGGCCCTCAAGATCATGGAAAGCTCCAGCGGCTCATGCGTCGGCGCGGACGGGGCGATATTCGCGATCCGGAAATCGCTGTATCGCCCCTTGCAGGACGACGACATCAACGACTTCGTCATTCCGCTCGACGTCATCAGGCAGAAGCACCGGGCGGTGCTGGATCCCGACGTCTTCTGCATCGAAGACGCCGCTGCGGCCGCCGGGGACGAGTATCAGCGTCAGGTGAGAATCACGACGAGAACGCTGCGGGCCATCCGCCGCAACATCGAGATGCTGAATCCCTTGAGATACGGACTTTTTTCGTTTTTCATGATTTCGCACAAGGTGCTGAGATTTTTATGTCCGTACTTTTTCATCAGCGCATATATCATCAATATGGCTCTCCTCGGAAGAAAGGTCCTGCTCTCCAGGCTGATCTTTCTGGGGCAGAACCTGCTCCTGGCAGGCGTTCTCGGGGGTTTTGTCTCAAAGTCCGCCAACTCGATCCATCGGCTGAGCAGAATGCTGCTCATCACCTTTGCCGCACAGGGCATTGCATGGATCCGCATGATTGCAGGCTTTACCGATACCACCTGGTCGCCGAGAAGGCAGGCCCGGATATCCGCCTTCGAGCCGCTGCTGCCGCCCCAGGAGAAGGAGCGTTCCCGGGGGCCTATATCGTATGGTTTCTCCCGATCCCGAAATGAACAAACCCCTTTGATGTCAAATCCGCCACGTTGAGGATATTTCTCCCGTCGAAGACCACGGGCCGTTTCATGAGCTCTTTCATCCGGGCGAAATCGGGGCTCTTGAACAGGTTCCACTCCGTTACCACGGCCAGGCCGTCGGCCCCCTGCAGCACCTCGTAGTTGTCGCCCGCGTAAAATACTTTTTCACCCAGGATAGCGCGAGCATTGTTCATGCCCGCCGGGTCGAATACCCGCACCTTTATGCCTTCCTTCAGCAGCCTGTTGATGATGTCGATGGCAGGGGCCTCTCTGATGTCGTCGGTTTTCGGTTTGAAGGTCAGGCCCCAGATGGCGATGGTGATCTGGGAGAGGTCTTCGTTGCGATCGAGGTAGTAGTTGATGATCTTGTCTGCAAAGTAGTTTTTCTGGCGCTCGTTCGCCCGGTGGGTCGCCTGGCAGATCTCGAGCGAATGGTCCAGGCATTTGGCTGTCTGGATCAGCGCCAGGACGTCCTTGGGAAAGCACGAGCCGCCGTAGCCCGGGCCAGCCAGGAGAAAGCGGGGGCCGATGCGGGAGTCCGTGCCCATGCCTTCTCTCACCTGGGAGATGTCCGCCCCCACCTTGTCGCACAGGATGGCGAGCTCGTTCATGAACGTGACCTTGGTGGCGAGGAATGCGTTGGAGGCATACTTGGTGAGCTCGGCGCTGCGGATGTCCATGATGAGGATCGGGTTGTTGGTGGTGCGCACAAAGGGGTCGTAGAGCTCCCTGAACAGCGCGGCGGTCCGCACATTGTCGGTGCCGACGATGACCCGCTCCGGGCGCATGAAATCCTGCAGGGCGTTTCCTTCTTTGAGAAACTCGGGGTTCGAGACCACATCGAACTCGATGTGCTGGAGGCCTCTCTTCTCGAGCTCCTCCTTCACCACCTCACGCACCTTGTCGGCCGTGCCTACGGGCACGGTAGACTTGTCTACGATGATCTTATAGCCGTCCATGAGCCCGCCGATCTGGCGGGCCACCTGAAGCACATATCGCAAGTCCGCAGATCCGTCCTTGTCCTGCGGGGTGCCGACCGCGATGAAGCAGATCTGGCACCTCGACACCCCCTCTTCGAAATCCGTGGTAAACCTGAGGCGGTCTCCCTGCACGTTTCTGTCGATGACCTCCTTGAGGCCGGGCTCGTAGATGGGTACGATGCCCTCTTTGAGCATACGGATCTTCTCCGCGTTTTCGTCGATGCAGATCACGTCGTTGCCCATTTCGGCAAAACACGCCCCGGTGACAAGCCCAACATAGCCCGTGCCGATCATGCAGATTTTCATGTTCCCCCTCGTAACAAAGAAAGATTATGCACTATTCTATCGACAGAGGATAAGACGGAAGTGAGAGATAATCAAGTGTCTTGTCAGCGGGCCGGCTAGAGATGCGAGGTGAGGCGGAATCGGATCATTGATCGTTCTCGTGCTAGGATGTGTACGCATACTATGATTCATAAGAAAGCAGGAGAGGTGGGGCTCCAGCTATTTCATTGACTGCCACCTTGACGGGAATCATTGCTCTCTCGATACGAGTAGGTTTTCGTACAGCATCTAGTATGCCTCATTGTCCGCGCAGATCTTATCGCTGCCTGCCTGTGAAGAACACACCCTGCGACAGCCGCGAAATCTTATGGATATTTGATTCCGGGTTTTGCCCGCAGGGCGGCACGGGGTGGTGTTCTGTCTCTGCATGTTGAGCACGGGCGCCGGTCTCCTTACTATTCTATTAGAGCTGCAGTGGTAATCGCAGGATATTGTCAAGAAGACTCCTGCCCCGCCGCCAACGAGACCACTGGCCGATCGAATCGTATGACGGCGGTCTGCCACTGCAGGGTTAAGAAGGCGGATGCATGCTGTTCCCGGAGTAGGCTCGAGCCGCCGGTGTATGAGAGAACACATGCGGCGGCCGGGTGATGCGACCGGAAAGTGTCATCGCACCGGAGGCACATCCGACCGCGAGGATTCGGAGGATCAGTGAACGAAAGGAAGGTGTACGTCATGCAGAGGCTCTCGATATCGATCATTCTGGCCGTCGGGATCTTAATGTTTGCGCTGTCGGGCTGCGCAGGCCGTGAAAAGCCGGCGACCACGGCCGACATCATGAGAGGATACGCCGCGGATGTCCAGGCCGAAGTCGAGCTCAAGGAACAGCTTGCAAAAGACTGGGAGCGGGGATCGGAGCTGGCCCAGACCGGCAGGGAGCGTATCAGAGACGGCCAGGAGATGATTCAGGAAGGCAACTCGCAGATAAACCAGGGAAAGAGAGAAGTAACCCAGGGCACTCAGCTCATGCAGGACAGCGAGCGCCGCTTTCGCGAGAACTTCCCCGGCCTCCAGCTCAGGCCGGGCGGAGGCGCAGGCGGAACCACCGGACAAACAAGCGCCACCGAATAACGGGGTCAGGTCTTGACATGTGACAAGCCCGGCGGAGTCTGACGGAAAGGTCTGCTGAAAACACGGGCTGGCCGAGCGAATTGACACGTTGATTGCCTCCTGATAGTATATTGCCATTGCAATGAAATTGAGGAGGCAGATCAATGGCAAGACCTCTGCGCGTTTCCTACCCAGGGGCATTCTACCATATTACCGCCCGCGGGAATGAGCGTAAGCAAATATTCAGCAGCGACCGGGACAGGCAGCAGTTTCTCTCATACCTCGAGTCGGCGCATATGCGCTATGGCGCCCTTTTTCATGGTTATTGCCTGATGGAGAACCACTATCATCTCTTGATGGAGACCCCCAGGGAAAATCTTTCGCGGATCATGCACCACATAAACGGGGCGTACACCATGTATTATAATGTCAAAATGGAGCGAAGCGGCCACTTGTTCCAGGGGAGATATAGGTCCATCCTGGTTGAAAAGGATGCGTACTGTCTGGAGCTGTCGCGATACATTCACCTGAACCCCGTTCGTGCGGGGATGGTGAAAAAAGTGGAAGATTACCCCTGGTCGAGCTATCTCTCATACACAGGCGAGAGGGACGCACAGCAATGGATGGAGACAGGATTTGTACTTGCATCGTTCGGGAAAGATACGGGCGCTGCCAGGAAGAGATACAGGGAGTTTGTAAAGGAGGGGGAGAGAAAGAACATAGAGAACCCGCTCGAGCAGGTCTGTGCGTCGATGATTCTGGGGCGGGAATCGTTTCACGCCTTTGTTCGAAAGAGGATTGAAGAAACCCTGCGAGAGGCGGATCAGAGGGATGTCCCTGCGCTGAAGGCGTTCACGACAAGGCCTTCTTTGGACCGGATAGCGCAAGTTGTGGCTGATGTATGCGAGGCCGATTCGGTGCAGACCAAGAAAATGAGCATGTGGATCAGCCAGGATATCGGAGGGTATTCTCTGAGCGAAATCGGGCGGAGATATGGGATGCAGAGAAACACGGTGAGCCAGTCGAACCGGCGTTATCGGCTGGAGATTAGGAGAGATGGAGAGCTTCAAAAACTGGTGAGAGAGGTGCGGAGAAAGCTCGAAATGTCACATGTCAAGACCTGACCCCTATCCGTAAAAACCGATGAGGAGGACTCCGGCTGTCATGACCGCCGCGCCGGTGAGGCGCTCGGTAATCTTTGTCTCACGGAAGATCCACGCACCGTAGAGCACGCCGAAGAGCAGGCTCGTGCGCTTGATGGCGATCATGTATGCCGCCTCGACCAGAGAGATGGCGAGCATGTGCGAGATGACCATCAGGGCCATGAACACGCCCACCATGAGGCCCGCTTTCGGGTTCTTTAGCAGGTTTTCCGCCCGGGCGCCCTTCATGAGGGGCAGGAATGAGAGCATCAGCAGGGCGAACACGATGTAGTAGCTCACGCCGAAGAAGTAGGGATTGGAGTGAAGGACTGCGAGCTTGCCCAGTGTGGAGGTGAGAGAATAGATGAAGGAGACGAGCAGCATGAGCGCCGAGCCCGGTTCGCGGAATATTGCCTTGAAGGGCTGGAGAAGCCCGGCTCTGGCCTGGGAGAGGTTGAGGAAGTACGCGCCGATCACGATGCAGAGAATGCCAGCCAGCCCGAGAGGCGTAACGGTCTCTCCCAGGATGAGCCGGCCGGTGAGGATGATGAAAATGGGGGTGAATGCCAGGAAGGGAAGGGTGAGGGACAAAGGCGACACCTTGATGGCCCTCATATAGCAGAGAAAGGCAAGCACCTCGAGCGGCAGGGCCGCGCCGAAGGCCAGGAAGAACGTGCGGTCGAGCCTTGGCCAAGGGATGAAGAAGAGCGCGAGCGCGAGCCAGGGCAACGTATAGGTGAGCCGGGTGATGCCCATTTCATAGGCGCTCAGGCGGCTGAAGTGCTTCTTGGTCAGGGCGTCTGCGGTTGCCAGGCTGAATGCCGCCGTGAGCGCGAGAAAAAACCAGTCCATGACCGCTCAGATCTCGAACCAGATTGCCCGAGCCCTGGCGAGGGGGCTCCCTGTTTCCGAAAACAGGGCCGTGCCCGCGAATCGTTTGCGTCCCTCGGACGCGATCTCCCAGCCCACGGCAATGCAGTTCTCGCCCACGGTCGGGCGCTTCAGGATCTCCGCCGTGATCGAGCCCAGCACGATGGGCCTGATGCCCGTCCCAAGCACGGCGAACGCGCCGGGACAGTCGAGCGAGGCCCAGACAAACTCGGGCCGCACCACGCCGTGAACATCCGAGAGCGTCTCGTCGGGCACCCAGGCCGAGGCGACCATCAGCCTGTCCGGAACCCTGCCCGGGAAGATTCGCAGGCCGTCCTTCTCGCGTCTGGCCGGACCGCACACGAAGCAGGTGGGGAAGAAGTGCTCATCCTCGCTCACATAATGCGTCATTGCTTCTCGAGCCTCCTCGAACGAGGGAGGATCGGGCGTCTCGATATCGAGCCGGCCTTTGCGGGCTTCAGCGATGACGGCATCGCCGTTTTTGAGTTGAACGCGGCCGTCTCCCGTGTGCTCGACGAGCAGCGGCTTTTCCAGAGGCGGCGGCTTCATCAGCCTCACCTCGACGATCCCGTCCAGGAACTGCGCCAGCATGCCGCACACATACCCGCCGTTGCCGGAATCCGGCGGCCCGCAAAACCTCTTTTTAATGAGAATCGTGTCGATCATTTCACCTCCTCCCAAAACGGGATAGATAGGATAGCTGGGGTCATCCTAGCTGGGTCTAGCTGGGGTCAGGTCTTGACATGTGACAAGGCCATGGCCTTGTCACATGTCAAGACCTGACCCCGTCTCCGGACCCCGTCTCCTATCGCTTCGATTTTTTTGCGTGCTTCTTGAAGGCGGCCAGGAAGTCGACCCCGCGCACGATTTCATCGAATACCGGAATCCCGGCGTTTTCCAGGTCGCTCCTGAAGTTTCTCAGTTTCTCGCCGTTGCCGGCGCACCAGGCGACCACGGGCTTGCCGAGCTTGTCTTTCATGGTAATGAGGTTCGAGAGATGGGCGACTTCCATCCGGCTGGCAAAGAGGTGGACGATGAGAGAGTCCACATTTGGGTCGTTCATGATAATCTCGATGCCCCTGCCGTAGACCTTTTCATAACCGTAGCGCTCGATTGCGGGCCAGATGTCGACGGGGTGGGAGGGCGCCATCCACTCGGGAAAGATCTCCTCCAGGTCCTTGAGGCTTTGCGGGGTGAGCTCAGCGACCGGCATGCCCCTGGCATGGAGCAGGTCTGAAGTGATGATGCCGCCGCCGCCCGAGAAGGTGAAGATCGCGGTCCCGGCGTCATGGCTGAGCAGACGCGTCTTGGAAAAGCCCCGCGTGATGTCCATGAGCTCGTTGATGTCGAACACCTCGATGACGCCGCATTGCTCGAACGCGTGGTGCATGATGGTATAGTCGCCCGCCATGCTCGCCGTGTGGCTCGCCGCAGCCCTGGCCCCGGCCGGGCTCTGGCCGCCCTTGAGCATGACGATGGGCTTCCGCGACGACTTCGCGCACTCCATGAAGCGCTTCGGCTCCATGATCGACTCCACATACATGCCGATCACATCCGTTGAGTCGTCGTCGATGAGATATTCGAGCAGCTCTGTCTCGTGCACGTCGCACTTGTTGCCGATGGAGCACATTTTGGAGATGCCGAGGCCGCCCCGCTCGAGTATCATCATGAGAAAGCCCGCCGAGAGCATGCCGCTCTGGACTATGAACGAGGCGTTGCCCGGCTTGAGCAGCTTGAACACCTGGTCGTTGATGATGAACGAGAACACATGACGCTTGTAGCCGTCGAGGAGGCCCATGCAGTTGGGGCCCCAGAGCCTGATGCCGAACTCTTTAGAAAGCCGCACCGATTCGTCCTGGAGACGCCTGCCGGTCTCACCCACCTCGGCAAAGCCGGCTGACTCGATGATGATGCCCTTCACGCCCTTTTTCGCGCAGGCGCGGATCGTGTCCGGCAGAAAGGGGGCGGGGATGAAGTAGACGGCGAGCTCGAAGCTCTCGGGGATCGACTCGACATCCGGGTAGCACTTGACGCCCTGCAGCGTCTCATACCTCGGATTCACCGGGTAGACCCTGCCCCGGTAGCCGCCCAGGGTGTTTTTCAGGATATAGTAGCCGACCTTCCTGGGGTCGGCCGAGGCACCGATAACCGCAACTCCGTCAGGGTCAAAGAAAAAATTCATATGATGTGAATCCTCCTGCAAGATGCTATAAAAATAACCAGTGTTTTTTTATACACCATCGGGGCGCAGGGGGCAAGGGCGAGAGCGGGGAGGGGCTTTGGAGAAGGGAGATGGTGCACTGCTTCGGCCGGACGGGGGGGCATCAAAAGCCGCTTCATCATCCCCCTTCTGCTGTGTCTTTCGCTTCGGCCCGCTCGAGCGGTTATCCGGGGAGAGGAGGGGCAGGAACCTTCGCGGCGGGAAAGCGGGCTTCCCTCTGAACGAAAAACTGCAATCCACCCTGCAGGAATTGACTCCCGGCCATAACACTCTATAGTATTTAGAGACAGCACAAGGAATCCGGAGAGCATTCACGGGGGGAGTATGAGTGACGACAGATTCGCCAATCTGGAAACCATAGTCGCATTTCACGAAGACACCATCCAGAAGCTCAACGACACGGTGTACAAACAGCAGCTCGAGATCGATCGTCTGGAAGAGAAAGTCGAAGCCCTGATGCAGCTCCTGGGCGCTCCGGGCGGAGCGCTCGACGAGGGATCCGGCCCAAAACCCGGGTGAGTAAAAAAGAGGCGGCAAAGGATTTCCTCACCCAGGGCTCGTCTGCTGACCGTTTCTCTCAAAGCCCGGAAGCCGATGTTCTCATTCTGACAAAGCCTTATCGATAATCGCGGCAAGCTCTTCTTTCGCAAGTTCGACGGGATTGCCCTTCATGCTGCTCGCGCGCCCGGCCTTTTCGACCAGGACAGGGATGTCTTCACGCCTCATCCCGATCGTATCGAGGCTCGGGATCCGCATAGCGGCGCATGTCTCTTCCACCCATGCAATGCCCTGCCGCGCATCCGCTCCGGGGTCGTTCGTGAGGATCCGCGCGATCTCTGCGTAGCGCGCGAGCGCAGGCGAGTCGGGGCTCCGGCGGGCGAGGGCAGTGATGTTTGCCTCCATCACGATGGGCAGAAGCCGTGCGCAGATGGCCCCGTGCGGGGCATCGAACATGCCTCCAAGCGGGGCCGCGAAACCGTGAACCGCCCCCAGGCCGGCGTTTGCCAGGGCGAGGCCGGAAAACAGGCTCGCGAGCATCATGTCTTCGCGGGTGGACGTGTCGTCGCCCTTTGTGTACGCGGTTTTCAGGGACCGCCCCGCGCGCGCCAGGCCCTCCCGGCACAGGGCGTCGGTCAGGGGGTTCGCCCTGATAGAGACAAACGCCTCGATCAGCTGTGTCAGCGCGTCGAGGCCGGTGCATGCCGTGATGTCCGGCGGCACGGAGAGGGTGAGATCCGGGTCGGCGGCCACGAGCCGGGGCAGCATCATGTCAGAGCGCATGCTCACCTTGACCTTGTGCTCGGGCGAGATGATCACCGCGTTACGGGTGACCTCGGTGCCGGTTCCCGCGGTAGTGGGGATGGCGATATACGGGGCAGGGGGCACGGTGACGGCCTGAGCTCTTCCGATCACCTCGAGATAGTCGAAAAGCCCGCCCGGATTTGTCATGAGCGCGGCGATGGCCTTGCCCGCATCGATCACGCTGCCGCCGCCCATGCCGATGACCAGGTCGCATCCCTGCGCCCGGGCAAGGGCGAGGCCTTCGAGCACGATCTCCGTGGTAGGCTCGCGGCTGACCGAGAAGGCGACGGTTTCCACCGCCTGTTCCTGCAGGCCTCTGATAAGCCCGGACGTGCGCTCTGCGCTCCTGCCGCCGATCACCAGGGCGCGTCTGCCCATGCTGCGGGCAAGCGCCGGAACCTCCCGCGCCGTGCCCGGGCCGAAGAGTATCTTTGCGGCTGTGGTAAATTCGAAGCGCATGGTGTGTCCTCAATACCTGATCAATATCGATAGCATATCAGGCGGGTGATGAAAATATGCCATTCCTCTATTCTCCGAAGTTTGTCTTCGGTTGGCGTCTTCCACGAGAGCCGGGGACGGACTCGAACACGGCACTGGCGTCCGCCCGGTGAAAGGAGACGGGATGTGCGATCGGCACACGATAAGAAGGGGAATTTCAATAAGTTTCCAAAAGAAGAGGGACTTCGCTGTTTTCTTTTCTAATGCTCGACCAGGTCCTTGAGCTTTTTCAGGGCCTTGGGCCATATGCCCTGAAACATCTCCTTGTTCTGTTCATCGGTATCCATCTCGACCAGAACCTCGGTTTTGCCTTCAACCTCTTTGAATGTGTAGTCTTCATGGGTGCCTGCCCAGCTCTTCACTGCTTCACTCGAGGTGTCCTCTCTGCCGTCCTGTACGATGCCGATGTTCTCGATAGAGACACGATCATAGGGCCTGACCTCGCGCACCAGGCTCACCATGCCGGACATCTTGCCGGCTTCGTCCGGCGCGAGAAACAGCATCCTGCTGCCTTCGCGCCATTCGCCGACATAGTGAGACCCGGGCATGAACTCATCCGTCCATGCCCCGTACGTGTCCTTGCCGAGCATGATTTCCCAGACTTTTTTCTTCGGGGCGTCGATAACGATCGAAAAATGCATTTTCTGCATCAGGTCCTCCTTTCATCCAAATGGTACCCCCGCAGCCCGGCTTCAGGGGTTTCCTCTCCTTCACCTCTTCTCAGAGGAGAGGATACAGGAGAGGAGGGATGGTCAAATAAATCTCCGATACCCCGCATCTTGCAGCGGGGTACCCCATTGAAACAGGAAGCACGGCTTCTGCAGCCGTCACCAAAGAAGGGCGATATCGGGGCGGCCTGAAGCTGCGACCGGTAATATCTTCCAGGACATCCATATAATAAATATATGGCTCCGGCCGCGATATCCAAGACAGAGGCGATGCTGCGGGCGTCTCGGGCAAGGCGCTGCGGCGGAAACGGGGCATCCGCTCGCAATCGCGGTCGCGCTGAAGACCGACAGGCCGCCGGCGCGGCTCACTCCCACCCCGGAACATTGGGAAAGACCTGCTGATACCGCACACCCTTTCTTGGCTCGGCCATCATGTACTCGACTGTGTCACGCCACCTGAGATAGTGGGCTGTCTCCTTGTGCTTCGCCCAGTCTTCCTGTGAGTGATAGATCTCCACCAGGACAAAGCGGGTGGGGTCGTCCTCCTGCTGAAGGACATCGAATCGGGCAACTCCTGTCTCGTTGATGCTGTTCTGCGCATTGTCCCTTACAGCCTCCTTGAACCCCTCGATAAACTCCGGCCTGACATGGACAAACACGTGGATGATGAGCATGATATTCCTCCGAAATTCCCCTTGTTGAGCGAAAAAACTGTTCTTCTCATTCATAGTGCCGTGCGGCACGTGAAAAGCAAGCCCGGCGCGGAGAGAAGGCTATGTGCCTGTTGCATCCGCTGTGCGGCTGGAGTATCTTTTTCTGAAGAGCGAGAAAGGAGGGTCCTGTATGAAAAAGGCGCTTGTCGCGGTTGCTGTAGTTCTGCTGGTACTGCTCGTCACCGCAATTATCGCACCCTTTGTCATCGACCTGAATCAGTACAAGGGAGAGATCCTCGCCAAAGTACGGCCTGCAGTCAATCGGGACGTCGATTTCGACAGAATAGAGCTCACCGTCCTGAGCGGGTTCGGCGCAGAGCTTCAGGGCCTGAAGATACCGGAAAATCCCGAGTTTGCATCCGATAATTTCGTCACCTTGGACAGCCTTCAGGTTCGCCTCAAGCTGCTGCCCCTGCTCAAGGGAGAAGTGCAGGTCTCAAAGCTGATCCTCAAGTCGCCGGTGGTGCATATCCGGAGAAACGCCCAAGGGGTGTTCAATTTTCAGGACATGATCCGTCCGGCCGAGGCCCCGGCGGAAGCGGAGAAGCCGCGAAAGCCCGCCGGAGAGCAGCCTCCCTCCGCGCTTGCCGTGTTCGGCGTCGGCGAGCTCGGAATCAAAGACGGGACGGTCGTATACGAAGACGAGATGATATCCGGCCGGGAGAAAGAGGCGCAGCCGGGATCGAGGAGCGTCACTGTGAGCCGGCTCGATGTCTCTGTCGAAGACATGTCCCTGTTCGAGGCAGTGAGCTTCGACGCACAGGGAAGCCTGTTCGACGAGCCGCACCGCAACTTTCGGGTATTCGGACAGGCAGGCCCGATCGGCGAAGCAATGGACTTCACGAAGATGCCGCTCAACGTGACTATCAAGGCCGACTCGCTTTCGCTGCAGAAGCTTACCGAAAGCCTGGGTCTGCCTGTCAGGGCGCTGTCGGGTAAGATGAACGCGGATATCAGCGCCGCAGGAGCGCTCGATCAGAATCTCGACGCCTCGGCAAACATCGCGGCGGATGATCTCGTACTGCAGACCCAGGGCGATGGGAATACCGGCCCGCAGAAGACCGGTGCGATTTCCGTGAAGCTGGACGGCAAGGCCCTGTATTCGGCTGCGGGAGAAAAGCTCGATCTCCAGTCCACCAGCCTCGAGATCAACGGCAGCCGCCTCGATGTCACGGGCAGCGCACAGAACGTTTTGACGAAACCGGTGTGGAAGATGGCGGCCAAGAGCGATTCTCTCGACCTGGGGGCCCTGATCAGGCTCTTCCCCATGTATGCCGGGAAGGCGCCTGCAGAGCTTTCCTTCTCAGGCCCCGCAAAGCTGGACATCCGCTCGGCGGGCTCTCTGAACGACTTCAGCGTGGAGGCGGGCCTCGATATGAACCTCATGAAGATCGTCTACGGCGAGATGTTCAGCAAAAGCGAGGGAGTGCCCTTTTCTCTGGTGTCTTCGATCGGGATGAAGGAGGGAATCGTCGGCATCAGCACCCTCGAGCTCGATCTGTACAACCTCGCGCTCTCCGGCTCGGGGCTGGTCAATCTCAAACAGGAGGTGCCGGTGGCGGACATAAGGATCGAAGCCAAGCCCTTCAGCCTCCAAGGCTGGGGTGCCATCGTCCCCATGCTCGCCCAGTATCAGCCGGAAGGGGCTATCGGCGCGTTGACGGCCGGTATTGCAGGCCCCCTGAACAAAGCGGCGCTGAGCTGCAGCGCCTCTGCAGAGCACATCGCGCTCGTACTGCCCCCCCAGGAGACGCAAGGCGAGGCTCAGAAGCCGAAGAAAGCGGCCATCGAGGGATTGTCTCTCAATGCCAGAGGGAGCACCGGCCCTGACGGCATCGGAGGCACGGGCACGCTGAATGCAGGCGGCGGAAGTTTCGACAATATCGCCCTGGGAAGGATGGCGGGCGACTTCCGGTATGCCGGGAGCCGGCTCGATGTTCCGCAGTTTTCCGTGGCTGTGTTCAACGGCACCATCAGCGGATCGGCCTCGTATCAGACAGAAACGAAAGACTGGGAGTTCAGTCCGGTGTTCAAAGCGGTGGATGCCGGCACGGCCGTAGACACCCTCACGTCGTTCAAAGACGTGTTCCAGGGCACGCTCTCGGGTGATGTCCGGCTCAGGGGAAATGCCGCGGCCGAAGTGCTTGCCTCGCTGAGCGCGCAGGGAAATGTCGGCATAAAGAACGGCAAGCTCAACAACGTCGACCTCGCTCAGGCCATTGCGGAAGGATTCTCGGCCCTGGAGGGATTGAGCGGCGCGCTGCTTACCGGGCAAGAAGAAGCCGTGCAGAGAAACCGGGAAACCGCTTTCGATTCGCTGGATGCACGGTTCGAAATGGCCCGGCAGACAGTTCACCTCACGTCTTTTGAGCTCGCAAATATCCGCACCGGCAAGAGCACTGACTCGCTCGCCCGCCTCAAAGGCGACGTGGCCTTGGAGACCCGGGTGCTCGATTTGACCGGCGATGTCATCCTCTCCGAGCGGCACTCCGCGGAGCTCATCAAGAAGACGCCCGCCCTGAACGCCCTTGCGGATAACAAGCAGCGGGTGGTCATCCCCATCACGATCACCGGCAACATGACCAGGCCCAAGGTCTTGCTGAAGAGCGGCGAGATCAGCAAGGCGATAGCCGACTACTACGCGAAGAAGGGCATCGAGAAAGGGGTGGAAAAGCTCAAAGAGCGTCTGGGGATTCCCCAGAGTGACAAGGGGTCGGAAAAGATCATCGAAGACCTCTTCAACACCATTATCAAAAAATAGAACCCCCGGTACCGGCGGCAGCGGTCCGGGAGGGGATGGTTGTCCGGTATGCCGCTGGTGCTGGTGCTGCCTGTGGGTTCAGAGCAGGGGGCTCGAGGGAAGGGACACGGGCCTCGTTTCCCCCAGGCCGGTACAGGCCAGGCGCATGGCACGCAGCAGGACCCTTGCAGGCTCAGAGAACTATGCCAGACGGCACTCATCCCCAATGCCTGTCCTTGATAGGTTTTCACCTGCGTTTTACCGGAGCGGATGTTTCGGAGCAAGGCCTTGGGGGGTGTGGGGAGGAAAATCCGGGGCAGGGTTTTTCATGCGTTCATGCTCCCGCAGGCTTCCCGGGATGCCTGCGGGGCGGGGGAGGGGATGCAGCGGCGGAGGCTAGCTTCCCTTGACAGGCGAGGTCTGGGCGCTTCTTTTGGATGCGAAGCGAAGCGCGATGCCGGTAAAGGCCAGAGCGCCCATGATGACGAATGCCAGCGTCATGCGCGTTTCCTCCGTTCGATCACGAC
>ERZ795049.774-NODE-774-length-45832-cov-10.815322_pt1 | contig 45832 bp, 30 predicted proteins | sample MGYA00375133_ERZ795049 | MGnify/ENA primary metagenome ERZ795049 (study PRJEB30178, sample SAMN05720147) | activated sludge metagenome | isolation source: anaerobic digester from wastewater treatment plant | place: Japan | collected 2015-04-20 ... | reverse complement strand
GCAATGTCTCCTTTTTTGTTTCTCAATAATTGCGTTTCGAATTTGAACCCGCGCTTTTGACGGAGACAATCTCTTTTTCTACATGGAAACGGCGGATCCCATTACACCGCATAACGATCCTTATTGGATGCTTTTACTGATGGATGCTGACCGGAACGGTACTACCGGATGGCTGGGCTATGATTTCATTATTAATCTGGAGATTATGGACAGCGGACGCACTACAGTAAAAATGCGGCGAAATGACGAATGGCATACCATAGGAGATGCGCATTACGCTGTACAGGGCAACAGAATGGAGCTGTCTGTCCCCCGTAAACTGGTGAATCAGTCGGAGAGCACGCCTTGCTTTGATTTTCACTGGGCAGACAATATTCAAAGCTTCGACAGCGTGGCGGAACTGGGGCTGAATGGCGACCATGCACCCAACAGGCGTTGGAACTACCGATTTCAGGTCGCGGACTGACTTTCACCCAGATGGTTTTTCAGCGTGCTTTATCTGTAACGGTAAAGGCAGCATCCGCTCAGCATTTTTAAATAAGCCTCTTTCAGATGCTGTTGAAAAGCCGTCTCCTTTTTTCAGTTTTGCGCTTTCTCTTTCAGGCACTCTGTAAAGCGTTTCGGCTCATCGGTTGCAAACCAGCGGATTCCAAGATCAAGCAAGGCACTCAGGCTCGCACAATCAAACTCGAAGGGGAGGACTTCCAGATCAATGCCATGCGCCGCTGTTCTTTGCATCGCTTCCTGCAGAAATTCAATCGGCATCAGATATTCGATTGAATCCGCCACCTCTTTGTTTCGATGCAGATGAAGCTGTACCTGATTCAGCCCTTTAAAGCCTTCATCAGCGACAGTATTAAATTTTTGCCGGATCTGGTCTACCTTGCCCCCTATCCAGAGCATGGTACGCAAGCCCGGTACCGCTTCCGCCATGGTTCGGCAGTTTTCCTCTTTATTGTGGCAGAAAATGATGCGTTCGGCAGCGTCATACTTTGCAATAAGGGCGGCAAGCTGTCGGAGATCCACATTTTTCAGATCCAGATAAATGGAAGCCGTGTCGTGCTTCATCATCTCAGCCAGCACCTCTTCGAGTGTGGGCACTTTCTCCCCCGCATATTCAGGTGAAAACCAGGAACCGGCATCCCACTGGCGAATTTCTTCAAAGGTCAGTTGTGACACCGGCACATCCTGTTTTTCAGTGGCATTGGTTGTACGCTTCAGGGTGTCATCATGCAGGCAGATGATTATTTTGTCAAGGGTAGAACAGATATCCACTTCGGGAATGGCACCCAGGCTCCAGGCATAACGATAGGCGGCGAGGGTGTTTTCCGGCACTTCACGCAGACCGCCCCGGTGCGCCTGAAAAAACACTTCATCGGGCGAAAAGGCAGAGACAGACATAGCCACGAGCATATACAATGACAAGCACAAATTCATTCAAATTTCCTTTACTGACTGCTGCGGTTACAGTTTGTTTAAAAAGAGTAACTGCAGGGAAGAGGCTTTTTATTTCTAGATGTCTGCTAAAGGAGCGTCACTTTTTCGGAAGATCGAGAAAAGTCCCTGCTATGTGGCTGACATTGTTCTGATCATGGAAATAATACACCACAAGAATTCTTCCGTCAGCCGTCATGGTTGCCCAGGGATATCCCAGATCTGTGTTTAATCCGTCCGCACGAAGAACAATTTCATCGGCTGTTGCCGCATCCGTGCATTCAGCGTTCAGGACACGGGCACGAATACCCCAGGGATCGTGCCTGTAGCCGTACACCAGAAGAACCCGGTGATCGGGCAGAGGAAGCGCAAAATGAGGATGGCCCTGCCAACCGGTATCTTCCAGAGGGAGAAAACTTTTACCGCCATCAACAGAACGGGCAAGTACGGTGTGATCGTCCATGGATTCTGTCCGCATAAAGGCAATCAGCGTTCCTTCGGGGCTTTCATACATTGATGTTTCGTTGAAGGCGACCTTCTCATCAGAAGCAATCGGGCAGGCGTAGTCCCAGTTCAGCCCCCCGTCCGGAGATATCATCAGGTGAGTTGCCGTCCGGCGGGTATCTGTGCCCGACTGACCTGCCACTGCCCAATAAATACGACCATCCTTCCCTTGAATCGGTGCCCCGCGGTTATATGCGGGAACGGGTTTGCTGAAAGCGGAAACAGCGGTATCTCCAGGGAGAGGCGGCGGCAGGATGGCATTGCTCCATTCATGCCCTCCGTCTTCAGAGCGAACAATATAACCACCCATGAATACAAAGGCGCCATGACGAAGCGAAGCACTGAAGTTCTCTTTGACTGAATCATCCACCCTTGCCCATCCGTAACTGGTGCAAAGCAGCGTGCCATCTGTCAGTTGAAGCAGGCAGGGATCCTGAGAACCACCGAAGGGGTGAGCATAAATCAGTTCCGGTTCGCGACTCCAGGTTCTGCCGTTATCCGTGGAACGCACCAAAACCAGGTAGCTGTTGGGATCGGTATGGCTATTGCCCTTTTCGCCGAAAACTCTGCGGTCGGGCGCCCGCCTGAAGGCACAGATCAGCTCACCGTCGGTGCGCTGCACTATAGAAGGAAAAGCGGCATAAAACTGCGGGTCGTGATAAAGAATAATGTTTTCTGCCGGAACCGGATCCCCCGTTTCCAGACCCGGGCTGTCTGAACTTCCCGCAAAAAAGCCTGCAAGCAAGAGGAAGCATAAAGAGCAAATAACTTTATTCATGAGAAAGACCCTTTCCTGGTCGCAGAAGCGCAACAGAACAAAAACAGCGTATCTATACCTACAAAAACGCGCCGGGATGCAACAGGAGTTTTTCTTCAATTGTTTTTCGTCGACGGAAAGACAATATCTTCACCGCGCACATATCTGTTGATGGTCGCAGCCGCCGTTCGCGCCTGGCCCATGGCACTGATTACAGTTGCGGCACCGGATACTATATCTCCGGCAGCAAAAACGCCGGGAACAGAACTTGCCATCGTCTCTTCATCAACCAGGATTGTTCCCCAGCGGGAGACGGCAAGATCCGGCATGCTTCGTGGAATCAGAGGATTCGGGTTGTTTCCGATTGCAATCACCACGGTATCCGCTTCGATAACAAACTCAGATCCCTCCACAGGTACAGGTCTGCGGCGTCCTGAAGCATCGGGTTCGCCGAGCTCCATCTGAATGCACTCTATCCCGGTTACCCGGTGCTGGTCATCTCCGATGATTCTTTTGGGATTGGTCAGTAATTTCATATGCACGCCTTCTTCTTCGGCGTGGTGAATCTCTTCGATTCGTGCGGGCATCTGTTCTTTTGCACGGCGATAGACGATATGCACATCCCCGCCCAGGCGCAATGCAGTTCGGGCTGCATCCATGGCAACATTACCCCCGCCGACAACTGCCACACGCTGTCGCCGGATCGGGGGCGTATCATATTTGGGGAAAAGATAGGACTTCATCAGGTTTGATCGGGTCAGATATTCATTGGCGCTGTAAACGCCCACCAGATTTTCTCCGGGAATACCAAGAAATGCGGGCAGTCCAGCACCGCTTCCGATGAAAACAGCGTGATATCCTTCTTCCGTAAGTAGCTCCTGAATGGAAGCATTTCTGCCCACTACGAAGTCCATGACAAACTCGACGCCTAGTTTGCGAAGATAATCAACTTCTGCCTTGACAATTTCTTTGGGAAGCCGGAACTCGGGAATACCATAAATAAGCACCCCGCCCGGTTCCTGAAGTGCTTCAAATACTGTAACGGCATGCCCCATGCGCACGAGATCTCCGGCTGCTGTCAGCCCCGCCGGACCGGCACCAATCACGGCTATGCGCTTCCCTGTAGCAGGCGGAAGTTCAGGTATCGCCACTGCGCCTGCGTTGCGTTCGTAATCGGCAACAAAGCGCTCGAGTCGCCCCACAGCGACCGGCTCATTTTTTATACCGATAATACAAAGGCTTTCACACTGCTCTTCCTGAGGACACACGCGTCCGCAGATGGCGGGCAGCGCATTCTGTTCTTTCAGGTGCTGCGCAGACTCTACAAATTTACCCTGCTGAATGAGGCGGATGAAGCCGGGGATATCCACATGCACCGGGCAGCCTTCCACACATTTGGGCTTTTTGCAGTCGAGGCAGCGGCTTGCTTCGACCATCGCCATTTCCGGTGTGTACCCGTAGGGCACTTCACGGAAATTCCGGGCACGATCTTCCGGCGCCTGCTCGGGCATGGGCTGCCGTGGAGGCCGGACTTTTTTGGGCTTCGGTGCAGCAGCATTCTCTTGTTTTTCCATTTCTGACATGGCTTGCTTTCCTATTATGTTCAGGATCTGCCGCAGCCGCAGCCGCCGCTGTGGGCATGGTGGGCATGAGCAACAGGTTCTGTTGTAAGGAGAGAGTTCAGTTCAGCATCCGTATAAGCATTCCGGCGGTCTTTCAGTTCATCCCAGTCTATCTGGTGCGCATCAAAGAAGGGGCCGTCAACACATGCAAATTTAGTCTCGCCCTGCACTGTGACACGGCAGGCGCCGCACATCCCTGTACCATCCAGCATAATGGGATTGAGCGCCGCAAACATGGGCAGCCCTGTTTCTTTAGTTTCTTTGGATGCCACCATCATCATGAAGGGACAGCCGACCGTAATGGCACGGTCAATCCGTGCACCTGACTGCATCCGGCGAAGCAGGGCATCAATGGCGTGGCCTTTAATGCCGTTGGAACCGTCAATGGTCGTAACAATTAATTCATCTGCTACCGCCGCCAGCTCTTCCAGATAATAATGAAGATAATGGCTCCTTGCCTCCATAATGATCAGCACTTCGTTACCCGCCTCTTTCAATGCCTTGGCGTTGGCGATATGAGCACCGATTCCATAGCAGCCGCCCAGAAGAGCAACCGTGCCGAAATTCTGAATATCCAGAGGTGTGCCCAGGGGTCCGACTATATGGGCGGCACATTCGCCTGCCTGCATCAGCGCCAGTTTGCGGCTGCTTCTGCCCTTTTCCTGTACCACAAGCGTGATGGTTCCCGCCTCTGCATCCCAGTCACAAAGTGTATAAGGAACCCGTTCTGATTTTTCATCTGCCATCACGATAACAAACTGCCCTGCCTGGGCTTTTTTCGCCACAGACGGCGCATAAAACACAATCTCATGGTTATTGGGGGCTACTTCGCGCTTGCGAATAATCTGGAAAAGCTGCGGAGGCGCAGCAGGATCTCTGTTATCGGATGGAAGAGGCGCCGGTTTTTCTTCAAAGGAGGATCCGTCCTCCAAACTGCGCAATCCCCCTATAAGGCCGGGGAGGTAGCGTCCTCTGAACCAGTCCCTGCGCAGAGACGGATCAGCAGCGGCTGGCGGCACAGTTTTGCGGATACATTGCAGAACAGGATCCCCTGTTGCTTTCAGCGAAGCGGCAAGTTTTTCTTCAAGATCGGAAAGCACGGTTTCGTGCATTGCTCCTGCAAGATCCATCACTATTTGTCTGTCAGACCTGGCTTTTCCTGGCGGAACAGTGGCAGCAAACAAAGGCCGTGCCGTTCCTGAAGCATCGACGGTTGTTCCGGCAACTTCCGTAAACATGGCAGCCGGAAAAACAACGGATGCCTTTTCGATGAGTGCGCCGGGATACACATCCTGCAGAATAAGGAGCTCAAGACCTTCTGCTTCTGCGGGATCAATGAAACTGCCTAAAGAAAGAACCGCTTTAACTCCGTGAGGCAGTACAACCTTAGCTTTCCCTTTTGAATCGGGGACTGCTTCCAGCGCATGGGGAGACTGCATCACCTGCTCTGTAAAGGCTTTAAGATAGAACTTATCTTCCAGAGGCAGGGCACTGTCAAAGACAAGCGCAAAGGTCTCCCCTTTCCAGGGAAGCAGTTTCTCCCCTGCTCCGGCAAGCGCTTCATCCCAGGAGACTTCGCGCAATGAGTCTTCCACACGGAGCTGAGGCACAGAAAGCCTGTCAAAGCCGTTCATAAAAGGCGCAACAGCAAAACGCCCCAGTACACAGAGGGGCTTGTCGGGGTCCACAGCCTGCGCATGAACCACTTTTCCTTGCTGTATACCCAGAGAAAGCGCACAACCTTCATCACAAAAAAGACAGGTCGTTTCTGCGGTGCTTTCTGCTTTGCCAAACCATTTTGCATAGCGGTCGGCAAGGCTGCCTGTCGGGCATACATCCACACAGGAGCCACAGAAGCGGCAGTCCGCTTCGAGCAGTGTCCGGCCGAAGGCTTCCCCAATTCTCGAAATACTGCTTCTTCCAACAAATTCTATAATGGAAGTGCCGTGCTGATGCTTGCATACCCGGACGCATCTGCCACAGAGAATACACAGGTTCAAATCACGGTCGATAAAAGGATCAGATCGTTCTATGGGCCGGTGGTGATACAGGGGAGGAACCGGCAGTTCGGAAAAACCCAGTTCTTCGGAAAGGCTGCGGACCTCGCAGACTTCCTTATTGTTACAGGTATGGCAGCCTGTGGTGCGTCCCACTTTCTCCGCCTGCGGCCGGAATTCATCACAGAGATCCCGACGGCCGCATAACAGGCATGCGCTCGGATGTTCCAGCATCATCAGCCCGAGAATATTGCGGCGCAGCTCCTGCAATGCCGGCGTATCGGTACGAACGACCATGCCGGATGCAGCAGGCGTGGTACAGGAAGTCGGAAACCCGCGCATGCCCTCCACTTCGACCATGCAGATACGGCAGGCACCGTAAGGAGGCAGGCTCGGATGGTTGCACAAATGCGGAATCTCAATGCCGTGCCTCAAGGCACATTTCAGGAGGGTTTCCCCTTCTTCGGCATGTACAGAATTTCCGTTAATGGTAAGTTCAATCATTGCTGGATTCCTGTCATTCATGATACCGCTCCCTGCCGATTAAGATCGTCGCCGCAAAAGTCACAGCGCAGACAACGGGCTGCCTGCCCGGCAGCAATTTCTTCTGTAAAAGGCAGAACCAGTTCTTCAAAACTGTCTTTATCTTTTTCAATCATCTGCCTGTCAACCACCATCCTCTTCGTCAGCGTCAGATCTGCTTCCGGATCAAAACGTATATCCAGCGTATGCCTTTTCCGCCAGAAAGCGTGTTCGCCACCGCTCAGAAAACGGTCGATGGCTACGGCAGCCCGCTCGCCCTCCGCTACGGCTGAAATGGCAAGTCCCGGACCGGTCACCACTTCACCACCTGCAAAAATCCAGGTTTCCCCGATAACAGATGCACGGGAATCCGTTTTAATAAATCCGGACGCATCCCGTTCCAGCGATGCAATTTCTCCGGACAGAGAAGGATCGGCTTCACGCCCAACAGCAAGAATAACCAGATCGGCATCGAGATCAAATTCTGATTGCTCGACAGCCCGCGGTATCCGGCGTCCGCTGATATCGTGTTCCATCAGTTCCATGCGGACACAACGCAGTGCCGTGACATATCCAGACTTGCCAAGTACTTCCACAGGGCTGACCAGCGAATAAATTCTGATACCTTCCTGCTCGGCAATCTCGAGGTACTCATCCCGCGCTGTCATTTCACGGCGGGTGCGCCGGTAGAGGAGCGATACTTCTGCCGCACCTTCCTGCTTTGCCCGCCGTGCAGCATCAACTGCCGCATCATTTCCGCCTACAACAAGAACCCGTTTTCCTGCCGCTATCCCTTGCTTCTTTTCACTGTCGCTCAAATATGTCAGCGCTTCCACAACACCATCGAAATTTTCTCCGGGGATTTTCAGCCCGGCGCCGGAAGCAGCACCGCAAGCCAGAAATACCGCTTCACAGCCTTCTGTCCGAAGGGATTCCAGTGAAAAATCTCTGCCCAGGCGCTGTCCTGTCCGCACTTCAACGCCGAGACTGCAAATCATCTCTATTTCCCGGCGCAGCGTTTCTTTGGGAATCCGAAAGTCGGGAACAGCACTGAGCAGCAGACCGCCCGGCTCTTCACCTGCTTCATAAAGCACGGGCTTGTATCCAAGGCGCGCCAGAAAATAGGCGCAGGACAAACCGGCAGGGCCGCCGCCTACGATCGCCACGCTGCGCTGCGCATTTTCAGAGTTCACCTGAACAGACGGTGCCATCGGAGCAGACTCATGGGCAAGAGCAGTACGGCTTATCCCCTGTATGGAAACGGACGCATCAGTCAGGCGGCGCTCGCATCGGTTTTCACAAGGATGGGTGCAGATACTCGCGCAAACAGATGCGAAAGGATTACGCTCCCGATGCAGCTGCAACGCTTCATCATAGCGTTGCTGGCTGGCAAGGGCAAGCATGCCGGGAATATACACGCCTGCCGGGCAGGCGCTCATGCAATTTGTCCGGGTCAGCGCCGCACAGACACCGGCGGGACAGCGTTTTTCCAGGATATGTGCTTCGTATTCTTCGCGAAAATACTGCAACGTGCAGAGAACAGGATTAGCCGCTGTCTGGCCCAGCCCGCAGAGAGAGCCCTGCTTCACCGTCCGGGCGATACTTTCCAGTGTGGCGAGATCCTGACTGGTGGCGCGCCCTTCGGCAATGCTTGTAACAATGGCAAGCATTGCCCGGGTACCTACCCGGCAGGGCGGACATTTTCCGCAGGACTCGTTTTGAGTGAAGGTAAGAAAATAGCGGACGAGATCAACTATACAAGTCTGTTCGTCGAGAACAATCATGCCGCCGGAGCCCATGATGCTCCCTGCTTCCGCCAGCGCCTCATACTCGACAGGAAGATCAAATTTTTCGGCAGGGAGACATCCGCCGGAGGGTCCGCCCGTCTGCACGGCTTTAATGGCACGCCCCATAGGCGCACCGCCGCCCACATCATAAATGATGTCTTTCAGCGTCATGCCCAGCGGAACTTCAATCAGACCGGGATGCCGTATGCTGCCTGCCATGGAAAACGAACGGGTTCCTTTGTTGTTTTCCGTACCGCATTCGGTATACCAATCCGCACCGTTGCGCAGGATCAGAGGCAGGTTGCCCAGCGTTTCCACGTTCTGTATGTTCGTGGGATATCCCCAGAGACCGCTTGCCGCTGGAAAGGGCGGCCTGGGCCGGGGCATGCCTCTCCGGCTTTCTATGGCGGCGATGAGCGCCGTTTCTTCACCGCACACATAAGCCCCCGCTCCTCGTTTCACAATAATATCAAAAGAAAAATCGCTGCCCCCGACAGCCTCGCCCAGAAGCCCGTGTGCACGCATCTGATCGATGGCTGTATTCAGGCGATTGAATACCGTCGCATATTCCACACCGCAATACACATAGCCTGCCGTGGCATTCATGGCATATCCGGCAATCAGCATACCTTCCAGTACGGCATGGGGATCGCCTTCAATAAGGCTTCGGTTCATGAAAGAGCCAGGATCGCCTTCCGAGCAGTTGCAGATGAGAAAGCGTTTTTCTCCCGGAGAATTTTTGCAGAACTCCCATTTTTTAAAGGTGGGGAAACCTGCGCCGCCTCTGCCCCTCAGACCGGAACGCCGGACTTCATCCAGCGTTTTTTCTCTGCCAATTTCCAGCGCATGCAGAAATCCCCGGTAACCGCCCCGGGCAAGATAATGATTAAAATTCTCCGGATCGATTATACCGCAGTTGCTGAAAATACGGCGTACCTGCCGTGCCATGACCGGGTGCTCAGACAAGGGAGCGATACCGTCAACTTCGGCGTCGTCAAGAGTACCCAAAGCCCATTGTCTGCAAACATCGTCTCCTTTGAGGAAGCGGGCGACCAGCCCCTCCATTTCCGCAATGCCAATATTTCCGTAGCAGATACGGGGCATCCCCGGCTTCTGGACAATAACCAGCGGCTCCAGATAGCAGGGGCCCAGACATCCCACTTCAATGATCTGAGCGGTCAGTTGTCCAACAGTGACAGCATCACAAAGATAATCAATCACCGCTCCTGCACCGGCTGCTCTGCCGCAGGTAGCGGCACCAACATAGATAACAGGATGTGCCGCTGCTCTCAGATCCTGCCATTCTTTACGGGCTGCTTCATAGCGGGTATTTAAAAAAGTCATGGTGGTGATCCTGTTCCTTATTGATCCTGATAGGCCGCAAGAATGGAAGGCAGTTGGCGAACGGAAACACGGGGGTAGAACTTGCCGTCTATGGCGATAACCGGCTCAAGCGCACAACAGCCGAGACAGGCAATACGCACAAGTCCGAATTTCCCGTCAGCCGTCACTTCGCCCACTTTAATGCCCAGCAACCGTTCCAGTTCGGCCAGAATTTTTGCGCCTCCCCTCACATGGCATGCCGTACCCAGACACACCTGAATGGTATGCTTCCCGGGCGGGCTAAATTTGTAAAAACTGTAAAAGGTAGCCACGCCGTACAGTTCATTGACGGAAACGCCGGAGCAGCGCGCCAGTTCATCCAGTGCTTCAGGCGAAAGACAGCCTTCCCGTTCCTGGATTTTCTGCATAATTGTAAGGGTTCCCCCTTTGTGCTCCGGGTATTGCGCCACCAGTTCCTCAATGTAGGAAAGATCCTTTGTTGCTGTGCTCATTTGAACCACTTTCTCCGGGCATAAAAAGAAAGATGCGGGTGTTAGATTGTATTGCAGTAAATTATTACCGTTTTCACCCGCCTGGAAAGCAGGACTCCATAGTTAGAATACCACCGCTTCCCCTCTCTTTTCAAAGCATCGTGCCTGCAAAACAGCACGGCGGCGCAGACTCCTGCGGTTGCCCGGTTTTTTCTGTTCCGACGGCATGGCTCCGGAATACATAGATCCAGTGTAAAAATCCGGATGCTGAGAAGGTGAATCGGTCGGGCGGGTGTGAAGCCGGAGGGGATTTATCGCATGGAACGATTAAATTGCTGCAAATGATGCTCAAAATGCAGCATATGGAGTCTGTCCCATTCATCAATGGTCAGCCTGCCATATCTGGGATGGGGTGCTGGTTCCAGATCTCCCGTCTGCACCAGATCCAGATACTCCTCCATGAGCGCCTGAAGCGTTTCAAGATCTCCCGTTTCCTGATCGCTAATTCCCTGTTTGCAGAGATGTGCCGGCAGACTTCTGTTTTTGGGCAGTGCCCGCACGCCGGAAAGCACCAGTTTCTTCGACAGTGTCCGGGAAAGAAAAGTACTGTAATCGGGTACCAGAAAAGAACGCCCCATGGAATGACGTATCATCCAGATGAAATGATTTATCATCGCCGATTTTGTTAGCGTGCCCCAGCGCGGCAGGGCATCTTCCTCAATACTGTGCAAGGCATTGCAGAGTCTGGTAATGCAGGTGGAATCGAAATGATCCATGGTTATTGTTTTTCACTGCAGGCTGCGACGCACTGGCGCAGTGCTTTTATTTCCAAGTCGCTGAGTCGTCGCCATTCCCCTGGACGGAGCCCGGTCGCTTTGATATCGGCAAAAGTCGTTCGGTGCAGTTTTTCCACCGGATAACCCACCGCTTTGAACATACGCTTGACTTCCCGTTTTCTGCCTTCGTGGATAGTCAGTTCAACCAGTGATACTCCCTTTTTATTTTTTAATAATGAAGCTTTTGCCGGCGCCGTGAAGCCGTCTTCCAGCGATACGCCCTCGCGCAGCCATTGCAGCGCCTCTTCAGATATGTGCCCCTTCACCCAGGCATGATAGGTTTTGTGAACCAAAAACTTGGGATGCGCGAGCTGATAGGCGAGATCACCATCGTTGGTAAAAAGGAGTACACCGCTTACGTCCTGATCAAGACGACCGACAGGAAAAACCCGTTCGTCAAGTCCCTGAAGACAATCCATGACCGTCCGGCGTCCGTGGGTATCCTTCACCGTAGTAATGACATGGGCGGGCTTGTTCAGCACTATATACACTTTTTCCGCTTCATCCTGCTCCAGCGGCATGCCATTGACAGTGATTTTCTGGCGCTCCGGCTCAATCTGCTGCCCCACTTCAGCGACGCTGCCGTCCACCGCCACCTTCCCTTCAAGAATCATTCTTTCACAGGCGCGTCGGGATCCCAGTCCTTTTTCTGCGAGATATTTTTGCAAGCGGATAAGTGCCATGGTCAATCCATGATTTTTAGTTCGTCAAGCGAGGGCAGTTCCTTCAGGCTCTGCAGCCCGAAAGCCATCAGAAATTCCTCGGTCGTCCGATACAGTTTGGGACGTCCAGGCAGATCCGCCACACCGCTGATCCGGATGAAGCGTTTTTCCTGAAGCTGATCAAAGGCATACGATACACTTACGCCGCGGATTGCTTCCACTTCAGCACGGGTAACAGGCTGTTTATAGGCAATCACAGCCAGTGTTTCCAGCAATGCCTTGCTCATGCGGTTGCTTTTTTTGATCTGGAAAAACCTCCGGATGTAGGGGGCATATTCCGTTTTGGTAATGAGCTGGTACCCTCCGGCAATCTGCTGGAGCGAGTACGGGAGCTCTTCGCGGCTGTTCAGTTCCTGCATCAGTTCATTGAGCAGCACACCCGCCATTTCCTCATCCATGTCTCCCAGCGCTTCCGCCAGACGTTTAACACCAACAGGCCTGTCACTTACAAAAAGCAGAGCGTACAGCGTCCGGCGCGATTCTTCACGCCCCAGCGACTCCACAATCTCCGGAAATTCGTCTTTCTCCAGCGGTTCCTGGCTCATCTAATCTCCTTCCAACCGTTCAGGATATTTCTTTTTTCATGACGGCAAGAAGCGGTTTGAGCGTTTCCACCAGCCGTTGGAATTTTTTCGGACGCAAAGACTGCTGCCCGTCCGACAATGCCACTTCAGGATTGGGATGCATCTCGACTATGATTCCGTCCGCACCGGCTGCCACAGCAGCGCACGCCATGGGAATAATGATGTCCCAGCGTCCGGCGGCATGGCTCGGATCCACAATCACCGGAAGGTGGCTGTGCAATTTAACAACAGGAACCGCCTGTATGTCCAGCGTGTTTCTGGTTTCAGTCTCAAAAGTGCGAATACCCCGCTCACACAGAATCACATGGGGGTTGCCCTCGGAGAGAATATACTCGGCGGACATCAGAAATTCATTGATCGTGGACATCATACCCCGCTTAAGCAGCACGGGTTTGCCTGCCTTGCCTGCCGCCCGGAGCAAGCCGTAATTCTGCATATTTCGGGCGCCGATTTGAATCATGTCGGCATACTGCGCCACAACAGGGATCTGCTCAGGCGTGGTTGCCTCTGTCACAAAAGGCATATGATAGGCATCTGCCGCTTTTCGAAGGGCACGCAGCCCTTCCATTTCCATGCCCTGAAAACTGTAGGGAGAGGTCCGCGGTTTGAATGCGCCGCCGCGAAGAATATTGGCTCCGGCTTCTTTGGCAATGCGCGCCGATTCCATGATCTGTTCTTCAGACTCTACTGAGCACGGCCCCGCCATCAGTGCAAAATGATTTCCGCCTATGAGAACGCCGGCGCATTCTATGACGGTATTTTCCTGCTTCACTTCCCTTCCGGCAAGTTTAAAAGGTTTTAATATTCTGATGACCTGCTCAACATAAGGAAGAGATTCAAGAGAGGTTAACCGCTCTTTGCCGCGCTCGTCGCCGACAGCGGCTACCACGGTACGCTCTACACCGTAAATGACATGAGGCTTATATCCGAATTCTTCGACGCGGGCAACAACATGATCAACATCTTCCTGCCGTGACGTGGACATGACAATAATCATGACTATTTTTCCTGTTTAGTATGGGATTTACACCCGGAAGTTCGTGTCAGCCGCTTTAGTGCTGCTGCCGTGTTGAGAGAGCAGCACGTTGCGGCTATCCCCTTCAAGCGCAGATACACGTCCCTATAACAGGGCAATACACCCTGCGGCGACGCCGTTTGCCTCTGAATTATACTATTTCAGCCGTACCAATGTAAAAGATGAGAGAGAAAGGGATAAGCAGATGTCTTACTGCTGTCGCTGCTCCAACTGACGGCGCATTTCATCACGTACACCCTGAATAGCGATGATTTCCGGAGCGCGCTCTACGGCTTTCTCGTACTGCTCCAGTGCCTCCTGCCGTCTATTTTTACTTTCGTAGGCACTGCCAAGGTTGAAATAATCATTCCAGCGCAAAAGCAGCGTATCATCACGGCTTTTCAGAAGGACACCACCACAGCTCCACAAAAGCAGCAGCAGCAGGATCATTGCCACAGGGCGCATGCTTCTTTTTACCCGGGCTTCTCTGCATAAATCATGCATTTGCGATAGGGCGCCTGCCGCAAAAATAGTCAGCACTGCCAGAGCAGGCATACGAAGTCTTGCCAGCACAAAAACCAGCACAATACCTGCCATATATACGGCAAAAAAAACGCCGAGAATCAGTACGGGATCCGTCCAGGAAAAAGTCTTTTTTCGGAGCACCGTCCAGAAAAACCCCAGAATACCCAGAGGTGCGATCATACCCCAATACAGCGGTATCCGGAGAAAAGGCGAGAACGGCTTTTTCAGATAGACATTGATATTATGCGGAATTTCGCCGCTCTGCCAGAAAAGTCTAAATTTCAGCCAGAGGCTGCGCGGCAGCAGGAGGGGATCATCCAGCAGCGCTTGCCTCATATAGCGGGACCAGTTAATTTCAAGATCAGGCTTTTTCTCTTCTGCGCGGATTTTCTGCATGGAAGGAGGCGACCAGAAAACGCCGGTACCGTCCGGCGCATTGCCGATGTAGAGGTTGAAAGGACCGCTCCAGCTCACCAAAGCAAAATGCTTTCCTGCAAAGTAATTGGCGCATGTGGCGGGAAGAATACATGCGACAGCGGTAAAGGTAAACAACACGGCGGCGGAGGTCTTTGTTTTCCAGGTCTTCTTCACACTGACCCAAAGCCATAAAGCAATGACAGGTATCAGGATAAGCGCATTGGGCCGACCCAGAGCAGCCACTCCCGTTGCAAGCCCAAGCAGAAACCAGGCTTTTTTTGTCTGACTTTCAGCCGCATGAAAAGCAGCCCACAACAGCAGGAGATTCGTAAATAAAATCAGCGTATCGGAAAGAATCTCGCACTCGTATAAGAGAAAAATAGGACAGAAAACAGCAATAATCCCGGCAATCCATCCCGTTTTTTGATTGAAGGCCTTCCTTGCGAGATAGAAGACCAGGACGGCGCTGAGCGAACCGATTCCGTGCTGCATCCACGCCGCCGTCAGAGGCGAATATCCGAAGCGAAGGTAAAACAGACCCAGAACATAGGGATACAGGGGACCATGAAAAAATGGGGTGCGATCCCAACCCAGCCAGAAGGTTTGAGATATTTCCAGCGCCCATCGGTCAAAGGTATGATTGTCGCCGCCGGTGAGCAGGTACCCGAACATGGGATCGTTTTGCTGAATAAACCACTGATGTACTGCACGCACAAAAAGAGCAAGAAAAAAAATCACCCAGCCGGGCAGTGCCTCCCGTGAAAAAAGCCCGGTCAGCCATGCCGGATGTTTTATGTGTTCAGTCAATTGTGTCTGCTGTTTTTCACTCATTTTTAAGAACTGTCTCGTCATGCCTGATTCGGGCGTTTGACTGTAAGTATTTCATAAGATTGCACAGGATGCTGTTTTCCTTTCAAGGCGACAGCTCCTAAAGGCTTTGCCTGTGCACGGTCATGAATTTTCTGCCACACATCTTCTCCGACCACCACTTTACCCGGTCCCGCCATATCGCAAAAGCGTTTTGCCGTATTTACTTTGTCTCCAATCACTGTAAAGTCCATGCGTTTGGGCGAACCGATAAATCCGGCGATCACCTCTCCTACATCAATCCCTATGCCTATCTGCAGCGGGAACCGCCCTTCGGACTGGCGCACTGCATTGAGTCTCACGTTACATAGCTGCATTTCCACAGCAGCACAGACGGCGCGGAATTCTTCGTCTCCGGTCGGGAGGGGTGTGCCGAAGATCGCCATGATTTCATCGCCTATGTATTTATCCAGTGTGCCGCCGTATGCAAATACAATTTCAGTCATGGCGGTAAAATGTTCATTCAGCAGCGTGACAAGTTCCTGAGGCGACAGCTGTTCCGCTATATGGGTGGAACCACGGATATCACAGAAAAGGGTTGTCACTCTTGTTTTATTGCCTCCGAGCGTCAGTGCTTCGGACTGATTCATCAATTTTTCCACAAGCGGCCCCGGCAAAAATCGGGAGAGTTCCCCCCTTTTCCTCTCAAACTCCACGGTCTGTTCGTGAAGCCGCACATTTTCGATTGCCAGTGCCGCCTGGGCTGACAGAGATAAAAATAACTCCAGATCTTCTTCATTGAAATTGACATTATCCTGATCGGTATCCACATAAATGGAACCCAGCAGCTGTTCTTTTCCCCGTAAAGGCACGCACATGGCGCTTGTAATCTTATTGGCAATAATGCTTTGCCGTCCGCCGAACTCCATACAGTCCTGCCGGTCTTTCATCAGCACGGGCTCTCCATCGAAGGCTGCCCTTCCGGCAATCCCCATACTGGGAGCGCTGGCATTCAGTTCCGTTCCCATTTGAAGCGACACTTCTACCTGCAGCGTGTGATTCTTTTCATTTCGCAGCAGCACAAACCCACGGCATGCGTTCAGCGTCGTCATCATGATCTTGAGCATGCCGGTCAGGCGCGTCTTCAGGTCAAAATTGGAGGCAACAGCCTGTCCTGCCCGGAATAGTGCATCAAGCCTTCGGTAGGCATGGCTCATGCGGGCAACCTCACCCGGCGACATTGTAAAAGCACTGGCATCCCCCATCAGTGTTGTGTCTGTCTTCTGTTGCTGCTCCTTCATTTGCGCCACATGCTTGTCTACCTGCTGCATTTCGCTTCGAATATGGCGAATGCTCTGGGCGAGACGCTCCTTGATCTCCTGCGATGAAGCAACGGGAACAGGCTGCGTCTCATCATCCCGGTAGACAATCCGGCACTTGCTGCCCAGCCAGACTTCATCCATATGGCGGGCAATGCCGGTAGCGATCCGCTGCCGGTTTATGTAAGTACCATTCAGGCTTTTGAGGTCAGTAACAACACATTGCCCGTCCACTATGGCAAAGGTCGCATGATGCCGTGACACTTCTTCAGCCGTGAGCGTAATATCATTATTTTCCGCTCTTCCGAGGCGGATCTCCCCTGTAGACAGTACGGCAGTAACAGGAGCGACTCCCGGCTGCTCAATAATAATCTGCTTCATAATTCGTCTCTTTCCTGTGCCTGCATCATGACGCTTTAATACTGCAACAAAAAAGTTTTGCACTGCCCAGTCGTTTACACTTCAAATCTGGCGGACATTTTTCCGACCGTGCGTCCAGGTCTCATTCAATTATCAGTATATATAACTTCGATTGTCAATTTAATTTGTGCGTTCCGCTGTGTAAATGGTATTCTTTTACGGGGTGAACTCATTATTTTCCGTTGCGGCAGCAGAGTGTTTCAGCCGTATCGACATACTGATTCAATAGCGGTTTGGGAGACAACAGGTGAAAACAATTACCGTTGAAGTACGGGAAGACCATCTGGAGACACTTGCCCAGACAAAGCCCATGGCGGCACTGTCTGAGCTGATCTGGAATGCCCTTGATGCTGAAGCCACGGAAGTGCGTGTTGCGTTTATAGAAAATGAGCTGACGGGTCTGGAAACGATCCGCATCAGCGACAACGGACACGGGCTCCATTATGACGATGCGCTTCTTGTCTTCAGAAACCTGGGCGGATCCTGGAAACGCCATGGCTCCCGAACCCATGAGCGTAAGCGTGTGTTGCACGGGAAATTCGGAAAAGGCCGCTTCCGCGCTTTTTCTCTCGGCAACAGTGTCTGCTGGCATTCTGTTTACAAAGATGGTGCCGCACAGGCTTCATTCAAGCTGAGCGGACACGCTGCCAAACTGGGAGAATTTACTGTTTTCGACCGGAAAGGTCAGGTACAGCAACCTTCAGGCATGACTGTTGAAATTCAGGATGTCAGAGACACGTCCAATCTGCTCCGCGGCGTAAAGGCAATGGAAGAAGTAACCAATGTGTTTGCCCTCTATTTACGCCAGTATCCGGATACGCACATTATTTACGACGGCATACCTCTGGATCCTTCCAATGCCGAGACCCGATTTACCACTTACCCCCTGGGAGAGATGGTGACGGAGGACGGGAAGCGCATTGAAGCAACTCTGGACGTGGTGGAATGGCGTCTCCCCGGGAAACGCGCCCTCCTGCTGTGTGATGAAAACGGATTTATGCGCATTCAGGCTCAACCTCGTATATATTTTCGCGGATTCAGCTATTCCGCTTATCTGAAATCGGCACATATCGCTGCACTGGACAGTGAAGGCTTTCTTGAAACAGGGGAACTTCATCCCGACATCCGCCAGCTGCTGAACGCATCACGATTAAAACTACGTGAACACTTCGCCCTTCGCGAAGCAGAATCGGCAATTGAAGTACTGGACTACTGGAAAGAAACCGGACTTTATCCGTACAGCGGCACGCCTGCAGACAATCAGGAAGCGAATGAACGGCGGATTTTTGATATTTATTCAACTCATCTAGAACGAATTTTTTCCGACTTTTCCGGTGCCACCCTTCGCACCAAGCGGCTTGTTCTCCGGTTGATGCAGGAACTGGTGCACAGTGATCCTGTTCGGATGGCAGGCATTCTGGACGAACTGATCACTTTCACGGAAGAAATGGAAGAGCAGATTCTGGAACTGGCAGGTGCCGCAGATGCGGACGAGACAGAAAGCAGACAAAGGGAGACTTCGCAGGAATGACAGCAGCATACGAACCTCAGGCGATAGAACTGAAATGGCAGAAATACTGGCTGGAAAACAAAACTTTTAAATCCGTAATCGACCACAGCAAGCCCAAATATTACGTACTGGATATGTTCCCCTATCCGAGCGGCGACGGGCTGCATGTGGGACATCCGGAGGGGTATACCGCCACCGATATCATCGCCCGTTATAAACGGATGCGCGGGTTTAACGTACTGCATCCCATGGGCTGGGATGCTTTCGGTCTTCCGGCGGAACGGCACGCAGTTCGCACAGGCGAACATCCCGCCATCATTACCAACAGCAACTGCGACACCTTCCGCCGCCAGATCCAACGGCTGGGACTTTCTTACGACTGGGATCGCGAGATCAACACTACCGACCCCAAATATTACAAATGGACGCAGTGGATTTTTTCCATTCTGTATGAGCGCGGCCTGGCTTATGAAATTGAAGCACCGGTAAACTGGTGCCCGGCGTTGAATACTGTGCTTGCCAATGAGGAAGTGAAAGACGGGCGGTATGTGGAAACGGGTGACCCTGTGGAAAAACGCCCGCTGCGGCAATGGATGCTTAAAATCACTGATTATGCCGAACGCCTCCTTGCCGATCTCGATCTGCTTGACTGGCCCGAAGGGATCAAGGCAATGCAGCGTGAGTGGATCGGGCGCAGCGAAGGGGCGGATGTCAATTTTACAGTCGCCGGCTCGGGTCAGGTCTTCACTGTGTTCACCACCAGACCGGACACTCTTTTCGGTGCGACATACTGCGTGCTGGCACCGGAACACCCGCTGACTCTTGAAATCACCACACCTGAGCAGATGGATGCGGTAAAAGCCTATGTGGAAGCCGCCTCGAACAAAAGTGCTCAGGACAGGATGAAAGAGGAGAAAGAAAAAACGGGTGTGTTTACCGGATCCTTTGCTGTCAATCCTGTGAATGGCGCTCTTGTACCCATTTGGACAGCAGATTACGTGCTGGCGGAATACGGCTACGGTGCCATTATGGCCGTGCCTGCCCACGACACGCGCGATTACGAGTTTGCAAAACGCTTTGATATTCCTGTGATCGAAGTCATTTCCGGCGGCAATATTGAAAAAGAAGCCTGGACAGGCGATGGCGTGCTCGTAAATTCACCCCTGATCAACGGGCTCCATGTGGACGAAGCGAAAAAGACCATTACCGCCTGGCTGGAAGAAAAAGGACTGGGCAAGGGAACTGTCAACTACAAATTACGGGACTGGCTTTTTTCCCGCCAGCGGTACTGGGGTGAACCCTTCCCCCTTATCCGCCTTCAGGATGGCACAATCAAGACGCTTCCCATGAAAGACCTGCCGCTGCTTCTGCCTGAACTGGACGACTACAGACCGACGGCGGACGGAGCGCCGCCCCTTGCCCGGGCTGCAGCATGGGTCAACACAACCGATCCTGAAACCGGACAACCCGCTATCCGTGAGACCAATACAATGCCTCAATGGGCGGGTTCCTGCTGGTATTTCCTGCGTTTTTGCGACCCGACCAATGAAAACGAAGCCTGGTCGGAAGAAGCGGAACGTTACTGGATGCCTGTGGATCTGTATGTGGGCGGTGCGGAACATGCCGTACTGCATCTGCTCTACTCACGATTCTGGCATAAAGTGCTGTACGATGCCGGATATGTGCACACCAAAGAACCGGCAACAAAACTGTTCAATCAGGGCATGATCCTCGCCTATTCTTTTAAAGACAGCAACGGCAAATACCATTATCCTCATGAAGTGGAGCGGGACGGTGACCACTGGCGGCTGAAAGCCACAGGCGAAATGGTGGAAACGCAAATCGAAAAGATGAGCAAGTCCCGGTATAACGTTGTTAATCCCGATGATGTAGTTAAAAGCTACGGTGCAGATGCCATGCGTCTTTATGAAATGTTCATGGGGCCGCTGGATCGCGACAAACCCTGGACCGATGAAGGCGTACAGGGCGTTTATCGCTTTTTGCGTCGGATATGGTCGGCTTTCGTCAATGAGGACGGAAAGCTGCATCCCCGAATTCAGGATCAGGCAAGTGACGACGCTCTGCTCCGTGAATTGCACAAAACCATCAAAGCGGTTACCGATGGCATCGAGTCTCTTTCCTTCAACACCGCTATTGCACGCATGATGGAATTTGTAAATGCTCTTTTAAAAACCGCGTCCTTCGACAGGAAAAGTGCGGAATCGTTTCTGCTTCTGCTGGCTCCTTTCGCTCCGCATCTGGCGGAAGAACTCTGGGAAAAAATGGGCAAAGACACCACACTCGCCTATGAAAATTGGCCTTCTTTTGACCCTGCCCTGCTGGTGGAAGACAACATTGAAATACCGGTTCAGGTGCTTGGAAAATTACGCGGACGCATTATGGTTCCGGCAAGTGCGCCTGAAGCCGACATTTTGACTGCTGCAAAAACCGATCCGAAGATTGCGCCTCATCTGGAAGGAAAAGCCGTGGTTAAAGAGATTTATGTGCCCGGAAAGATGGTCAATCTAATTGTAAAATAATCGGGTCCGACCTGAAAGCCAATGCTCTTTCCCCTGTGACTGCCCGTCATAGTGTCGTTGCGGCGTGGAAGCCCCTCCGCAGTGCATTACTGTCTGAAGCAGACAGGCGTTCGCTTTTCCGGATGGCGTGGTGTAATCGTTTCATAGAAGTCACTTATATACGCAAGATCTTTTTGTACGTCCCCAGTGCACTCATAAAGAGGGCCGAACCCGCCTGCTTTCCGGCGATAATCAAGATAGGCCAGCGCTACGGGCACTTGCGCCCGGCAGGCGATATGGTAAAAGCCGGATCGCCAATACCCCTGGCGGGCTCTGGTACCTTCCGGCGCCAGTGCAAATATCAGGGCATCACGCGTGTTGAACTCATGAACCGCCTGCCCGACCAGATTGTTATGATGCTTCCTGTCAACAGGAATTCCTCCGGTCCCGCGAAAAAGCCACCGCAGTACAGGCCACCTGAAAATCTCTTCCTTGCCCAGCCACGCCCCTTTCATTCTGTATTTCCAGGAAATCAGCAGTGCGATGGGATAATCCCAGTTGGATGTATGCGGCGCCACAATCACAACGTATTTCGGTGCAGCGGGCGGTGTGTTTTCAACTTTCCAGCCCAGCAGCTTCAGCAGCAGCGAAGCAAGCAGGTACAACAGAAAGTGTACTTTTCCAGGCTCTTGCAATTTCATCACTCTTTCTCTTCATTTTACCGGCCTGTTCCCTCTTCTCCTCTCCATGATACCTGAACGGCCTTTAATTTTCAATATTGTTAGGACTCAAACAGTCTTTTCCAAAAACTTTATTTCTTTAAGGAAAATGTATAACAATAGGAAAAACCTCAGGAGACTTAATCATGGCATCAAAACACAATTCTTTATCCCGGCGCAGTTTTATGAAACAGGCAGCGGCCGCAATTGCCCTTCCGGCCGTCATTCCGGCATCTGCACTCGGCAGAGACGGCCACACGCCCCCAAGCGAGCGTATTGTCATGGCATCCATCGGCGTGGGCGGTCAGGGCATGTACGACACCCGGGGGCTTATGAGCATCGGGGATGTGCAATATGTTGCTCTGTGTGACGTGGACAGAAAACATTGCGCTAATGCGAAAAAGGAAGTTGAAGCCTTTTATCAGGGCAAAAAAAACAGCGATTCTTTCAAAGGTATCACGGCTTATCATGATTTCAGGGAAGTGCTCGCCCGGGACGACATCGACGCGGTCATGATCGCCACCCCCGATCACTGGCATGCTCTGATCAGCATTGCTGCCGCTCAGGCAGGCAAAGACATCTATTGCGAAAAACCGCTCGCCAATTCCATCCCGGAAGGGCGCGCCGTAGTCAATGCAGTCCGTCAGTACCAGAGAGTATTCCAGACCGGCAGCCACGAACGCTCCCGGGACAATTCGCGCTATGCCTGTGAACTGGTGCGTAACGGCAGGATAGGCAAGCTTCATACAATCCGGGTGCAGATGCCGGTAGACCACGACTATGGCATCATCTACCCTGAAATGCCCGTGCCTGAACATTTTGATTATGACTTCTGGCTCGGCCCGGCGCGGGAAGCACCTTATACAGAAAAACGCTGCCATTTCTATTTCCGCTACATTCTGGATTACAGCGCCGGAGAGATGTCCGACCGCGGTGCCCATATTTTGGATCTGGGTCAGCTCGGCAACGGTACCGATGACACCACGCCGATCAGCGTGGAAGGCACGGGTGAATTTCCGAAACAGGGTCTTTTTAATACAGCCTATGCCTACAATTTCGCTTTTGAATATGCCAACGGCGTCCGGCTGGTAGGCGACAACCGGGGCCCGCGCGGGATCCGGTTCGAAGGTGATGAGGGCTGGGTATTCATTCATGTGCACGCGGGCACACTTGAAGCCGAGCCCCAGTCTCTGCTGAGGGAAGTGATCGGACCCAATGAGATCCATCTGGGCCGCAGCCGGGGGCATCACAACGATTTCATCGAATGTGTCAAGTCCCGGGGTGAACCGAAAGCGCCGGTAGAGGTGGGCCATCATACGGCAGTCATGTGCCACATGGCGAATATCGCCATGCGCCTCGGCAAAAAACTGAAATGGGATCCTGCAGCGGAGCGCTTCGATGATGACACGGCGAACCGCATGATGCAGCCTTCCATGCGCGCTCCCTGGACCCTCTAACCCTTATTTCAGTAAAACAACCCGTTGGGCATTTCACTGCGGGAAAGGATACATCTTATGAGAACCTCTATCCAAGCCATCCTCAGCGTTACCTTTGTTGCTGCTGTATTTTTTTCAGCGGGCATGAACAGTGCGGCGGAAGAATCTTCCTTTGCTGATGATCTGAAAGAAGTAGCCTCTTATGCTTTCGGACAATCCGACGCCGCTCTTCGGCGCATTGAAAACCGGCTTTATCATGCTGCCGGTGAAGAACAGGCAGCTCTTCTTGCTGAATATGAAGCGCAAATTCTCTCTCTGCTTCAGGCAGAATGCAGCCCGGAAGGCCGTAGCTTCCTCTGTCGTTTCCTTGCCGATATTGGCGGAAAAGCCTCCATCCCTGTGCTGGGCTCCATGCTTTCCGATGCCGATCAGTTCCAGTTGGCCGTATCTGCTCTGGAAAAAATCACCGATGACGCTGCAGCCCGAACTCTGGCAGAACGCCTTGCTGATGCCAGCGAAAAAGACCGTATCACTCTGTTGGAAGCATTGGGGCGGCAGAAAGCGGCATCCTCGGCGGCGGCTGTACGGCCGTATCTGGCAGGTTCCGCACAGGAAAGTCTGGCTGCGGTCAATACATTGGCAGCTATAGGCACAACGGAAAGCTGCGGATTAGCAGCTGCTGCCATAAAAAATGCCACTCCGGAAAAACAGATTCTCTGGGCTGACGCCGGTCTCAAATGTGCTGAACAGCTGGGCAGTACCGGTGATTTTTCCCTGCTGGAAATATATAAGGGAACAGCCTTTCCCGTCCAGGTGCGCATTGCCGCATTGCGCAGTCTGATTCGCATGCAGCCGGACAAAGCAGAAGATTATGTAGTAGAGGGACTTCAGGATGGAGATGCCGATCTGGCATCGGACAGCCTTTCTCTGGCACGCACAGTAAAGGGCGAAAAAATCACGGACTGCCTGATCGCTCTGCTTGATGCGGCACCGGACACGCAAAAGCCCGCATATATTGAAGTGCTTGGTGTGCGGGGCGGACAGAAAGTGCTTGATAAAGCCGTAACTTTTGCAGGCTATGCGCACCTCAACACCCGCCTCGCCGCTTTAAAAACTGTGGGCGCACTCGGAGATGCCTCTTTTGTTCCTTTTTTCCTCCAGCAAATTACAGCAGGAGGCGCGGAAGAGCAGCGCACTGCCAAAGAAATGCTGACAGTCATGCAAGATGGTCAGACGGATCGGACACTGCTTGACACGGCAGTTTCGGGAGAAGATGTTAAACTTCGTGCGGCAGCCATTGAAATGCTTTCAGAACGGCGTGCTGTAGACACAGCCGACACCCTGTGTGCCCTCGCCTATGATGCTCCGGCAGAAGTACGCAGCGAAGCCGTTCATGCTCTGCGCATTCTTGGAAAGCCCTCAATGACGGGACAAATGCTTTTCCTGACTTTGATTCCCGGGCTTTCAGAAGTGAAACCTGTACTGCCGCAAACGATAGCCGCACTCATTCAGCGTGGTTCATCGGTCGCTGAAACGCAGAGTGCTGCTGAAAAGGATGCGCCTGTTACCCGTTTTTATAACGAATTGAAAGAACTGCAGAAAAAAGGCGAACTCCCTGCAGACACCCTTCGCGGTGCCGTATGCCTTGTTCTGGATACTTTTGCATTGCTTGGAGATGACCTATCCTTTACCCATGTGCAGGAAGCGCTGGACGACAGCGACACAGAAGTGCGGAAGGCGGCACTGGGCGCCATCACTAAATTCCAGCGTGCTGATGCGCTCGACGCATTGCAGCGCCGGATCACTGAAGAAAAAGAAGACGGGCTGCGCTCTCTTGCTTATTCAAGCTACCTGAGTGTATTGAAAAATGCGACGGTGCTGCCGGGTCGTGTTATAGATGCGCATCTGGATTATGCTTTTGAGCATGCGAAAAACGTTTCTGAACGCAGGGAATTTCTTGCTGCCGTAGCAAAGACGCCCTCTATCCGTGCGCTGCAACTGGCAGAAAGTCTTCTGAAAGATCCTGAAACGGCAGGTGAAGCAACCCGCGCCACCGCCACATTGGCAATAGCGCTCTGCGGTGCCTGGCCTCAGGAAGCTGCTGTTCACCTGAATGCCATCGCTGCATCGGATGCCCCGGCTGCGCTTAAAACAAATGTTGAAAAAGCCCGCGCACTCATGGCTCATTTCGGCAATTATCTGATGGCCTGGGAATACGCCGGTCCTTACTTTGAAGAAAATCTCATGGCCACCCATCTGTATGAAAAGGAACTTCTTCCCCAAAAAGATGCCGAAAAGGCACCCTGGAAAACGCTGCCCATGCTCATCGATTCTCCACTGCCTGTGGCGCTGGAATTCGACCGTATCTGGGGCGGTGAAGAGAGAGTCGTGTTCGTTAGAACGCTTCTTAAAACCGCAACAGATCAGGATCTGATTCTGGCGGTGGGCAGTAATGACGGGTGCAGGATATGGCTGAATGGAAAGGAAATTTTTGCCATTGCCGATGGGCGGCCTCTTGTTCCTGATGAAAACAAAATACCTGTCCATCTGTCAGCAGGAGAAAACAGGCTGATGATGGCGGTCTACCAGCAGGGCGGTGCCTGGCGTGCAACAGCGCGCCTTACTGACCTTTCAGGCGCCCCGGCACAAGGCGTTGAAGCAAAAGTCCAGTAACGTGTGATGCTCTAAAAAACACAAACTACCGCTGCGGCAATTGCTGCGCCGAAACAGGAAATAACGATGAAACACCCGTCCTTTTCACGACGTCAGTTTATGGGAGCCAGTGCAGCAGCTGCCGGATCCGGGTTCTTTTTTCACGGGACGGGTATTGCCGCTGCTGCTGACGGGTTTCCGGGCGAACGTATTCTCACCGTACCTGAAAAAGATCAGCTCCGTCTCCTGCAGTTTACTGATCTCCATTTCTTTAACGCTATCAACAAATATCCCGTGCGGGAGGAATATCTTCGTTTAAAAACAATTGGGATTATGAGGCGTCTGGTGGATCATGCCCGGCCCGATCTGATTATCGCAACCGGAGATCTGTGGCACGAGAATACGGACGGGCGCGGTATGGAATTCATGCACTGGGCTGCTGATCAGATTGCGGCACTGGGCGTACCCTGGACTTTGACCTGGGGTAATCATGATGATGTGGATGACCAAGCGGCTGCGCACCGTTTTCTCACTACAGCTCTTCATTCAGTTTATGATGGCGAAGCCAATCAGGGGCACCATGTCGTCGCTGTAGAAATGTCCGGCGGAAAACGTATTCTTGAACTGTTCTGTCTGAACAGCGGGGACACCGGCATTAAAGCGGATGCATTGGATTTTCTAAGCCGCTATGCGGAAGCGTATACCTATGCAGACGGAGAAGCACCGCTGCGCATGAGCGCATTTCATATTCCCCTGAAGCAGTATCAGGATCGATGGGACGACGGCACTGCCCGGGGACTTCTGGGTGAAAAAGTCTATTTTGAATCGGAAGATGGAAGTGCTCTTTCCGGATTCGTCAAAGCCGGTATCTCTGCCATCTTCTGCGGTCATGATCATGAAAGTGACTACTCTGCCTTCTCGGACGGCATAGAACTGATTTACGGACGAGCCACCGGGTACAACGGCTATGGGGCAGAAACGCTGGACAAGGGTGCAAAGTTGTACGAAATTGATACCCGCACCCGCACCTACCGCTGGAAAACCCTGTTTCCGGACGGCACAACCTGGCAGCCGGGAAAAGATGAACATCTGGACATCAGCGAAGAGTGAACGGCGGCATCCTCTGCCTCTCACAACCTGCCCGGATAAAGCACAATTTTTCCACAAAACAAAGAGATAACCATGCCTGAAACGACTTGTTCACGAAGAGAATTTCTGGCGACCGGCACGACGGTGCTTGCCGGTACAGCCTTGCTTGGACACATTTCTACAGCAGTGGCTTCCTCTTCAGGAACGTCCATGATTGCAGCCAACAGCTCGGAAATCCGGCTCCTCCAATTTACTGATCTGCATTTTTTCGCAGGGATCAGCCATGAACCTGAAATTTCCGAAATACAAAGGCAACAGACTTTCGACGATATGCGCCGCCTCGTAGACCTTACCCGGCCGGACCTTCTGGCTGTCACAGGTGACTTCTGGCATGAAAATCCGGACGGAAGGGGTCTGGAATTTCTTCATTTTTCTGTGGAAAAAGTAGCGGACTTAGGGATCCCCTGGGTTTTTACGTGGGGAAATCATGACCATCTGGACGATTACGACAAAGGACATAAAGCCCTGGCGCAGGCACGCCATTCCCTGTATGGCGGCACAAGCAAAAACGGGGGACATTATGTGACCCGGATAAAAGACCGAAGCGACAGGATACTGTTTGAGCTTTTCTGCCTCAATACAGAGGAACGCGGTGTTGGCGAAGGCATCAAGAATTTTCTCAGGCAGATGCTTAGCCAGGAACAAAGCGATCAAAAACGTCCTATGCGTCTCGGTGCTTTTCATATCCCCCTGCGTCAGTATCGGGATGTATGGGAAAACGGCAATGCATTCGGCGTAAAAGGAGAAGAGATTTGCTTCGAAGAGGAAGACGGCTCCGCATTGCCGCTTTTACGGGAAGCCGGAATTCAGGCTGTCATTTGCGGACATGATCATACAAACGATTATTCCGGTTTTGCCGAAGGGATTGAACTGATTTATGGCCGTGCCTCCGGCTACAACGGCTACGGAAATCAAACGCTCAAAAAAGGCGCAAAGCTGTACAGAATCGACCCGGCAACTGCCGCATTGCACTGGGAATCATATCTTCCCGATGGAACCCGCTGGCATCCCGGTCCAACGGAACGCCGCAGCATCGCCCCGTAAATCTTTTCCTGCAGGAAACCCCGGCCGATACTCTTATCTGCTCTCTGTCTTTCAGTGCCAAGTCGCAAGCGGGTGGTTTCGCTCCTGAAGCGGAAACGCCACCCGTCTGCCTGCGACGTGTGATGCAAATACAGCCTGAATCATCTCCGTCGCAGCCAGAGCATCCTGTATGCTCACCGCCGGATGTCTATCCTGCACTATGGCATCCATCAGGTCATCAATGATCGGCGCATACTGGCTGACCGCTCCCGGCGACCGCAGCGGCGCAACAGGCATATCCGGCAAAGCCTGCCAGACTTCTTCGGTTCCGCACGATGACCATCCGGGCTCAGGCAGGTAGCTGATGATCGGATCACGATCCACCCGGATGGATGCGGCTCCTTTGGTGCCGTAAATATCCATGCCATATCGGTCGGCATCATTTGATGCCCCTTTGACCGACGTGAAATAACCGCGCCTGCCGTTTTTAAAACCGAACTGGGCAAAAATGGTATCTCCGACAATCGGACCCAGCCCTTCTGTCGCTTCATGAACATCAGCGGGAAGAGCCGGGCGGCCTTCTGTCAGAATCTCCGCCTCACACCACAGGGGCTTCCCGAGGAAATAAATCATGAGGTCAAAGAGATGAATACCCAGCACAATCAGATCTTCTCCGCCGGAACGATGATCTTCTTTGCCGCGGGCACGCACTTCAAGAACGCTGCCAATCAGCCGCTCATTGATGATTGATCTTTTTGCATGAAAAATCCCTGGAGCTGCACGAAAATTAAAACCGGCTGCCCACTTTAAATTCTTCGCTTCCAGTGCCGCAACGGCAGCATCGCCGCCCGTGAGGTCAGGAGTCAGCGGCTTTTCCATAATGCCGTGTGCACCGATAGCAGCGCACGCTTCCAGATATTCCTGATGACAGGTTGTCCAGCGGGGGGCAACAGAAACCAGATCCGGTTTCTCTTTTTCCAGCATCTCCCGGTAGTCCGTATAAATCCGCTTCGCCCCGGCTTCTTCCCCGTGCTTGCGTGCCCCCTCTTCATCGGGATCTGCCAGCGCAACAAGCTCCACATCATTCCGCAGTCCCCAGATCAGATGAAAGCCGTGTCCGTAGCGGCCCCGCTGGCTGTCACCGATCACGCACGCCCGATAGGTCTGTTTTTTCTCCTGCGCAGCCCATGTTGCAAAAGGGCTTAGCGATGCTGCAGCAGAAGCATAAAGAAAAGAACGTCTGTTGATGAAAAACATAGGGAGACCCTTTCTTGTCTTCAGAATAGCACAGCCCCTTTCCGTTTTTCATTAACAATAAAAAAGTGCTCTCTATCCGGAGGGACAAAGAGCACTCGGATTTAAGCTCTTACGGCTGCTCAGCTGTCAGCCTTTTCCTGCGGCACGGCTTGAAAAGAAAGCTCGCCTGAATCGACCCGGACAAGAATATGATCGCCTTCTTTAATGTCGCCGGCGATAATTTTATAGGCAACAGGATCAAGCAGATACTGCTGGATAGCGCGCTTCAGCGGGCGTGCGCCATAAGCGGGATCGAAACCGCGCTCCGCCAGAAGCTCTTTTGCCGCATCATCCAGATCAAGTGTAAGCCTGCGACTTTCCAGACGCTCGGCAAGACGCTTCAGCTGAACGTCCACAATGGCACGGATATTGTCCCTGCTCAAAGGATGAAACACCACTGTTTCATCGATTCGATTGAGAAATTCAGGACGGAAATGAGCCCGCAGGAGAGCACGAACCGCGTCACTCTTCTCAGCATCGGTGTTGTCGCTCTCATTAAAGACTGTGCTACCGATGTTGGAAGTCATAATCACGACCGTATTCCGGAAGTCCACAGTACGGCCCTGATTATCCGTCAGTCTGCCGTCATCGAGCAGTTGCAGGAGGATATTGAAAACATCGGGATGCGCTTTTTCAATTTCATCCAGAAGAATCACACTGTACGGCCTTCTTCGAACGGCTTCCGTTAATTGTCCGCCTTCCTCATAACCCACATACCCGGGTGGCGCTCCGATCAGGCGGGACACGGCATGTTTCTCCATATACTCGGACATGTCAATGCGAACCATGGCATTTTCATCATCAAACATGCTTTCAGCCAAAGCCCGGGCAAGCTCTGTCTTTCCAACGCCCGTAGGCCCGAGAAAGATAAAGGAACCGATAGGACGATCGGGCTCTTTCAGTCCGGCACGGGCACGACGCACCGCTTCGGAAACTGCCTTGATGCCGTCACTCTGTCCGATTACACGCTGTCCGATCTCTTTTTCCAGAGAAATCAGCTTCTGCATTTCGCTTTCCATAAGCCGATCAACCGGAATCCCCGTCCAGGATGAAACAATTTTGGATACATGTTCTTCTGTTACTTCTTCACTCAAAAAACTGCCATTTTTCTGTATGTCAGCCAGGCGGGCATTCTGTCCGGCAAGTTGTTTCTGCAGCTCATTGAGCGTGCCGTAGCGGATTTCAGCCACTTTATCCAGCTGACCCTGCCGCTCGGCAATTTCCTCCTGACGTCGCGCCTCATCAATTTTGCTCTGTATGGAACGGATTGTTTCAATACAGTCTTTTTCTGTTTTCCATTGCGCCGTCTTCGCCGACAAGTCTTCTTTCAGGTTTGACATTTCTTTCTCGAGTGCAGCCAGTCGCTCCTGAGCGCTTTTATCCTTTTCTTTTTTCAGGGCGAGATGCTCGATTTCCAGCTGGCGAAGACGTCGGGCAATGACATCTATTTCGTAGGGCATGCTGTCAATTTCAATACGCAGACGGCTTGCGGCCTCATCGATCAGGTCAATCGCTTTATCAGGGAGAAAGCGGTCAGCAATATAGCGATGGCTTAAGGCTGCTGCGGCGACCAGAGCATCGTCCTGAATGCGCACACCATGGTGCACTTCATAACGTTCTTTGAGCCCGCGCAGAATCGCTATGGTGTTTTCCACATTCGGCTGATCCACAAACACGGGCTGAAACCGGCGCTCCAAGGCAGCATCCTTTTCAATATATTTGCGGTATTCGTCGAGTGTCGTTGCGCCGATGCAGTGCAGCTCGCCCCGTGCCAGCGCAGGCTTAAGCATGTTCGATGCATCCATGGAGCCTTCTGAAGCACCTGCCCCCACAATGGTATGCATTTCGTCAATGAACAGAATAATCTGTCCTTCAGCTTCCTGCACAGCGGACAGCACCGCCTTCAGGCGCTCTTCAAATTCACCGCGGAACTTTGCACCGGCCACCAATGCGGCAATATCCAGCGAAGCAACCTGTTTGTTTTTCAGCCCTTCCGGTATGTCGCCCGCAATGATCCGCTGTGCCAATCCTTCAACAATCGCTGTCTTACCCGTGCCCGGCTCACCAATCAGCACCGGATTATTTTTAGTGCGTCGTGACAGAACCTGAATTACCCGCCGTATCTCTTCATCTCGCCCGATGACCGGATCCAATTTCCCGGCACGCGCTAACTGGGTCAGGTCGCGGCTGAATTTCTGCAGCGCCTCGTAGGTTGCTTCGGCGTTGGGATCAGTCACCCGTTGTGTGCCACGCACATCTTTCAATGCCTGCAGCACAGAAGCGGTATCCATTCCCGCCCTTTTCAGCAGGGCTGCGGCCTCTCCGCCCTTTTCCAGAATACCCAGCAGAATGTGCTCTGTGCTTAAATATTCGTCTTTCAGATATTGCGCCTGTTTCCAGGCAGCATCAAAAACTGCCCTGGCATCCCGGGAAAGGCCCGGCTGTCCTCCGCCGCTAATCCGCGGAAGCGAATCTAAAGCACGGTCGGTGTCAATCAAAATCTGTGCAGGGGCAACACCGATGCGCTGCAGGATAGACCCCACAGCGCCCTGCTCCTGCCCGGCAAGGGTGCGAAGGAAGTGCAAAGGCGTAATTTCAGGGTTGCCCCGGTTTGAGGCAAGCTCCAAAGCTTCCGCAAGTGCTTCCTGAGATTTTATTGTCAATTTGTCCATACGAATCATTTTTCTCTTCCTTTCTGATCTACAAGTAGTATACTGATTACTACTGAGCAAAGAGCATGCCTAAACTTTTTTAGCATTTCCCTTCTATTGCAAAGGAAACATGATCCATAGTGAAACAGTCTGTACAGGTATGAAACACACTTCCCGGTTATGAAGCATATATGTCACCTGAAATACACAGGATCTCGAATAAAATGAGTATGAAGAGAAAACTGAGCATTTTCGCTGCCATAGTGGCGGGAACCCTGTTTTTGGCGGCTTCTTGTCTTTTTTATCTGCTTTTCCACCGCTCGCCGGGTCAGTTTTTTGAACAGGACGGCACTCGCCTTTTCTATTCCGATACAGGCCGTGGCGAAGCTGTTATTCTGGTGCACGGCATAGCAGCACAGGGGGACCTTAACTGGCGCCGCCCTGGCGTGACACGCATGCTTGCAAAGCAGTTCCGGGTTATTACTCTGGATATGCGCGGTCACGGGCTGAGTGATCGCCCGGAAGATGCGGAACACTACGGCATTCACCTCGTAACCGATATCATTGGCCTAATGGACCACCTCTCCATCGACAAGGCTCACCTTGCCGGCTATTCTCTTGGCGGATTTGTCGCTCTTAAAGCAGTTACGCAATATCCTGACCGTTTCCTCAGCGCAGCCATCTGTTCGGCGGGCTGGATTAATCCTGAATCACCCGGCGAGATTCCCAATCCTTATCAAGCACCGGTTAAAAACGCTGAAATCAAAACCAGCCATGCTTCTGTAATGATGCCGGTCGCTTCTAAATCGGTTTTTCATCGGATCCGAAGCGGCGTGGGCGATATGTTGATTGACAGAAAAATCAAGAAGGCACTTAAAGCAAGCTATCCGGAGCTGGGCGTCCTCCGGGAGGACGTGGAAACCATCAAAACGCCACTGCTCTGCATCATCGGCACTAAAGACGGTTTCCTGCACCTTGCACGCGCTCTTTGCCAGTTCGAGTGCCCTCTGGAATGTATTGAAATTGGCGGCGCAACTCATTTCAGTGCGCCTTTCAAAAGCGAATTTAAAAAGAATCTGCTTCTGTTTTTTCAGAAAAACAGCCCCCGGCACAAATAAGGAAAGGGCGGATCCTCAGGGAATCCGCCCTTAAAACGGGTCAGGTACCGATAAGGCGTCTTTTGGAAGTCAGATCAGACAAGTCACTGTGGAATCAGGAGCCTTCTTTTTCAGAAGAGCCGCTGTCAGAAGAAGAACTGTCGGACTTTTCTTTTTCTTTGTTGCATTTCTCGCTGCAGTCTTTTTTATCAGCGGCTTTTTCTTTGGAGCACTCGCCACTTACCGGGCAGGCAGGCGCTGCCGCCGCTGCAACGGGACAGGACGCGCTCTTTGCACAGGCTGACTTGCAACAGCTGCCAGCATTGGCGGAATTTCCATCTTCTGCTACTGCCATCATAGAAAAGGCAGCAACCATCATCACAACAGCCAAGACAGAGACCATGCTTACTACACGCATATTCTTTTTCATGTTTTCTTTCTCCTTGGTTTACGCTAACAACCTTTTGTTTAGCATGCTGATCATACGAACAACACAAACTTGGTTTTTATTCGCAAAAACTGTTTATTTGTAAAATGTTTTTTCCGTCCTCGTATAACAGTGAAACTGAGAGGATTGAAACCCCTGTCTAATGACAGGATCATATGTTTTCATGTTTTTTGATTCAACGGGCACAGGGTACTATAATTCAGTAAGCAACTATTGAGGAGAATCAACATGCCCCCTATCACACGCCGACAGTTCCTGCAATCAGCCACGCTCCTTGCCGGCAGCGCTCTGCTGACGCATCCTTTGAAAGCCTCTGCCCGTGTTATCGGCGCCAATGACCGCCTGCGTATCGCCGTTGCGGGGCTCAATGGCCGGGGTCAGGCGCATATCAGCGGCTGGCTTGAGCAGAATAACGTTGAAATCGCCTATCTGATTGACCCGGAAGCGCGGGTGCTTGCCCGTGCTCTGAAAGCTTTTGAGAAAAAAGCAGGTGGTCACCCTGTTCCCAAAGGGGTCGCCGATATCAGAGAAGCTTTGAACGATCCTGAACTGGATGCTATATCCATTGCCACACCCAACCACTGGCATTCTCTGATGACCATTTGGGGCGCACAGGCAGGCAAACATGTGTATGTGGAAAAACCGATGAGCCATGATATCGGAGAAGGCCGTGTGGTCGTCGCCGCCCAGAAGAAATACGGGGTGGTCATTCAGCATGGTACTCAGGCGCGCAGCAATCTGCATACGGCAGGACTTCACGAGGCTATTCATGCAGGAAAATTCGGTCGTTTAAAAATTGCCTACGGTTACTGCTGTAAACCCCGGGCAAGCATCAAATTTGCAGAACCTGCCGAACCGCCGGAATATCTGGACTGGAATCTTTGGTGCGGTCCGGCGAAAGTGGAACACTACCACCGCAATTATGTGCCTTATAACTGGCACTGGTTCTGGAATACGGGCAACGGCGACCTGAACAATCAGGGCACCCATCAGCTGGATGTCGCGCGATGGGCAATTGATCCCGATCAGACCCATCCGGTACGTGCCATGGCAATAGGCGGCCGCTTTCAGTGGAATGATCAGGGCGAGACACCCAATACCATGTTCAGCCTGGCTGAGTATCCCAATGGTCAGATGGTATTTTTCAATGTCCGCAATGTGAATTATAGCGGCTATGAAAATCAGGTGGAAAATGAATATTATTTTGAAGACGGCGGCAAAATCATCCGGGATAAATACTACCCAAAAGGGAGCAGCCAGGGAGAACCGATCGACGTTCCGGACGGAAAAGTGACGCCCGGAGGCAATTGGGCAAGTTTTATTACGGCCTGTCGTGCCGGTGATCCGTCTCTGGCAAACGGCAATGCGCAGGAATCCCATTACAGCTGTGTTCTGGGGCACCTGATCAACAATTCCTATCGTCTTGGTGTAAAAGCACCCTTCAATGTAAAATCGGGAAACTTCGGTGATAATAAAGAAGCCTATGAGCACTTTGCGCGGCTCCATGAAATTATGAGCAAAGGGGTCGGTATCCCCGAAAACGGTAATGAGTATACCGTCGGGCCCTGGCTGACCTTCGATCCTGAAACAGAAACCCATACAGGCGCTTTCAGCACGGAGGCAACGGCATTGTTAAAAGATGCCAACCGCGCGGGATTTGAAATTCCTGCCGCCGCCGAAGTGTAAGCACATCATCGGGTGAACACTTTTTGACAGTACATCGCACTGTAATGTAAGCGTATGCGTTTTATACGCCTTGAAATCCTTTTAACAACTTTGATTCATAGTAAAGACACTATATGAGCAGCTCTTCCACGCTGGATCTTGCCGTTGTTCTTCCATGCCTGAACGAAGGAGCGAATCTGCGTCTCCTTCTCCCCCGCATTCAGACAGTCCTTGCCGATCTTGCGGCATCAAGCCACATCTATGTTATTGACGGAGGCAGCAGCGACGATACCGTCACGACTGCCGAGGCTTTCGGCGCCACAGTCATCATTCAGCGCGGAAAAGGATATGGCGGCGCTATCCGCACCGCTTTTGAGGATATTCAGGCGACCTGGCTATTGACGATGGATGCCGATTTTTCTCACCACCCGGTTTGCATAAAATATCTTTTTTCACGGCGATACGATGCGGAAGTGGTTATTGCGTCCCGTCATGTGTATCAGGGCTACGGCGATATGCCTTTAAGCAGGCGTATTCTGAGCGGATCACTCAACCGGGTTTTTGCAAAAGTACTCAGCATGAAAGTTGGGGATCTCTCCAGCGGTTTCCGCCTCTATCACCGCAATGCCATTGCCGGGCTCGAACTCACCTATGAGACCTATGCCGTCCTTCAGGAGATACTGGTGCAGGCATACTGTGAAGGATTCCGTGTTGCCGAAGAGCCCTTTCACTATCTGCCGAGGCTTCACGGAGCCAGCCATGCCCGGGTGTTTCAATTCGGCGTTGTCTATATGAAAGCCCTTCGTGCACTCTGGAAACGAAGAAATTCGTCAGACAGCGCCGACTATGAAACCCGTGCTTTTTACAGCCTCATCCCCTTGCAGCGATGGTGGCAGCGACGCAGATACAGGCTCCTGCGTGATCTCGTTGGCGACCGCATGCAGATGCTTGATGTGGGCTGCGGATCGAGCCAGATACTGAACTGCATGCCTCAGATGGTGGGCATTGACTGTCGCCACAGCAAGCTGAGGTTTATGCGCAGGACTGCCAGAAATCTCGCCAATGCCGACGCCGCCGCTCTTCCCTTTCGGGACAACTTTTTTGAAACCATTTTGCTGTCGCAGGTACTCATGTATGTTGAGGACCCCGCTGAAGTGATTAGGGAGCTGTTCCGATGCCTGAAGCCTGGCGGAGAGCTGATCGTGGGGGTGCCTGACTCCGGGAAATGGCAATGGCGGCTGCTGGGAAGCATTTACGGACTTTTGCATCCGGACGGCAGAAAAGGGAAACGGTTCACCGGTGAAGAACTGAAGCGACTGCTGGGGCAAAATGGCTTTCACATTGAAGAAAGCCGGTATATTCTGGGCGCAGAACTGATTTTGCTGGCGCGTAAAAGCGCGTAGAGCGGTCTCTAATCATCCGGATGTATCAGAGCGCTGTCAGTTCCAGGGAAGACAGTTTGACAGATACTGCTTCCGTCTTGCACAACGACACTGACATCCGGTACGCAGAGGGCACGGGGACCGGGGCAAGGTGCGCTTTAGCAGGAACAGGTGACGCCTCCGGCTGATTCGGGACAGTGGTAAGCAGTGAGCCGGGCACTTCCAGATCAATACTGCAATCCGGTCTCAGAGAATACTTGCCCTGTTCCTGTCCCGCAATTCTCACAATCACTTCTGTTTCCGTCTGTGTATTCGAAAAATACAGTTGCAGCCGGTAATTCTTTGCCGGATCGGCCAGGGGCAGTGTAATTGTGCCCACAGACTCGACAAGAACGTGCTCCCTTTCACCATCAGGCGCCCAGCCTTCATCGAAAAATTGCCGGCCTGTACCTGCCATGCCGCAGCTGTACAGTTTCCACGGAAGACAATTATCAAGGAGTACTCTTTTTACTCCTTTGCCTGTATAGCTGTTGCCTGTAAAAGTCCATGACGAATCATACCAGGAAAATCCCGATACGGCATATTCGTACAGAGCCCCTTTACCCCGGTTCGTGTATTCCGACGTGTAAAAATGGCGGATGCGTGGCCTGCTGCCGGGCTGTAAAAGCGATTCTCCGCCGTAGCTGCCTGCAGTCTCGAGACCTGCACTTTCCAGCAAGGTAGGCGCAATGTCAAGAAGAGATACAGGGCGGTCTGACACTTGAAAGCCTCCGCTTTGCCCCATCGGCTTAAATAAAACAAGGGGAATAGCACGCACCTTTTTAGCAAAGCTGCCAAGGGGCGGCTCCGCCGGCTTATTACCGGCACTGTAGTTACCATAATGAATATTGCTGTTTGTCCACTGCAGACCGTGGTCGCCCACAATCATCAGGGCTGTTCTGTCGTAAATGCCCAATCGCTGCAGCGACCCGGTCATATCTTCGATTAGCTCTGCCAGTATTTCAGCAATACGACTCACATTTTCACGTGTATCCGGCACTTTCTTTCCGTCGAGATACTGAGGATCATGAAGCCCCTGCAGGTGATAGACAAGAAAACGCGGCTCCGAAAAGGCAACACGTCTCTGGCTTTTCAGGCCTTTACGAAATATATCTCTATCGAGATTGGCGGGAACATCCATAATAAAGTTTGAGTAAACAGCGTCTTTGCAGAGGTGCGGCACAGCCTGAAAAAGAGATGTCCAAAGCAGCTGCCGTACCTCTTTGCCATAATAGGGCGTGAAGTCTTCTCCGTCGCTTTTGTAATTGTCGGCAAACGATTTCAGAAACTCCGGGCGGTACATACTTTGTGCCAGCGTAAAATAATTGTAAATGCCCACCGAGTACCCGGCATCATGCAGCTTCGCCGGAACTGAAAAGGTTTTATAAGCGTTTTGCAGGTAGGCTGTATAGGAGCCTTCATTATTGTAGTGCTGTCCGCTCATGATTGCAGGAAGAGAACGATGCGTATAATAATCTGTGGCGAGCGCATCCGGATAATACGTAAACCCGGGCAGTTTTTTCGCGTAGTCCGGATTCTTTTCCAGATACTCATTAAAGTAATCGGACTGGAAAGCGTCAAGGATCAGCAGAATAATGTTTGACCGGCTGGAATAACTGAAGGCATTTCGCCAGCTGAGTGTTATGCTTTCAGAAGTACCTGTCCCGGCAATACGTTCGCGGGGCTGTGCTACGGAAAAAACCAGATTTCCTGCGGTGAAAAACAAAAAAACGAGAAAAACGTTTTTAAAAAGCCCTGGCTTTTTTCGGGCGATTCCGAAGCACAACGCCGCCAGGCTCAGCCAGATCAGCCCGTCAAAAGCGCGCCCGTCACGCAGATGAATCTCCAGGGGAGAACCGTCAAAAGAGCCGTAATGCCAGCTGAGCAGCTGGCTCTGCACCCAGGTGCTGAGCAAAATGAAGGCAAGCACAGGAATCAGAAAGTTCTTTATGCGGGAGCCGGAAAAATACAGAATAAAAAAGAGCAGCACGGCTGCCGCCGCTGCTATGCCCGCCAAATAGAGAAGCATGGTACCTGATGTGCTATAAAATTCCTGCAGATTATTGAGGAATAAAAGCAGCGGCACAGAAACAAGAAGATGCAGCGGCAAGGCAACAGATGCTGCGATCAAATCTGAAAAATTGTATTTATATTCGCCTCGCCCGGCCTTTTCCTGCACCAGTTCAGTGCATTTTGCAAATTCGGTTGTATTTTTATCCACATCGCTTCTGTTCATAAACACACCAAATTGACTTGCCGGCCGGAATATGATAGTATGTAGATCTGTTTAGTCAAGATAAAGACAGGTCGTTTGGAAAAGTCATAGCACAAACCTTGTGCACCGTTCGCTGCCACCCACAAACACGCATGCCCCACCCTTTTGGCGGACGGTGCACTCTTTTTTTATCTGCCGTTTCAGGGAAGCCCGGCTTGCGATAAAAAAGCTGCTCTTTAAAAACAGACCGGCCGGATGGAACACTGCTTTAAAATATATGCCGGGACTTCAGATACAGGCATGCGCACCTGCTCCATACTGTCCCGCTCCCTGATCGTAACTGTGTCATTCTCTTTGGTCTCATAATCAATGCAGACACAGTAAGGCGTGCCCACTTCATCCATGCGGCGATACCGCCGTCCGATTGCACCGGCCTGATCATAATAAGTGGTAAAGAATCCGCGCCACTTCTTCTCCAGGCCTTCGGCAATTTCCGCCAGACCGTCTTTTTTTACCAAAGGAAGAACAGCTGCTTTAATAGGCGCCAGTTTCGGATGAAAGCGCATTACCACGCGCATCTCGTCATTCACTGTTTCTTCAGAATAGGCATCACAGAGCACCGCCAAAGTTGTACGATCCGCCCCGGCAGAGGGTTCAATCACTGTCGGAAAAAAGCGTTCTTTCAGTTCTGCATCAAAGTAACTGAGGTCTTTTCCGGAGTGCTTGCTGTGCTGGGTCAAGTCGTAACAGCCTCTGTTTGCAAGCCCCTGCAGTTCTCCCCATCCGAAGGGAAAATCATATTCAACATCGATAGTCCGTTTAGAATAATGTGCCAAAGTTTCTTTGGGATGTTCAAACCATCGCAGTTTATCTTCCTTAAGCCCGAGGTTCAGGTACCATGCCCAGATATCCTTCTGCCAGCGATCAAACCAGAGTTCTTCCTCTTCTTCTTTGCAGAAGAACTCAATCTCCATCTGTTCAAATTCGCGGCTCCGGAAAATAAAATTCCGGGGATTCACTTCATTGCGGAAACTTTTTCCCACTTGTGCAATGCCGAAGGGGACCTTGACACGTGTGGAAGAACAGACATCTTTAAAGTCCACGAAAATTGACTGGCAGGTTTCGGGACGCAGATAAGTTTCCACGCCAGTATCCTCGCTCACCCCCATTTTAGTCCGGAGCATGCTGTTGAATGCCCGTGGCTCGGACAGTTCGCCTCCGCACTCGGGGCAGGTATCCTGCTCCAGATGATCCTGGCGAAAGCGTTTTTTACACTCTTTGCAGTCCACAAGGATATCATGAAACTGTTCAACATGCCCGCTTGCCTCCCAGACACCGGGATGCATAAGGATGCTGGCATCAAGACCCACCACATCATCCCGCGAAAGCACAAAGGTATACCACCAGTGCTCTTTCAGATTACGCTTGAGTTCCACGCCGAGGGGACCGAAATCCCAGCAGCCGTTGATGCCACCGTAAATGCCGCTGGATTGGAAAATAAAGCCTTTTCGTTTGCACAGACTAACCAGTTTTTCCACGTTATGCTCCTGTCCTGATGAAGATAAATCGTTTAAGCGCTTCAGTCCGCGAAAGGTGTGGGCGGGATAAGCCCGATTTCTGTATGCCGGGCTTAAGTTCAGTACAGGATAGTATAAAGAGGGCTCTTGAGTTTTGTCAAACCTTATTTTGGAGACATCCGATATTTTTTAGTAACAACCGTCCTTAAATCGGTTTTTACGCCGCCTTCCCTGTTTTATCTGATTCTGTACGCCTCTTTCCAAAAAAAGGCCGGATGCCCAGTTTACTGCTCCCCTCTCATCGGGGAAACAAAGACTCAGGACATCCGGCCGACACTCAGTATAAACTGTTCAAAAGAAAAGCCAGGCGACCAACTAATCAGGCATCGAGAATCTCGCGACTGGCGCGGTTATAGATCTGGCGACGCCCCGTATCCGCAGCGCGCATCGCCATAATGACGGCAATAGCGTGCTGGTATCCGGCTTCAATATTTGCATTGGGCGTTTTTCTTTCACGAACGCACTGCAGCCAGTCTTCGATATGGTCGGGCCCATTTACGTCATCGATGCGTACCCGATCTTTGGACAAAGGCGAGTCCCCGAATGCGCCTTGCGAAGAAACATAGACGTTGCTCCAGTCCTGCAGATCCATCACGCCCTGATTGCCCATGATCAGGAAATTATTACCGGAACCGTTGCCGAAATAGGTTGAGTAGTGCGCCGAGAAGCCATCTTCATATTCCCACACAACGTTTGCATGATCAGGGCAGTCAAAGCCGTAGCCGTCCTTCCATATCTGGGTTGTGTGCATGGCAACGCAGGCTTTCGGGATACCGGCACCTGTGATGGAATGTACCAGGTCAATATAATGGGCACCCCAGCTGGGCACCGCTCCATCGGAAAATTCTCTGAAGCCGTACCAGCCGCTGAAGAGAATAGGATCAAAGGGACGCATGGGACAATGACCCAGAAACTCCGCCCAGTCCACATCCTCTTCCCGTACATCTTCCTTCAGATAGCTGTACCAGTAGGGACGGGCTGAATTGCGATGCTGTTCAATCCTGCCCACTTTTCCCAGAGCGCCTGTTTTGTAATATTCGCGGGCGCCGAGCATGGCGGGATAACTGCGGAGCTGCGTACCCACCTGGCACACAATGCCATTGGCTTTTACAGCATCGTAAGCATCTCTGAGAGGGGCGAGTTCCTTCGCCAGCGGCTTCTCGCAGTAGACGTCCTTTTTGGCTTCTGCCACCGCTTTCAGATGGGTCGTATGAAGATGTTCGGGACTGGCAATGGCAATCAGGTCAACCTGTGCTTCATCAAGCAGCTGCCTGTAACTGACATATTGTTGCGGGGCTTTTCCGAACCAGCCTTCGCATATGCCCGCCGCTTCTTCCCGTGCCACTCTCCAGGGATCTGCTACAGCCGTAATTTCCACATTATATTTCTTGGCGTAATTGTTGATGGAGGGCATAATGGAGCCCTTCATTCTGCTGCCACAGCCAATCAGACCTATACTAAGTCGGTCATTGGCACCTGCTGAACGGGTATAGCCCATAGCAGTCAATGTGGCGGCTGCACCTGCCGCTGTTTTTAAAAAGTCACGTCGTGTACCCATGTGTGAATCCTCTCTTTTTCAGTTGAACATAAGATGTGCTTAAAAAAGACAGGTCAATTATGCGCTTCATGGCAGGCGAATGCAAACCTGCCCTGCTGCATACGGCATGCAAAACCTGTCGCGCCGTATGCAGGTGGCGGAACGATGCATGATTACGAAAAAATCCCTTTGATCGCTCTGTTTAAAAAGATGGGCACATATAAAGGAAGTAAATGCGGCTGCGGAAAATCACGAAGGATACGGTAAATCCTGCTCGGCTTAAAGAAGAAAGTGCGCGCTGCCTTGCGCTGGTAATAGAAAAGCCTCTCGTCAGTCACTGTGGACATGTTCACATGCATGGTGCAGAAATCCATGTCATTGTAATCCATGCCTTTCAGGCGCTCCTGGAGGTTTTCTTTCACATATTCGTACAAAGCAGTACCGGGGAAAGGAGTCACCGTAAAGAAAGAAGCCGTGTGCAGCTGGGAGTCTGTTGCGACCCGAATCGTTTCCTGCATTTCCTCTTCTGTTTCTGTCGGGAACCCCAGCATCATAAATCCGTTGGCAAAAATGCCTTTTCGCGTGGACAGCTCGATCGCTTTTAAAAACTGAGGAATGTTGAGCCGTTTCCCCGTGAATTCCTGAATACGGGGGGAGCCGGACTCCAGCGCAAAACTGCAGAAATAAACCCCGGCATCAACCAAGGCATCAACGGTGCTTTCTTCCAGCAGATCAGCGCGAAGTGCATTGGGAAAAGCAATTTTGATCGGGCCGTTGGTTTTAAGCAGCAAATCGGAAAAATCGAGAAGACGCTCCTTGCTCAGGTTGAAAGAGTCATCAACAAATTCAATATCATCGATCCCATAGGTTTTAACATAGTGGCGCACTTCATCCACAATACGTGCTGCAGAATGAGCACGGAATGCACGTCCGAAAATATTATGGCACCACATGCAGGCATAAGGGCAGCCCCGGCTGCTTAAAAGGGACACGTAACGCCGCCGTGGAATGGGGGGCATGGACTGTGTCCGCCAGTATTTAGAAAGATCAATCAGATCATAAGCCGCCATCGGTATTGTGTCCAGATCTTCAATGACGGGTGCCCTGCCGGGATTTGTAATAATTTCGCCCTCTTTGTCACGCCACATAAGCCCGGGGATATGACTAAATCCGCCGCCTTCATGCAACGCCCGAAGGATCATCTCCATGCTCAGTTCACCTTCTCCTGCAACAGCCGCATCGGCGGCAGGACAATGCTCCAGAGCAGGTTTTCCAAAGGCAGAAACATGAGGGCCGCCCAGCACGATAAAAGTGTCCGGCTTGGCATCCCGTACCCCGCGGGCAATAACAGGCATGCCATGGGCGGTTGGTGTCATGCTTCCCAGACCTACGATGTCCGCATCAAAGTCAATGATCTGGCGAATAATATCATCGTGCGAACAATCCTCCACCCTCTGGTTAACCAGTTTAATTTCCAGAGGAAACCGTTCGCGGAGGTAGGCAGCGATGTACATAATTCCCAAAGGCGGTGTTGCCAAGGGATACAAACGTGAGCGCAATCCTACGTTCACCAGAAAAATACGTAGTTTTTTCATAAATTATCTCCTGCACACATGCAGGTTTCCTTTTATGCCGGGACTTAAACAAGAGTTTAAGCTGCACACAGAGATTATTCACCGAAATGTATACCAATGCATAACATGTACGCAGAAAAAATTAAGTTTATCACATTTGTGCTATTTAGAAAAGTTCTTTAAAAAGTCTGCTCATAAACAAAGGCAGGTAAAATGGAAGAAAGTACGGTTTCGGGTAAACTTGCATCAGGCGGAATAATCTGGACGGCTTGAGGTAAAACTGTTGAAACGCATATCTTTGATAAGAGAAAAATACATCATCCGGAAGACCGGTCAGATTAATTTTGATGGTGCAGAAATCCATGTCATTGTAATCCATGCCTTTCAGGCGCTCCTGGAGGTTTTCTTTCACATATTCGTACAAAGCAGTACCGGGGAAAGGAGTCACCGTAAAGAAAGAAGCCGTGTGCAGCTGGGAGTCTGTTGCGACCCGAATCGTTTCCTGCATTTCCTCTTCTGTTTCTGTCGGGAACCCCAGCATCATAAATCCGTTGGCAAAAATGCCTTTTCGCGTGGACAGCTCGATCGCTTTTAAAAACTGAGGAATGTTGAGCCGTTTCCCCGTGAATTCCTGAATACGGGGGGAGCCGGACTCCAGCGCAAAACTGCAGAAATAAACCCCGGCATCAACCAAGGCATCAACGGTGCTTTCTTCCAGCAGATCAGCGCGAAGTGCATTGGGAAAAGCAATTTTGATCGGGCCGTTGGTTTTAAGCAGCAAATCGGAAAAATCGAGAAGACGCTCCTTGCTCAGGTTGAAAGAGTCATCAACAAATTCAATATCATCGATCCCATAGGTTTTAACATAGTGGCGCACTTCATCCACAATACGTGCTGCAGAATGAGCACGGAATGCACGTCCGAAAATATTATGGCACCACATGCAGGCATAAGGGCAGCCCCGGCTGCTTAAAAGGGACACGTAACGCCGCCGTGGAATGGGGGGCATGGACTGTGTCCGCCAGTATTTAGAAAGATCAATCAGATCATAAGCCGCCATCGGTATTGTGTCCAGATCTTCAATGACGGGTGCCCTGCCGGGATTTGTAATAATTTCGCCCTCTTTGTCACGCCACATAAGCCCGGGGATATGACTAAATCCGCCGCCTTCATGCAACGCCCGAAGGATCATCTCCATGCTCAGTTCACCTTCTCCTGCAACAGCCGCATCGGCGGCAGGACAATGCTCCAGAGCAGGTTTTCCAAAGGCAGAAACATGAGGGCCGCCCAGCACGATAAAAGTGTCCGGCTTGGCATCCCGTACCCCGCGGGCAATAACAGGCATGCCATGGGCGGTTGGTGTCATGCTTCCCAGACCTACGATGTCCGCATCAAAGTCAATGATCTGGCGAATAATATCATCGTGCGAACAATCCTCCACCCTCTGGTTAACCAGTTTAATTTCCAGAGGAAACCGTTCGCGGAGGTAGGCAGCGATGTACATAATTCCCAAAGGCGGTGTTGCCAAGGGATACAAACGTGAGCGCAATCCTACGTTCACCAGAAAAATACGTAGTTTTTTCATAAATTATCTCCTGCACACATGCAGGTTTCCTTTTATGCCGGGACTTAAACAAGAGTTTAAGCTGCACACAGAGATTATTCACCGAAATGTATACCAATGCATAACATGTACGCAGAAAAAATTAAGTTTATCACATTTGTGCTATTTAGAAAAGTTCTTTAAAAAGTCTGCTCATAAACAAAGGCAGGTAAAATGGAAGAAAGTACGGTTTCGGGTAAACTTGCATCAGGCGGAATAATCTGGACGGCTTGAGGTAAAACTGTTGAAACGCATATCTTTGATAAGAGAAAAATACATCATCCGGAAGACCGGTCAGATTAATTTTGGCACTCCAATACTCCATATCATTCATTTCCGGTGTAAAACTTTTATCCGGCATATGCTCTTCAACATAGCGAGCTAAGGCTGTGTTTGCAAAAGGGGTCACTGTAAAAAAAGAGGCAACGTGTAAAGCGGAGTCCGTGGCCACTTTAATCGTAGTTTTAATTTCCGCTTCTGTTTCAGTAGGAAAGCCTAGCATCACAAAGCCATTGGTAAACACTTTTTTCTTATCAAACCATTCCGCTGTTTTCAGAAATGCCGGAATATTGAGATTTTTTCCCATAAACTTTTGTATTCGGGTGTCAAGCCCCCATTCTTTGGTCCAGTCGTTATGAGAGTTTCGTTGTTTCATGAT
>ERZ795049.773-NODE-773-length-45909-cov-25.844572_pt1 | contig 45909 bp, 38 predicted proteins | sample MGYA00375133_ERZ795049 | MGnify/ENA primary metagenome ERZ795049 (study PRJEB30178, sample SAMN05720147) | activated sludge metagenome | isolation source: anaerobic digester from wastewater treatment plant | place: Japan | collected 2015-04-20 ... | reverse complement strand
CCTCGCTGAGCTCGTCAAACGTCACGGCCCAAGGTGGTGCCGCCACGGCCGCCAAGGCAGCCCTCGCTGCGGCTACGCCTACACAGCGTTCGAGTTCGTCGATCGATGAAAGTGGTAATATCGTGGAGTTTTACGCGAATGGCACTACTGCCACGACCAATCAGCTTTTACTGAAGAACTTCAACGATCAGAACGCCCTCATGAAGGAGGGGAATAACTTGTACTCGGGCTTTGAGGCGGCGGGTGCGATCAACGGCACGGGGCTTACAGGCAATGACAGGCCCAACCAAGGCGGCCTGGGCAAAATCCAGTCCGGTGCCCTCGAACTCTCGAATGTCGATCTCACGGAGGAATTCGCCAACATGATCACGGCGCAGCGCAGCTTCCAAGCGAGCTCGCGTTTGGTCACGGTTTCCGACACGGTCCTCGAAGACATCGTGAATCTGAAGCGCTAATCCTCGTCGCGTTTCACCTGCCTCCATTCCCCCATGGCCACCAAACCTGAAGCTGCAGCCCCGGCGCCGGCGCCACAAGCCGCCGCGCCGGCCCCCAGTGCGGAAGCCCGCCCTTCGGCGATCAAATCACTCATGCCGGTGATCCTCGTCGTCGTGCTCGCTCCCGTGGTTTCGTGGGCCGTCGCCCAGTTTGTCATCCTGCCGCAGTTCGAGAAAAAGCTCTCGCAGATCGTCGCAGCCCCCCCTGCGACGGAGGCAGGCGCGGCTGCCGAGCCTGCTGCTGCGGCGACGGAAGGCGGTGGCGAATCGCATGAGGGTAAGAAAGGCGCGGCTGGTGCGGCCAACTCCTACGAGTTTGCCAATGTGATAGTGAACCTCTCCGGTACGATGGGTACCCGTTACCTCAAGACCACGTTCAAGGTGGTCGGAAAGGATAACACGCTCCGGGCGACCTTTGAGTCCAATAAGGACAAACTCCTTGATGTGACGCTCAATGTCCTCTCCTCGCTCTCGCTTGCCGATCTCGAAGAAGTCGGCGCGAAGAACATCATCCGCGAGAAGCTCATCAATTCGTATAACCAGGCCCTCGGCAAGAAGACCGCCGAGCAGGTCTATTTCACGGATTTCGTGGTGCAATAAACCCCGACCTCATGGCGGACGATCCCAACATTTCCGGCGGCTTCTCGGATATCCTAGATCAGTCCGAGATCGACAAGCTGTTGGCGTCGGCGGACGTCCAGAAAAAGACGCACATCTACCGCGCCGACGGGCAGCGGCTTGATGCGGCCACCGGCCCGAAGGTCGAGACTTACGATTTCCGCAACCCGGTCTTCCTGACCGAGGTCGAGCTGAGGCGCTTGCGCCTCATGCATGAGGATTTCATCCGCTATCTCTCCGCGCGTCTCTCGCTTTTCCTGCGCATGGAGTTTGCCCTGAAGATGGCCAAACTCACGACGCTGTCGTACCTCAAATTTACGGAGGCACTCCCCAGCCCGACGCACCTGTGTCTGTTCAAAGCCGAGCCGCTGTTCGGCGTTGGCATTCTCGATATCAACCCGCGCCTGGCCCTCACGATTGCCGATCGTATGCTCGGTGGTCGCGGACACTCGGTAAAAGCGGAACGCTATCTGACCGAGATCGAGATCGGGCTGATCGAGGACATCATCATGATCGTCCTCGAAGAGTGGTGCGGCCAGTGGAAGCAGGAGCAGGAGCTCCACCCCCAGATCATCGGCCACGAGACCAACGGACGCTTTTTGCAGACCTCGCCGAAGGACGCCGTGATCCTCGCGCTCACGCTCGAAGCCGACTTTGGCGACTGCGCGGAGCAGATGCAGATCGGTGTGCCTTATTACACGATCGAGCCACTCGTGAAATCGATGCAGGCCCGTCGCCAGAAAGACACGACCGTGGCGACTGCCTCCGCCAAGAAGGCCGAGTGGCAGCCGATCTACGAAAAGATTTCCATCCCCGTCCGCGCCGAGTGGGACGCCTTTGAACTAAGCCTGCGGGAGATTGCCGCCCTGCGAGTCGGCGACGTCATTGAGATGCCCTCCGGGATCGTCGAAAAGACGCGGCTGTTGCTCAATAACACGCCCAAATACGAGGGAACTGTCGGAATCGAGGGCGACCGCGTCGCCGTCAACCTCGTGAAAAAAATCACCGAAATGGAGATCGCTCCACCCAAACCCTATGGAAGATAAGGCCCTTGAGATTGTCCTGGACGTGAAGGTCAAAGTGACCGTGCAGCTCGGCTCCTGCATGCTCCCGATGCGCGAGGTGCTCGAACTCTCGCCCGGCACCGTCGTACAGCTCAACCAGCATGCGAGCGATCCGGTCGGGCTGTACGCCAACGACAAACTGATCGCCTATGGCGAGGTCGTCGTCGTCGAAGATAGCTTCGGCATCAAGATCACGGAGCTTGTCGGCAGCGTGCCCGGTGCTTAATCCCGGCTGCGCAAACCCCATGCGCCTCCATTTCAAATCCTTTACCGACGCCCTGCGTCGGCTGCCTATGGTAATCGGCTGCGTCGTTTTAGCCACGGCGCAGCCGATGAGTGCTTTTGCGGAGCCCACGGCTCCTGCTCCCGCGCCCGACACTGTGATTTATCCGAAGGGAAGTGCGGAGCGCCCCGCCGGCGAGGACACGGTCCAGCCGGCTTCCCGCGGCTCGGGCAATACCTGGCTCGCGATCGCCCTTTTGATCGGGCTGGCAGGCGGCTGGCTCGTGATCAAACGCCGTGCCGGCGTCGGCGGTGTGCTGGGCAACCGGGCCAACCAGAAACTTCAGCTTGAGGAGACGCGTTCGCTCGGAAACCGGCAGTACCTCGTCGTCGCCAGTTATGAAGGGCGGAAATACCTGCTCGGCGTCACGCCGGGGCACATTGAGATGCTCACCCCTCTGAACGCGAAGACTCCTGAGTCTCCGGAGGCCGCCCCATGATGCGCCTTTTCCTCGATCTTTTCCGTGCGGGCGCTGCGCGTCGCCTGCTTGCCGGCTTCATCTTTTTTGCCGTCGCGACTCTCCTGCCGGCGCAAACCGAGCCGGCTTCGGCGGCGCCAGCCACTACGGCCAGCGTTTCTGCGGCCTCTACGCCTGCGAATGCGCCGGCTGCTGCCACGCCTGCGGCCTCGAAGCCGGAACCCTGGCGCCTGAACATCGGCATGGAGGGCGGCAGCAAGCCAGGCGACGTCAGTGTGGCGATCCAGATCGTCATTCTGATGACGCTGCTCACGCTCGCGCCGTCGATCGTGATGCTGATGACGAGTTTCACTCGCATGGTGATTGTCCTCGGTTTTGTGCGCACGGCGATCGGCGTGCCGAGTGCTCCGTCGAATCAGATCATCGTGGGCCTGTCTCTATTCCTGACATTTTTCCTGATGGGCCCGATCATTGACAAGGTGAACACCGAGTCGCTCCAGCCCTACCTGGCCGGCCAGATGACCTCCTCGCAAGCCCTTGATGCGGCGTCGCAGCCGATCAAGGCTTTCATGCTGAAGCAGACGCGTACGCGCGATCTGGAGTTTTTCCTGCAAATGGGCCGGTTCCCTCCGACCAAAGTGCAGGATTTGCCGATGCGTGTGGTGATCCCCGCCTTTGTCATCAGCGAACTCCAGACGGCATTTCAGATGGGATTTCTGATTTTCCTGCCGTTTCTCGTCATCGACTTTCTGGTCTCTTCGATCCTGATGGCGCTTGGCATGATGATGATGCCTCCATCGGTGGTGTCGCTGCCGTTCAAACTCCTGCTTTTTGTGCTCGTGGATGGCTGGCACCTGGTGGTGAAGAGCCTCGTGGAAAGCTTCCAGTGACGCAGAAGGGGCAACTCGCATGACTCCAGAACTCGCCATCGATTTGTTCAAGAGCACCGTCTTTTTCGCGCTCTACATGGTCGCTCCGTTTCTCGGGGTCATCTTGATCGTCGGTCTGATCACGAGCTTGCTGCAATCGGTCACGAGCATTCAGGAGCAGACGCTCACATTTGCCCCCAAGCTGCTGACGCTCGCCTTGATGTTCATTTTTCTCGGGCCCTGGCTTTTGCGCTCCACGACCGAGTTTGCCACGCAGATGTTTACTCGGATGGGGACGCTCGGGCATTGAGCGGCGCGCATGAGCGAGGGCGTCTAAACGCACCGGTCCCATGTCCACGGTTTATCTTTTCACCTGGCTGATGGTCGCGCTGCGCGCGGCTGGGATTGTGGCGATCTTGCCAACCCTTGGTGGTCAACCGCTGCCCCCTGCGCTGCGCGTGGCGCTGTCGATTGGTCTGGCCACCATCCTGTACGGCCTGGTGCCGCATGCCGAGCAACTGCCGCCGGATATCGTTGGGCTGTTGTTCGCGGTCGGCGGTGAGGTCGTCCTCGGCCTGGCGATGGGCTTCATCGGCCGCATGGTTTTTTCCGCCGTAGAAATGGGGGGGCGCATGATCACGCAGTCCATCGGTCTGGGCGGCGTGCCCGGTGTCGATACTCCGCGTCCAGGGCAGGAGCCGCTGGCCTCGTCGCTTTCTACGCTGGCCGGTGTCTTGTTTTTTTTAAGCGGGGCGCATCTGGGCGCGCTCGCCGCATTTGCCAGGAGTTTCGAATTTGCGCCGGCAGGGCTGGGCCGATTTGGCCCGGCCTCTGCGGAGGTGTTGATCCAGGCGTCGCAGCATGTGATCGAACTGGGATTCCGCATTGCGGCGCCCTTTATCGCCCTGGATTTCCTCGTGAATCTCTCGTTTTCGGTGATGGGACGTGCGGTGCCCCGCATGAACGTCTTCATCATCAGCTTTTCGCTCCGCTCGCTCGTTGGCTTCGCGTTGCTGGCGACATCGGGCACGATGATCGCTCGCTATCTGTGGACCGAGTTTGACGAGCTGCCGATCAAGATGCTGGAGCTGCTGCCGCTTCAGTGAGCGGCGGCTCCCGGTCACTGCTCGACCGCTTTGAGCTCCTGTGCCCGGTCTTTGTGAAGGTCGAGCCCGGCTAGCGAGTCAGGAGACGCCGGCAGCTGCACTTGAAAGAGCGAATAGCTGGCGAGCGCCAGCGTGCCGTCGGTGAGCGTCAGACTGAGCACATGCCCGCCTGACTGGTGGTCGTCGGAGAGAAAGTGGAGATGATAGCCAGGGACATTGAGCCCCTTGACGAAGGGCGGCGCGCGGAAGCCCACGAGTGTGCCGGTCACGTTGCTCAGCTCGAAGACGGGCTGCGTTTTCGCGACTTCGGCCAGTGGCGGATAGGGTTTTTGCTGCGCAGGTACGCTGCGCACTTTGACCTGACGGAACGTCCCGTGGACACGGATGGCGCAAAGCGCGTTGGCGTCGCCAGCCAGCATATCGGCGGCGGATGTGAGAGTCCCCCAGTCCATTTCGCCGGCGAGCGGGGCCGTTTTTTGAGCCTTAAACTCGACCACGCTGGCAAACGGCGTCGTGGCGGTCATGGCTGGCTGGTAGATGCGGCCGTCGGCCTTGGCCTGGTAAAACACACCGTCGAGGAGGATCATCTCCCCGTCGAGTGCGTGAAATGTCCCGATGCCGAAATCGCCGGAACGCCGCAGCTCGGTGAGCGTGACCTGCCCGTCGTACCCGCCTGCCAAGAGTGCATCGATCGCGGAGACCTGCGTGAGCGTGGCGGGCTGCTTCCCTTGCGGCGTCGTGGCGCAACTGCTCAACAAGAGCGCGAGTGCCAAGCCTGCGAGCGAGGCGACTGAACGGAGCTGGCGACGGAGTGAGGATTGAGTGTGCATTGCTGGGTTGAAGCTCGGGCGGTGCGTGGTTCTGGGAGTGAGGGCTCGCCAAGGTTGGATGCACAATGGGCGACGTCAAACCTGCCATGAGCGTCGAACTGACTGCGCCACGACAGGTTTTAGATTTGGGGGGCGGTACAGCGGGAAATGTGGCAATTCCCGCTCGACGGCATTGGACACGCGGGACGAACATGCCGTTTATGCCTTCGATGAACACTGCCGACACAGGCGCTCTCACGCCTCTTGCACGCCGCAGCGGGCGCATGCGGCGCTCCGCGATCCGCGAGATTCTCAAGGTCACAGGCAATCCCGAGATCATCTCGTTTGCCGGTGGCCTGCCGAATCCCCGGACTTTCCCGACGTCGGATGTCGCCGACGCGGCCGCGAAGGTCTTGCGCGACGATGGCGCCGCCGCGTTGCAGTACAGCACGACGGAGGGCTACCTGCCGCTGCGCGAGTTCATCGCCGCGCGCTATTGGGAAAAACGCCACCTGCGCGTCGATCCCGACGAGATTCTGATCACCAATGGCTCGCAACAGGGCCTCGATCTGCTCGGCAAGGTGCTGCTCGATGCCGACGACACCGTGCTGCTGGAGCGCCCCGCCTACCTCGGCGCGATCCAGGCGTTTTCCGCGTACGAGCCGAAGTTCGCCTCGGTCACGTTGGAGGACGACGGTCCGGCCCTCGCCGAGTTGCGCGAGTGTCTCGATGCGCACCGTCCGAAGGTTTTCTACTCGGTGCCCAATTTCCAGAATCCGTCCGGCCTCTCGTACTCCGCCGCGAAGCGCGAGGCCGTGGGCAACCTTTGCGCTGAGCGTCCCGTGACGCTGGTGGAAGACGATCCGTATGGCGAACTGCGCTATCGCGGAACGACGCTCCCGACGCTGCGCCAGTACTGCCCGACGAGCGTGCTCCTCGGCTCGTTCTCGAAGATTGTCGCGCCGGGCCTTCGCCTCGGCTGGATCTGCGCGCCGCGACGCCTGATGGACGTGATTGTGACTGCCAAGCAGGGCGTCGATCTTCACTCCAACTATTTCTCGCAGCGCGTCGTTTACCAGCACCTCAAGGATCACGACCTCGATGCACACATCGAAAAGATCCGCGAGCTGTACGGACGCCAGCGCGATTGCATGGTCGCCGCGATCCGCCGCCATCTCCCGGCGGAGGTGAAGGCGAGCGACCCGGATGGCGGCATGTTCCTCTGGCTGAAACTGCCGGCGGGCGTGTCGGTGTCGCGCCTCCTGAAGGTGGCGATCGAGCGCAAGGTCGCTTTCGTGCCGGGCTCGGCCTTCTTCGCCGATTCCGAGGACGACAGCCACATGCGGCTCAATTTCTCCAACTCCGACGAATCCCGCATCGAGGAAGGCATCCGCCGCCTCGGCGAGGCGATCCGCGAGTTCGGCTGCTGCTGAGCGATTTTCTCGGCCAACAAAAAAGCGAACCGGAAAACCGGTTCGCTTTTTTTATGAGGCCGTCGCGATGCCTCAGCCGACCCACGCGCGGGCGTTGCGGAAGAGTTTCATCCACGGCGCGTCCTCGCCCCACTGGGCGGGGTGCCAGCTATTCTGCACCGTGCGGAAGACGCGCTCCGGGTGCGGCATCATGATCGTCACGCGGCCGTCGCGGGTGGTGAGCGCGGTCATGCCCATCGGCGAGCCGTTCGGGTTGAGCGGGTACACCTCGGTGACCTGGTGCTTGTTGTCCACGTAGCGCGCGGCGACGAGACCGGACGTGCTGCACGCCTGGGCGGCGGCGGCATCCTTGAACTCCGCGTAACCCTCGCCGTGCGCGACGGCGATCGGGAGCACGCTGCCCTCCATGCCGGCGAACAGGATGCTCGGGCTCTTCTCGATCTGCACCGAGACGAAGCGCGCCTCGAATCGCTCGGATCGGTTTTGCACGAAGCGCGGCCAGAGGTCGGCGCCGGGGATGATCGAGTGGAGGTTGCTCATCATCTGGCAGCCGTTGCAGACGCCGAGGGCAAAGGTGTCGGTCCGCGCGAAGAATGCGGCAAACTCGGCGCGGGCGCGTTCGTTGAAGAGCGCGCTCTTGGCCCAGCCTTCGCCGGCGCCGAGCACGTCGCCGTAGCTGAAGCCGCCGCAGGCGACCAGCCCGCGGAAATCCTTCAGCGAAATGCGACCGGAGAGGATGTCCGTCATGTGGACGTCGACCGAGCGGAAGCCTGCGCGGTGGAAGGCTGCGGCCATCTCGACCTCGCCGTTGACGCCCTGCTCGCGCAGGATCGCCATCGGCGGGCGGTTCGAAAGGATGGCGGGCGCGCCGAGGTCGAACGTGACCTTGGGCGAGAGGCCGGGATCGGTCGGATCGAGCTTGAGCTGGTACTCGCTCTCGGCGCAGGCGGGATTGTCGCGCAGCGAGGCGATACGGCGGGTGGCGTCGGACCAGATCGCGCGCAGCTCGGGGAGATTTTGGTTGAGCAGTTCCTGACCGGCACGGCTGACGCGCAGCGCGTAGTGCGGGTTGAGCCGGCCAATGCGCGTGGTGCAGTTCTTGAAACCGTGCTGGCGAAGGACGCCGGAGACCTCGTCGAGATCGCTTTCGCGGATCTGGATGACGGCGCCGAGCTCTTCGCTGAAGAGGGCGGCAAAGGCGTTGTGCCCGGCGGGGATTTCGAGATCGACGCCGGTGTGGCCCGCAAAGGCCATCTCGGTGACGGTGGTGAGAAGGCCGCCGTCGGAGCGGTCGTGATAGGCGAGGAGCTTTTTGTCGCGGCCGAGCTGTTGGATGGCGGCGAAGAAATTCTTCAGATCTTTCGGATCGTCGACGTCGGGGGTAGCTTCGCCCATCTGTGAGGCAACCTGCGCGAGGATGGAGCCGCCGAGGCGGTTTTGTCCGCGGCCGAGATCGATGAGCAACAGGACGGTGTCGTCGAGCTGCTGGAGCTGCGGCGTGATCGAGAGGCGGATGTCGGCGCAGGGCGCGAAGGCGGAAACGATGAGCGAGATCGGCGCGGTGAGGCGCTTCTGTTGGTCGCCGTCTTTCCAGACGGTGGACATGCTCATGGAGTCTTTGCCGACGGGAACCGTGATGCCGAGGGCGGGGCAGAGCTCCATGCCGACGGCGCGGACTGCGGCGTAGAGGTCGGCGGCGTCGCCGGGGACGGCCGGCGCGGCCATCCAGTTGGCGGAGAGGTTGACCTTGCCGAGATCGCCGATCTGCGCGGCGGCGATGTTGGTGAGCGCCTCGCCGACGGCGAGACGGGCGGAGGCCGCGGCGTTGTTGATGGCGACGGGCGTGCGCTCGCCGATGGACATCGCTTCGCCGGTGTACACGTCGAACGCGGTGGCGGTGACGGCGCAGTCGGCGACGGGCACCTGCCACGGGCCGACCATCTGATCGCGGCAGACGAGGCCGGTGATCGTGCGGTCGCCGATGGAGATCAGGAAGGTCTTGTCGGCGACGGTCGGGTGGGCGATCACGCGTTTGGTGGCCTCGGCGAGCGTGAGGCCGCCGAGTTCGAGCGCGTGGAGCGGGCGGGCGAGCCGGTGCTCTTTGCGGTGCATGCGCGGCGGTTTGCCGAGCAGCACTTCGAGCGGGAGGTCGATCGGCTTGTTTTGGAAATGCGGATCCTCGAGGACGAGGCGTTTCTCCTCGGTGGCTTCGCCGACGACGGCGAACGGGCAACGCTCGCGGCGGCAGAGCTCGGCAAACGTGTCGAGGCGCGCGGCGGGCACGGCGAGGACGTAGCGCTCCTGGGCTTCGTTGCACCAGATTTCGAGCGGGGACATGCCGGGCTCGGCGTTGGGCACGGCGCGGAGGTTGAAGAGGCCGCCGCGGCCGCCGTCGTTGACGAGCTCGGGCAGGGCGTTGGAGAGGCCGCCGGCGCCGACGTCGTGAATGAACGAGATCGGGTTGTCGGCATCGAGGGCCCAGCAGCGGTCGATGACCTCCTGGCAGCGGCGCTCCATCTCGGCGTTGTCGCGCTGGACGGAGGCGAAATCGAGGTCTTCCTGGCCGGAGCCGCTGGCCATGGAGCTGGCGGCGCCGCCGCCGAGGCCGATGAGCATCGCGGGCCCGCCGAGGACGATGAGTTTATCGCCGGGGTTGATGACGCCCTTTTCGACATGGTTGGCTTTGATGCTGCCGAGGCCGCCGGCGAGCATGATGGGCTTGTGGTAGCCGCGAAGTTCCGGGCCCTTCGCGCCGGGGACTTCCTGCTCGAAGGTGCGGAAGTAGCCGAGGAGATTGGGACGGCCAAACTCGTTGTTGAAGGCGGCGGCGCCGAGCGGGCCGTCGATCATGATGTCGAGGGCGGAGACGATGCGGCCGGGTTTGCCGAAGTCTTTTTCCCAGGGCTGGACGGCGCCGGGAAGTTTGAGATTGGAGACGGTGAAGCCGCACAGGCCGGCCTTGGGCTTGGAGCCGCAGCCGGTGGCGCCTTCATCTCGGATCTCGCCGCCGGAGCCGGTGGCGGCGCCGGGGAAGGGCGAGATGGCAGTCGGGTGGTTGTGCGTCTCGACCTTGCAGAGGATGTGGATGTCCTGCTCGTGCGGGGCGTACTCGCCGGTGCGCGGGTCGGCGTAGAAGCGTCCGCCGCGGTGGCCGACCATGACGGCGGCATTGTCCTTGTAGGCGGAGAGGATGCCTTCGCTGTGGAGCTGGTGCGTGTTGCGAATCATCGCGAACAGCGACTTGTCCTGAGCCTGGCCGTCGATCTCCCAGGAGGCGTTGAAAATCTTGTGGCGGCAGTGCTCGGAGTTGGCCTGCGCAAACATCATCAACTCGACGTCGTGCGGGTCGCGGCCGAGGGTGGTGAAGCTCTTGACGAGGTAGTCGATCTCGTCGTCGGCGAGGGCGAGGCCGAGGGTCTTGTTGGCCTCGACGAGCGCGTCGCGGCCCTTGGCCAGCACGGGCACGGTGGTAAACGGCTGCGGGGTCGCGTGGCTGAAAAGGACGTCGAGGGCGGCGAAGTCGGCGAACACGACCTGCGTCATGCGGTCGTGGAGGCGCGCGGAGAGCGCGGCGCTCTGGGCGGCGGTCGGCGTGGCGCCGGCGAGGTCGATCCAGTAGGCGACGGTGCGCTCGATGCGTTTGACTTTGTCGAGGCCGCAGATGCGGGCGATGTCGGAGGCCTTGGAGGACCAGGGCGAGATGGTGCCCGGACGGGGCGCGACGATTTGCAGGAGGTCCTGGGGCTCGTGGGCTTCGCGGTGGGGGCCGTAGGTCAGCAGCTTTTCCAGAATGGAGCGCTCTTCGGCGGTGAGCTCGGCGGTGAGCTCGGCGACATGGATGAACGCGGTGGTGACGTCCTTGACGGGGAGGCCGGCGGCCTGGAGGTCTTGGACGAGCTTTTGCGTGCGGAAGTCGGAGAGGGCGGGAGCGCCGCGGAGGATAAGCATGTTCGGAGAAGAGAAAATGAGCCGCCATTGAGGAGCAACTCACGCCTGTTTGGAAGCACGGCTTCAGGGCCGTGCCAAGAATACGTTTTCGGCAAACGCAGAAGAGGGGGCGTGGCGGTGCGCAAAAACGAAAAAGGCCGATCCATCGGGGATCGGCCTTGGTGAAAGGGGCTTATTGTCGTGTTTAGAATCGCAGCGAGAGGCGATCGCCACTCGTGCCGAGGCGGCCGGCATCGGAGGCGTAAAAACGATCTTCGTTCAGGCGACTTGCGATACGGTCGCGGGTGCGTGCGACTTCCGCGTTGCCCGTGGAGCCATAGCGGCCGCCCATGGCGCCATCAAGCAGGCGCGCGCGGCGAACGTCTTTGGCGGAGGTGATGCGCGTCAACGGCTCCTTCGGAGGCTCTGTACGCAGCGTTGCCGGAATGACATCCTGCGTGGATGGCTGGATGAATGCGGCGGGAATCTCGACGGGCTGCATCGGCGCATCAATCGCCACGAGCGTTTTTTCGAGGCCCGGTGTCGCGGTGGTTTCCTGCGTATCGGCGCGGGTTTCCTGAGGGAGGACTGCGGTGGCGGAGACGCTTGCTACTGCCGAAAGGGTGGGGGCGCTTGGCGTGACGGATGGGAGGCTCTGCTGCCCGGTCACGTTTGAAATGGCCTCCTCCGTGACGAGCACGGGATCGTGGGTGGATTGATCCTGATAGTCACGGAGCGTAACAAAGGTGAGGGCCATGACGGCTGCGGCGCCGACCGGGAGCTGCCATTTGACCATCCGGCGGACGTAAACGGGGACGTGGATCTGCCACCACGGGCGTTCCTCGACGATTGCGGCGAGTTGTTTCGCGCGTAGCTCGCGCTCCCATTGGGCCCAGAACTCCGCGGGCGGGCGCTCGGCTCGCTTGATCCGGAGAAGATCTTCGATGGTTACCGTCTTTTTAGGGTCGTGACTCATCGGCGAATATAGGGTTGCAACTCGGCTTGTAGTAATTGTTTCGCGTAGTGGAGGCGGGAGCGCACGGTGCCGACGGAGCAGTTCATGACCTCGGCGATTTGTTGGTGACTCATTCCGTCTATTTCAAAAAGGGTAACCACGGTGCGATGCTTGATAGACAGTTTTTGCAACGCTTCGTTCAATTTTTCCTGAAGCTCCTTCACATAAGTATCGCGATCAGCCGTCAGATCGACGGTGAGGGCGGCGATGACTTCGGCGGCGGGTTGGTTGTCCTCGTCGACTTTATCGAGGCTGAAGAATTGCCGGAGCCGGTGCTTGCGGAGGTGACCGAGGGCGGCGTTGACGCCGATGCGGTACAGCCAGGTGAAAAAGGCGGACTCGCCGGAGAAGCGCTTGATCGACTGAAAGGCCTTGATGAAGGCGTCCTGCGTGAGGTCGGCGGCGTCGTCACGGTTGCCGATCATGTTGTAAATGACGGCGTAGAGGCGCTCGCGATATTTGAGGATCAACCCGTCGAATGCAGCGACGTCGCCGGATTGCACGCGTTGAACCACCACCCAATCCGAGTCGGCTTCGTGTTGCCGCTCCGGTGAGGCGACCAGGGTCTTGCCCAAAATGGCCTTGGCGATGTTCATCGAGTGTGGCGAAGAAAAGTCGAATAGGCGTCGCGTGCAAACGCTTATTCAGGACGGCTGGTTGGCTTGCAGTTTTTTTACCTGATCGCGCAGAACGTCGCTGAGTTCGCCGAGTTGCGAGAGCGATTTGCCTGGGTCGGCGACGCTCGCGAGGGCGGCTTGGGCGCTGGCCAGCTCGCGCTCGATCTCGGCGGCCACGCGGGCATAAACGCCGGCGGTTCGCATCTGCTGGAGGCGCACGGTGAGTTGCGGCGGGCATTGGCCTTGGATTTCGGCCTGAAGCTCGGCGCGCTCGGACGCCGGGAGACTTTCTTCGAGGAAGAAGAGCGGAAGCGTGACTTTGCCGCTTTGCAGGTCAGTGCCGAGGGTTTTACCGATGCGGTCTTCGGTGCCGAAGTAGTCCGCGAGGTCATCGTAAATCTGGTAGGCGATGCCGAGGTGGCGGCCGTAGCTGGCGATGGCGTCCTGCTCGGCCTGGGGGTAGCCGGCGATCTTGGCCCCGAGTTCGCAGGAGACGCGGAAGAGCTCGGCGGTTTTTAGATCGATGATGCGGTCGTAGCGTGCGCGGTCGATGGTCGTGGTGCCGCGGCTGAGCGTCTGCATGATCTCGCCGGCGCAGACGCGGCGCATGGAGACGGAGACGGCGGCGCAGACTTCCACGGTGGGGAACTGGGCCGCGAGGTTGAGCGCGTGGGCGAAGAGTGCGTCGCCGAGCAGCACGCTGGCGGCGGTGCCATAGGCTTTGACGGCGGTGGCGCGGTTCCGGCGGACGATGGCGCCGTCCATGATGTCGTCGTGCACGAGCGAGCCCATGTGGACGAGCTCGACGACGGCGGCGGCGCGTACCAAGTCGGCGGCGACTTTCGGGCTGGCCTTGCGCCCGCTGAGAAACACGAGGGCGGGGCGGATGCGTTTGCCGGAGGTGTCGATGCAGTAGTCGGCCATGTCCCGAATCTCGGGCTCAAACTCCTGCACCTGTGCGCGCAGGAGCGCATCCAGCGCTTTCATGTGCGCTGCGAGTTGTCCAAAGATTCCCCCGAAGATGAGATTGGCCATGGATGGCGAGCAGCGTCGCAATCCGCGTGCGCTTGGCAACAGCAAGAATCACCCAACTGCTGCCAACCATCGGGCCCTGTTTACCGTGGCGGGAACTCGAAGTCGGCCTTGTTTTTGCCGGAGGAGAGCACGAGGTAGGCGCTGAAGTTGGCGCCGCGTTTGGAGACGAAGCCCTCAATCAGGCCGGTTTTGCCCAGCTCGACGAGACGCTCGATTTCCTCGGCGGGCAGCTCCTTCTGGCAGAGCGTGCGCTTCACTTCGAAGACGACGCGCGGGGAGCCATCGGCCTGCGGTTTGCAAACGATGAAGGATTCCTCGGTTTGGTAGAGGTCGCCGTCGTGCAGCTTGCTGTGCCCGAGCTTGGTGGCTTTGGCGAGATCGACGGGCGCTTTGGCTTTGCGCGGGCCTTTGCCCTTGCCGGCGCCTTCCTTGGGCTTCCGCGGCGGAAATTCCCAGGCGATCTTCGCGCCTTGGCGCAGGAGAAACGCGTCGAACGGGCGGCCCTTTTTCGAGATGAAGCCCTGGATGAGCTCGGTCTTGCCCTCGGTCACGAGCTGTTGCGCCTGCTCGCGGGTGATGGCTTTCTGGCACATCAGGCGGCCGACTTTGAACAGCTCTTTCCAGCCTTCGCCGTCGCGTTCGCGCAGGATGTAGCTGGTGGGCGCTTCGCAGAGCTCGGCCTTGGTCTTCGGGTCGGTCCAGAACGGTGCGAGCTCGGAGACATCGACTTTGTTTCCGAAATCGAGCTCGGCCTTTTTCTTGCCGGGATTTTTCTCGTCGTCGACGAGCTTGAGTTTCGACGGGTAGCGGTTGCCGGTGCGCGCGGAGACGAACCCATCCAGCGGGCCGACTTCGCCGGCGGTGACGAGTTCGCGAATCTCGGTCTCGTCCATTTTCCGGCCGCTGATGACCTTGTAGATGGAGAGGGCGCCATCGCGGGATTTGTAGGCGCGCAACGTCTCGATCATCGGCTGGCCATCGGTGGGCGAGACGATGTCGGTGACGCGGGCGTTGCTCTCGTCTTCCTCAAAACTGCGCACGCGGTCCACGAGGCCCTTGGTCTGCTCGATGACCTCGTGCATGAAGGCGTCGCGCGTGTACTTGCCGTGCTCCATCTGGCGGAGCTTGAACTCCCACTCGCCGGTCATCGCCGGGCTGGTGAGCTGCTCGACCTTGACGGCGCTGATGAACTGGAGGAGCTGCTCGGCCTTGGGCGTGGGCACGAGCTCGCGCTGGGCGCGCTCCATGTACTTTTGATTGATGAGGCCGTCGATTGTATCGGCGCGGGTGGCGGGCGTGCCGAGGCCGCGTTCCTTCATGGCTTCGGCGAGCTCCTCGTCTTCGACGAGTTTGCCGGCGCCTTCCATGGCGGAGAGCAGCGTGGCTTCCGTGTAGCGCGGCGGTGGTTTGGTGGCCTCGGCGTGGAGCTCGGCGTCGAGCGTGCGGGCGCGGGCGGGTTTGCCGTCGGCGGCATCGAGGGCGGGCAACACTTTCGCATCCTTCGCCTCGCCGGCGGCGGAGTCGTCGTCGATGACGGCTTTGCCGTAAACGGCGAGCCAGCCGGGCGCGGAGAGGACTTTGCCCTCTGTCTTAAAGGTGTGCGTGGCCACGACGCTGAGGCGCGTGGTGACGTCGAACTCCGCCGGCGGGTAAAACGCGGCGACGAAGCGGCGCGCGATCATGTCGAATACCTTGGCCTCCAGATCGTCGAGGTTCTTGGGCTCGGCGGTGGTGGGGATGATCGCAAAGTGATCGGAGATCTGGGCGTTGTTGAAGATGCGCTTGTTGGGGCGCAGCCAGCCGGAATCGAGGAGCTTTTTCGCGTGGCCGGCGAGGTCGCCCTGAAGGTTGCCGAGAGTTTCGCGGCAGGTCGGGATGTAGTCTTCGGGAAGCGCCCGCGCATCGGTACGCGGGTAGGTGATCATCTTGTGCTTCTCGTAGAGGGCCTGCGCGATCTGGAGCGTGCGGCGGGCGGAGAGGCCGAAGCGGTTGTTGGCTTCGCGCTGGAGCGTCGTCAGATCGTAGAGACGCGGCGCGGCCTGCGTGGTGCCTTTTTTCTCCTCGGAAACGGTGGCGACGGGCTGCCCCTGGCAGGCGGCGAGCACGGCACGGGCGGAGGCCTCGTCCCAGAGACGGTCGGCGCGGTCGTGTTCGTCGTTGGCCGCTTTCTTGAAATTGGGGCGCTGGAAAACGCCCTCGTAGCGGCCCTTGGTGACTTCGAAATTGGCCGTGATGCGCCAGTAGGCGCGCGGTTTGAAGTTACGGATTTCCAGCTCGCGGGCGTAAACGATGGCGAGGGTGGGCGTCTGCACGCGGCCGACGGCGGCGACGTTGCCTGCGCGGGAGCCGAACATGCGCTTGGTGAGCGCTCGGGTGCCGTTGATGCCGATGAGCCAGTCGCTCTCGCTGCGGCAACGGGCGGCGTCGGCGAGGCCGAGCATCTGGCTGCTGTCGCGGAGTTTTTCGAATGCCAGACGGATGCCCTCGGGGGTCATCGTCTGCATCCAGGCGCGCTTGGCCGGGAGCTTGGCTTTGGCGAGCTGGTAGATGTAGGTGAAGATGAGTTCACCCTCGCGCCCGGCGTCGCAGGCGTTGATGACCTGGTCGATGTCCTTGCGGGCGAGTTGTTTTTTCAGGAGGGCAAAGCGGTCTTTCGAATCGTCGATGGGCTTGAGATCAAACTTCTCCGGGATGATCGGGAGCGTTTCGAGGCGCCAGAAGCCATACTTCTTCTTGTCGATGTCCTCGGGCATGTAGAGCTCGACCAAGTGGCCGACTGCGGAGGTGATCACCCACTCATCGTTTTCGTAAACATCGCCTTTTTTAGGGACTTTCCCCAGCGCGCGGGCAAGGTCGGCGGCGACGCTGGGTTTTTCGGCGATGACGAGAGACTTCATGAGCCGCGAGCCGATAGGCGGCGGTTTTGGCAATTTCAAGCAAGAGTTTTGAGGGCGGCTGGTTTTGGAAGTCGAAAGGGCGGGGGCAGGAGGCCGTTGTGGCAGTGCGGAAAACCGCGGTCCGGCGGGGTGTGCGGAGTTGCCGCAATTTTTTAGCGTCAGGGTGCTGGCGGGGATGGCGCAGAGGGGCTGCCCGGCGTGGCGGGGCTTGGCAGCGTGCGGGAAACCTGCTTACCACACACGGTCACTCGCCGCTTCCATTCACACACGTCCGATGTCGCTGTCTGCTTCGCTCAACAAAAAGGTGCAGGAGTTCATACACTTCACCGTCGACGTGATCTATGGTCGGGCGGAAGGGACGGGGGCGACGATCTACGCCGGATTTCTCCAGGCGCTCTCTTATATATGGAGCGTGGTGGCGCAGGCGAAGCTCTGGCTTTACCAGATGCGTATCCTGCACGATCAGCCTTTGGGTTGCCTGGTCGTGGTCGTGGGAAATCTGACGGCAGGCGGCACGGGCAAGACTCCCGTCGTCGAGAAATTTGCGCGTGCATTGCGCGACCGTGGGCGCCATGTCGCGATCCTCAGCCGTGGCTACAAGAGCAAGGCCCCGCCGATGTGGAAGAAGTGGTGGTACTGGCTGAGCCACACGGAAGAGCCGCCGCCGCGTGTCGTGAGCGACGGGCGCAGCCTTTTTTTAACCAGTGAGACGGCCGGTGATGAGCCGTACATGCTGGCGCGCAATCTGCCTGGCGTGGTCGTGATCGTGGATCGCAACCGCGTAAAGGCGGGCACCTATGCGATTAAGAAGTACGGGTGCGACACGCTCATTCTCGACGACGGCTTCCAGTACATGCCGCTGAAGGGCCGGCTGAATCTCCTGCTGGTCGACAAAACCAATCCATTTGGCAACGGGTACTGCCTGCCGCGTGGCGTGCTGCGCGAGCCGGTGAAACATCTCCAGCGCGCGAGCTACGTTTTCCTGACGAAGTCCAACGGCCATCGCGACACGGAGCTCGAAGACATCATCCAGCAGTACAATCCAGGTGTGGACGTGATCGAGTGTGCGCACCGTCCGCAATTCCTTCGTCGTTTTGCGGTTTCGGCCGCGAGCGGATTGGCGAAGGACGAGCCGTTGTCCTATTTAAAGGGGCGCAAGATCGCGGCGTTTTGTGGTATCGCCACGCCCGAGAGTTTCGAAAAATTCCTACGCGACTACGGCGCCGAGATCGTGTTTCGCGAGCGGTTCCTCGACCATTACCGTTTTACCAACGAGGACCTCGACGCGGTGTTTTTGGAGTCGGTGAAGGCGGGGGCGGAAATCATCGTGACGACCGAGAAGGATGCCGTGCGCATCGATGCCGGGCGGACGTGCCCGCTGCCGCTTTATTTCCTGCGGCTGGAAATTGAAATTCTGCAGGGGAGCGGCGATTTCGATGAAGCGGTGTCTCGGATTTGTTTTCCGGAGAGCGGTGCGGCGCGCAACCCGGCCACGGTGGTAAAGTGAGGCTGGAGGCCTCGCCGTAAGCCGGGTTGGCGAACCTAGCTGGAGGGCTACAGCGGCTTGGTCAGCAGCGAGGTGTTGAGGCCTGGGAGGCGTTCGGAGAATTCGTCGCCGGGGCTGGCCTGGCGGAGCGCGCGTTGGACCATGCCCATTTTCGCGTCGAGGTTGTCGATCATCGAGACGAAGACGGCCTCGGGCGTCGCGGCGTAAACGGCCGCGCCCCACTCGGGTTCGCCCTGGTGACTGAGTACGATGTGTTCGAGGCGTTCGAGGCGGTCCGGATCGAGTTTGGCTTTGATGCCGGCCTTGCGTGCGAGTTGGTAGCCGAGGACGACGTGTCCCTGCAGAATGCCGCGGCGGCTGCGGTGCGTGGCGAGTGAGCCTTCATACTCGATGGTTTTGCCTGTGTCGTGCAGGAGGATGCCGGCCATGGCGAGCGAGGGATCGACTTCGGGGTAGAGTGGCAGGAGGGCACGGCAGCAGCGGGCCATGTGCACGGTATGTTCGAGCAGTCCGTGGCGGTAGGCGTGGTGCATGGAGACGGCGGCGGGTGCCCAGCGAAACGACTCGCCGATCTCTTCGAACACGGCGCGCACGGTGAGCCGCACCTCATCGTGGGGAATCTCGTCGATGGTGCGCTGGAGCTCGGCCCAGAGGGCGTCACTGGGCTCGGGCGAGAGTTCGACGAGGCTGTCGATCAGGCCCGGCGTGGCGGCCAGCTCGTCTTCGGAGACGATGCGGGCGTTGAGCAGGCGGGGGGAGAAGCGCCCTTGGAAATAGTCCACCTTGCCTTCGATGCGGAGCACGGCGCCTTCGCCAGCGGCTTTGATCGGTTCGCAGAGGGGATTGTCACCAAAGACGGTGCACGAGAAGGAGCCCGTGCGGTCGCCGAGTTCGAGGCTCAGGAATGCGTTGCCATTGGAGGCGGTTTTGACGGCGAGTTTCTTGATGACGACGAGGGAGGCGAAGGTGCGGCCAGCGATGGCTTCGAGCGCCTTGAGCTCGCGGACGGTGAGGGGGGCGGAATCAGCCATATTTTTTGACGAGCTGGGTGTAGCCTTTGAAGAAGGGGTGGTGGATGTCGCGCAGGAGGGAATAAAAGATGGTCTCGCTGGGCAAGATATTGGCGCCGGCGTGGCGCAGAGCGGCGAGCGCGTCGCGGGCATCGTCGTCGCGGCGGGCTGCGAGGCAGTCGCTGAGGAGGGTGACGGGCGTGCCGGCTCCGATCGCATCGATGGCGGTCTGGTAAACGCAGACGGGCGTTTCGAGTCCACAGATCAGGAGGTGCTCGGCGCCGAGGGTCGAGAGGGCGGCTTGGATGCTGTCTTCGCCGAGGGCGGAGAATGAGGATTTTGCGATCTGCGGGGCGCCGGAGGCGAGCGCGAGGAGCTCGGGGGCGGTGTGGCCGAGTTTCGCGGGCGCCTGCTCGGTGAAGACGACCGGGAGGCCAAGGCCGCGTGCGGCCTCAATGGCGAGCGCGCAGCGGCGCAGTAGTGCGTCGCTGCGGGGCATGATGTTCAGAAAGACGGGCTGAAGATCGATGCAGAGGAGGACTGGGCCTGGGGAGGTCATGAGTGGTAGCGTTTGCGGGCCTTGACGGAGACGAAGCGTTTTTCCGGCAGGATGTAGGCGGTGAGGCGCCCGCCGCCGACGCAGCCGGTGTCGATGCCGAGCGACCACTTGCGGCGGCGGATGCGGGAGCTGGGGGTGTGCCCGTAAATGACGAAGGGCGGCCCCTCCCAGTGGTCGGCCCACGAGGCACAGGACGCACACTCGGTGCGTTTGCGGGCCTGGCCGGTGCGGTCGATGACTTGAATATGGGTGACGATGCTGGCGGGCTGCTTACTCCAGGGCTGGCTTGGGAGAAAGCCGCCGTGGACGAAGACGGTGCGCAGGGATCGTGCGTGGTAGGTGAGGCGCATCGTCTCCAGAAAAGCCCAGTCGCTGGGGCGCAGCTGGCGGACGGTTTGTGCGTCGGGCCCTTTGAGAAATGCTCGGTTTTTGGTGCGGCGATAGGCGAGCAGTCGGCGTTCGTGGTTGCCGAGCAGGGCGATGGCACGGTGGGCGCGCGCGAGGTCGATGACGGCGCGGCTGTCGGGGCCTCGATTGATCAGGTCGCCGAGCAGGATGAGGCGATCGGCCCGGGTGAGTTTGAGACGGCGGAGGAGCTCGGCGAATTCTTCGTGGCAACCGTGGATGTCGCCGATGGCAATGATGCGTCCCTTCATGACGGCGGTCGGAAATTGGCTAGCGTCGGGCGCTCCTACAAGTAAACAAACGGGTCCATGGAACTGAATCTGCAGCCGCTCTCGACCACGTGTTTTGTCTCCGGGCAACCGTTCACGGAGGGGGCTCGTGTGGCGAGTTTTCTGGTGAGGGATCCGCAGTCGCCGGAGATCCTGCGCTATGATGTGCTGGAGTCGGCGATGGGGGATTTCCAGCCGGGCAATGGCACGGTGGTGTGCCGGTGGGTGCATCCGTACAAGCCGCGCCGTGCGGGGGAGAATCCGGACCGGGCGTTGAAGCTCACGACGGAGAATCTATTTCTTACGCTGGCCGATCCGGCGGCCGAGGCTACGCCTGAGACGACGAGGCTGGTGCTGTTTCTGGCGCTGATGCTCGAGCGGAAGCGGATTTTGCGCCCGCGCGGTCGGACGGCGGATGGGTTAAAGAACCGGTATGAGCATGCGCGGACGAAACAGGTGTACGAGTTGCCGGCCAATGAGTTGTCGCCGGAATTTTTCGTGCAGGTGCAGGAGCAGTTGAGCGTGCTGGTGGGCGAGCCCAAGGCTCCGTCGGTGTGATTGCCGGCGGTCAGCGGCTGGGGCTGATCGATGCAGGATAGCCGCGAGCGTGAGCGGCATTCTGGAGCCAGTAATGAAGGCAGGCGTGGAGCTCCTGCATCCGTGCTGGCTTGGTGAGGAAATCGTCCATGCCGGCCTCTTTGCTGGCCTGCCGGTCTTCGGGCATTGCGTTGGCGGTGAGGGCGACGATGGGGAGCGGTTTGCCGGCGAGCTTTTGGCGGATGCGGCGGGTGGCCTCGAAGCCGTTGAGCTCGGGCATCTGAATATCCATCAGGATGAGGTCGAAGTGGCGGCTGCTGGCGGCAGTCACGCCGGCGATGCCGTTTTCGGCGACTTCGGTGGTGAGGCCCATTTTTTGGAGCATGAGCGAGACGACCTGTTGGTTGATGGTGTCGTCTTCGACGATGAGCACGTGGCCTTTCAACGGAGAAAGAGCCTCGGGGGCCGGCGTATTTTCCTGCTTCCGCGGGAGCGGACGCGGGGCGAGGGGAAGGTCGATGGTGAAGGTGAACTCCGTGCCCTGGCCGAGGGTGCTTCTGGGGCGAATCTCGCCACCCATGCGCTGGATGATGCGCTGTGAAATGGCGAGGCCCAGTCCGGTGCCGCCGAAACGGCGGTTTACGGAGCTGTCTCCCTGCGTGAAGAGCTCGAAGAGGTGCGCCTGCACTTCCGGAGACATCCCGACGCCTGTGTCGTGGACGACGAAGTGAATGCGCGCGTAGCCGATGTCGCCGAGCGGTTCTTGCGAGATGGTAATGCCGACGCTGCCGCGCGGGGTGAATTTGATGGCGTTGCTAAGAAGGTTGATGAGGACCTGGCGGAGGCGGACTTGATCGCCGACGACGTATTCGGGCAGGCCGGGGTCGATGTTGACTGCGAAATGGAGAGACTTTTCGGCCGCGGCGGGTTTGAGAAGGGCGACGACGGAGCGGATGGTTTCCGTGAAGGCGAAGGGTTGGTTTTCGAAATCGAGGTTGCCGCGCTCGATCTTTGAAAAATCGAGGATGTCGTTGATGACCCGGAGGAGATTGTCGGCGGAGTGGGCTGCGATTTCGGCCTGCTGGTGTTGCTCCTGGTTGAGCGGAGAGCTGCGCAGGGCCTGAAGCATGCCGAGGATGCCGTTCATCGGCGTGCGGATCTCATGGCTGATGGTGGCGAGGAAGTTGCTTTTTGCCTGGCTGGCGGCCTCAGCCTTGGTCTTTGCCTCGGTGAGGTTTCGGATGAGCAGTTCGTTTTCGAAGTCGAGGCGGATGGAGTGGCGCAGCGTGCGATAATGATGGCCTGAAGAGAGGATCAGGTAGGTGGTGTAGCAGGCGACGATCACCGCCATGCCTAGGGCGGGTCCGTTCCACATGGCGACATACCGGATGGCCAATGGGACGAGGATGTAGAGGATGTAGAGGTTGTTGGCGCGAGGGATCGGGGTGAGTGTGCGGGTGCCGCCCGAGGCCATGCCGATGGAGCCCATCAGGACTACGGAAAGGAGGAATCCGTTGTCGGTGTGAAAGGCGATCCAGGGCATCGCGCCGAAGAAAAGCCCCGAGATGGTGACCCCGAGGGTGAAACGTTGTAAATCGGTCTCGTAGTGTCTTTGCGCTGGCGGTGTTTGGATGAAATGTTGCAGGTGCCAAAACCGGAACGCCGAGACGATGCTCAGGAGCAGGAGCCAGAGGAGCGCGGTCCAGATGGAATAGCCGAAGGCGATGACGCAGGCAAAAAGGGACCCGACAAAGAGGGTGGTGACAATGCCGCCGCGTGCATCTTCGTAGGCACGGCGCAGGAGGTCTGCCTCGACCAGTCTTTCTATGGGATCCGGAGGAGGGACGGAGGCGTTGCTGTGCGTAGGCGCTGACACGAGGTGCGCAAAAGCTAGCTGGCGGAGGCCATCCGGCCAGCGCTTTCGACAAAAAAACCCGCAGCGGAGAGCTGCGGGTTTTTTGGGAAGAAAGATTTTTTAGACAGCCTTTTCGACGAGGCCAGCTTTGATGGCCTTGACGGAAACGAGCATACGCTTGGTGCCGCCGTTGGGGAGCTTCACCTTGATGCGTTGCAGGTTAGGCCGGAACTTGCGGGGCGTGATGGTGGTCACGTGCGTACCGATGCCGCCGCTCTTTTTGCTCTGACCTTTACGATGGATACGGCTGCCCTTGACGGGACGTTTGCCTGTGATTGCGCAGATTCGGGCCATGGATGAGTTGTGTTAAAGGGGTGGGGAATAAAAGGTGGGCGAGCCGCGAAGCAAGGGGAATCTTCAGGAATGTTGTGCGGGAGTGGCGCGGGTATTTTTCTCTGCCCACATCGACTGGAGGGCGGCGGCGAAGCGTGCGGCTTGTGCTGGATGATCGAGGAGTGCCGATTGGCGGAGGTCGTCGCGGAGACGTTGACGGAGGAGGGTGCGCAGCGGCAGGTCGTTGGCCAGTTGCACAGCTAGGGCGATGTAGGCGTCCCAATCGTGGGCAACCCAGTCTGGATGCCGCGCGGCCTGGAGCAGGCTGATGCCGACGCGGCTGGCGTGGCGATCACCGGCTCGTGTGACCACCGGGACGCCCATCCAGAGCGCTTCGCAGGTCGTCGTGGTGCCGTGGTAGGGAAACGTGTCGAGCGCGACATCGATGCGTGCGTAGGTCGCGAGGTGCTCGGCGATCGTGGAGGTGCGGCCGAGGAGTTCGACGCGGTTTGAGTCGAGGCCCGCTTGCGCGAATCGGCGATGGATGTCGGCGCGAAGGGCTGGGACTTCCAATCCGTGTCCTTTGAGGAGGAGTCGGGAGTGGGGAACTGCCGCGAGGAGCCTGGCCCAGATGGCGAGCAGCTCGTCGGTGATTTTGGCGAAGTTGTTGAAGCAGCCGAAGGTGATGTTTCCGAAGCTGGCGCTGGGGGGGGCGGCGGGGGCGGGGGCGCTCAGAGGTGGCGCGTAGCACCAGGCCGTGGCGGGAAACCGGACGAGAGTCTCGGTGTTGAACGCGTCGGAGTCGCCGGGTGGGTCGGCAAAGGGGTCGGTGAGCCGGTAGTCCATCGCGGGCATGCCGGTCGTGTCGGGGTAGCCGAGGTAGGTAACTTGGACTGGGGCGAAGCGCTGAGAAAAAAGGGCGATGCGGTTGAGGCCAGTGTGGCCGGCGAGGTCGAGAAGGATGTCGGGAGCATCGTTGCGCAGAAGGGTGGCAACGGCGTGGTGGGGCGCGGCGGCGATGTAGCGCCATTCGTCGGCGAGGGAGCGGAGGCGCTCGGTCATGGCATCGACTTTGGCGTGGTCGTGATAGAGAATCACCTCGAATGCGGTGCGGTCGAGGTGCGCGAGAAGCGGTTCGAGAAAATAGGCGACGGAGTGTGCGCGGAGATCGGCGGAGAGGATGATGAGTCGCAGGCGCGTGCGGGTGGCGGGGCGTGCGGGGACCTGGGCCGACAGGCAGGACTTTGGCAGGGTGGCAGCCATGCGCTGACCGGTTTGCACGTGCTCGGCAAAAAGCTGCTCCCGCGGGATGTCCGGGAGGTAGTGCAGCCCGAGGAGCCGGGCGCTTTGCGCATCGTATTGGCTGGGGTTGCAGTCGATTGCCCGGCTATAGGCGGCAAGGGCTTCCGGGAGGCGGTAACAGCGCTCGAGGGTGAGGCCTTGCCCTGCGTGGGCGTGGGCGAGTCTGGGTTCGAGGGCGAGCGCACGCTCGAAGCAAGTGAGCGCTTCGCCGAGCTCGCCGATATTGCCTAGGGTGATGCCGAGGTTGCTCCAGGCGGAGGCTCTGTTCGGTTGCAGGGAGACGAGTTTTCGGAAGATCGGCTCGGCTGCGGCGGCTCCCTGGGTGGCCGTCAGCAGAGTGCCGAGTTGCTCCATCGCTTCAGAGTGCCGGGGGTTGAGCTCAATGGCCTTTTGCAGGGCGGCGATTGCGTCGGCCGGACGATTTTGACGTTCCAGCACGATACCGAGGTGCATCCAGGCATCGGGCGCTTTGGGGGCGAGCGCGAGGCTCGCACGCAGCTGGGTTTCGGCTTCCTGGAGCCGGTCGAGTGCCTGGAGTGCGACGCCGAGACGGAGCGCGCAAATGGCGGATTTGGGATCGGCGCGGCGGGCTCGTGTGAGCAGGGGCAGGGCCTCGGCGGGGCGGTTTTGCTGGAGGGCTAGCGTGCCGGCTAGGTGCAGTGCGTCGAAGTTGCCGGGCGCGATGCGCAGAGCTTGCGCGTAAAGGGCGTTGGCTTGAGCGAATCGGTTGGCCTGATGGTGAGCCAGCGCGTCTTGAAGGAGGCGTGCGAGGAAAGGGGGCACGGGTGCGTGGGTGGACTTGGACGGGCGCGGGCAGCGCGGGCAGGAAAGTGAGAAACACGTATATCGCTGATTGGCTAGTCCGGACCTGCCGGGCTCCCGCTTTTTTTAATGGGCATCCTAAATTTTGAAGTTGGCTGGACCGATGCTAAACCGCACAACCGTCCTGCTTGCGATCGATCATGTCTCAACCGTTCGCGAAATCCACCCCGGCTGCGGAGCCTTTCAATGACGCCGAAATCTCTCGTCGCATTGATGCGTGCCCCAAGCTCGCCTCACTCGGGAGCATCAATCGTGCACTCGGCGAGCTGGTGAGTTCGGACAAAAGCTACATCTCGCAAATCGCCGAGGTCATCCAGCGCGATCCTTCGTTGACGGCCCGCCTGTTGCGCATGGTCAATTCCGTGTTTTTCGACCTGACGGCGAAGGTGAACAATATCGAGGAGGCGATTTTTTACTTGGGCCTGCGTCAGATTCGCGAGCTGGCTCGTGCGACACCCGTCATCGAGGAGCTCAATCAGTTGCAGTCCGCGGCGCCTTCGCTGCCGTGGTCGGAACTGTGGCGCCACTCGGTGGGATCTGCGATCATGACCCGCGAGATTTTGGCGACGACGACCTCGATTCTGATCGACGACGATACGGACTATATCATCGGGCTGTTGCACAATGTCGGCAAGGTCGTGCTGGCCACGACATTCCCTGAGCAGTTTGCGCGCGTGGTCGCGCAGCCGGCTCGCACCACGCTTGAGGTGTGCGCGTGCGAGCGAAAGTTGATCGGCTGGGATCATGCCCGCGTGGGCGCTTATTATCTGCAGCGCCACCGGCTGGCTCCCGAAATCGTTAATGCAATCCTGCATCATAACGATCCCGAGAATGCCGGAGAATATGCGGCGTATGCGGCGGCCGTGCAGGTGGCCGATCAAGCCGTGCGCACCGCCGGCATCTCCGCGGGCATGGAGCTCGTGCCGCCGCTGCCCGAGTCGGCTTGGTTGGAGCTGTCCGGCTGGCGCATCCTGTATGGCACGAATGCCAGTGAGAGCAGCGTGGCGCGTGCGGCCCTCTCGAATAGTCTTCAGCGCTTGCCCTCGATGTTGAATGGCCTTATCTAACACGTTTTATAAACGTGTTATGAGCGAAGAAACCTCAGGCGAAACCACTCTGGACTCCCCGCGCTGCTCCTGTGCCCAGGATCCGGCGGCAGCCGCGGTGGCGCCATGGGATCACAGCGCTTTTTTCGCCTGTGTGCGCGATACCTCGGGCCAGATTGTGGCGGTGAACCAGGCTTTCGCGCGCAAATTTGGCCGGACACCTGCAGCTTGGTTTGGGCGTGAATTTGCATCACTTTTGCATTCTGAGGATCGTGCGAATTGGGCTGCGCTGGTCGCCAAACTCGATGCCGAACCCTATCGAGTGGAGCATGAGACGCGCTGGCTGACGGCTCAGGGATGGCGGTGGATGGTGTGGGAAGAGACGGCGGTGGTTTCCCCCGAGGGCCTTTCTGGCCTGTATCGGGCAATCGGTCGCGATGTGACCAAACAGCGGATGTCGGACGAATACACCTACCGACTGACGAATTCCGTCGGGCAACACCCGGTGTCGATCATCATCACGGACCCCGCGGGCCACGTGCAGTACGTGAATCCGAAGTTCACCGAAGTGAGTGGATTTACGCTGGAGGAGGTGTTGTCGGCAGACATGCCTCTGCTGCGCGAGGGGCATGAGAACGACGAATCATATCGTGTGTTTTGGGAGACGATTCACTCCGGTCGGGACTGGCGCGGTGAACTTCGTACGCGCCGAAAGGACGGGACGTTTGTCTGGGAGTCCGCCCTTGTCTCGCCGGTTGCGAACGGACGCGGTGGCGTGTCGCATTTTCTTTGCCTCAAGGAAGACATCACCGAGCGCAAGCGCTTGGAAAGCCAGCTGCGGCAGGCACAAAAAATGGAGAGCCTGGGGACGCTTTCGAGCGGGATTGCGCACGATTTCAACAACCTGTTGGCGATCATTAGCGGGTACACGGAGGTGTGCCTCGCGCGGGTGTCGGGCGCGGGCGCCGACGAGGCGCTGCGGCGCCATCTGCACGAGATTCACAGTGCGACGCAGCGGTCGGCGGGCTTGGTGCAGCGCATCCTCTCGTTTAGCCGCAAAGCCGAGGTCCGGTTGCGCGCGGTTTCGCTCAACAAGGTCGTGCGCGAGTTCGGTTCGCTCGTCGGCGAGACGTTTCCGCGGACGATCACGATTGATTACGATCTCAATGAGGACCTGCCCTCGATTCCCGCAGACCCGAATCAGCTGCAGCAGATCATCATGAACCTTTGCGTGAATGCGCGCGATGCCATGCCCAAGGGCGGCCGGCTCACTCTGGCGACGCGCGCGGTTTCGGGTGCAGAGATTTCTAAACTCGGGGCCGATCCCGATCAGCGCTATGTGTGCCTCCGTATCTCGGACACCGGGTCTGGTATCTCGGACGAAGCGAAGTCGCACCTCTTCGAGCCGTTTTTTACGACGAAACAGAACTCCGGCGGCACCGGGCTCGGGTTGTCCATGGTCTACAGCATCGTGCTCAACCACCATGGGGTGCTCGACGTTGAGAGCTCGACGGACACCGGTACGACCTTTGCGGTGTATCTGCCAGCGTCGGGCGAATCGGCGGATCCGTTTGCCAAAGCGCCCGCGGGCAGGCGGTCGGATGTGCTGCCCCACGGGTCCGAATCGTTGTTGATCGTCGAGGATGAGATGAGCTTGCGCCGGTTGCTCACCGGCGTGCTCGAACCGTGCGGGTACCGCGTCCACTGTGTCGCCGATGGGCGGGAGGCGGTGCGCTACATTGAGGATCGGCAAAACGTGATCGATGCGGTGTTGCTCGATCTGAATGTGCCGGAGCTAGCGGGGCTCGATGTGTATCGGGAACTCAAACGTTTGCGGCCGCAGGTTCGTGTGCTGGTCGTGAGCGGGCACATCACCAAGGAGCTGCGCAGCGAGCTCACCAAGCTCGGTCAGCGCGACTTTATCGCCAAACCGTACCGGCTCGACGAAATCTGCGAACGTCTCCGCATCGTCCTCGACGAGGTGTGATCGCTTCGCACCTGGCGTGGTGCAGTTGTCCCTGATGGGATTTTCCCCGTGCCCTGATGCGTCAGCCGGGCAACAAAAAAGGCGAGGGGATGCCTCGCCTGTCTTGATGGCTCTGTGCCTTTGCTTTGAAGGCGCTTAGCTTGCGCGAGCCATGCGCTCGACAGCCTCGGGGGCAATGACGCGATCAATATCGAGGAGGGTTTTTACCACGCCCTTCACCTTCGCCATTCCGAGCAGGTAGGTCGTGTCGATCTTGGTGCCAAACTCAGGCGTCGGCTCAATCTCATCAGAGTTGAGGGTGACGACTTCTTCGACGCTGTCGACGATGAGCCCCATCTGGACATTGGTGCCGGTGGGCAGGCTCACTTGGACGACGACGATACAGGTGCGGTCGGCAATTTCGGCTTTCAGGCCGAACTTGAGACGCAGATCGACGATGGGAATGACGCGGCCGCGCAGATTGATGACACCCTTCACGTAAGCCGGCATTTGGGGGACCGGGGTGATTTTCTGGAGGCGGATGATTTCGCGAACCTTGAGTACCGCCATCCCGTAGCTCTCATTTTCGAGAGTGACCGTCAGGTACTTCGTCGCGGTGGCTGCTGTTTTAAACTCTTTGGAGGGAGCGGAGGTTGTCATATTCTTTGAAGCTTGGCTGGACGCAGTGGAGTCCGGTGACTGGGGGATAATCGACCCAACGGATACCGGCTTTAACCGGAAAACCATAAAGTTTTCCCGGCGTCGTCCGAAGTTAGTAAACACTCTTTCCGCGGCATGCCTATCCCTCAAGAAACCCTTTCGGCCTTTGAAGACACGATCAACCGCCTCGCAGCCGAATCTGTCCTGGCGCAAGCCGGCAGCGATGAAGGGCTGATCCCGACGTACAGCCTGATCGGCGAACTGGCTGAACAGGCCAGCTTGGAGCCGGTCGTACTGAAACCCGTCAAGGAGTTGCATGCCAAGCTGGAGCAGCGACTCGATTCCGCCCTGCCGTTCGATGAGCCGACGTTGACCGCGGTGCGCGATTTGGTGCGCTGGTTGCCCTCGACATTGGCGGCGCTCAAGGCCGGCCAACCCGTTCCAGCTCTGGGTGGTGGGACGGTGTCTGCACCTGCGCCCTCTAGCCAGGCTGTGGAAGCCAAGCCCGCTCCCGCTCCGAGTGCTTCGGCGCCGGCGGGCCTCGATCCCTCGGTGGACACGCTTCTCGATCTCCACATGGAGGAGAACCAGGAGTTGCTCGGCGAGTTTCATGCCGAGGCGCTTGACCACCTTTCGCAGATTGAGGCCGCGTTGCTCACTTTGGACACGACTCCCGATGATCGGGACGCTCTCAATTCGATCTTCCGCTCCTTCCATACGATCAAAGGCGTCTCCGGCTTTTTGCAGCTCAAGCCCATGCACATCCTGACGCATGAGGTGGAGTCGCTCCTCGACAAGGCTCGCAACAATGAGTTACGGCTCAACCCCACCATCATCACCGCGGTTTTGCAAAGCCGAGATGCCGTGCAGGCGATGGTGCAACAGATCACGCGGGCCCTCGAGACCGGCCAGCAACCTGATGAGATCATTCCCGTCAGCCATCTGATTCGCACGGTGAAGCTTTTGGCGGCCAACCCCGTGGCGGTGCCTGCGCCCCAGCCGGTTGCGCCACCGCCCGTCGTCGCGGTGCAGGTCCCTGCGCCTGTGGCTGCCCAGACGCCGCCCCCGGCTCCGGCCGTCGCTGCGGCCACTCCCGCGTCGCCTGTCGTTGCGGCGGAAGAGCCTGTCGCGGCTGCCAAGACCGCCAGCGCCCCGAAAGCAGGTGGCGCAGTGACGCCTCCGGGTGTGGCGAGCACGGTGCGTGTGAACACCGAAAAGCTCGACAGCCTGATGGATGTGGTCGGCGAGCTCGTTATTGTGCAGAGCCAGCTCGTCGAATCCGCCCGCGCGGTCACCGAAGATGGCTCGCCGTTGCAGCGCAATGTCGCCCAGCTCGGTCGCATCACCAAGGATTTGCAGCACACGTCGATGTCGTTGCGCATGGTGCCGGTGAAGCCGACGTTCCAGAAGATGGAGCGCCTGGCGCGCGATCTGGCCCGCGATTTCGGCAAGAAGGTGACGTTCGTGACGAGTGGCGACGAGACCGAAGTCGACCGCACGGTCGTCGAGGAAATTGCCGATCCACTCGTCCACATGGTTCGCAACTCCCTGGACCATGGGCTGGAAACGCCTGCGGAGCGCCTCGCCGCTGGCAAGTCGGAGAACGGCACGCTCCAACTCAAGGCCTACCATCAGGGCAGCAATATCATCATTGAGCTGACCGACGATGGCCACGGTATCGATCCGGCCAAGGTATTGGCGAAGGCCCGGCAAAATAAACTGGTGCCGGAAAACGCCCAGTACCCCAAGGAGGAGATTCTCAACTTCATCTTCCTACCTGGTTTTTCGACCGCAGAGAAGGTGACCGCTGTCTCCGGTCGTGGCGTGGGCATGGATGTGGTGCGACGCAACATCGAGAAACTGCGTGGCAAGATGGAAATCGATAGCGAGGTGGGCCGCGGGACGATCTTCCGCATCAAGCTGCCGCTGACGATGGCCATCATCGACGGCCTCGTCGTACGGGTGGGCGTGGATCGGTTTATCCTGCCGAGCACCTCGGTGCAGATGGCTTTGCGCCCGGAAAAGGGCATGTTCTCGTCCGTCCATGGGCGCGGTGAATTGATGGATCATCGTGGGCGGATCATTCCGCTGCACCGGCTCCACCGGCGCTTTGGAATCACTGGGGCGATCGAGGACCCGTGGGATGGCATTGTGGTGATCGTCGAGGCCAATGGCCGGGTCGCCGCGCTGCTCGTCGATGAGATGGTGAGCAAGCAGGAAGTGGTGATCAAGAATCTGGGGGCCTTCCTGCAGGGGATGATCGGTGTTGCCGGTGGCGCGATTTTGGGCGATGGAAATATCGCACTCATTCTCGACCCGGCGTCGCTTTTTGCTACAGGTTCTGCGTCCTGATCCGCCGCCAAGTTTACCCCGATTCATGTCCATCCCCACCATCACACAAGTCTGCGAGCGAGCTCAGCGGCTGCCTTGCTCTCCTGTTTTGCTTCCCCGCCTGATCAAGGTGTTGGAGGATGAGAACTCCTCGTCGCAGGACGTTGAGGAGATCATTTGCATGGACACTGCGCTGGCTGGTGGGACCTTGCGCATCGCAAACTCGGCGTTCTTTGGGGCGTCCGGGCGCCGTGTGGAGTCGATTGCAGAGGCGGTCGTGCGCTTGGGCTCAAGGGAGATTTATCGCCTGGCCGCATTGTCGCTGGCCGGTCGCTGGATGAGTTTTCCCGTCGGCGGCTTTTTGTGGGAGCCCGGAGATTTTTGCCGGCGTTCGCTCGTGACGGCGGTCGCTTCAGAGTATCTGGCCCGGCAGACGGGGCGGGTCGATCCCTCGACGGCCTATACCGCCGGGTTGCTCATTGAGATCGGCAAGCTCGCGATCGCGTACTCCTGCGCCGAGAATTTCCCGGCCATGAGGCAGTATTGTGCGTTGCACCATTGCTCGTGGGACCACGCCGAAAAGGAGATTCTCGGCTTCGATTACATGGAGGTCGGCTCGGAGCTCCTGCGCCGTTGGAATTTCCCGCCGTCGCTTGTGGCAGTCACTCGCACGCAGACGCCCACGCCGGACATGCCGGAGGCGGTTTTGGGGCTGACGGTGCATGTGCATGCCGGCAAGTACATCGCGGCGTCGATTGGCGCAGGCGTTGCCGAAGATGGATTTTTGTTCGATTTCAACTCGCCGGTTTTGATCGAGTGGGGGTTCACGCCTGAGACGCTTGATGCGGCGATGCCGGAGGTTCTGGAACGTGCGAGCAAGTTGCTGGGCGACCGCCTGCTGCATGGCGAGATGAAGTTCTAACCGGGCGGGCGTTCCGACTTTGACACAGGGCCGGAACGTTTTGTTTTGGTCTCCTTGTGACCGACACTCCTTCGAAATTGCGGATATGGGTGGAGGCCTCGCGCCCGCGTACATTGCCGGCGGCGGTGGCTCCTGTCATTGTGGGCACGGCGTTGGCTTGGCGGTCTGGGCATGTCGATTGGCTGGCGGCGGCGATTTGCCTGAGCTTTGCCCTGCTGATCCAGATCGGGACTAATTTCGCCAACGACTATTTTGATTTCGTGAAGGGCGCTGATACGGCGGCACGGGTGGGCCCCCGGAGGGCTGTGGCGGCGGGGCTGGTGTCGCCCGCGACGATGCGCCGGGCGATGTACGGGGCCTTTGGTTTGGCGTTCCTGGTTGGCTTGTCGCTTTTAGCTTGGGGGGGCTGGTGGTTGATCGGTGTCGGGGTCGCGAGCGTGGTTTGTGGAATCGCGTATACCGGCGGGCCTTATCCGCTCGGCTATCACGGTTGGGGCGATGTGTTTGTGTTTATTTTCTTCGGATTGGTGGCGGTGGGGGCTACGTTTTTTGTGCAGGCGGGCTGGCCCACCCGGGATGTCTGGGCGGTCGCGGTGGCGATTGGCGCCTTGGCTGCAAATATCCTTATTGCCAACAATTACCGGGATGTGGAGACCGACCGTGTGGCAGGGAAACGCACGTTGGTGGTGCGGTTTGGCCGCAATTTTGCGCAGGGGCAGTTTTTGCTGGCTCATGCGGTGGCGCTTGGGGTGCCCGTCTGGTTGGCGGTATCGGGCCTCGGGGCGTGGGGCTGGCTCGCACCGTTGGTCTGTGTGGGTGGCTGGGTAGCCTGGCGGCAGTTCAGGATGTTACGGCGGGCGGAGTCGCCCCAGGCGCTAATCCGGCTCCTCGGGTTTACCGGGATGTACTTGGCGGCCTATGCCCTGGGCCTTTCCGGTTGGCTCGTGTGCGGACAATAAAAAACCCGCCGGAATCGGCGGGTCGAAGGGGGCGAGTAGCAGCTCAGAGCTGGGCTTTGATTTTGTCCTGTAGGGATGCCTTGGGCACCATGTCGACGATCTGCTCGGCCACTTTGCCGTTTTTGAAGAGCAGCATGGTGGGAATGGCGCGGATGCCAAACTTGGCAGCGATGGTGTCGTTGCCGTCGTCGTCGATGTTGACCTTGGCGATCCGGAGTTTGCCGGAAAACTCGGTGGCGAGCTCGGTGAGGATGGGGGCGATCGCCTTGCAGGGCCCGCACCAAGGAGCCCAGAAATCGACGAGGACCGGGGTCGTCGCGCTGGCGATGACTTCTTCGAAGGTTTCAGAGGAAAGATTGATGATGTTGTCTGCCATAATGGGTGGGTTGTGCTGAGAGTGAAAAGGCTTTGCCGCCAAACGCAATCGCGTGGGTCTAGCGGGGGGTGGATTTGTGGAGGATGTCGGCGAGCTCCTTGGGCTCGACCTGATGCAGGTCTTTGTCGCGGCGTTTGAGCTCCTCGAAGGTTTTGATCACGGTCTCGGTCATGCGTCCGTGGGTTTCTTCGGAGCCGCCGACGAGGACGAATTTTTCGCCACGGGTGATGCGTTTGTGCCCATCGGTGGCGTCGAGGCCGACGCCGAGAAGTCCGGAGGCGCGTGGTTGGGTGTTTTCCTTGCTCACGAGATGAGTGCGTCGGCGGAGGGTTCGGCCGGCGGGAGTGGGTCGAGGGCGACCTCTTCGACGGCGTGAATGTGGATGTCGGAAAACGCTTCGTCTTGGGCGACGCGCAGGCGGCGGAGGCGGGTCAACTCAAGCACGGCGATGAACGTGGCCACGAGCACGCGCAGGGTGATTTTACCTGGGAAGAGCTCGGTGAAGAGGAAGGTCTTTTCGGTGCGGACGCGGTGGAGGATCATTTCCATCTGGTCGGCGACGGTGACCTGCTCGTCCTTGATCTCGCCGACAACGAGTTTCTCGGCGAGGCGGCGGAGGATGATGTTAAAGGTGTTCCAGAGCTCGATGCGGTCGCCGTTTTTGAGGGGGCGCTCGTCGAGTTTGACGCTGGCGGACTCGACGTAGCGCTCCATGAGGTCGTGCTGGGAGCGGCTGAGCTCGTCGAGTTTGGCGGCGGCCTCCTTGAACTTCTTGTACTGGATGAGTTGGTGGACGAGTTCCCAGCGCGGATCGACCGCTTCATCGTCGGCCTCGGGGTCCGTGGCCGCGGAGCCGCGCGGGAGGAGCATGCGGCTTTTGATTTCCATGAGGGTCGCCGCCATGACGAAGAAGTCGCCGGCGACTTCGAGGTCGAGCTGCTGCATGGTGTGCAGCGCGTCAATGTACTGGCGGGTGACGGACTCGATGGGAATATCGTAGATATCGAGCTCGTTCTTCCGGATGAGAAAGAGGAGGAGGTCGAGAGGGCCTTCGAAGACCGGCAGCTTGATACGATATTCGGCGTCGGGAAGCACGGAGTGGCGATGCTTGGCGGCGGAATTGTCGCGGCAATGGAAAAATCAAACCGTGCGGCGGCGCAGGTGCGCGACGAAGAAGCCGTCGGTGTCGTGCGCGGCCGGCCAGATGGTGAGGCCGCGGGAGGTGGGCGTGAGCCCGAAGGTCTGCTCAAAAGGGGCGGTGGCGAACTCGGGGTGAGTCTCCAGAAAGTGTGCGACGGTGGCTTCGTTTTCCTGATGGCAGAGCGAGCAGGTGGCGTACACCAGCTGTCCGCCGGGGCGGACGTGCCTTGCGAATCGATCGAGAAGGGTGCGCTGGGTGGTCGCGGCGCGTGTGATGGTGGCCGGTGTGGTCACCCACTTGAGGTGCGGGGAGCGGCGCCAAGTGCCAGAGCCGCTACACGGCGCATCGACGAGGACGCCGTCGAACAGGCCAGAGGGCGCTCCCGTGGTCTCAATCCTAGATGCGACGCCGGCGCGCCGCGCGCGCATCTGAAGCTCGGCGAGTGCGGCGGGGCGGATGTCGTGGGCGGCGATGCGACCGGTCGGGCCGAGGAGGCGCGCCAGTTGGAGCGTTTTGCCGCCTGCGCCGGCGCAGGCATCGAGCCAACGTCCGCCGGGCTGGGGGGCGACGGCGGCGAGGAGTAGTTGCGATCCGAGATCCTGAACCTCGATTTGTCCGCGCTCGTAGGGCTCGGTCTGGGTGACGTCGACTTCATCGTGGAGGCGGACTGCGCCGTCGAGAGTCGGAGACGGCGTCCATTGCCACTGGCGGGAGGTCCAGTCGGCGAACACTTCGTCCGGAGTGTCGGTTTGCAGGCGCAGCCAAAGCGGGGCGCGCGTGAGCAGGGTGTCGAGCTGGTGTGGCTCGAATGCGGCGGGGCACTCGGCGCGGAACCAGTCGGGCAATAATTGCGTGCGGTCGAGCCCGGCGAGCGAATCGGGCGTGGCGAAGGTTTCTCTGAAGCCGTGTGTGGCGCGGGTATCCGCGGCGAGGGTCGCGACCCGGCTGACGAGGGTGTCGTCGTCACAATGCTCCAGCCACGGAAGGTGGCGGAGGGTGGTGAAGAGGAGCTCGCGATAGAGGCGGCGGTCGCGCGAGCCGACTCCTCGCTCGCCGCGGAGTGCGGTTTGGATGCGCGCGGGCAGGGCGACATCGCTGCGCCAGTGCGGGCGCAGCGCGGCGAGGAGGCGGAGAAACGTCAGGCGCTGGCTATGGGCGATGCTCACGCCTGCGCGGGCTTAGAAGCCGATGGTCTCAATGTTGATGTTGAAGCCGAAGTGGCTTTCGCGGCGGCGGCCGTTGTAAATGCTGACGGCATAGCGCATGCGCCAAGTGTTATCGAGGTTGTGGTAGATGCCGTAGCGCTGCTCGTCGAAGCGTTCGTTGCGGATGTCGTAGGTGACGCGTCCGTAGAGGGAGAAGACTTCGTTGAGCCTGGTGCGGGCTTCGAGCGAGTAGGTTTCGATGCCCTCGTCTTCGGGGTCGATCACGCGGCTGAGAAAGTGCGTGCCGAGGCGGACAGCCCAGGCGTCGCCATCGCGGACGGTGATGCCTGCGGAGAGGGAGCGATGTTGGAGGCCCTGCGGGGCGAAGGTGTCGTAGAGGTCGAACTGGAGCCAGCGTGCGGGCATGACGCCGAGCTCGATGTGGGTTTCGGAAACGTCGCGTTCGCCGTCGCGCTGGTCGAAGCGGAAATCGTTGGCGAGATTGAGGACGGCGAGGTCGCGCGATCCGTAAGCGCCGTCGCGGGTCTGGAGGGTGTTGTCGAAGCCGAGGCGAAGGGTGTTGGTGGCGTGGAGATCGTCGATGTTGCGAGTATCGCCGAGGCCGAGGGGGCGGAGGTAGGTGGTGAAGGTCTCGCGGTCGATTTGCGGGATGAAGCGTCGGCCGTCCTCGGCCTCCGGAACGTAGCGGTAGGAGAGCCGCGGGGTGATGAGGTGTCGGAGCCCGTCGATGTGCCAGCGTTCGTTCTTATACTCGTAGGTGGCGCTGGCGTGGAGTTTGGCGTCGACGCCGAGTTCGCCGAGCCAGCGGTCATAGTTGTCTTTGCCGGAGCCAGGCGTGGTGCGGTCGTAGTAGGTGACGCGGCCGCCGGCGATGGGGGTGATGCTGAGCCATTCTTGCGGGGCAAAGGGGCGGCTGAGTGCGTAGTAGGCATCGACGCGCCGGCTCTTGAGGGTGGCGGCGGTGCCGTACGGGTCGTCCTCGCGGAGGATGGCGGCGCTGCTCTCGAAGCGTTGATAGAAGCCTGCGGGAAGTGCGAAGGGGAAAAGGTCGAAACGCAGCTCGGGGAGGCGTTCCTGGACGGTGTGGTAGGTGTTGGGTTGGACGCGCGAGAAGAGGGAGACCTGGTAGTTGGTGCCGGTGTAGGCGGCTTCCAAGTAGCTGTCGGGCGTCTGCGTCTCGTAGAAGGTGTCGGAGCGGAAATCGCGGAGGACTTCGGAGTCGCTCCAGTAGTTGAAGAGGCCGTCGAGGGTGAGGTGTTCGTTGAAGCTCTGGTGGTGTTGCCAGGAGAAGAAACCGCGGTCGGCGTCGATGGCTTCACCGAGGATGTCGATGTCGCGGTCGCCGGAGTCGTGGATGTAGCCGGAGCTGACCTTGCCGAAGACTTCCTGATCGGTGCCGGTATTGCGGCGGTAGGTGGCGGCGGGGCCGACGAGGACGCCGCGTTTGGAGTAGAGGCTGAGGTCGCCGCCGAATTTCACTCCGGGTGCCACGGGCACGCGGGCACCGAGGTCGAGGTAGGCGCCGAGGTGGTTGCTGAAGCCCGCGCCAAGGGAGAGGAACGACCAGAATGGGTCTTTGACGGGCTGGTTGAAGCCGGGCAGCGAGACGAATTTGGCGTTTTGCACACCGATGCGGGCGTGCTCGGCGCGGAGGCGCTGGTCGAAATTATAGGTGAGGCTTTTCGCGGAGAGGGCGGGGGCCCACGGGCCGGGCTCGCGGAACGTCACGGTGGCGTCGTGGATCGTGAGTTGCTCCTTGGTGCCTTCGGCGGAAGCGCCTTGGAGGTAGAGTGGGTATTGGCCAACGCGGAGGTCTTCGACGGTGTAGGCGCCGGAGGCGACGTTATAGGTGATCTTGTCGGCGAGGAGGCGTCGCTCGCCCATGGTGAGCACGGCCTGGCCGATGGCGGTGGCCTGCTCGGTGTTGGTGTTGTAGCGAATCTCATCGGCGGTGAGCACGGCATCACCGTAGCGCAGGAAGGCTCCGCCGCTGAAGACGGCGTCGTTGGTTTGCAGGTCGTAGTCCTGCTTCGGCGCGGTGAGTTCGATCTTTTTGTCCGTGGGCAGGGCTGCGGAGAGCTGGACTGCTGCCGTGAAAAGAAGTGGGAGGAGGAAACGCGAGTGACGCATCACGCGGCGCAGCAAAGGGCTCGCGTCTCACGCAAGCAAGCCCGGAGGCGCCACGCTGAAAAAGGGGGACACCGGGTGGCGTGGCAGTGGGTGCGTTTGAGTAAAGCTCCAGTAAAAGCTAGACGGTTCGTGCGATGCGCTACACGGTGCAGCGCCACTGCAACGCGATTTCCCCATGATTCCCAAAATTGAACTGAAGAAGTTTTACACGGCTACCCAGGCGCAACCGCATGACTGGCTCGGCATGCACGCCGGGACGCAGGCCAAGGTGAAGGGGCTGGCGGTGCGAGCGTTCTTGCGCGACACGGTGGCGTGCGAGGTGGTCGATGCCAGTGGGGAATCGAAGACGAGCTGGCCGATGAAGGCGCTCGGCGAGGGCTTTTTCGAAGGGTTCATTGCGCGGCGCAAAAAACATTTCCGCTACATGTTGCGGGCGACCTTGGGCAATGGAGAGGTGCGCCAGTTTTTCGACCCGTACTCGTTTCTGCCGACGCTCGGGGCTCAGGATCTGTATCTGTTCAACGAGGGTAACGAGCACCGGATCTACAACAAGCTCGGTGCGCAGGTGCGCAATCTGGGGGGCGTGTCGGGCGTCGCTTTCTCGGTGTGGGCGCCCTCGGCGGCCCGCGTCTCGATCGTGGGCAACTTCAACGCGTGGGATGGGCGGTTTCACCCGATGCGCCCGCTGGGTGCCTCGGGCGTTTGGGAGATTTTCGTCCCCGGACTGGGCGAGGGTGAGTTGTACAAGTTTGAGCTCCGCGACCAGGCGGGAAACATCCACCTGAAGACCGATCCGTATGGCACGTACTTCGAGGCGCCGCCGAATAATGCCTCGATTGTGTGCAACCCCACCAAGCATGCCTGGGGCGACGAGGCGTGGATGAAGCGCCGCGAGGAGGCCGCGACCAAGCTGGATCGCCCGATCTCGATCTACGAATTGCACGTCGGTTCGTGGAAGCGGAAGGCGGGCGATGCGAACCGTGTGCTGACCTATCGTGAGTTGGCGCCGGAGTTGGCCGATTACCTTGTCGAGATGGGTTTCACGCATGTCGAGGTGCTCCCGATTTCCGAGCACCCCTTCGATGGCTCGTGGGGCTATCAAGTGACGGGCTTTTTTGCGCCGACGCAGCGCTATGGCACGCCCGAGGATTTCGCGTTTTTCGTGGATTACCTCCACCAGCGCGGGATTGGAGTGATCGTCGATTGGGTGCCGGCGCATTTCCCTCGCGATAGTTTCGCGCTGGCCGAGTTTGATGGATCGCACTTGTACGAGCACGCCGACCCTCGGCAGGGCGCTCACCAAGACTGGGGTACCTTGATTTTTAACTATGGCCGCAACGAGGTGCGCTGTTTCCTGATCGCGAGTGCATTGTCGTGGTTTGACCGGTTTCACATCGACGGGCTGCGCGTCGATGCGGTCGCCTCGATGCTCTACCTCGATTACTCCCGCAAGGCCGGCGAATGGATTCCCAACAAGTACGGCGGGCGGGAGAATCTGGAAGCCATCGATTTCCTTCGACGGACCAATGACCTCGTCCACCATTACTATCCGGGCGCCTTGATGGTCGCCGAGGAGTCGACCGCGTTTTCCGGTGTGACGAAGCCGACGAAGGACGGTGGCCTGGGCTTCGACCTCAAGTGGAACATGGGCTGGATGCACGATAACCTGCGCTACTTCTCCAAGGAGTCGGTGCACCGCAAATGGCACCACAACGATGTCACCTTTGGGGCTCTTTATCAGTTCACCGAGAATTTCGTGACGGCGCTCTCGCACGATGAGGTCGTGCATGGAAAGGCGTCGCTCCTGATCAAAATGGGCGCGTATCACATCTCGGAAAAGGCCGCGCATCTGCGGTCGCTTTACGGGCACATGTGGGCTTGGCCGGGTAAAAAGCTGCTCTTCATGGGCTGCGAGTTTGGCCAGAGCAGCGAATGGAACTACACGACCGGACTCGACTGGCGTTTACTCCAGTACCTCGACCACGAGGGCATCCGGCTGTTGGTGCGCGATCTGAACCGGTTGTACACGAGTGAACCCGTGCTCAGTGCCAACGACTTCAACTCGCAAGGTTTTCGCTGGGTTGCCTGCCATGATGCCGACGCGAGCGTGATCGCCTACCTCCGGAGCGATCCGTTTCAGATGACCTATTTCCTCGTCGCCGGGCATTTCACACCGACGCAACGTTCGGGCTACCGTGTGGGCGTGCCCCGAAAGGGCTTCTGGCGCGAGGTGATCAATACCAACAGCCAGTTTTATGGCGGCTCGGGTGTGGGGAATAATGGCGGAGTCCAAGCAGAGCCGATCCCCGCGCATGGCTTCGAACATTCGGTATCGCTCACGTTACCGCCGAACAGTACGACGATTCTGAAGTGGGTGCAGGAGGAGTGAGGCGGCTGGTAAGCTCCTGATCTTGGCCCTCGTCGGCTTGCGCTTCGCGCTCCCTGACGAGGGCTTTTTAGTGTTTCTCAACTTGGCATGGTTTTTTAACGCATTGTTTTATAGTGATATGGAATTTTGGAGGGTCGCGTGGGCGGGGCGTCAAGGGGCGATTAGGTCAACCTAATCGAACTTAAAAGAAATACTTTTACCTGTGGCGTCTGCTAATAATTCCTCTATTACTATGTATCTATTTGTTTTTAAACTGTTAGTGTATATTTGTCGTAGGTAGGTTGTGGTTGTCGTGTGCCAGTTTGGCCCGGCTTTATCTATTAGGCGTTTCGTTAAGTCGGTGTTCGCAGAGATGGCGACTAGGTGAAGGGCCTGTGGTTCGGTAAAATGGCCGGACATATGAAACTTCAAATGCTCCAAGCGGAGTCGCTCTACGCGACTCAGCAAGTGGCTGCTGAGTTGTTCCCATGGGAGCACGAGCATCAGCTCGCGCTTTCGGCGGTGGTGGACCCTGTGGCCCATGCCGATTTTTATCAGGAGCGGAAGCTTGCCTCCGTGCGCTGCTGGACGGTGCAGGCGGATCGCGCTCCGGCGGAGGATATCGGAGGGCTGGCGATGTTGTATGGCTATCGCGCGCAGCCCGATGAACTTTGGCTCGCATGGTTTGGGCTGATGCCACGACTGCGAGGGCTCGGTGCCGGGCGCGAGTTACTGGACTGGGTGGTGGATATGGCGCGGCGTGAGGGGCGGCGAACGCTCCGATTATGGACGACGGACGAGGCGGAGTACGCGGCGGCGTTGCGTTTGTACGCACGTTGCGGTTTTCGAACTGAATCCCATCCGGCGCTGCCGGGGGAAGAGTGGCGGACGTTGGTATTGTCGTTGGGGCTGGATGGGCGCTTGCCGGTTCCGTGGTCGCAGGTGGCACATCGTGGAGAGTTGTGCGGACGGGAGTTGCCCGTGTTGCACGAGGCGGCGGCATAACTGCACGCAGTCCAGCAGGCTTCGTTGGGCCCGTCGTGTGCGGGCCGCATCTATCTGCTTGCCGGACGTCGCGTCCGTGGTGAGAAGAAAGCCTTTCCCCCATGAAGCATCTCGCTCCCTGTGTCGCCTTGATCGTTTGTCTTGGCCTTCCGGCTTGTAGCAAGTTGACGGAGGCCGAAAAAAACGGATTGCCCAAAGAAGTCTCGACGGCAGTTGAGGCTGAATCGGGGAAACTCGTGAGCGAGGCGGAGTTTGCCCTCCAGTTGCGGGATGCAGCCCGGGCGGAGAAGGCTCTGGCTCAAGCGGTCAAGCTACGCTCGGATATCCCAGAGTGGTGGCTATTGCTCGGCTCGACGCAGAAGACGCTCGGACAAACGGGCGATGCGCGTTCTTCGTACAAGAAGGCATTGGCACTTCATGCCCGCCGCTACGAGTTGACGCAAAGGGAAGAGTTTATTTTGCCGCAGTTGCTCGATTTGGTGCTCCTCGGGCGCGACGACGATGCGCGCGAGCTGCTGGCCGATGCCGCCAAGGATCATCCGGATAGCCTTCCGATCAAGAAGATGGTCGAGGCCGGGGTGGTGGATCGCTTGGTTGCCGACCCGCAAGTGAAAGAGCGCCGGCTTTGATCGCGTCGGCAGGGCGCGGCCTCTCCCGGGCTACAAGTAGATGCCGCTGCCGAGGAGGCGTTCGCCTTCGTAGAGCGCCAAGACTTGTCCGCTCGCGAGGGCTCGTTGCGGCTGCGAAAAGCGGATGACGGCTGTGTCGGTGCTTTCCGGGCTGAAAGTCAACGGGGTCCTTGGATCGCGATAACGTACACGGCCTTCCATTTCCGTGGTCTGCGATGGAGGCGTGGTGAGCCATGTCAGCGCGTGGATCCGGATTTCCTGGCACCACAGGCCTGGTGCAGAGGGACTGTCAAAGGCGACGAGCAGGGCATTATCCTCGGCGCGTTTTCCCACGACGACGTAGGCTTGGTTATCCGTGTTGGAGGGGATGCCGATGCCTTTGCGCTGGCCGAGAGTGTAGTAGTGCAATCCGCGGTGCTCGCCGAGGTGCCGGCCATCGGTTGCGCGGATGATGGGGCCGGGGCGGTCTGGCACGTAGGCACGCAGGAAGTCCTGCATCTTCACCTGTCCGATGAAGCAGATGCCCTGGCTGTCTTTTTTTGCGGCGTTGACGAGGCCAGCTTCCTTCGCGAGCCGGCGTAATTCCGGCTTGGGGATGTGGCCGATGGGAAAGCGAGCGTCCTGCAGCTGCTCGGCGGTGATGCGTGCGAGGAAATACGATTGGTCTTTGTTTTTGTCGGAGCCTTCGTAGAGCGCGCAGGTGCCGTCTGGGAGGCTTTCGCGGCGGGCGTAGTGGCCGGTTGCCACGGCCGCGAAACCTTGGGCTTTGGCCCACGCCCGAAAGGCGCCGAACTTGATCTCACGGTTGCACATCACGTCGGGATTGGGCGTGAGGCCGACCGAGTAGCCATCCAGCAGGTATTGCACGATCTTCTCGCGGTACTCGTGCATGAGATTCACGACGCGGAATTCGATGCCGAGCTGTTCTGCGACCCCGCGGGCGTCTTCGATGTCCTGCTGCCACGGGCATTCGCCGATGACGTTGTCCTCGTTGATCCAGTTTTTCATGTAGGCGCCGGCGATCTCGTAGCCTTGTTGCTTGAGCACGAGCGCGGCGACGGAGCTGTCCACTCCGCCAGACATGGCCACGAGTATCTTTTCCTTCGGCGTCACGCTGCTCTTACGACGTGAGCGGAGGGGGGTTGTCAATGGATTGTCGTTGGGTGTCCGCCATCCGTCGTGATCTTGGGCGCCGCCGGTGTATGGCCGATGGAAATGGCTATGCGCTTAATAGATTTTCGGTTGCGCTAGGGCCTGTTCAGGGGCGAAATGATCGGGCTCGCATGTCGTCCGTGTCGCACAAGATTGTCCAGGCTTGCCTCGAAACCCCCACCTCCGGGCTGATTGAACTGGCGCACGATTGGGGCGAGGCACACTCGCCGGGAGTCTGCTTGAGCGGGGATGTCCAGTTGGCGTCGCTCGAGCGAGCCCCCGCGAGCGCGTATGGCGTGGAGAGTGGGTATTTCGTCGGCGATAACGGTGAGATCTGTTTTGTCGTGCTTTGCTCTAAGCACCCGCGTCTGGATCCCACGAAGGAGACGATCTACCTCGCCGGGGATTTCAACGGATGGGCTCACGCGATCGGCAAAGCCGAGTGGGCGATGCGCGCGGGAACGGTGGAGGGCCAGGCCGCTTGGCTGTGGACGGGCCCCATGGATCGTTTTCGTGGAAATCCATGGCCAAGGTTCAAATTCGTCACGGCGCAGCAGCATTGGCTGCCAGTTCCCGATGAAGCCCCGAACGTGGTCCGCGATGTCCAGGGAAACATCAATTACCAGGTAAATCCCGATTGCACGGGCCGGCATGTTTTTCGTTTCACACTTCATGCGCCGCTCGACCTTTCACGCTCCTGGCGGATCGCATGGCGAGAAGGGAAGGGCGATTCCGCGATTCTTCGGCCGACCACCTTTTTTCACGCGTTGGCCAGCGAGCTCCCGCTCGGAGCGATTGTTCGCAATGGACAGACGACGTTTCGACTGTTTGCGCCGCGTGCCAGCCGGGTAGAGCTGTGCGTGTGCGGTGATCTCGCCGACGAGAAAAATCCACATCGGTATGAGTTGAAGCGACGATGGGAGCTTGGCCCCGATGAGGGGGATGAGGGGCGTTGGAATGGTATTTGGGAGGTGATTTTAAATCAGGCCCTGCACGGATGGTTCTACTGGTACCACGTCGATGGACCTAAGGATGAGCTCTCCAGTTTTGATCCGGCACAACGTGTCCTAGATCCCTATGCATGGGCGGCAGTTTCGCGCTCGGGCCCCGGCATCGTTTTGGACGCGACTGTGATCGGAACTGGCGATCGGCATTTCCGAACGCCGGTATGGCATGACCTCGTCATCGCAGAAGCGCATGTGCGGGATCTCATCGCGGGCGCGCCCATCGTCGCGACGGATGGCGAGCGCCGTGGTTTTGCAGGGCTGCTGCGATGGGTGGAAAGCCCGAGTTTCTATTTGGACCGCCTCGGGGTGAATTGTGTCGAGTTGCAGCCGATCCAGCAAAACGATGCGCAGACGCCAGAGGAGTATCACTGGGGGTACATGACGACCAATTGGTTCAGCCCGTCGTGTTTTTATGCGAGTGATCCCGCGACTGCCTCGGGTGTACGGGAATTTCAAGAGCTCATCGCGGCGTTCCATCGGCGGCGGATGGCGGTCGTGGTGGATGTCGTTTACAACCACGTCGGAGTGCCCGCGGGTCTCGCCCTGATCGACAAGCTCTACTATTTTGAAGTCGATAACGCCGGAGGGCTTTCCAACTGGAGCGGCTGCGGAAACGACTATCGTGCGCGGTCCGCGATGGCCAAGCGCCTCATCATCGATAGTTGCCGACACTTGATCGAGGTGTTCGGCGTCGATGGATTCCGTTTCGACTTGGCGGAGTTGATAGGGGTTGAGGTTTTGCGAGAGATCGAGGCCGAGTTGAAGCGGGTAAAGCATGACGTGATCCTCATCGCCGAGCCATGGAGTTTCCGTGGCCACATTGCGGGCGCTTTGAGCGAGACAGGCTGGGCTTCGTGGAATGATGGTTACCGAAACTGTCTGCGCGACTACATCCGAGGCGGAAGCACTGCGGCTCAACTCGAATATTTTCTGAAGGGCTCGCCGTGGTATTTTGCCCGCTGGCCGGCGCAGACGGTCAACTACACGGAATCGCATGATGACCGTACGTGGATCGACAATATCACCGAGCACGCCGAGGGAAACGGCGCGTACCCGACGGCCCAAGATCGGCGTCGCACCCACCTGATGGCGGCTATTCTCTTCGCATCCATCGGCATACCAATGATTTCTGCTGGGCAGGACTTCCTCCGCTCAAAGCATGGCGTCAACAACACCTACCTCCGCGGCGATCTCAATGCCCTCGATTACCGCCGGCTGTATCGGTTTTCTGGTACGCATGCCTACTTTGCCGAGTGGATCGCGTTTCGATTGAGCGAACGCGGCCGCCTATTCCGCCAGTGGTCCCGCCCCAGCGAAGGGTTTTTCCGCAGTTACACCGCCGCGGGAGCCAATGCCCTCGCGATCATTTACAATGCGGATCGCTCCCAGGGCCCGGAACGACTCCTCTTTGCCATCAACCCGGCCATTCATGACGTCTCGATCCCACTGGATGCCGAGACTGCGGGGCGTAGCTGGCGGCAGATTGCCGATCATGAGCGTTTCGCCTCCAACGGATTGCGCGGCATGCCACAGCCGATCGAACAGGATTTATACCTCCCGGCTTTGTCGTGTGGGCTCTGGATTTGCTGGTCGTAATCATTCGAATGGCTTTGCTAATTCTTTCCTTGGAATATCTAATGGATCTAGTGTCGGGCTAGGCTCCGATCCCGGCGAGCATCGTTCTGGCGGCTTACCGGCTGGGATTATCGCTGGGTGGGTTTGATTGCAGCTCTTTTGCAGAGATTTCGTGCGCTGCAAGTATTTATATTTCAAAATGAAACGACACGGTTTATGGATTTTTTTGAATTCCTGAAAAAAAGTCTTGAGGGAAAAAGGTAAGGACTCATGTTCCCGCCTCCCAACGCGA
>ERZ795049.765-NODE-765-length-46250-cov-7.821907_pt1 | contig 46250 bp, 32 predicted proteins | sample MGYA00375133_ERZ795049 | MGnify/ENA primary metagenome ERZ795049 (study PRJEB30178, sample SAMN05720147) | activated sludge metagenome | isolation source: anaerobic digester from wastewater treatment plant | place: Japan | collected 2015-04-20 ... | reverse complement strand
AGAAGAGGTGGAACGGCGCCGTCTGGAACACGGCCACATAGTTCTCGATGGCCACATGTCGCGGGACGAGCTGCGGCGGCCAGGAGAGCACCTCGCTGGGCGGCTTGAGCGAGGTCGAGAGCATCCAGACGAAGGGCAGCACCATCAAGAGCGAGCCCACGATAAGGATCGCGTGCTGCAGCAGCTTGAGCGCGGCCTCTGGTTTGAGCAGGCGCTCCGAGAACGCTCGTCGTGTTCCCATATCACTTTTCCCTCGCCACACCGAACTGCAAGAGAGTCAGCACCAAGATGATCAGGAAGAGGACAACGGCCTCGGAGGCGGCATAGCCCGTTTTGAAGTAGCGGAAGGCGTTCTCGTAGATGTCGAACACGAGGGTGCGCACGGCGTTGCCCGGCGCGCCCTGCGGCCCGGCGGTCATGATAAAGACTTGGGTGAAGACGTTGTAGGCGTTGATCGTCGAGATGACGAACACGAAGAGCAGGATTGGGCGGAGCAGCGGCATGGTGATGTAGCGAAAGATGCCGAGCCTGCCGGCGCCATCGATGCGGGCCGCTTCAAAGAAGGTCTCTGGGATGTCGCGGATGCCCACCAGCAAGATGACCATGTTGTAGCCGATCACCTTCCACACACTCATGATGATGATGGCCCACATAGCCAGATTGGGGTAGACCAGCCAGGCCAGCGGCTTGACGCCGAACCACGACAAAAAGTAGTTGAGCAGCCCATAGGTGGGGTCGTAGATCCACTTCCACACCACCGAGACCGGCACCATGGGTGTGATGACCGGCAGGAAGAAGAGGGCCTCATAGAGGCCACCGCAGCGCACTTTGCCAGCCAACAACACCGCCAGCGCCAGGGCGATGGCAACACTGAACACCGTCACAAACACGGCAAAGAGAGTCGTGTTGCGCAGCGAGATGAGGAAAAGCCGGTCCTCGAACAGGGCCGCAAAGTTCTCCAGGCCGGCAAAGCTGGCCTGCGGGTTGGCGATCGTCGAGTGATAGAGGCTATACAAAAAGTTCTGCAGAATCGGGATGATCCTCAAGACCAGGTAGATGGCCAGGATGGGGGCCAGCGCCAGGTAGGCAAAGACTCGCTTGCTGAGCTCGTTGCGGTTGATGTGGAAAGCGCGGGCCACGGCGCTGGCGATGCTTTCGGAGAACGATCTGCCCGGCGGCACTGCAAATGCACTCATGCTTTCACCTCACCAGGGGCGTTGGTGGCACCGCTCGCACAGCAGGGTGGGGAGCCTGCCAGGGTTCACAGCCTTCGCAGGGCTCCCCACCGCCCGGCGGACTAGTCGGCGTACAGGTCCGCCTTCTTCAGGATATCATCGGTCTCCTTGGCTGCGTCCTCGATGGCCTTGGCAATGCCCGCCGAGTTGTCGGCCAGGCTCTTGTCGAGGAAGGCGGCCACCAGGCGCTCGGCCAGCTTGGTGCTGATCTCATCGAACGGGGCAATGACCGGGTAGCCATACTCCTGATAGTTGGCATCGGTCATCATAAAGGCTGCGAACTGGGGCTTCTTGCTCGTGACCGGCGTATAGTCCACGTCCTGCCGGCAGGGCAGCCAGCCCACGTTGTCCAGCAGCCAAAGCAGGTGCTCAGGCTTGAGCATGTACATCGCCAGGTCCCAGGCGGCTTCGGGGTTCTTGCACCCTCGGGTGACATACAGGTTCACGGGGTTGGTGATGCGGCCCCAGCGCGCATCCTTGGGCACCGGTGCGGTGTCATACTTGAGGTCCGGAGCCTTCTTGGCGATGTCGCCGATCACCCACGATTCGCGGAAGAACATGGCCGTCTGCTCCAGCTCGAAGGCCTCCGCGTCGTGCTTCAGCGAGTGGCTATCCCAGTTGTCTTTGTACAGGGCGTCGATGTAGTACTTGAGCGCGTTGCGCCCGGCATCGTTGTTATAGCCCGCATGGTACTTGCCGGGGGTCGCCTTCGACTCCTCGACTATGCTGCCGCCCATCGGGTAGAGCACGAACCACCACTTCTCAGCCACGCCGGAACCCTGCCCCGAGAGGCGCAGGCTGTGACCGCTGCGGGTCATGTTGTTGGAGGCATCGAACTTGGCCAGTTTCTTGGCGTATTCGGCCATTTGGGCCATGGTCTCAGGCGGCCCCGAGAGCCCCGCTTCCTTGAACATCTCGGTGTTCCAGTAGAGCACCGTGCGGCCCATGAACAGCGGCAGGCCGTACTTCTTGCCCTTGTACGTGCTGTTGTTGTGCATGAACTCACTGAAGCGGCCCTTCTCCTCCATGTATGCCTTGACGTTGGCCGGCAACTCGGGAATCAGCCCGGCTTCGATGAACTTTTGGTTGGCGTACATGGAGATTTCGATCAGGTCGGCCGCCGTGTCGGAGGGGATGGTCGCTGAGAGCTTTTGCTCGAACTCGCGCAGGGGATGGGTGAGGATCTCGATCTTGACGTTGGGGTGTTCGGCTGTGTAGGCCTGGGCCACATGCTTGTAGAATGGCTCCAGCTCCGGATAGCCGCCCCAGATGGTCAGGGTGATCGGCTGGGCGGCAGGAGCCTTGGGCGTTCCCGCCGGGGCTGGCCCCGCGCAGCCTGCGATGGCCATGGTGGCGACAAGCGCCACAGCCACCAGGCACACAACGACTTGGTCAAGGCGTCTCATCGGGTTTTCCTCCTTTGGCCAATGACAGCGGCTGGCAACGAATCGCGCAACAGCACCCATGCGCGCACGCGCGTGCTGGCGAAAGCCACCACCTCCCTTCCTCAGGCAGAGTAGACGACACCGTGCGATCCATGTTGAGCTCTTGCAGCCAGATGCTTCCAACGCAGAAGCACCCTGCCCTATCGTGCAGCCAGCCTGAGCCGCTACAGATGCCGAATGCGCCCGGCATAGCGGGCGATGTTGGCGCGGTTGGCCTCGTCGCCACCCGGCGAGTTGCCACTCTGCCACACAGGCGGCGCCCAGCCACGTGCCAGGCATTTCTCCATGGCGCGGAGCGAGATCAGATTCAGAGCAAAGGCGTTGGCAAAGGTAGAGACGGGGCCGACCTTTTGCGGCATGCCTTCCATCGTGAGGATGGCGTCGCCTACGGGCACCTTGGTGTCTACCACGATGTCGGCAAGTTCGTAGAGGTTCTGCCGGCTTGGGTGCCGCGCAGGATGATCGCCGGGCAGGCTGTGGGCATGTTCCACCGATGTGACGGCGATTACCGACACGCCGTGCTGGTGAGCGTACAGGGCAGCATCTATGGCACCACAGTTCACGCCATAGGCGTTGACGATAATGAGCACGTCACCCGGTTGCAGACCTTGGCTTTTCAGGATGGCTTGGGCATAGCCTGGCGTGCGCTCGATGGCCGTGGAACGCAGGGCGCCGCCCACCATGGAGTAGCCGCTATCGAGGATGGCATTGACCTGAACGAGCCCGCCAGAGCGGTATATCATCTCTTCGGCACCCATGAAAGAGTGGGCGCCGGGCCCGAGCACGTGGATCAACCGGTCCTGCAGCAGACGCTCAGCCACGGCCTCTGCCGCCCGGTCGATGCTGTCTTCCTCCTCGCTGCGAATACGGGCGAGAAGGGCGAGGATACCCGTAGAGTAGTCGTCAGACAGACTCATCGAGGACCTCACAGGACGGTGCAAAGAGAGAAGGGACTTGTCGGGCGGACTCTTGTAGGAGTTAACTGCATCTAGTATAAGATATGACGCACAATTTGTCAAGCCCCTGCACTCTGCACAATACTGGCCGCAATCGTCGCCGGGGAGCATCAGGCCGAGGCCGTGCGCCACAGGCGCCGCCCCCAATCAATGCCCAACAGATACGCGGAACCGCGCCACACGGCGCAGGGAGGCGCCCTGGAATCGCGACAATGTCTGTGAAGAGTCATTGTACTGCGTTGCCCGGCGCTTGCCGGGCGTGAGGGTTGCCGCCATGCGTCCGCCCCGGCTCGTGCCGCTCCGACGTCCATCCGATACCGAGCCCTCGCCGCCGGTGCCTCGCATCCCGGCAGCAGGTGTGCCCGACCCCGCGGCTGCAGAGCCCGCCATCGCTGCGCTCGCCATCGACCCCATCCTCAAGGCCGACGGGCGCCTGGCGACCGATGTGCTGCGCATGCTGCAGACGATCACGCGCGCCGACGTTACCTTCCTCTGCCTGCTGACGTTGCGCCAGGATGCGGCCGAGCTGCATCTGGCCACGCACGCCTCGCTCAGCGAGGAATGCCTGGCCGCGCTGCTCGCCGAGCTCGCTGCCCAACTGCGCCAGCGCGGCATCGTGCTGACCCCCGAGAGCTTTACCCCCCGTTGGTCGGGCGCCTCGCCAGAGCCCGGCTCACGCTGGTCGATCGAGAGCCTGCAACCTGCGTTGGCCCTGCCGCTGAGCAGCGAGGGGGCGATCCGCGGGTTGGTGGGCTATGCCAGCGCCAGGCCATCGCAGGAGCGGAGGGACCTCTACCCGGCGCTCGAAGCGCTGGCCAACCTGCTCTCGGCCGCGCTGCACAACGCACACCTCGACCAGGCGCAACACCTGGCCGAGAACGAGCTGCTGCTCGAGTTCGGCAGCCAACTGGCCGGCCTGCTCAAAATCGACGAGCTGCAGGAGCTGGTCGTGCGGGCGGCCAAACGCATCAGCTCCTACGCCACGCTGGCGAACATCTGCCTGCTCGATGAGGGGGCACAGCACGGCCACAACGCAGCGCAGGTCGACGGCCTGCGCCCTGAGGAGCGGGGACACTGCGCCTGGCTGCGCGACAAGGCCCTGGCCACCGGCACAGCCGTGTACTATGCCGATATCGAGCCGGTAGCACACGCCGAGGGCCAGCACAACTTCCCCTACCATGCCGTCCTGGCCGCCCCACTGGTCACGGGCCAGCGCACCCTGGGCGCATTGATCATGGCCAGCACCAGGCCCGACGCATTCGGCACCGCCGACCGGCGCATGTGGCTGGCTCTGGCCGGCCAGGTGGCGGTGGCGGTCGAGAACGGGCAGCTCTACGGCGAGCTCAGGCGCCAGCAGCAGCACATGAAGGCCATCATCGACCACATGGCCGACGGCCTGGTCGTGTTGGGCCACGACCGCCGCATCATCTCGCTGAACCCAGCCGCCCAGCACATGCTGGGCCTCGGGGAGGCCGAGGTCGTCGGCTGGTCGCCCGCCGACGGCGTGCGCGACCCCCGCTTCGAGCCATTGGCCCACATCTGCCGGCCAGAGCCGTCGGACAGCGATGCCATCCGGCACCCGGCGCTCCTCGATGCCGAGGAGCACGAGGCGCAGCCCGAGGTTGCCGTCGACAGCCCCGTGCCGCGCGTGCTCAAGGTGCTCTCATCGCCCATCGAGGCGCTCAACGACGGCGAGCGCGGCGAGATCAAGGTGCTGCACGACGTCACGCGCGAGCACGAGCTGGACCAGATGCAGCGCGATTTCGTCTCGACGGTGTCGCACGAGCTGCGCACGCCGCTCTTCTCCATCAAGGGCTTTGTCGAGCTCATCCTCAAAGGCAAGGTGCCCGATGCCGAAGTGCAGCGCGAGTTCCTGACGCGCGTCGCCGAGCAGGCCAACCAGCTCGCGGCCATCGTCGCCGACCTGCTCGATACCTCGCGGCTGGAGGCCGGCCGGCTCGAGCTGAACAAGGCGAGGGTCAGCCTGGCCGAGATCGCCTCGGGCGCGGTGACGCGGCTGGAGAGCGTGGCGCACAACCGCGAGGTCACCCTCGACTTTCAAGCGCAGCCAGGCTTGCCGCAGGTGTTGGGCGACGAGCGCCGGCTGGCCCAGGTGGTGACGAACCTCCTGGGCAATGCCATCAAGTTCTCACCACCACAGAGCAGCATCCAGATCCGCTGTGAGTTCGGTGAGGGCCAAGTCATCGTCCGCGTCATCGACCACGGCGTCGGCATCCCGCCCGAGGCCATGTCGCGGCTCTTCAGCAAGTTCTACCAGGTCGACGCCTCAGCGACCCGCCGCGTCGGCGGGACGGGCCTGGGGCTCTACATCTCGCGGCGCATCGTCGAAGCCCATGGCGGCCACATCCATGTCGAGAGCGAGGTCGGCAAGGGCAGCGTGTTCTCGTTCAGCATCCCCATCGCGAGCAAGGAAGGGTAGGATACCATGGCGAACAAGATCATGGTCGTCGATGACGACCCCAACGCCCTGCGCCTGGTCAGCTATGCGCTGCAGGCCGAGGGCTATGTCGTGGCCATCGCCGCGAGCGGCGCCGAGGCCCTGGCACGCATCGAGGGCGAGCAGCCGGACCTCATCATCCTCGACGTGATGATGCCCGACATGAGTGGCCTGGAAGTATGCCAACGCATCCGCGCCAACCCAGCCAGCGCTCGCCTGCCCATCCTGATCCTGAGCGCACGCGGCCTGGTGGCCGACCGGGTCAGCGGCCTCAAGAGCGGCGCCGACGACTATTTGCCCAAGCCGGCCGATACCAGCGAGCTGATCGCCAGGGTCGAGGCGTTGCTGGGCCGGGCGGCGCACAGCAGGACGGTGCTGGCCCCCGCTCCCCCGCCAAAGGGCCGCGTGCTGGCCCTGTTTGGCGCCAAGGGCGGCGTCGGCACGACGACAGTGGCGGTCAACGTCGCCGCGCTGCTAGCCGAGCAGGGCAAGGCGGTGTGCCTGGTGGAGCTGCGCGCGAGCTGCGGCATCGCCTCAGCGTTGCTCAAGCTGCAGCCGGTGCGAGACCTGGGGGACCTGCTCGCCACGCCCATCGATGAGGTGGACAGGGGCGCCGTGGCCCGCTCGCTGGCGCGCACCGCCAACGGGCTGCGCCTGCTGGCCGCGCCGCGCACCGGCGAACCGCCCTGCGAGCTCTCGGCCCAGCACGTCGAGGCTCTGACCACGGCCTTGCTGCAAGACGCCGATTATGTCCTCTTCGACCTGGCGGCGGGCTGGAGCGCGGCCAACCAGGCAGCCCTGCACCAGGCCCGCTACACCGCGGTGGTCTGTGGCCCCGACGCGATCAGTGCGCCCTGCGCCAAGGCGACCCTGGCGACGATGCAGCACTGGGGCGTCATGGGCGACCTGGTGGGCGTGGTCGTCGTCAACCAGGGCACCAACCCCAACCCCATGCCGCTGCCAGCCCTGACGGCAGCGCTCGGCGCCGGCATCACCGGTGTCATCCCGCCCGCCGGCGACGTGGCCCTGATCGCCGCGCGCGAGGGCATACCGCTGGTGACGATGCAGCCGCAACACGCAGCCGCCATGGCGCTGCGAGAGCTCGCCGGCCGGCTGATGCAGGAACGCATCAGGACGCTGGCCTAGCGGCCTGCCGGAGAGGCCCGCGGGTGGCGACCGGCTTGCATGTTCCGCGCCAGCCCGGTACGAGCCCCTAAAGGGGTTTTGGCGGGTTGGCTGGCGCTGCCGGCTGCCCCTGGCGCGCCAGGGGCAGCCGGCAGCGCCAGCCAACCCGCCAAAACCCCTGGCCCAGAGCCGAGTGAGGGTCTGCGGAGACCTGTCAGGTTTCCCCGCCAGGCAGGCGGTAGATCTGCAGGCCGGCGCCGGCGAGGGCCACCGGGAGCTGGCGCACGGTGTCGCGATCGTACCCTCTGACCTCCTCGGTCAGCTCGCTCCAGGGCACCAGGTGGGGGCTGGTCTTCTTCACCAGGTCCTTTGGGCCGGGGGCATACGTCCACCCAAGCGAGCGCATGTCTCTCTCCCAGCGCTCGTGCTCCATCTCTGCCAGCTTTTCGACCTCCTCGGGCGTGAAGGCAAAGGCTTCGGCCGCGTCCCAGTCGACCAAGGGCTCGACGCTGCAGCGCACCGCGTCGAGCTTGGCGCCGATGTGGTCGGCCTGCAGCCGGTTCGACTCCTTCAGGTCCGCCTCGAGCATGGCCCACGGCTTCATCGACGGGTTGCTTGCGGGCGTGTGGCCCCGGGCGGCCTGGCTGCGCACGTAGGCATCGTGGATGGCGCGGGCGATGACCTCGCAGGTGCCGTCGAGGATCGTCTCGGGCCGGCAGGCCTGGTCGAGGATGCTGAACGCCACCAGGCCGGCGCGCCCCGCTTGCTGGCCCTCCAGGCCGTGCAGCAGCGTCGTCAGCCCGCGGTCCTCGCGAATGCGCACGCGGATGGGCACGGGGTGCTCGCGCAGGCGCCGCTGCAGGTCCAGCGCCACCGTCAGGTTGAGCGCGTCGTCGTCGAGGCAGACGTACACGTCCGTCACCAGGCAGCCGCCGGCGCCGCCGAAGAGCAGGCGCTGCCGGTAGAACTCGGGCCCGCAGACGTCCATCTCCAGCGGGGTCAGCTCGCAGATGCCGGCCAGCCAGGGGTAGCGCGCCTCGAGCAGCGCCACCTGGCGGCGGGCCTGGCGGTCGATGGCCGTGACACGTAGTGGCGGCGCCCCAGGACCGAAGCGGGCGCGCCGGTCGCTGGCCGCGCGCGCCACCACGCTCTGCCCCAGCCAGCCCAGGCCGACGATGAGGATGTGCGGCGGCGCCTGCGGGTCGGCACTGCCGGCCGGGTGCGCGTCGAGCAGCGCCCGCGCGGCGCCGTCGAGGATGTTAAAGAACTCGAGCCGGTAGCCGCCGCCGGCCTGCAGCGTCACCTGGCACACGCGCAGGCGCGCATAGAGCTGCGCGTCGTAGACGTGCACGTACGCGGCCAGTGGCTCTCCCCTACGCCCGCAGGCGACCTCGCGCGCGGCCACTGCCACTTCGGCGTTGGCATCGTCGGCGCCACAGACCGAAAACAGGTAGCGCGCCTTGTGGGCACGCGCCCGGCGCAACAGCCGTGGATCGGTGGCATCGCCGGTCAGCACGGTGAGGCCCAGTTGGTGGCAGGCCACGGCGCGCGGGTTGTCGGGCCGGGGGTCGATCACCACCACCCGGAACCCCTCCGTGTGCAGCGCCTGCGCCAGCAGCCAGCCCTTGCGCCCCAGACCGCAGATGACCACGTGGCCGCGCGCGAACCAGAGCCGCAGCAGCCCCATCTGCGCCGAAAAGATCGCCGCCAAGGCCTGGCAGGCCGTGTAGCCGGCCACCCCCGGCGCCAGGAAGCGGGCGATGTTGAGCTGCCAGCTCACCGGCTCGCCGATCGCCCCCGACTGCAGGACGAAGAGCTGCAGCGAAAGGTAGAGCAGGCCCCAGATGGTGCCGCCCTCACCACCGGGCAAGGGTTGCAGGGCAAAGCCCCAGCAGCCCAGCCCCACCGCAAGCAGACCCAGCGCCCCGACCACCGGCCACTCCAGGTCGCGCCACAGATGGCGCAGCCGGCTGCGCCGGGGCTCGGGGGGCTCGCTGCGCTGCGGCGGGCAGGGTATCGACGATGTTGCCGACATTGTGACTCCTTCTCTGGCAGCCCGTCGGAGAGCCAACGCACCTGCGTCGGCATTCTGGCAATGGCCGGGTGCCGGCTTCGCTCTCACCCGGGCTGGTGCGTAGCGCAAGAGCCGGTTACCAGCGTGGGGTGTCTCCGAGGCTCCGTGTGATAGGCCCCAAGGATCAGGCTGGCGTTCTGGCCGCCAAAGCCCATGGCGTTGACCAGCGCCGTGCGCACGCGGGCAGGCCGCGGCCGGGCGAGCACGTGGTCGAGGTCGCAGGCCGGGTCGGGCGTTTCGAGGTTCGCCGTCGGCGGCAGCAGGCCCTCGCGCATGGCCTGGATGGCCGCCACTGCCGAGAGCGCCCCGGCGGCGCCCAGCGTGTGGCCGAGGGCGCCCTTGTTGGCGCCCACCGGGATCTGGTGGGCGCGCGCGCCGAACAGGGTGTGGATGGCGTGGGCCTCGACCACATCGTTGAGCGGCGTGCCGGTGCCGTGGGCGACGACATACTCGACCGCGGCCGGGTCGAGGCCGGCATCGCGCAGCGCCATGGCCATCGCCCGCATCACGCCGGCGCCTTGGGGTTCGGGCGCGGTCATGTGAAAGGCATCCTGCGACGCGCCGTAGCCCAAGACGGCCGCCAGCGGCTCGGCGCCGCGCCGCGCAGCGCGCCCTGCCGTCTCGAGCACGAGCACCGCGGCCCCTTCGCCCAGCACCGTGCCGTCGCGTGCGGCGTCGAACGGCCGGCAGGCGTGCGCCGGGTCGTCGTTCCGCGCCGAGAGCGCGCCCAGCCGGGTAAAGCCGGCGAGGGTCAGCGGCGTGACGGGCGCATCGGCGCCGCCGGCGAGCATCACATCCACCTCGCCGCGCTGCAGCCAGCCGAGCGCCGTGCCCAGCGCCACCAGGCCCGAGGCGCAGGCGGCGGCGGGCGCCTCGGCAGGCCCGGCCAGGCCCAGGTGCACGGCCAGGTGGCAGGCCGCCGCGTTGACGATCACCATCGGCAGCAGCACCGGGTTCACGCGGTGCACGCCGTGGCGCGCCAGGTTGAGCGCCTGCTCTTCGGTGGCGCCGATGCCGCCCACAGCGCTGCCGATGGCCACACCGGCGCGCGTGCGGTCCTCAACAGCCAGGTCGAGCCGCGCCTGGCTCAGCGCCTCGAGCGCCGCCGCCGTGGCCAACTGGGTGAAGCGGCAGGCACGCCGCGCCTCGCGCCGCCCCAGGAACTCGAGCGCCTCAAAGCCCGGCACGGCCGCCGCGATGCGCACCGCAAAGCCCGTCGTGTCAAAGGTCGCAATCGGCGCCACGCCCGAGCGCCCGGCGAGCAGGCCCTGCCACGTCTCGCCCAGCGAGAGGCCCAGTGCCGAGACCGCGCCCATCCCGGTGACGACAACCTGTTCGCCCACTTGGCCCCTCCTTCCCTTGACAGCGCCACGGCCGCACGCTAGAATCATACTATAGCTATGTACTTTTTGCAATAGAGACAGGGAGCTGCAGCATGATCAAGGTCCTTGTCGACAGCGCCTCCAGCATCACCCCCCCGGTCGCCGCCACGCTCGGCCTGCACCTCATCCCGATCAAGGTCACCTTTGGCAGCGAGTCGTTCCTCGACGGGGTCGACCTCGATGCGCCCGAGTTCTACCGCCGGCTGAACTCGGGCGAGCCGCTGCCGGTGACCTCACAGCCCTCGCCGGGCGATTTCTACCAGGTCTTCCGGCGGCTGACCGACGACGGCAGCGAGCTGGTGTGCGTGCTGATGTCGCACCAGATGAGCGGCATCCTGCTCTCGGCGCAGACGGCGCGCGAGATGCTGCCCGGGCGCGCCATCCACGTCTTTGACACGCTGAACGCCTCCACTGGCGAGGCGCTGCTGGCGATGGCGGCCGTTGCGCTGGCGGCGGCGGGCCGGCAGGCAAGCGAGATCCTGGCGCGGCTGGAGGAGCTGCGCGGCCAGGTGCGCAACTATTTCGTGGTCGATACCCTCGAGTTCCTGCACCGCGGCGGGCGCATCGGCGGCGCCAGCGCGCTCTTGGGCACGGCGCTCAGGATCAAGCCCCTGCTCCAGGTGGCCAACGGGCGGCTGGAGCCACTCGACAAGGTGCGCACGCGGCCCAAGGCGCTGGCGCGGCTGCTCGACCTGATGGAGGCGCAGACCGGCCGCGAGGCGCCGGTGTGGTGCGCGGTGGGCCACGGCAATTGCCTCAGCGACGCCCTCGAGGTCGAAGAGGCGGTGCGCAGCCGCTTCAACTGGCGGCGTACGATCGTGCTCGACGTCGGCCCGACGATCAGCACGCACTCGGGGCCGGGCGTGCTGACGGTGGCGATGATGCGTGATGCGTAATGCGTAAAACGTGAGGCGTGTTGCGTGTTGCGTGAGGGGTGGCGTGGGTTCGTTCTTGAGGACGCCGGGGCGATGGCTGAGCAGGCTGCCAGCGGCGGCTGTGATGGGCACGAGTGTCAGAGGGGTTCTGGTGTGTTGGGCGCCTTGTCCTGCGCCAGGTAGCTTTTGAGCAGCGCGTTGAAGAGCTTGCCGTGGTTGGGCACCTTGAGGTGCAGCAGCTCGTGCACGATGGCCTCTGCGCGCAGGCCGGCCGGCTGGGCCATGAGCTCGACGTTGAACGTCAGGTTGCCCCGTGACGAACAGCTCGCCCACTTGCGCTTCATGGGCCGGATGCGCACGCTGTTCGGCGTCACGCCGATGCGCTTGGCCCAGGCCGCCACCTCGTTGCGCAGGACCTCCATGGGCACGGTGTCCTCGAGCGGCGCCCACTCTGCTGCAGCGTCGTCGTTCACGATATGGCCCTCCTGAGCACGGTCAGGATGCGGTTGACGACATCCGTCGCCTTGCCGCCGGCCGAGGTGGGCGTGAGCGCTTTGTAGAGCGCCAGGCGTACGGCCCGCTCCTGCGCGTCGCTGCGCGCCCAGTGGGGATGCTGCGCGAACGCCGGCTCGACGGTGCGCGCCACCTGCTCGGCCTCGGCGACCTCCTCGTTCTTGAGCAGCCAGTAGACGCCAAACCCCTCGCGCGAGAGGTCGCTCTGCTCGCGCTGCTGCACCGCCTCGCGGTACTCGCGCACGAGCTGCTCCAACTGCCGCAGCGCCTCCTGCGCCGAGACGAGTCGCTCTTCGAAGGCCCTGGCGATGGCCTCGGCGCGCTCGCCGATGGGGATGAGGTGCGGCGCCTGGCCGCCCTCCTGCCCCACCAGGGCGCCCAGCGCCTTGACCAGGTTGAAGACCTTGACCGTGTCGGCGGTCTCTTCGTCGGCCAGCTTTTGCAGCACCTGGCCGTCGATGCGATGGAGCTTTTTGGGGTCGACGATGGCCGGCGTGGCCGTGTGCGCCTGGACGAGGCCGGCCGTCTTGCGCAGGAACTCGCGGTCGACGAGCACGTGCCGCTCGAACGCCGAGCGCACCAGCCCGTACATCTGCGACAGGTTCAAATAGTCATCGAGGTAGGGGCGCAGGAAGGGATCGGGCGAGAGGATTTCGTAGGCATCCTCCAGCTCGCCAAAGAAGGCATAGAAGGCGCTGCGGCGCGCCTCGTCGCGGAAATGCTCGAGCACCGCCTCGGCGGCCTTGTCGCCACGCCGGCCGGCCCAGATGCTCAGGTACTGGCTGCGACCCAGGGCCATCAGCTCGGCAAAGCGCACCTGCAGCACGTCGAGCCCCTGCACGACGCCCTCGACGTCCTTGGAGTCGAAGGCCAGCGCCTTCTTCAGGTTGCCAAAGATGCCGACGAAATCGTAGATCAGCCCGGCGGCCTTGCGGCGGCCCTCGCCGTCCTCATAGGGCCGGTTGACGCGGGCGATGGCCTGCAGCAGCACGTGGTCGCGCATCGGCTTGTCGAGGTACAGGCAGTAGAGGATGGGCGCGTCAAAGCCGGTGAGCAGCTTGTCGGTGACGATGAGGATGCGGGGCTGCTGCTCGGCCTTGAGAAAGCGCCGGCGCACCTCCTTCTCCTGGTCCTCGCTCAGGTGATACTGGGCCAGCAGCGCCGAGTCGTTGTGCGCCGCGCTGTAGACGACGGCCGAGTACTCGGGCGGCAGGTAGCGGTCAAGCGCTTGCTTGTAGAGCGCGCAGGCCTCGCGATCCACCGCCACCAGGAAGGCCTTGTAGCCCATAGGCTCGACGTTGGCGCGATAGTGGGCGGCCACGTGCTGGGCCACGCACGCGATGCGCTCGCGGTTCTTGAGCATGTTGGTCAGGGTCACCGCGCGGTCGAGGACCTTATCCAGCAGCTCGGGGTCGCTCACGCCCTCGAGCTCGGCCAGGTCGAGGAACTCGCGGTTGAGGGTGTCGCGGTCCACCAGGAGGTCGTTGCGCGCCAGGGCATAGTGCAGCGGCACGGTGGTGCCGTCGCGCACCGACTCGGCGATGGCGTACTTGTCGAGGTAGCCGGGCTCGTCGTCGCGGCCAAAGACCTTGAACGTCCCCTGGCCGTGGGCGGTGCGGTCGATGGGCGTGCCGGTAAAGCCGATGTAGGTGGCGTTGGGCAGGGCGCCCATGAGATAGTTGCCCAGGTCGCCATTGGTGGTGCGATGCGCCTCGTCGACGAGGACGTAGATGGTGCGGCGCTCGTTGATGCCGGCCGGCATGCCGTCGAACTTGTGGATCAGCGAGACGATGAGGCCGCGCCGGTCGCCGGCGAGCAGGGCCTGCAGGTGGCGCTTGCTCTGGGCCAGCTCCACGTGGCCAAAGCCGGTGGCCTCGAGGTTGGCGAAGAGCTGCGCCTCCAGCTCGTTGCGGTCGACGAGCATGAGCACGGTGGGGTTCTGCAAGTGCGGGTCCTCGATGAGGCGCTTGGCCACAGTGATCATGGTGTAGGTCTTGCCCGAGCCCTGGGTGTGCCAGATCAGGGCGCGGCGCTTCTGGGGGTCGCGGGCGCGGGCCAGGCTGCGCTCCACGGCGCGCATCTGGTGCGGGCGCAGCACGACCTTGGCGAGCTCGTCGTCTTTGCGCGTAAAGAGGATGAACTGGGTCAGCAGACGCAGCACGCGGCTGGGCGCGAGAAAGTGCTTGACCAGGGTCTCATAATCGCCGGCCTGCTCGGCGCGCCAGCTAAAGAGGTACTTGCCCGAGAGCACCCAGGTGGCGCCGTAGCGGAAATCGACCAGGTTGGTCAGGGTGTGCAGTTGCAGCAGCGCCAGCAGCTCGGGCGCCTCGCGGTGGTAGCGGCGCACCTGGTCGAGCGCCTCAGCGATGGCCCCCTGCTTGTGGGCCGCCTTGGCTTCGAGGATGATCACCGGCACGCCGTTGACGAAAAAGACGACATCGGCGCGGATGCGATGGGTGCCGTTGTCGAAGGTCAGCTCCTGGGTGACGTGGCAGGCGTTGGCGGCCGGGTGGGCGGCGTCGAGCAGGCGGACGTTGCGCTCGCGCTTTTCCTCGGGCACGTAGACGGTGCGCAGGCCGCGCAGGTACTGCCAGGCCTGCTCGTTGCCCTCGATGGTGGGCGACACCTTGGCCAGGCGCGCGGCGACGTCCTCGGCGCGGGGCAGGTCGATGACGCCGGGGTTGAGCGCCTGCAGCCGCTGCACAAAGACATCGTGCAGCAGCAGGCCGCCCTCGCCGTGCCGCAGTGCGGCGGCGTCGTAGGGCGCGAGGACCGTCCAGCCGGCCTCTGCGGCGTATTTGACGAGCGGACCCTGGACGGTGCCGCCTTCAGTAAGCTTGGGCATGCTGTTCCTCCAAGATGGGGGGAGTCCTCCACGGCTTGCGATAGGCGCCGCGGGTGGGAGGTACCCCCCACCGTCCCCCCAACGTGGGGGGATAGGCTGGTTGGCGGCGAGAGACCCCCCACCGTCCCCCCAATGTGGGGGGATGGGCTGTCGCCGGCAGCAGAGACCCCCCACCGTCCCCCCAACGTGGGGGGATAGGCTGGTTGGCGCCGCTGAGCAGCGAGTCTTCCCTGCCCCGCATGGTGCCGAACGGCGGCCGGCTCCTTCATGGTGGTGTGCCCTCCTGCATCGGCAGGCGTGCGAAATCAACGCCGCGTCTCGGCCGCTGCGACCACCTATCCCCACCACGTTGGGGGGCGGGTGGCGAGGGTCACGCGCAGCCGGCCCGTCATCAACTGCTGCAGCAGCGAGCGAAAGAGCGCGTCGAGCGCCGCGCGCTGCTTCTCCTCGGCCTCGATCTTGTGGTCCACGGCAGCCAGGATGTCGCGCACCCTCTCTTGCTCTCCCAGCGGAGGAACAGGCGTAGGCCAAGGGGCAAGAAACCGGATGTTGATGTTCTTCTGAGTGCCTCGCGGCGCCAGCCTGTCCATCTCTGCCTGCTGCGTCATCAGGTAGTAGTTCAGGAACTCGTTGAGAATCCCGTCGTACGGCGTGATGCCTATGAGGCTATCAGGGAAAGCGCTGTCGAACTCCAGGATGCCTGTATAGCCAATGTTGGCGGCGATGGTTATTACGACGGTCCGCTTGGGGAAAACCCTGCTGACGCTCAGCCCCATGCTATTCAACGTCTGAGTGTATCTGGCGATCCTGCCACCAGAGGCAGTGACGTCCCCGGTCTGGATGAACGGGACGGTGCCGCCATAGTAGGCCGGATCATTCCTGGGACGGTGGGCAAACCTGCCACGCTCGATCTTGGCCACAGTGCCAAGCCTGCTGACGGCCCAGTGCTCCGGAACCGGCCCAATCTCGGTCTCCTTGAGCGCCACCCGCTCCGCCTCCGCTGGCGGCACCGGCCCGTATGTGAAAAGGTGGCGCATCAGGCTGCGCTTCAGCTCGCGTGCCGCCGCGACCACCGCCTCGGCCGCCTCCCTGGCCCGCTGCACAGTGCTCAGTACATGGGCGATGGCACGCTGCTCCTGAACAGAGGGCACAGGAACGAGTGTCTCTAGGAGCCCTTGTGTGTCCACCCGCTGACGGCTCGGGGTCGAACCGCTCACCAACTGCTCTGCTGCATGCAGCACATAGTTGGTCTGGCACAAGAAGTATAGGAACTCGGACGTGACGACTCCGGGCAAAGGTCGCAGGGGAATGAACTCGGTAGAGGCGATCTTCCGCTCCGTAGATACTGACGCCACGAGCCAGACCTTCGGAACCCGAGGGTTTAGCTTTCCGAACAAGACCATGCCGTTATGCACGATCAGCTTCTGGCTGCGTATGGCTCGGCCGCTCTCCGAAACTGGCTGGCCTGACGACTGAAACGCGGGAATGCTGAAGTAGTCAAAGACCTCATCGGGAGAGTCTCGTGGATCTGTTGTGGACCTAGTTGCTTCCGCTGCGTCGCCAAGTCTTGTTGCAGTCCACCCCTCCGGCAAGGAGGTTAGCCAGTCTGGCCTCCCTGCGGCAGCCTGATGCGTACAGATGTCCTCCGCTCGCGTTGCCAGTCCGCGTCTCATCGGCCTAGTCTCCGAGCCCTAGTGACTTCAGGACTGCCCCCAGTCCACGGTCCGCGAGACTGCGCTCCTCCTCGGCTTGCTGCAGAAGTACGACGGCTTCCTCCAGTGGCAACACCTCATCTTCGCCGTTGCTGGTCACGTACCGGCTCGGACTGAGGTTGTAGTCATTGCGCCCCGCCTCACCCTGGCCAATCACCGCGCTCAGCCCCTCCTCGGCGCGCCAGTCGCGGTAGAGCGCATGGACCTGCCCGATATGCTCGTCGGCCAAAAAGTTCTTCGGCCGGCCCTTCTCGAACAGCCTGGAGGCGTTGATGAGCAAGATCTCGCCCGCATGCTGCTTGGCCCTGTTGAGCACCATGATAATCGCCGGCGCGGTAGTGTTGTAGAAGAGGTTCTCGGGCAAGAGGATCACGCACTCGACGAGCCCCGCCTCGACAAAGGCCCGGCGGATGTCGCGCTCCTTGTTCGCGCCCTGGTTCCCCGAGCCGCGGCTGGCCGCGCCCGTGTCGAGCACTACCGCCAGGCGGCCGCCATCGGCCAGCGACGCCACCATGTGCTGCAGCCAGCCCCAGTCGGCGCTCGACGAGGGCGGCACGCCGTAGCGGAAGCGCTCGTAGGCGTCGTGTTCGTAGGTGGCCGCGGCGAACTTTTGGTTCCACATGGGGTTGGCGGTGACCAGGTCGAAGGCGCGCAGGCCACCGCCGTCGCCGGTGAACGCCGGGCGGTGCATGGTGTCGCCGGGGCTGATGGTGGCCTCCATGCCGTGCAGCACGGCGTTCATGCGGGCGATAGCAAAGGTGGAGGCGTTGATCTCCTGGCCGTAGAGGTGCAGCGGCTCGTGCCTGGCGGGCAGCAGGCGGCGGCCGTTGGCCTGCTCGCCGTGGGTCTCGACCAGGCGCAGGGCGCACTTGATGAGCAGCCCGCCCGAGCCGCAGCAGGGGTCGTACACGTTCATGCCCGGCTGCGGGTCGAGGATGCGGGCCATGAGGAGGCCCACCTCGCGCGGGGTGTAGAACTCGCCGGCGCTCTGGCCCTGGCCTTCGGCGAACTTGCGCAGCAGGTACTCGTAGGCGCGGCCGAGGAGGTCGGGCTCCACGTCGCCCAGCCCCAGGCGATGGCGGCCGAGGATCTGCACCAGTTGCGCCAGGCGGCCGTCGTCGACGATGCGCTGGCCGGCGGCGGTCTGGTTGAAATCGAGGGTATCGAGCACGCCGTGCAGCGTATCGGCGTTCTCGCGCCCCACCGCCCGCGCGGCGTCGGTCAGGTACTCGCCGAGGCCGGTGGTGCGCGCCTGGATGGCCGCCCAGCGTGCCTGCGGCGGCAGGTAAAAGCGCACCAGTCTCTTGTCCTGCGCCACCAGCCCGGCCGCCGCCTCGCGCCCGCCGAGCTCCGCGGCCAGGTGGCCCAGCTCGTCGTCAAAAACGTCGGAAAGCCGCTTGAGGAAGATGAGCGGCAGGATATAGTCCTTGAACTTGGGCGCATCCAGCGGCCCGCGGATGACGCAGGCCGCCTCCCAGAGCCAGTTCTCGAGCGTCGAGATGTCGAGCGCCTTGTCGGTGGCCATCGAGCGATCGCCTCCAGTGCGTGTGTCTGTGGCTGCATAATGGATCAAATGGCGATTGGCTGCATGTGCCACATCTTACACTAGTGCGGGCAGGATGGCAAGCGCCGGCCGGCGTCGGGGCTACATGCTTGTAGTACCGAAGAGCGGTGCTGTGGCAGGCGCGCCGTGCCTCGCGGGCACTGGACGCCTGCCACAGCACCGCTCTTCGGTACTACGAACGAGGGTCGCCGGCGCTTGGAGGAGAAACCCGCCGGGCGGGCGAGAGGCGGCTGCGCTCAAGATCCGCGACGTCTGGAACACGGAGGCTCTGGAACACGAAGGCTCTGGAGCACGAAGGGCGCGAAGGGGCGCGAAGGACGCGAAGGACGCGAAGGGGGGTTGCCGCTGGGCGCGGGGGTTGCTGCGAGAGGCGACTCCCCTTTGGGTTTTCGCGCCCTTGGCGATGCAAACCGTTCGCGATCCAGACTCTCACGACCACTTGCTGCGCGTGCCGCGGATCATCTCCAGCGCCTCGGAGGCCACGCGGCGCACGTCGCTGTCGTGGTCGCGCGTGGCGGCAGTGAGCCCGGCCTCGGCGCGGCTGTCGCGCAGCTCGCCCAGGGCCATGGCGGCGGCAAAGCGCACGATGGTGTCGTAGCTGCGCAGGGCGGCGACGAGCGGCTCGACCGCGGGCGCGCCGATGTTGACCAGCGAACGGGCGGCGATAGCGCCGACGACGGGGTGGCCGCTCAAGACCCCAATCAGGGGGGCGATGGCGCGCGCGTCGCGCAGAAAGCCCAGCCCCGCGGCCGCGGTCGCGCGCACCAGGGCGTCATTGTCGGAGAGCGCGCCGATGAGCAGATCGACGGCGCGGCGGTCACCGCTGTTAGTGAGGGCTTCGATCGCTGCCTGGCGCTCGACGACGTGCTGGGAGTGCCGCAGGATGTCGGCCACGGCATCGACCTTACGCTGCCGGCCGAGGAGCTTGACACGATAGCGCCTGATCTTGGCGATGCACATTGCCCATCCTCCTTGCTCCAACTGGAGCGGGACTTGCGCCTGAAACCCCCTGCCGTTCGCCCCGCGAGGGGGAGTAGGTTGGGCGCGCCGATGGCGGTGGCGGCGTGTCGGGTGCGGCGGCATAGCCCAGATGTACGAGGCCGCTACTCTGGGAGGGTGTGGCTTCGATGTAAGTTGCACTTATTATACATCTTGTGGCCTGTGGGGTCAAGGACGAGGCGGGGCCTGCCCGCGCGCCAGGACCATCAGCGCCATGTCGTCGCCCTGGGGCGCGCCGTGGGTGAACTCGGACGGCGTTGAGGATGGCAGCGCGGAGGGCGGAGTCGGCGCCGCCCAGGCCGTGCCACACGGTGGCGATGAGGCAGTCGAGCTCAAAAGGCTCGCGGCTCGCGCGCTCGGCTTCGGTGATGCCGCCGGTGTAGAGCACCAGGGCGTCGCCGGGCGCCACGTCGATGCGGCGCGCCTCGCAGGCGACCCTCCCATGGCGCCGAACCGCAGGCCAGTGTTGCGGAGCTGCGCGTCGCCCGGCCAGGCGGACGGCAGCAGCACCGGCGGGTTGTGGCCGGCATTGGCGCAGACCAGCGTGCCCGAGGCGGTGTCGAAGATGCCGAGAAAGGCGGTGACGAACTGGCCCGCACCTGTGAACCTCGGGGGCCCGGCGTGTTCAGCGACGCCAAAAGCAAGGATTCCGATACCTGGCCTCTATGGTGTTGTCACCATGGCGTGTTAGAATATCGTGAAGGCTGCGATCAGGCAGCTTGTCGCTGGGTGCAGTTACATGCCGCCACTGCATCCGGCGTTGTGCGACGTGCATTGTCGTGCACGTCACATCACGTCGGAGGTGGCGGCAATGGCTCAAGTTGCCTCTGTTTCGGTAACCCTGCGCCCCGCGCGCAGGGCAACGCGGTTGCCCCCCCGCAGATGCCCCAACCCCGCGAGGCCCACGGTCAGCGTGGTTATCCCCGCGCTCAACGAGGCCGATAACCTGCGCCACGTGCTCCCCTTGATTCCCGACGACATCGACGAGGTGCTCCTTGTCGACGGGCATTCGACCGACAGCACCGTGCTGGCAGCGTGCGAGCTGCGTCCGGATATCCGCATCGTGCTCCAGCAGGGGCGCGGCAAAGGGGCCGCGCTGCGCAGCGGCTTTGCGGCGGCGCGCGGCGACATTGTGGTCATGCTCGATGCCGACGGCTCGATGCACCCCGGCGAAATCCCCGCCTTTGTGGGCGCCCTGCTGGCCGGCGCCGATATGGCCAAAGGCTCGCGCTTTCTGCAGGGCGGCGGCACGGCCGACATGCCTGCCCTGCGCCGCGCCGGCAACTGGGGCCTGCTCACACTGGTGCGCCTCCTCTTCGGCAGCCGCTACTCGGACCTGTGCTACGGCTACAATGCCTTCTGGCGGCGCGTGCTGCCCCGGCTCGAGCTCGACGGCGACGGCTTTGAGATCGAGACCATGATGAACATCCGCGCGCTGCGGGCGGGGCTGAGGGTGGTCGAAGTGCCGAGCTTTGAGGCCAGGCGCATCTACGGCAAAGGGCGGCTCCGCACCTTCCCCGATGGCTGGCGCGTGCTGAAGACCATCCTGCGCGAGTTGCAGGACAGCCGCAGGGCTGCGGCGAGGCGGCGCAGCCCAAGCGCGCTGTGGCTGCGCAAGGCCAAGATGGGCTCCGCGGCCCACGAGGGTTAGCCGGTGCCTGCCATCTCGGCCATCGTCTGCACCTACACCGAAGCGCGCTGGGACGACCTGCTCGCAGCGGTCGCATCGCTCGGCCGGCAGACCCTGCCCCCCTGCGAGATCATCGTCGTGGTCGACCACAACAGCGCCCTGCTCGCGCGCGTGCGGGCAGAGCTGGGCGATGTGGCCGCGCGGCCGAACGTGGAAGCGCGCGGGCTGGCGGGCGCGCGCAACAGCGGCGTGCGGGTGGCGCAGGGCGATATCGTCGCCTTTCTCGACGACGACGCCATCGCCGCGCCCGATTGGCTGGCGCGCCTGGCCGCGGCCTATGATGACGAGCGGGTCGCCGGCGCGGGCGGGGCCGTCGAACCGCTCTGGGAGGACGGGCGTCCGGCCTGGCTGCCCGAAGAGTTCGACTGGGTGCTCGGCTGCAGCTATCGCGGGCTGCCACAGCGCGCGGCGGCGGTGCGCAACCTGTTCGGCGGCGCCATGTCGCTGCGGCGCGAGGCGTTCGAGGCGGCCGGCGGGTTCAGGCACCGGCTGGGCCGGGTCGGCAGCGGCGCCGCAGGGTGCGAGGAGACCGAGCTCTGCGTCCGCATCCAGCAGCGCCGGCCCGGGTGCGTGTTCCTCTTCCAGCCCAGCGCGCGCATCTACCATCGCGTACCAGCCGCGCGCGCACGCTGGGCGTACTTTCGCGCGCGCACCTACGGCGAGGGCCTGTCGAAGGCCCAGGTGACGGCCGCGGTCGGCGCCAACGACGGGCTGTCGGTCGAGTGGCAATACGTCCTGCGCACCCTGCCCCGCGGCGTGGCGCGCGGCCTGGCCGGAGCCCTGCGGGGCGAGGGGCCGGCCGGCGTGGCCCGCGCCGCGGCCATCGTGGCCGGGTTGGCCCTGACGGTGGCCGGCTACACGGTGGGCACGGGGAGGAGGTTACTGTGGAACGCAAGGGTTTGAGCGCGCGCAGCCGCACTGCGGCCATTGAGGCGGCCTTCAGCCCGACGCGGGTGCTGGAGATCGAGCTGAGCGAGCCGCTGCAGGCGCTGCCTGCGGGCGAGGCGTCGAACGGGCGCCGCTACGGGCAGGCACTGGCGCTGGTGCGGCTGCACACGCAGCCTGTGGGCTGCGTCACGCTGCCGCTCGACGATGCGGGCCTGGGCACAGAGGCGCTGGCGGAGGCTATCTGGCGGCAGCTCGGCGCCGAGATCAACGCGCACCTGGCAGGCGATGGGTGGCCCCCTGTGCAGGCGCTGGGCACGGGCGGGCTGCCCGCGGGCGACACCCCCTGCCTCGCCCGGCGCAGGGCGCTGCTGAGCGCGGCGCCGCCGGCCAGCATCATTGTCGCCACCCGCGATCGGCCCGAGAGCCTGCCGCGCAGTCTCGACTCGCTCTTGGCGCTCGAGTATCCCGATTACGAGATCATCGTCGTCGACAATGCGCCGCGCAGCGCGGCCACTGCCGAGCTCATCAGAGAGCGCTATGGCGGCTGCACACGGCTGCGTTACCTGCGCGAAGACAGCCGGGGATCGTCGGCGGCGATCAACCGCGGGCTCTTGGCGGCGCGTGGCAGCATCGCGGCCATCACCGACGACGATGTGATCGTAGACCAGCACTGGCTGGCCGGCCTTGCAGGCGGCTTTTGCGATGAACGCGTGGGCTGCGTCACCGGGCTTATCCTCCCCGGCGAGCTCGAGACCCCGGCCCAGGACTGGGCACAGCGCTGCGGCCTCGCCAAGCGCCTGGCCCCGCGCGTGTACGATCTCGACGAGCTCCGGTCCGACGACCCGCTCTATCCCTTTGCCGTCGGGACCTTGGGCGCGGGGGCCAACATGGCGTTCCGCACCGAGGCCCTCGCCGCCATGGGCGGCTTTGATCCGGCGTTGGGCGCGGGCTGCGCCGCCCGCGGTGGTCTTGAGCTGGCTGCCTTCCTCAGCGTGCTGGCACGGGGCTATCGCCTGGTCTACGAGCCGGCCGCGCTGCTCTACCACTACTATCCCCGCGACTGGAGCTTCCTGCGCCGCCAGGCCTGGGGCTACGGCGTGGGGCTCGCGGCGGCGCTGACGGGCGCCTTGCTGGCCAACCCGGCGCTGATCCCAAGCTTTGTCGCCAGGGTGCCGCGCGGCCTGGCGTACGCCCTCAGCCCGCACTCGGCCAAGAATGCCAAAAAGCCGGCCGGCTACCCGCGCGCGCTTAGCCTCGTCGAATACCTGGGCATGCTGCTGGGGCCGCTGGCCTACGCATACAGTCGCCGGCAGACGCGCACGGCGCCGCGGCTGCGACAGCGCCAGGCCGTGCTCGTGCCCGCCGTTGCCGGAAAGGAGGTGCCATGAGCATCCCGATCCTGCTCTACCACAGCATCGCCGACAGCGTCGACCCGCGCTTCGGGCCCTGGGCATTGCCGCTGCGGACCTTTGCCGAGCACATGCAGATGCTGCACGACGAGGGCTACAGCGCGCTCACCGTTACGCAACTCGCGCAGGCCATCGCCGGCCGCGGCGCCCTGCCTGCGCGCCCGGTGGTGATCACGTTCGACGACGGCTTTGCCGATTTCCTGGCCGCGGTGCCCGTGCTGCAGCGCTTCGGCTTTGCCGCGACGCTGTACGTGACGACGGCCTTCGTCGGCGGCACCAGCCGCTTCCTGGCGCGCCGCGGCGAAGGCGAGCGCCCGATGCTGACCTGGCCGCAGCTCGCCGAGCTCGAGGCGAGCAGCATCGAGCTCGGCGCACACGGCCACCAGCACGTCGCGCTCGACGTGCTGCCGCGGGCCGTGGCCTGGCGTGAGATCATCTGCTCCAAGCACACACTCGAGCAGCGCCTCGGCCGCCCGGTGCAGAGCCTGGCCTACCCCTACGGGTACTACGACCGCCGCGTGCGCCGCCTGGCGCAGCTCGCCGGGTACAGCTCGGCGTGCGCCGCCAGATGCGCCATGAGCGGCCTGGGCGACGATCGCTTTGCGCTGGCCCGGATCACCGTCGAGGCCGGCACCACTGCAGCGGGGCTGCGCCGCCGGCTGACGGGGGAGCAGCGAACGGCGGCGCAGCCGGGGGGGCGGCTGCGGGCTATGGCCTGGCGCCTGGTACGGCGCATCGCCGGGCCTATGGTGCAGTATTAGGCAGATGCTCAACGATGGAGGCAAGATGTCACCGCAGAGGCGCAGAGGGCGCAGAGGTTGCAGAAGCGAGGCCTGCGTCCCGAGGCCTGCGCACCGAGGGCTTGGCCCGCGGACAGCTCGGCTCACAGGGGTCGCCACGCCTCTACCGCCTCCGCGTTCTCTGCGCCTCTGCGGTGGATATCCTTGTCGGGCTGAGGCCAAGCTTCGCTGGTGAGGAGAGCAGGATGGACCAGTTATGTCCGGCCACCCAGGTGCTGTCGGCGAACCTAGATGAGAGCGCGCGCTGCCAGCGCGCAGCGGCCGGCGAGCACGCCGCGCTCACGCTCAGCAGCCCGCTGAGCTCCCTGGCGGAGCTCGGCCAGTTGTTCCTGCTCGAGCTGCGCCGCGGCGCCTGGCTCGACGCCTACCTGCTGGCCTGCGGCATGAACCAGATCGCCGAGGACTATTTGCATCCGGATCCGTTCGCACTGGGGCAGATCGCCGGCTATCTGGCCTCGCTGCGGCCGCCGTTTGGTCGCTGGGCGGGGTCGCTGGCCGCAGCCCTGGGCCGGGCGCTCGCCTGGCTGCGCCGGCGCAGCGCCGCCACGCAGCGCGTCGCCGCCTGGCAGGCCGGGCTCGCCACCCTGGTGCAGGAGCTCGCCGACGCCGTGGCCGGCGAGCCGCCGGTGGTCGCCGGCTCGCGCGCCAGCCTCGCCGGCGAGGCTGTGGTCGCATCGTTGCCGCTCTTTCCGCAGGGCCTGCTCCACGAGGTCCTGCGCCTGCCGCCCTGCTTCACCCGCTTCGACCAGCAGCCCGCCGACCTCGCGCGGACCGTGGCCGAGTTCGCCCAGCGCTGGCCCGACCGCCACCGGCGCCTGCTTGTGGTGGGGCTGCGCACATCGGGCAGCTATCTGGCGCCGCTCTACGCATCATATCTCAAGCACAATGATTATGTCGATGTCAGCGTGCTGACCCTGCGTCCCGGCCGTCCGTTCTGGCCACAAGAGCGGGCGCTGCTGCAGGCGGTCGTACGCTGCGACGGCCTGGTGTTGCTCACCGACGATCCGCCCGCTACCGGCGGCTCGCTTGTGCGGGCGGCGGCGATGCTCGAGGCATGCGACGTCCCCACGGCGGCCATCGTCCTGCTGCTGCAGCTCTTTGGCGCGCCGGGCACCTTCCCGCCGGCGCTAGGCAAATACGAGGCCGTGCTCCTGCCCTGGCAGAAGTGGGCCATCCACGAGCAGTTTGCGGCGCCGGCGGTGCGAGCGGCGCTCAGCGAACTGCTGGGCCCCGCCACGCGCGTGACCCATGTGGAGCGCCTGCCGCTCAAACCCAATCCGGGCGGCCGCAGCCACGCGCGGGCGCTCTACAGCGTGCGCCTGGCCGGCGAGGGCGGCGGGCAGCAGCAGCAGCGGGTCCTGGTCAAGGGCGCTGGGCTGGGCTACCTGGGGCGCCACGTGCTGGCAGCCGCGCGTCCGCTGCGCCGCTACCTGCCGCAGGTGTACGGGCTGCGCGCGGGGCTGCTGTACCGCGCCTGGCTGCCGGCGCGCCGTGCGCTCGCCGCCTCGCCCGAGAGCGTCACGCCAGACGAGGTCGCAGGCATAGCCGCCTACGTGGCCGAGCGCCGCATGGCCCTGCCCGCCGCTGTCGACGCCACGCCCGGGTTCTGGGGCCTCTGGCCGGCGTGGGAGGTGGCGGCCAACATCGTCAGCCGTGCCTACGCTTCGGGGTGGACGGCCGCGCGCGTGCTCGGCGTCGACCGCGCTATGCTGCGGCTCACGCGTGTGGCGCAGCCCTGTGTGATCGACGGCAACATGGCGCCGGCGCTCTGGTTCAGGGGCATGCCGGGCAAGCCGCCACTCAAAGCCGGCTGGGAAGGGCGTGCCTTTGCAGGCGGGCCCAAGCAGATGGCCTGCCACGACGCTGCCTTTGACATCGCCAGCCTGGCCGCCGGCCTCGATGTGGCGGCGCCGCTCTCACCGGCGGCCGCTGCTGCGGCGCTGCACCTGCGGGCCACGTACGAGGCCCTCACAGGTGAGGCTATCGGCGCGGAGCGCTGGCTACTCTACCAACTGGCCTATCTCTGGCGCGAACGGCGCCTGGGCGCCGTCATGCCCAGCGCCGCCCGACAGGCTTTGGCGCGCGCCATGCAACGCTACTGGGCCGAGGTGCTGTTCCACGACGTGGCCGCGCCGGCCGGCGGCGAGCTCGTCGCCATCGATATCGACGGCGTGCTCGAGACGACCGCCATGGGCTTCCCCAGCCTGTCGCCGGCAGGGGCGCTGGCGCTGCGCGCGCTGGCGCGGCACGGCTACCGGCCCATCCTGGCCACCGGCCGCAGCCTGGGCGAGGTGCGCGAGCGCTGCCACAGCTACCCGCTCGCCGGCGGCGTGGCCGAGTATGGCGCCGTCACCTACGACCACGCCACCGGGCGCGTGCGGTCACTGCTCTCGGCCGGCCAAGGCGCAGACCTCGACGCGCTGCGCCGCGCGCTGGGCGAGCTGGGCGTCGCCCTCGAAGACGGACATGAGTACAGCGTGCGCGCCTACCGCGTCGACGCCCACGGCAGCCGTCGCGGCCTCGACGCTGCGACGGTGGCGGCCGCGCTCGCCGTCGCCGGCGTCGCCGGGCGCCTGCACCCGGTGCCGGGCGAGGCGCAGACCGATTTCGTGCCGGCCGGCGTCGACAAGGGCGTGGGCCTGCGCGCGCTCGTCGCCGACCTGGGGGGCGACGTGAGCGCCAGCACACCGCTCAGGCTGGCCGTGGGCGACTCGGCGGCCGACCTGCCCATGCTGCGCCTGGCGGCCATGGCGTTCGCGCCCGGCAACGCCGCACGTAGCCTGGGGCAGGCAGGTGTGGCGACGCTGCGGCCGCGCTGGCAGCGAGGCTTGGCGCTGGCCGTGGCCCGCGTGCTGGGTCACAAGCCCGGCGGCTGCCCACAATGCGCGCCGGGTGACCTGCCACCCGACACCCGGCTGCTGTTCAGAATCTTGGCCGCGCCCGAGACCGGCCGCTGGGGGATGCTATGGAATGCACTGTCGCTGAGTATCGCCGCCAGGCGCCCGTGACGGGCGACGCCCTGGGCGGCCTGATCGTCGGTGTGACCAGCCCGGCGCCGCGGGAGGCGTGGCTCGCAGTGTTGGCTGCCGACCCCAATGCCCTCGTCTCGCAGACGCCCGACTGGCTCGATTGCATCTGTGCATCGGGCACGTACGAGGACGCGAGCCGCCTGTACGAGACGGGCAACGGGCGCCGCCTGGTGCTGCCGCTGGTGCGCCGGCGCGGGCTGCCCGGCCCGCTCGCCATAGAGGCCTCGCTGCCCTGGGGCTGGGGCATCGGTGGTCTGCTGGCCCCCGGCGGGCCGCAGGCCGAAGAGATCGCCGCCGTCGTGCGCGACCTGGCCCGCCGGCGGGTGCTGCGCATCTCGCTGCGCACCAACCCGGTGCAGGCCGCGCTGTGGGCCGGTCTGCAGGGGCGCGGCATCGTCGCCGTACCGCGTCTGTCGCACACGCTCGACCTGGAAGGCGGCTTCGCCACGGTCTGGTCGCAGCGCTTCACCCACAGCGCGCGCGGCGCCGTGCGCAAGGCCGAGCGGGCTGGGCTGCGCGTCGAGCGCGATACGAGCGGCCGCCTCTTGCCCGTGTACCATACGTTGTACGAGCGGTCATTGAGCCGCTGGGCCGAGCAGCAGCACGAGCCGCCGTGGCTGGCCCGTTGGCGCGGCGAGCGGCGCGACTCGCCGGCCAAGCTACAGGCGATCCTGCGCACGTTAGGCGAGCGCGCCCAGCTCTGGGTCGCCTGGCTGGGCGAGCGGGCGGCGGCGGCCATCGTGGTGCTGCAGGGCGCCAACGCGAGCTATGCGCGCGGCGTCATGGACAAAGAGCTGGCAGGGCCCACGCGGGCCAACTACCTGCTGCAGCGACTGGCCATCGAGGATGCCTGCCGCGCCGGCTGCCGCTACTACCACATGGGCGAATCGGGCGCATCGCAATCGCTGGCGCAGTACAAGACCCGCTTCGGCGCCGTGGCGCAGCCCAACACCGAGTACAAGGTCGAGCGGCTGCCGCTCACGGCGATGGACCGCGCACTGCGCGGCCTGGTGAAGCGCATCATAGGGTTCAGAGATGTCTGGCAGCCTGTCGGAGCGCAACGCCCAAGGCCGGCAACCGGGTTTGACGCTGCGCACGAGCCCGATATGGGCCCTTCTTGGGGCTCGGAGCCGGATGGCAGCAACGCATGGCCCGGCTATCGCCACGATGCCGAGGGCGACGAGTCCCATCTCCGGTAGGTTGCCAGGGCCGGCGTTCGTGTTATCTGACGAGTCCTTGCGGAGACTGGTGAGGTCGAGCATGTCAGTCAAGACGAAGCGCGCGTCGCCTGCACTGTTGGCAAGCCTGGCGGCGCACGTGCGCACGCCGCTCTACCGCAACGCCTATGCGCTCATGCTCAGCTCGGCGATGTCGTCGGGCCTGGGCATGGTGTACTGGGTCGTCGCCGCGCGCCTGTACAGCGCCGAGAGCGTGGGCCTCAGCTCTACCGCCATCTCGACGATGATGTTCCTGGCAGGCATCTCGCAGCTCAACCTGACGGGCGCGTCGATCCGCTTCATTCCCACTGCGGGGACGAGCACGTGGCGCTTTGTGGGCATGGTGTCCACCATTGTCGCCGTCATGGCGGCGCTGGTGAGCGCAGCGTTCATCGCCGGCATCGGTTTCTGGGCGCCCCACCTCGGCTATCTGCGCGCCACGCCCGCCATGGCTATCTGGTTTGCCGCCGCTACTATTGCCTGGTGCATCTTTAGCCTGCAGGATAGCGTGCTGACCGGCCTGCGCCAGGCGGCGTGGGTGCCGCTCAAGAACGCGGCCTTTGCGCTGGGCAAGCTCATCCTGCTGTTCGCCTTTGCCGGCGCGCTGGCGCAGTGGGGCATATTCGCCTCGTGGACGGCGGCCCACACGCTGTGCCTGGCGCCGGCCAACTGGCTCATCTTCCGCCGGCTCATCCCCACACATGCGCCGGCGGGCACGGCGCAGGCCGAGCTTTGCACCCCCTCCGTCGTCGCCCGCTACGTGGCCGGCGACTATCTGGGTGCGCTGTGCTGGCTGGCGGCGCTCTCGATCCCGCCGCTCATGGTGCTCGAGCTGGCCGGCCCGGCGGCGGCCGCCTACTACTACCTCTCGTTCACCATCGTCGAAACGCTCTACAACGTCGGCGCGCACATGGGCGCGTCGCTCATCGTCGAGGGCGCGCGAGACCGCGCCGGCCTCGCCCTCTACCGTCAGCGCGCGTTGTTGCAGGCGGCGCGCATCGTCGTGCCGGTGGTAGCGTTGCTCGTGCCCGGCGCGCCGCTTGTGCTGCGCCTCTTCGGCGAGTCTTTTTCCGCGGAGGGCACCCAGTTGCTGCGCCTGTGCGCGCTCTCGGCCATCCCTCACATGGTGACGGCCCTCTATGTCAGTGCAGCCCGCGTGCAGCGCCGCGTGGGCGCTGTGTTTGCAGTGCTGGCATCGCTCTGTGCAACCGTGTTGGGGCTGAGCGCCGTGCTGCTGCGCACCATGGGCCTGGTGGGCGCGGGCTGGGCCTGGCTGGCCGGCCAGACGATCGTTGCGGCCGCCCTTCTGCTCAGCCAGGCGCGCTGTTTCCGGACCTTGCGCGGCCAGCCACCCGCCGCACTGCTCGACGCGTCGCGGCACCGCATGCGCGACCTGCGCTGCCGCCGTGAGGCCGCCAGGCTCGCCGCCCGGCTGTTGCCCGAGATTGCTACGCCGGCAGGCCAGGGCGCTGCGCCCTGGCGCATGCTGGGCCAGGTACAGGCGCAGGATGGCGTAGCGACCTGCTTCGCCGGGGCCGCCGGCCGGCCGCGCGCCGTCGTCAAGCTCGCGCTTGACCGTTGGGGGGCGGTGAGCCTGGAGCGGGAGCGCGCCGCCCTCGCCGCTCTCGCCGCCGATGAGCGGCTCGGCCAGTGGCGCCGGCTGCTGCCCGTGCCGTTGGCCACAGGCGAGATCGCCGGGCACGCCTACGAGGCGCTGCCGCTGCTGCCGGGCCGCGACGCGCGCCACCTGCTGGCCGACCCCACAGCACGCCGGCAGGCATTGGCCGCCGCGGCCAGTGCCATCGGCGAGCTGCACCGGGCGACGGCCGCCGGCGTGGTGATCGACACGGCGCTGCTCGACCGCTGGGTGACGCGCCCGGTCAGCGCCGTCACCACAGCGGGCTGCTCGGCGCGCTACGCCGGGGCCCTCGAGCGCCTGCACGGGCGGCTGTGTGGCGAGCTCGCCGGACGCAGCCTGTGCGCCGGCTGGACGCACGGCGACCTGTGGGCGGGCAACCTGCTGGCCACCGGCAACGGCCGTGAGATCACCGGCATCATCGACTGGGACCGGGCGCAGCCCACCAACCTGCCCCAGCTCGACCTGGCGCACCTCTTGCTCTCGACCCGCATGATCGTGCAACGGCGCGAGTTGGGCGAGGTCGTGGTGGCGTTCCTGGGCGGCGAGGTGTGGCTGCCGCAGGAGCAAGCGCTCATCGATGAGAGCTGCGCGGCGCTGGGCAGCGCGGCCGTAGAGCCGCAGGCCCTGGTGCTCCTCTGCTGGCTGCAGCAGGCGGCCAGCAATCTGGCCCAGTCGGCACGCTACGCGGGCCATCGGATTTGGCTGAGTCGCAACATCGAGGCGGTGCTGCAATGTCTGTAGAGGCAGGCCTGAGAGCGCAGCCGCGCCAGAGAGAGCGCCCGTACGCCAGCCTGATTGCGCGGCTGGCAGCGGGGGCCGCGGCCCTGGAGCGCGCGGCGCTGACGCCCTGGTTCTGGGGGCTCATCGCCCTGGCCTGGGCGCTGGTGACCTGGATCTTGGGGCTGCACGCCGTCGATGTGGCGCGCATGAACGACCTGGGGCTTATCTCGGTGCTGCCGTTGCCGGTGTATGCCAGCCTGACCGTGCTCATCGTCTGCTACGGTCTGGCGCTGCGGCCGCGCCGGCCCAACGAGCGGCTCCTCCTGGGGCTGACTGCGCTCGCCATCGTGATGCTCTATGGCATGACCGCGATGGTCGAAGACGTGCCGCGGTTTGCCACCGCCTGGAAGCACGTCGGCTTTATCGAGCTCATCACGCGCACCGGCCGCGTGGCGCCCCATCTGGAAGCGCGCTTCAACTGGCCAGGCTTCTTTATCCTCTCGGGGTTCGTGACCGAGATCGCCGGACTGCAGAACGCACTCCCGTTCCTCGCCTGGGCGCCGGTGTTCTTTGGCCTGCTCTACCTGGGTCCGCTGCTGATGATCTTTCGCGCGTTCAGCGACGATCGTCGCGTGGTGTGGCTGAGCGTATGGCTGTTCTACCTCAACAACTGGATCGCCCAGGACTACTTCAGCCCGCAGGCATTTGGCTTTTTCCTGTACCTGACCGTGGTGGCCATCCTCCTGCGCTGGTTCAAAACGGTGCACGTGCCGCCGGCCACGGGGCCACAGGCCGGGCGGCTGCGGGGCCTGCTGCGCAGCCTGCTGGCGCCGCGCGAGGCCCCCTCGGCGCCGAGCGGCGAGGCGCAGCGGACGGGCCTGCACTTGATTGTGGTATTGCTGCTCGCCGTGATGGCCGCCAGCCACCAGCTCACGCCGTTCGTGACGCTGTCGGCCCTCGTGTTGCTCGTCGTCTTCCGCCGCTGCCCGCTGCGCAGCCTGCCGCTGCTCTCTGCGGTGCTCACCGCCAGTTGGATCATCTTTATGGCCATGGCCTATCTCTCGGGCAACCTGGCCGGCATGCTGCGTGAGGTGGGCCGGGTCGGCGAGGTGCTCGACGCCAACCTGACCGGGCACATGGCCGGCAGCCCGCTGCACATCGTGGTGGTCAACCTGCGCGTCGTCATGACCGGGCTCATCTGGGTGTTGGCGTTGGCGGGTGCGGTGCGCCGGCTTCGCCACGGCCACTGGGAGCTGACCGGCGCCCTGCTCGCCGTGGCGCCGATCCCGCTCCTGGCGCTGCAGGCCTACGGCGGCGAGATGCTGCTGCGCGTGCAGTTCTTTGCGCTGCCCTTCGTGGCCCTGTTCGCGGCCATGCTCTTCTACCCCGCCCCCGAGGCGGGCCGTGGCGTACGCACGACGGTGGCCCTCTGCCTGGCGAGCGCACTACTGTTCGCCGGCCTGATCGTCTGTCGCTTCGGCAACGAACGCGCCGAGCACATGACGGCCAGCGATCTGGAGGCGGTCGAGTACCTCTACGACCACGCCCCGCGCTACTCGGCCTTTGTCTCCATCTCGCCCAACTTGCCATGGCAGTACCACGATTGGGAGGCATACAGCTACTGCCGCGTCGCCGGCGGCCGGATGCCCAAGTCGGTCGACGAGGTCGTCGCCTACGTGGCAGCCGAGGCCGAGTGCGGGCCGACCTACCTGATCCTCACCCGCAGCCAGCGCGACGAGATGCTGCAGATGGGCTACCCGAGCGAGTCGTGGGCCGCGCTCGAGCAGGCCATCGCCACATCGCCCGCGCTCAGCCGGGTGTTTGCCAACGACACGGCGACGATCTGGGTGCTCGCCGGCACGCAGGAGGTGGCAGAGTCATGAAGCCGCGCTATCGGCTCTGGCCAGCGCTGATCACCATCTCGGCCTTCGCGACCGGACTGGTCGTCCTCGTTGATCTGCAGATCCCGCTGCGTTCGCTCTTGGCGCTGTGGTTCCTGCTGCTGTGCCCGGGCATGGCCCTGGTGGGCCTGCTGCGCACCGGCGACCGCCTGGCCGATGTGACCCTCGCCGTCGCCGCGAGCCTGGCGCTGGATGCGCTGGTCGCCGGCGTCATGCTCTATTGCGGCGCTTGGTCGCCACAGCGCGGCCTGGCCATCCTGATCGGCTTGAGCGCCGCCGGCGCGGCGCTGCAGCTCGTGGTGCCGCGCGACGCGCCGTTCAGCATACGGAGGGTGCCGTGACCTCGCTGGTGAATAGCGTAACCACCGCCATGGCGCAGGGCAGCGCCTACGTCACGCTCTCGCGCCAGATGGCCGTGGTCATCGTCGCGCTGCTGCTGCTGCTCCTCGTCGCGCGGTTGCTGACAGAGGCGAACGGTGAGGCGCCGTTGGCCGAGCGGACGAAGGTGTTCAACCTGGCCCTCTGGCCGCTGCTCGTCGCCTTTGCCCTCTTTGTCGCCGGCCGCCTGTGGCTCATCGTACGCCCGTGAGGCCCACTGTGAACCTGCGCCTTGGCAAGCGGCAACTCCCCATCATCGTGGCCGCCGGCGTGGCCGTGGCCGCCATCGCGCAGGCCGAGGCCGTCGTGGCCCTCGTCGGCGCGACGGCAGGCGCCATCTATCACGGCGTGCTGCTCATCGTGCTGCTCGAGGCCTACCTCATCGTCGACGGCCCCACCGAGCGGCGCGCCGCCGTCGTGCTGGCGCTGTTGCCGCTGCTGCGCCTCCTCAGCCTGACCGTGCCTTCGCCTCTCTGGCCGCCGGCCTGCTGGCAGGGCGCGATCGCCGCGCTGCTCCTCTTCGCCGCTGCCAGGGCTGCCCGGCTGGCCGGCGTCCCCTGGCCAGCGCTCTGGCCCGGCCGGTGGAGCTGGGCGGCGGAGGCGCATGTTGCGCTCAGCGGTGTCGAGTTGGGGCTGGTGGCGCTGGCCGTGCTGCGGCCCGTGCCGCTCGCGGGCAGTGGCGCCGGCGCGCTGACGATCGCCGGCATGCTGCTGCTGGTCTTCTGCGCTGGCGTGGTAGAGGAGTTGGTCTTCCGGCACCTGGTGCAGCAGGTGCTGGAGGAGTGCTTTGGCCGCGCGGGGTTCGCCATCGGCGCTGCGCTCTATGCGAGCACCTTTGCCGGCTCGCTCTCGCCGCTCGCCATGCTGAGCGCGGGGGTGCTGGGGCTGTTTTGGGGCCTGTGGGTGCGCAGCAAGGGCTCGGTATGGAGCGTGGCCGCGGCCCACGGCCTGCTCAACGTGATCCTGCTGCTCGGCTGGCCGCAACTGCTCGTGAGATAGCATTCGGAGCGCAGGCATCCCTGCCTGCGCCACTAAGTCGACGCGGGCTGCTGCCGGGCGTGGCGCTCCACAACCGAGAGCAGATCGTCGAGGTTGAAGGGCTTGGCCAGGTAGCCCTGCGCGTGGATATCGGCGGCAATGTCGGCAGCATCGCGGGCGGCGGTCATGACCAGGATGGGGGCGTGTGGGCCAGGCTCGGCGCGGTACTTGTCGGCAAACTGCCAGCCGTCCATGACCGGCATGCGCATGTCGAGCAGGATCAGCGCGGGCGGCTGCTCTCGGGCCATGGTGAGCGCCTCGGCGCCATCGGCCGCCTCGGCCACGTCGTAGCCCTCATCCGTCAGCAGATCGCTGACGAAATCCAGAATGCCCTGATCGTCGTCGACGACCAGGACGCGCAATGCACTCATGATTGCCCCCTGCAGCCACGAAATCAGCGCCCGGCGCCATCACAGCAAAGCGCGTGCCGCCCTGTCAGGTGTCCTTCAGCCACTTGACAGGGTGGCAACGGCGTCGCATACTATGCACAGATGCTGCACACCGCCAGACACGGCACTCCAGCCCTCCCTCATCGAGGTGACCAATGCCCGACTCCGCTCCACCTGCCATGGCGCCTGCGGACCCAAAGCCGGCTCGCTCGCTCCGCGCGCTGTGGCAGGGCGTCTTCTACGTCTCCTGGCCGTTCTTCATCCTCAGCCTGCTCCTGCCGGTCTATGGCAAGCAGGTAGGCGCCAGCGTCGTCGAGATCGGCCTGTTCTTCTCGGCCTTTTCGCTTGTCACGGTGCTGCTGCGCCCGCTCGTCGGCTGGGGCATCGACCGCTACGGCCGCCGGCCGTTCCTGCTCGCCGGGCTGCTCGGCTACGCGCTGACCATGCTCAGCTTTGCCTTCATCGACCAGGTCTGGAGCATGGTGGCGGCGCGCGTCCTGCAGGGGGTATCGTCGTCGTTCGTCTGGCTCGCGGCCAACGCCATCACGGCCGACCTGGCCGGCAATGCCCGGCGCGGTCGCGCCTTCGGCTCGCTCGCCCAGGCCTCGGCGCGCGGGTCGATTGTGGGCACCTTTGTTGGCTTTGCTGTGCTCAGCTCGGGCCTGACGCTGGGCGGCAACGAGTACGCGCTGGGCGGCTGGCCGCTGCTGTTCCTCGGCTACGCACTGGTCGCCCTCATCGGCCTGGCCTGTGCGCTGCGCGGCGTCAGCGAGACGCGCCCCGCAGCAGGGCCACGCGCCTCGCAGCCCATTGCCTGGTCGCGCAACTGGGCCTTGCTGCTGCTGGTCACGCTGGTGACCGGCGCCTCATGGGCCCTGGTGTCGCCCATTCTGATCATCTTCCTACAAGACAGGCTGGCGGTAGGCGTCGACGTGCTCTCATGGGCCTTTCTGCCCTCAGCGCTCGTCTGGGCGTTGCTGCCCTCGCACCTCGGCCGCCTGGCCGACCGCTTTGGCCGCAAGCCGCTGATGGTGGCCGGGCTCGTGGCGGCCGCGCTGAGCTCGCTGCTCATCCCGAGTCTGACCAGCGTGGTCGCGTTGGCGGTGCTCTGGGCCTTTCAGGCGCTGTGCTACGCGGCGGGCGACCCGGCCGAGCAGGCCCTGGTCGCGGACCTCACCGGTGGCGACCAACGCGGCCGCGCCTACGGCATTTACGTCGCCTGCAATGACCTCGGGGCGACCATCGGCCCGCTGGGCGGCGCCTGGCTGTACCAGCATCTGGGCGCGCAGGCGCCCTTCCAGGCCAACGGCCTGGTGCTGGCGCTGTGCGCCGTGGCGATCGGGCTGCTGCTGCGCGAGGCGAGGCAGAGCGCCACACCCCCACAGCGCGGATAGCAGAGTTCACCCACAGGCTGCCCCTGGCGCGCCAGGGGCAGCCTGCAGGACCAACCAGCCCGCAAACAAACGTCCTATGCCGCATCGGAGCTCTCGCCCGAAGCATCCTCGCCCAGGGCGTGCTCAGCAGCCGGGCGCTCAGGCGGCTCCGGCCAGCGCGACAGGCCCTGGTGCACCGCCGCCAGGCTCTCGTCGGGCGACAGGCCTTCGACGCCGGTGCGGACATAGATGTAGCGGACAACATCGCGCAGCATGGCGGCCAGCGGCACGATGATGACCAGCCCGAGCACCCCAGCCAGCTCGTTGCCGATGACCAGGAGGAGCATCAGGACGGCGGGACGAACCTGGACGCTGTCGCCGACGATGCGCGGCCCGATGACAATGTTTTCGACTTGCTGGATGGCGACGAGCGCGATGGCCGCCCACAGCGCGTTGATGGGCTGGCCCATGGCGGCGATGATGGTCACCGGCACCATGGCGATGACGGGGCCGAAGGAGGGGATGAGGTCGAGCACGGCCACCATGAAGCCGAGAAAAACGGCAAACTCGACGCCAATGATGCTGAGCGCAATCGCCGTGAGCGCGCCGGTCACCGAGGCGACAATGAGCTGCCCGCGCAGGTAGCCGCTGAGCACATTGTCGATGATCCGGCCTACGTTGGCGATATCGGGGCGGATGCGCTCGGGCATCAGATCGTGGGCCGCGCGCCGGTAGTCGCGGGCATCATGCAGCACAAAGAAGAGCCAGAAGGGGATGGCCAGGTACCCCAAGACCAGGCTCACCGTGTTGCCGACCGCCACCAGGCCGCCGACGATACCGCTCTGCAGCGCCTTCAGCAGCGCATCGCCGGCGTCCTGCAGCCGGCTCTCCACGGTCGCCTGCACCTGTGTGGGTATAGTCGCCCGATACCACTCATACAGCGCGACCAATTGCGTCTGCACGGTGCCGATAATCTGCTCGCGCTGGGCGATGAGCTGCTCCACCTGGCCGATGATAACAGGCACCAGGTAGGCGAAGAAAGCCGCGGTCAGGCCCAGCGCCACCACATACACGACGATAATGGCCAGCGAGCGCGCCAGCGTGCCGCGGCGAAGTGGGCGCGGCGCATGGTCTTCGAGCCAATCGACCGCGGGCAGCGCCAGGTAGGCCAGGCCCAAGCCCAGCGCGAAAGGCAGCAGCGCGCCACGCACCCTGTAGAGCACAGCCACAACGCCCAGGCCGACGACACCTGCCAACGCGGCCCGCGCCCACTGCCGCGCCGGCCAACCACGCCATTGATTGAAGATCATCTTCACTCCTGCGAACGTTCAGTCAGAGCTGGGCCAGCAATGCCTGCCAGTATCGCAGGAAATCGTTCGTTGTCAAGCTTCCTGCCGGCCGGCCTAGCACTACTTTGTCACTGCCGCAAGCAGCGCTCGGCGCCTTCGTAGTAGCGGCTTCAGCCGCTCATCTCGGCTGCAAGATGGCGTTTCGGCGGCAGGCAAAAGACCAAAGTCGTCACTACGAAGGGCCAGTCGCCGCATAGTGCGCTTGGTGAGAAAGTAGTGCTAGGGCTCAACGGCAACGCTGATGGCCGGGCCTGCCTCGCCTGGGATCAGCGCCAGGTCGCGATAGGAGCCCGGCGGGCTGCGCCAGGCCAGGCTGAACCCCCAGCCATGCCAGCGCCACACGGTCACCGCGCGCGCGCCGTCCCGCTCCTCCAGGATAACCAGTTCCTGTACGCCATCGCCGTCGACGTCGCCCAGTTCCAGTTCGCGGATGGGGTCGGCCACGGCCGAGCCGCCCCAGAGGACGCGGTAGGCGCCCTGCCGGTAACCGACGATGAAGGGGTGGCTCTGCAGCACGCCCGCGGCATCGGGCTTGAGGAGGGCCAGCATTATGTCGCTCCGGCCGTCGTCGTCGGCGTCGCCCAGGGCCAGGTCCTGCACCCGCCACTCCTGCGGCCCTCGCCAGACCTCCGCGCCGCCCTGGTAGACGGCGACCTGCCCGCCCACGAGCTGCACCTGTTCCGGCACGCCGTCGCCGGTCAGGTCGATGGCGCCGGCGCGGAACAGCCCCGGCTGCGCGCTCTGCGGCACGTCGACGGGGTGGCAGACGTCGGAGTCGCAGGCAAAGCCGATGCGGCGCGGCGGCGGCTGGATGCGCGCCAAGAGTGGCGCCGCCTCGCCGGGGCTCATCAGCCGGGGGCGCGGGCCGGCCCACAACGGCAGCGCCTGCACGGCGCGCAGGCCCTCCACGTCGAACAAGGCGCGCAGGGCCAGCCCCTCGCGGGTCTCCTCCTGCTCTTGGTCAAAGACCAGGCTGCCCAGGCTGTAGGCGACGAACCTGCCGTTGAGGACGTCGGTGCCCTGCACGACGTGCGGATGGTGCCCGACCACCAGGTCGGCGCCGGCGTCCAGCAGCGACAGAGCGGCGTCGCGCTGGGCCGGGTCGGGCCGCAGCTCGTACTCGTAACCCCAGTGCACCGAGACGATGACCGCGTCGGCCTGCGCACGGGCCGCGGCGATGGCCGCCAGCGCCTCCTCTTGATCCCAGCGAGCGGGAGCCCAGCCGCTGTCGCTAGGGTTGTCATCGGGGTCGGGCACGGCGTTGCAGGCCAGGAAGGCCAGCCGCAGCCCGTTCACCCCGCGGATCACGGCTTTGCGGGCTGCCTCGGCGTTGGCGCCCGCGCCAACGGGGTCGATGCCCGCCCCGTGCAGGCGCGCTGCCGTCTCGGCCAGGGCCTCGGGACCATAGTCGAGGGCGTGGTTGTTGGCCAGCCCCAGCACGTCGAACCCGGCGCCCCGCAGGGTGGCGAGGGCGGCCAGGGGCGCGCGCAGGCGGTAGGGCCCCGGCCGCGGCACGCCCTCTGCGCCGACGACGCATTCCAGGTTGCCCACAGCCAGGCCGGCGGCGCGCAGCCAAGGGGCGACGGCGGCCAGCGGCGCAGCCTCACCGGCCACATCGCGGCCCAGCATCACGTCGCCGACGGCGATCACGACGGCGACCTGCTCCCCAGGGGCCGGCGGCTCGCCCCCGCGCAGGTAGAGCCAGGGGTAGGGCGCCAGGTCGGGGGCCTGCGGCTGCGGCGGTGCGCAGGCTGCGAGCAGCAGTAACAAGAGGATGAAGCAGACGCAGAGGGTGCAAACCCCCTGGCGCCCCGCTTCAGCGGCCGATAGGCGGATGAGTCCCCTCTCCCCTCTGAGCGCAGGGGAGGACACGCGGGCCTCGACCCGCGTGTCCTCCCCTGCGCTCAGAGGGGAGAGGGTCAGGGTGAGGGGGGTCTTGTCCAGTGACGAGCATGCAGAGCAGCCAAGATCCCCTTGTCGCCGACGTAAGCGCCTCTTCCCGGCCACGATGTCCGCCATGCCGCCAGAACCCCCTCACCCTAACCCTCTCCCCCTGTGGTGCTGGAGGACTGCCGTGGGCTGCAGCCCACGGCAGTCCTCCAGCACCACAGGGGGAGAGCGGATATCACTCTCCGCTGCGGCTCACCAGCTCGGGCGCTCATGGGCATAGGTGGCCGTGGTCAGCAGCCAGCGCGACTCCTCCCGCTGCAGGCCATAGGTCACGTCCAGCGTGTAGGGGCCGCGCTCGGCCAGGGGCTTGCCGCCCATTCCGGGATAGTCGTCGAACTGGTAGAGCTTGTCCTGCCACATCTCGCGCACCGTGACGACGGCACGGTCTGCCGCCTGGCGGTCGAAGGAGCGGAACTCGGAGGCGACGAGCTGCCGTCCTTCGTAGCGCTTCTGGGCGCGCAACGCCTCGATCTCGGCGCTGAGCTGCGCCAGGGCCGGCCCCTTGGCCCGGAGCGAGGAGGGCTCCAGCGTCCAGAAGGCCTCGGTCTGCCTGTTCTGCAGGAGAATGATCGCCTCGGTCAAGTCGCTGGATTCGCCCTGGGTGGTGTAATAGCTGCCGATCCACTCGGGCGGGGCCGGAGCCTGGCCCGCGTCGAGCATCTGGCGCCACTTTTCGTCGGTGAGGCGGTCGTCAAGCGGCCAGGAGAACTCGTAGTAGGAAAAGACGCCGCCCTTGGCCACCTGCGGGGTGGTCGTGCCATCGGCGGCGACGATGGGCACCACGACATGGATCTCGTTCACACGGCCCACGCCCACCTCGAGCACCAGCGGCACGGGCCAGGGGTCGGTGGCCACATCGGCAATGACCGCCGCCTGCGGCTCCTCCTCCATATAGCTGCGGCTGACGGGGCCGCCCTCGGGGGTATCGGCGGCCGCCATCGTCAGGTGCTCCAGCTCGCCGCCGTAGAAGCGGATGGTGCTGCATTCCTCTTCCGTGAGGGCCTCACCGCGCAGCTCCTTTTCGGCCATCGCCTGCAGGGCGCCGGCCAGCTCCGCCAGCCGCTGCAGGCCGGCGCCGTCCTCCTCAGCGAGCACGCCGCGGCTGGCCAGGCCCTCGCGGGTCATGGCGGTGAGCGCCGCCAGCCGGGCGTAGAAGAGCGGCACCGGCTCGACGTAGCCGCGGGGTGGCACCGGGTCGGGCGCCATCGGCCCGCCGCCCCTCTCGGCGTAGACCTGCTTGGCGTAGAGGATGGTGTCGTGCTTGAGCTCGGCCCAACTGCCCAGCACGGTGTGGAGCTGCTTGTCGACCCAGGCCGGCGACTGCATGAACGCCGGGTAGCCCGCGCCGGGCACCTGCAGCAGGGGGTGGAAGGTGTAGAGCCACGAGTTGTAGAGCGTCTCGGTCCACTCGGCGGTGCTGAGGCCGGAGACCCAGCCCTGGACCTTGGCCATCTGCTGCGGGTAGTTCTCGTAGGCCGTCTCGCCCATGCCGTCAAGGAGCTCGAGGGCGCGCTCGGAGCCCATCGCCGCCAAGAGGTCCAGCCCCTTGGGCAGGCCGCGGCGCTCTTCGCGGGTGCCGACGTTGCGGTAGATCAACTGGCGAAAGATGTAGGCGTCGGGCACAAAGCGCTGGGCCATGAAGCGCAACCCCTTGGTCGTCTCTTCCTCGTCGTCGGTATCCATGATGACCATGCCCAGGATGCGCGGCGGGGGCAGTTGGTTGGCCTGTTCGATAAAGGCATCCAGCTTGGCATCGTCAGCCAGGGCGGCGACGGTGGCGCCCGAGCCGTAGACGGCGTCCATGACCTGGGCGTACTGCGGCACGGTCAGGTCGTCGGAGCGGCCGACGAAGAAGACGGTGGGGTTGTAGAGGTCAGCCCAGGCCTCGGTGGCCGGGCGGCCGGCGACGACGGCGCTCTGCAGGGCGCGCACCAACAGCAGCGCACTGCGCGTCTCGGCGCGGCCCACTTCGGGGTCGGCGGTCTTGAGGCGGAAGGTCATGCGCCCGTACCACATCATGCTCTTAAAGTAGGCCTTGAGTTCGTCGCTGAGCGTATAGTGGCCGCGGGGGATGTACTGGGTATAGTCCTCGCCGAATTCCAGCCCGGGGAAGAGCGGCGAAGGCAGGATGCCGGCGGCGCCGTCGACCAGGGCCAGCTCGGCCTGCACCAGGCCGGCGGCATAGCCCGGCACCTGCGCGTTCGCATCCAGCAGCTTGCTGGCGACGGCGACAAAGGCCACCGTGCGGCGGGCTGCGTCCTCCCAGCCGGTGCCCTGCAGCGCCGCATAGTCCTCCTGGGCGCGGGCCAGGAGGGTCGCGTTCAACTCGCGCAACTGCGGGATAAAGTAGGTGCGCTCGGCCGTCCTCAGCACCTTGTCGAAGAGGAGGTGATAGGTGTGCAGCAGGGAGTCGCTGCTGACAAAGATGGGCACGTTGTCGTAGCGTGCCTTCTCGTAGACGGTAAAGAACTCTTTCTCGACGCCGGGGCTGACGACAAAGCCGTCGCGCGCCAGCCGTGCCCGCTGCTCCGGCGACAGGGCAAAAGCGACCCGCACGTTGCTCAGGTCAGAGGCGATGGGCTCGCTCCGGACCGCGGGCACTGCCAGCACAGCCGGTTCCTTGAACACGGCAAAGACCAGGTCCAGATCAGCCGGCGCTGCCGGGATCGCGGCCGGAGTAGCGGGGGCCTTGGTCGATGCCGCGGCGGTGGGGGCGGCGGCTGTCGGCTGCGGGCTTGGTGCCGGCCGGCAGGCTGCCTGCAGGAAGGGGACGACCAACAGGACGGCGATCAGCCAACCGCTGAGATGACCTCTCTTGAGCATCGGGATTCACCTCCTTAGCGTGATGGGCGTCGCGCACCGTGGCCGCTCACGGGGCCCTCAGTTGGCGACGGCGCCGGGCGTGGTAATGGCCGGTCGGCGGGGCAAGGCTGGCTCGGCAGGGGCCGGCTAGAACATCGGTCAAGTATTCCTGCGAAGGCCCCCAGACGGCCGAATCATCGCCCTCCGACGCCCACGAAGCCGCCTGCGGCGGCCAAGGGGGGCTAGGCTACGTCGTCTATACGCGTATTTGACCGATGTTCTAGGCCGGCAAGGGATTCCATCCCATGCTACGTAGACGTTGCAGGAGGGCGTCTGGTTCCCTCGGAAGACTCGACCGCAGTGAGTCCCGTTTTCGTTTCCCTCGCTGTTCTGGCGCCTTGGGCCGCCCGGTGATCAACCATCAGGTCGCCCTACTGGCGGCTTGTGCCCACCGGCAAAGATGCATGAAGAGAGGGCGCCTCGCGGGCTCCTCTCGCCAGCGCCTGCCGCAGCGGGTGCGCGCCAGGCCCGCGCCACCTCACGAGCCCGTGCAGCGGCGGCAGCGAGGCCAGCAAAGCTGTCACTTCGCGCATGACCGGAACGGAGCCTTTTGGGGGGTCTTTGTGGCGGGTTGGCCAGCAGTCGCTAGTGCCGAGTACGGTTGTAGTACTGGGCGAGCACGGCAGACTCGGCCGAGCTGAGATCGAGCTGCCCGCCGCACCAGGACGCCTCGCGCGCCGCCTCATCCAAGGTCAGGCGGCATGCGGGATGTGTTGCGCTCTCTTCTGTCTGATTGCGTGGGGTGTGTCCATCGGCTGCTCGCCTCGTCGCTCCCCGCACGCTCGACGCCCTATCGCCGGAGAGGGCACGCCGCGCCGGCCACCTGCAGCTCACATTCGACGTGAGCACCTGGCGCTATTCTACGATCTGAGGGGGCTCCCTGCAAATGTCGCCCAGAAGACTACTGAAAGAGTGCCTGTTTCTTGATGCATCGAATCTCGGCACCTCCGTCGGTGTCTTGACAGACAGTTCGCGAGCTGCCACAGCTCAGGCAGGGCGCGGCCGAAGACCGCATCGTGAGCCTGACCAATCCAGAGACCAGACCCTCTCTTTCCAGTTGATGACTCCTTGCATAGCGTGTCCATCCTCGCGTTGTGCCCTTGCGGGGGGCTCTGTTCTCAGTCGACTTGCGTATGCCGGCCGGCGCGGCTGCTGCGCGCAGGCGAGGATTGGAGACCCGTTCCAGCCCCAAGCCAAGGAAAGCGAGCGCCAGGCAAATCAGCGTAATCGCCAGGCCAGGGGGCAGGACCCACCACTGCCAGACGTCGGTGATCAACAGCGCCGGATAGCGCGAAGCGTAGGAGAGAGTCATCCCCCAGCTTCGTGTGGTCGGGTTCCCCAGGCCCATGAAGCTCAGCCCTGCTTCGGCCATAATGACGTGCTGCATCTCGGCGACGAAGCGGACAAAGGCGACCGGTAGCGAAGCAGGCAACAGGTGCCGCAGCATGATGCGCCTGCCGGGCGCGCCGATGGCGTGCGCCGCCAGGACATATTCTTGCTGGCGCTCGGTCAGAATGCGGGCGCGGACGATGCGGGCGACCGATGGCCAGCCGAACAAGACAAAGAAGAGGAACAGTGTTAGAAAGCCAGGCCGGGCAAAGGCGGCTATGAGCACGATCAGCGGGAAGCGTGGAACGGCCAGGAAGACATCCACCAGGCGCATCAGCACGAAACCCGCCCCCCGGTAGTATCCGGCCACCACGCCCAGAACGGCGCCGATCAAGGTCGAGACGACAGCTGCCGATGCCGCCAACGCCAGCGAGTAACGCGCCCCCTGCAGCAACTCGGCAAATAGATCATAACCCAGATCGTTGGTCCCCAACAGATGGTCTCTTGAGGGTGGGAGCATGCCGTCGAACATCCGGTGCGGGTCGTGGGGCGATAGCCAGGGCGCCAGGACCGCGGCGCCGACGAACAACGCCAACAGGAGCAGCCCGATGCGCGCCAGCCGGTCCTCCAGGAAGATGCTGATGATGTGTCTCAATGTCACGGCGCCCTCCGTACCCGTGGGTCGAGAAGCCCGTACAGACCATCGGCCAGCAGGTTAGCGGCCATGATGGAGAGCATCGTCACCAGGAATGCCCCCTGGAGGAGCGGATAGTCGCGCGCGATGCTGGCCTCATAGATGGCCTGACCGATGCCCGGGTAGGCAAAGGTCACCTCAACGAGCATGGCGCCCATGACGATGGTACCCAGGCGCAAGGAGGCCAGGGTAACAACCGGCAACAGTGCGTTGGGCAGGGCGTGCCGGAAGAGCAGCGTGCGCTCGCGCAGACCCTTGGCCCGTGCCACCGTGATATAGCCTTCGCCGAGGACCTGCCCCAGCGAGTTCCGCGTCAGATAGTACACGTCGGCCAGGCTGGTCAGCAGCAGCGCCAGCACCGGCAGAACCATGTGCCGGGCGATATCGACGGTCCGCTGAGGCCAGGGGGCCAGCAGCAGAGCCACCGACTGCGCCCCGCCCAGCGGCAGCCATTTGAGCTTGACGGCAAAGAGCACGATGAGCAGCATGGCCAGGAAAAAGGCGGGGAAGGCGCCGGTGGCAAAGGTCGTCAGCAGAAGGCCCTGATCCAGCGCGCTGCCTCGCTGCCAGGCCGAAACCGCCCCCAGCACGACACCCAGCCCAACATAGAGCACCGTCGCCACGCCTACCAGGCCGAGGGTCCAGCGCAGCCGGCCCACGAGCACGTGGCCGACAGGTGCCTTGTAGTAGATCGACCATCCCAGGTCCCCCCGCGCCAGGCCCCGGAGGTAGTTCTGGTACTGGATGGGCAGTGGCTGGTCGAGACCATAGTAGGCCATGATCCGCGCCCGCGCTTCCTGGCTGAGCGGAACCGGCGCCCCCAGCGGGTTATCCAGGTCAGCCAGGGGATTGCCCGGCATGAGACGTGGCAAGAGGAAGTTGAGGGTCAGCACCAGCCAGACGGTCAACGCGAACTGGACGGTCTTTAGCACGAGACTCCTTCTATCTCCGGAGCGAAGCGGCTCTTCTGTTCCGGCTGCGCCCCGCGTCTGCCCTGCTATGGAGCTCAGCGGGCAGACGCGGAGAGCAACCGGTAGGCCCATCAGCGGGCGGGCATGTACATCAGCTTGTTGATCGCCATGGGGATACCGCCATCCACGCCTTCGGGCGTATAGAAGGGGGTGGCCTTGCCTGGCTTGTAGACCTCCCACATCAAGGGATGCCACAGGGGCAGGATGGGCAGCTCGGTGGCGATGATCTCCTGCATCTTGCAGGCGTGTTGTCGGCGCTCGGCATCATCGACCGCCCGCACCGACTGGTCATGGATCGTCTTGTACTCGACGCTGGACCACACGTTCTCGTTGCTCGGGTGCTCCATGTCTGGGTTGGCTGTGCCGCCGTGCCCGGTGATCAAGAGGTCGAACTTGCCCTCCCGCAGCAGCCCATCCACCGTGGCCCGGTCGCCGGTCTTGACAGTGACCTTGATGTCGATGGCCTGCAGATAGCCCTTGATGAGTTCAGCCTCGCGGGCATAGCTGTCGGTGGTCAGCAGCGTGACCTCGAAGGGCTTGACGCCAGCCTGCGCCAGCAACTCCTTTGCCTTCGCCGCGTCTGGGGGATAGGTAGGCAGGTCCGGATTGAACCAGTAGGTGCCTGGCGACATCAGGCCCAGGCTGGCCACGATGGCGCCACCCATCTGGGCCTTGTCCACGATGTCTTGCCGGTTCACGACGTGAGCGATCGCCTGGCGCACAACGCGCTGATCCAGTGGAGCCCGTTTGGCATTGAAGTAGAGTTTGAGCGCCCAGTCGCTCGGCCCCTCGATGATCTTGAACTCGGGCTTGCTCCGCAACTCGCGCACCGAGGTGATGCCTCGCCCCGAAAAGCTCGCCTCGTCGACCTCGCCGGCCAGCAGCGCCAGCGCGGGATCCTTGACCTTGACAAAGGCCAGGCGATCCACAGCGGGCTTGCCCAGGAAGAAATCGGGGTTGGCTCCGTAGACATACCGGCCCTCTTCCTTGCTGTACTCCACCAGCTTGAAGAGGCTGCTGCCAATGACCGCCTCCGCGTCCAGCTTCTTGAGCGGGTCATCCACGTTGGCCCAGATATGCTTGGGGATAACGGGCAGTGAGCCGAAGAGGTCGGTCATCAGGCCTGCCGTAGGCGCAACGGTGCGCACGATCACGGCCTTGCCACCATCGGCTACCTCAGCCGTCTGCACCTTGTCCAGGCGCCAGCCCCAGGTGACCATGCCTTTCGCGGCCTTGTCTTTGAAATACAGATAGCTAAAGGCCACATCCTCGGCCGTCAGCGGCTGCCCGTCGTGCCAGTTCACCCCCTGGCGCAGGCGAAAAGTCCAGGTCATGCCATCCGGCGTCACCTGCCAGCTCTCCGCCAACCACGGGATGTAGCCCATACTGTCCTTCCAGACCAGGGTATCGAAAAGGTAGGACATGCGCATGTAGCCGGGGC
>ERZ795049.750-NODE-750-length-46685-cov-7.725992_pt1 | contig 46685 bp, 47 predicted proteins | sample MGYA00375133_ERZ795049 | MGnify/ENA primary metagenome ERZ795049 (study PRJEB30178, sample SAMN05720147) | activated sludge metagenome | isolation source: anaerobic digester from wastewater treatment plant | place: Japan | collected 2015-04-20 ... | reverse complement strand
CTGGCAAGACCTCCTTATCATAGTGCCTTCTGGCATGGGTGTTGCTGCCTGGCAGGCGCACGCTTTCGAGAGGAGGCTGCGCTTGGCTCGTGACCTGCCGCTGGGCAACGGCCGCTTTGTGGTGGACTTTGACCTGGACTATAACCTGAGCGATGTCTACTACAACCACGCCGGCCAGGCCAACCATGCGACGGGCGCGGTTTCGGCCTTTGGCGCCTGGACGGCCGATGCCGGGCTCTCGTGGCTTGGCAAGGATTGGCAGATCGAGCGGCGCTACCGACCGCAGGCGTTGGTGACCGACGTGCAGGCGACGCAGCCCGCCCTGCGCCTCAGGCTCGAGATCGCCGATGCCATGCCCGCCGAGCCCGATGTGCTGCTGCGACAGCTCACCGTGCACAACCTGGCCCCGGCCGAGCGCGAGGTGCACCTCTTTTGGCACCTGGACCTCGAGATCGTCGGCCAGCCCTTTGCGACGACGGCCCTCTACGACCCCGACCTCAGGAGCCTGCTCATCTACAAGGACCGCACCTGGTTCCTGCTCAGCGGCTACTCTGAAGACGAGCCGCTGGGCCTGGCCCAGTTCACGGTTGGCAACAAGGGCTCCGAAAGCGACGCCGCCGACGGCTGGCTCGACGGCGTGTCGGTCGCCACGGGCGACGTCGATGTCGTCGGCGCCATCAACTGCCGGGTGCCGGGCCAGGGCACGCATGTGGTCTACTTTTGGCTGCTGGTGGCCCCGAGCTCGGAAGAAGCCATCGCCGCGCACCGCCTGGTGTCGGCGCGCACGCCCCCCCGCTTGATCGCCGAGGTGGCCGAGCACGGGCGGCGCTGGCTGGCGGAGCGCCTCGTCGATTACCAGCGCCTGCCGCCGCCGTTGGCCGGGCTCTACGAGACGAGCCTGCTAGTCATCCTGACCCAGCAGGACCGGTCTGGGGCCATCATTGCCTCGCCCGATTCGACGGTGGAGCGCCCCAGCCGCGATACCTACCAGTACGCCTGGCCGCGCGACGGCGCCCTGGTGGCGCATGCGCTCGACGTGGCCGGCCACGCCGACGAGAGCCACAAGTTCTACCGCTTCTGCGCCGAGGCCCTCTCGGGCAGCTTTCCCTGGTTGTGGCAAAAGTACAACCTTGACGGCTCGCAGGGCAGCACCTGGCATGCCATGTTCAGCCCAGGCATGCGCGTCCCGCAGTTGCAGACCCAGGAGGACGAGACGGCCCTGGTCATCTGGGGCCTGTCGGAGCACAGTCGCTACTGCCCCGGCGATTGCGTGGCGCGGCTGTATACCAACTGGGCGCGCAACCTGGCCGATTGGCTGGCCACGTACCGGAGGCCCGATGGCCTGCCCCGGCCATCGTTCAACCTCTGGGAAGAGTCGTATGGCATCTGGACCTTTACCGCGGCCGCGACGGTCGCTGCGCTGAAGGGAGCGGCCGCCATGGCGCGCGATTTTGGCACCGCCGAGGAGGCCGAGCGCTACGACGCGAGCGCGCTGGCCATGCGCCAGGGCATCGAGCGCGTGCTCTACGACGAGCGCCTGGGCCGGTTCATCGCCGGGCTGAGCGTCGACGCCGAGGGCGAGCACCGCGTCGAGCAGGTCGACTCTTCGCTCTACGGCCTCTGGGCCTTTGGTGCCCTTGCGCCCGACGATCCGCGCGTCGCGCGCACTATGGAGGCGATCGAACGCGAGCTCTGGGTGCCCACGCCGGTTGGCGGCGTGGCCCGCTACCCCGGCGACCGCTACTATCGCCGCGACCCTGCGCTGCACGGCAATCCCTGGCTCATCAGCACGCTGTGGCTGGCCCAGTGGCACATCGCGCTGGGCCATACGGCGCGCGCCCTGGAGCTGCTGCACTGGGCGGCCGAACGAGCTTTGCCCTCGGGCATCCTCGCCGAGCAGGTCGACCCGCACCAGGGGGCGCCGGTGTCGGTCGCGCCGCTGACCTGGAGCCACTCGACCTATGCGCTGGCCGTGCACCAGTACCTCGATGCGACCCGCTCTCGGCAGGTCACCTGACCCTAGCTCGTGTCCGCAAACCCGCGTAGCCTAGGGCCTTGTGCCCGTTTCACCTCGGTATGGTGCTGAATCGGCTGCCAACGACGCCCACAAGGGGCTAGGCTACGGGTTTGCGAACACGACCTAGTGCTGCAGGCTGCGACCCACCTTGCCGGGTGGGCGCAGCATCGTCTGCAGTTGCCAGCTCAGGTCGGCCCCCAGCGCAGGCGAACGGGTCGCCAGGAAGGCCAGGCCCGCCGCCAGCCCCAGGAGTGCGCCACTCCACAGGAGCGCCCTCGTCTTCATCGCTCACAGCTCCCTTCCGTTGGCCGCCTTGCGGATATAGTCGGCGGTGCGCGCGGCGATGGCCGAGATGGTCAGCGCCGGGTTGGCCGCACCCTGCGTGGGCAGGCAACTGCCGTCGGGGATGAAGAGGTTGGGCACGTCCCACGAGCGGCACCATTGGTCGACGACCGAGTCCTGCGGCGTAAAGCCCATGCGGCAGGTGCCGATCAGATGGGCGCTGTCGTCGATCACGATGATATCCTCGGCGCCCACGGCGTGGTGCAGCTCGATGACCTTGCCGAGCGCGTACTCGATCAACCGCTTGTCGTTCTCGAAGAGGTTATAGTGCACGTAGGCCACCGGGATGCCGAAGCGGTCCTTCTCCTGGGCCAGGGCGACATAGTTGCGCTCGTCGGGCAGCAGCTCGCCGAGGATGCCAAAGCAGGCATAGTGGTTATAGTCGGCCATGGCCCGGCGCAGCTCCATGCCATACAGACCCCTGGCCTCGGCCAGCATCTTGGCCATCGAAATGGGCAGCGGGGCGACGGTCTGGATGCAAAAGCCGCGGGCAAAGCCCCGGCTGGGGTCGGTCTCGTAGAACTCTTCGCTATCGACCTGGGCCGGTGGGCCTTTGTACTGGCGGATCATCTCGCTGTAGCGCCCAATGGCGATGTGCGAGGCCTGGGTCATCAGGAACTTGCCCACCAGCCCGCTCGAATTGGCCAGCCCCTGCGGGAAGCGGCTCGATGTCGAGTTGAGGAGTAGGCGCGGCGTCTCGACGGCATAGCCGGCGACGATGACCAGGCGGGCGCGTTGGAACTCTTCGCGGTACGCGCCGTCGTGGTCGCTGCGATAGTAGCGCACGCCTGTGGCCAGGCTGCCCTCGTTCACCGGGACCTCGAAAGCCATGCAGCGGGTGCGCACCTCGGCGCCGTGCGTGATGGCATTGGGGATGTGGCTGACGAGGGTCGAGTGCTTGGCGCCCACTTTGCAGCCCAGGTGGCATTGGCCGCGAAAGATGCAGTGCGGCCGTTTGCCAAAGGCGCCGGCGTTGATGCCGACCGGCCCGCCCACCACCACCGGAATGCCCAGCTTGAGGCAGGCTTCGACCAACTTGTGGCCGTGGGTGCTGACCTCCAGCGGACCGTAGGGATAGCCATGCGGCTTGCCCCAGGGGAAGTGGGCGGGGCCGGCCACCGGGTACTCGCGTTCCATCTGCTCGTAGTAGGGCTCCAGGTCTTCGTAGCGGATGGGCCAGTCGGCGGCCACGCCGTCGAGGGTGCGCACTTGAAAGTCAGAAGGATGGAAGCGCGGGCAGAAGGCCGAGTAGGTAGCCGTCGTCCCGCCGACCGTCTGGCCGCTGTTGTTCTCGCCGAGCTCGAGCGGCCAACTGCCGCCGATGACGCGCAGGTCCATCCAATAGAGCCGGCGCGCCCCCCGCTCGTCCGACACCATGTCGTCTTCCGAATCGGCCCAGTCGCCGGCCTCCAGCGCGACGACGGAAAAGCCATAGCGCGCCAGCCGCTGGGCGATCACGCCGCCCGCCGCGCCCGTCCCCACGACGCAGACGTCCACCTCCTGAGACGGAGGGTACTCACGCATTTCGGCGTCAAGCACCCAGTCGGGGCTCAGGTTCACATGCAGCTTCATCGGCGCTCCTCCACCTCCCAGTGCTCGCGCGCGCCATGGTTGAGCGCATAGTAGCCGCGGGGGTAGGCCGGCCCGCCGTAGCCGATCTCGTCCCAGGCGTAAGGGTGGCTGTAGTAGCTGCTGATGACGGCGCCCACGAGCGTGCCAGAGAAGAAGCGGCTGGCGGGCATGCGCTGCCAGACCTCTCCGGGCGCGTCGCCCTGGCGCAGGCGCTCGAGCGCCTGGCGCCGCTCAGCTGGCGCGAGCGCGACGAAACGCCGGCCGAAGAGCGCCTGGCTCGTTTGGTCGATGCCCTCCAGCCCCCAACGCCAGCCGGTGCGCTCGTCGGGCATGTCCTCGTAGCGGTAGCCGGGGGTCTCGCCCTTGTACTGCTCCTCATCGACATAGTTCACAATCGGCACGCGCTCGTCTGGAGGCCGATCGTCCTGGGGCATGAGGATGTCGACCACGGCTTGCAGGGTCTCGGCCTCCTGCGGGCTGAAGAAGCGAATCGGTGGCACGTGGTAGACGCGGTCCAGCACCAGTTGGCGGGTGGCCGGGTCCCAGTGCCCCTGTTGGCTGAGGACGCTGGAGCGTGAGACCTGACTGGTTTTCGCACACGTGTCAGGTCTGGCGTGGCGCTGCCCGCTCATGTCTCTTCCCTCCTGAGGAAGGTTGCCACAAGGCCGAGGGTGCCGACCGCCGAGAAGAGCAGCGGGGCGAACAGCGGCGGGCCCATGGTGATGTTGAAGCGCAGGTTGCGCACGTGCCCCGACATGCGGCGGATGCCCCGCAGGTGCAGGTAGAAGCCGAGCAGGCCTTCGAGCAGGTTCACCGTCGAGGCGATGGGCAGGGCCACGCGGGCGGCGCGCGCGCTGGAGAAGGCGGCTACCGCCGCGGCCAGCATCGGCGGCGTCACCCACACCGGGGTCCACATCCAGCGCTGGTTGTAGCTGCCCCGGAGGTGCTCGTAGTAGGCCTCGCCGCCCGAGAGCAGGCTGAGCGACGCGGCAATGACGGCCATGCCGCGCTGAAAGTGCCCTTGGCCGATCTGCTGGCGCAGGCTGGACGCTCGCATGCGGCTCATCGCGCGCGCCTCCGCAGAGCCCCAGACCTGACAGGTCTTCGAAGACCTGTCAGACCTTGCAGGTTCAGCCGCTCCGGCCGCATGAACGCCGCCAGCAGGCCCAAGACGCCGACGACCGTCAGCAAGACAGGCGCGAAGAGGGGTGGGCCCATGGTGACGTTGTACCAGCCCAGCCGGAAGCCGCCGGGTAGCCTCCTGACGCCGCGCACGTGGTAGACAAAGCCGACGAGGCCGTCGACCACCATGACGAGCGACGCCCAGGGCAGGGCCAGCGCGGCCACCGCCCGGCTGAAGAGGGCGGCCCCTGCGAGGAGCATCATGGGTGGGGTCAGCACCACCGGCGTCCACATCAGCCAGTGCTTGAAGGCGCCCCGCTGGTGTTGCATGTAGGCTTCGAAGCCGCTCACCAGTGCGGCAAAGGCTGCCATGAGCGCCATGCCCCGGCGAAAGCGGCCGTGGCTGATCTCGCGCGCAGCCACCTCGACCGCGCCGACCGCCATGCCGGTCAGCTCACTGATGCCTCCGATGGCTCTGGCCATCGCGCCGTTCTCCTTTCTGAGCTTGCCGCCAGACCTGACAGGTCTGGTCCGATACTACACCGGTTCGCCCATGGCCCTGGCGACCGCCTCGTACTCGGGCGCGGCCTGGCCGGCGACGAGCGGCAGGATCTCACCGCCGTGCTTGAGCACGGCCACGCGCGCGTCTTTGCCCACCAGCCTGAAGGCCTGGTCGAGCGCCTCCTGGGGTGTGCCGGCCGGCGTAAAGCCGATCTTGCGCCGGTCATCGGGCGGGATGCCCGGCGAGACCATGATGCCGGTCGCGTGCTCCTTGACCACCCAGGCGGTGAGGGCGAGGATGGCCGCGCCGATGATGTCTTGAATCTCGCCCTGTTCGACGGCGCGGCGGATCTCGGCTACCGGCCGCACGCCGTATTGAAGCAGCGCCGTATGCTCCTTCGAGACGCCTTCGGGGCAGGGTGTGACGACGATCACCACGCCGCCCTGACGCACGGCGAGCTCGCTGGCGTAGACCGCCTTGGCCGCCTGCCAATAGTCGATATCCGCGGGGTAAGAGTCGGTGATGACGATGTCGGCCAGGGCAGGCATGTCGACGCCGTAGACCTGCCGCGAGGTCTCGGTGCCGCGGCGATGGGCGATCACCGGATCACCGGCAAAGACCGCGAGCACCTTGCCGTCTGTCCCCTGTACGGCGTTGACGATGAAGCGCAGGCCCGCGTGGCGGCCGATCTGGTCGACCTCGCGGCGGATGGGGTTATCGGCGATGCCGAGGATATCGTGGCCCGGCACCTGCGCAGCCAGCCAGTGGATCTCTTTCGTGCTCGAGGCGGAGCCTGCGACCCCCGGCTCGACGATCTTGGCGCCGCCGCTGAAGCCCAGGACGCGGTGGGGCACGACATGGCCGAGGCCGACGACCAGATTGGCGTCGAGCAGGCGGCGGTCGACGACGATGGGGACGCCGCCGGTCGTGACCCCTATGCGGACCAGTTGTTGCTCCTCGCGCCAGTGGTGCTGCCAGACCTCGTAGCTGTGCAGGACGCTGGCGCCGAGCTTGCGCGCCAGCTCCTGGTCGCTCATCCTGCGATGCGTGCCCGGAGCGGTGAGGATCTTGATGTCGCCCTGGCGCACGCCCGCCTCCTGCAGCTCAGCCAAGACCGGTGGCAGCAGGGCAGCCACGGGGGTGGGCCGCGTAAAGTCGTCGGTGAGGATAAGCACCTTCTGGCCGGGGCGCACGAGAGCCCGCAATGGGGGGCCGCCGATGGGTGCGCCGAGGGCACGCTGCACCAGGGTCTCGGCCGGCGGGCTGGCGGGCGCCTGCTTGGGGCGGAACTCACCCAATACGTTCCCATCGGGCACGTCGACGGGCGGGATGCTGGGGTAGCGGAAGGTGATCTGCACGTCTACCTCCTGCTGGGCGTGAACCGGTCAGCGCGGGAGAAGCAGCAAGAGCTGTGCCATGGCACAGCTCTTGCTGCTTCCCTGTCGGGTCGAGAGGCTGTTGTTCGAGTAGGGAGGAATGAGAGATGGCCGAGCGTCAGTTCCCGACTTCTTTTCCGCCACAGCACCAGGGCCGTTCGCCAGGGCTGGAGACCGTGATGGAGCCCCAGCCCATCGAGGAGGTCGCCGAGTATACAGGCTCGGGCAAGCTGCGCGACAAGACCGCGGTGATCACCGGCGGCGATTCCGGCATCGGCCGCGCGGTGGCCATGTACTTTGCCAAGGAGGGCGCCGATGTCGCCATCCTCTACCTGAATGAGCACACGGATGCGCAGGAGGCACAGCGCCAGGTGCAAGAGGAAGGGCGCCGCAGCATCCTGGTGGCGGGCGACATTGGCGATGAGGCGTTCTGCCGTCAGGCTGTGCAGCGGGTGGTCGACGAATTCGGCCGCATCGATATCCTGGTCAACAATGCCGGCGAGCACCGCTACCGGCCGCGCGGCATCGAGGATGTCACGGCCGACGAGTTGCAGCGCACCTTCCGCACCAACATCTTTTCCTTCTTCTACATGACCAAGGCGGCGCTGCCGCACATGCGCCGGGGCAGCGCCATCATCAACACGACGTCGATCCAGGCGTACGACGGCAACCCACACATCATCGACTATTCGTCGACCAAGGGGGCGATCGTCGCCTTTACGCGCACGCTGGCCATGGAGCTGGCCGAGCGCGGCATCCGCGTCAACGCGGTGGCGCCCGGCCCGGTGTGGACGCCGATCATCCCCTCGACGTACCCGCCCGACTATGTGGCTCACTTTGGCCAAGACACGCCGATGAAGCGAGCAGGGCAGCCGTCGGAGCTGGCGCCAAGCTATGTGTTCCTGGCTTCGGAGGTCGATTCCTCGTACATGACGGGCCAGGTGCTGCACGACGACGGCGGCCAGAGCACCTGCTCCTGAGTTGGCTCGTTGTGCGGGAAAGGTAGCGGGTTCGTAGTCGGTGCTTGAGCGCCTTGACCTTGTGGATTGCCGCCACATCCGCAGTTGGCGCCACGGTGGAGGGTCAAGGCGCTCAAGCGCCGACTACGAACCCCACGCACATGGCGTGAGCAGTTCTTCTGGTACGGCTATTGCTCAAGGCCGCTGGAACCCCCTCCCCTGGCTGCGCCTCCGGATCACACAAGGGAGGCAAGACGATGACCAGGCGCATAACACTGGTCTGGCGAGCGCTCATCGGGTTGCTCCTTTTCGTGGCCAGCGCCTGCGGCAAGCCGCCCACGCCCACCCAACAGGTGACCCTGCGGCTGGGTGTGGCCCTCACGCCACAGGAGCTGGCCAGCTTCCAGCCGGCGATGCAGTCGCTCGGCCGGGCTCACCCCGAATGGAAGATCATCCTGGAGACCGTTCCGCAGCAGGGCGCCGCGGAGAAGATCAACGCCGAGCTGGCCGGCAACACTCTGCCCGACGTCCTGCGGCTGGGCGGGCTCTCGGCGCAGCAGTGGATCCGGCAGAACGCCTTCCTGGACCTGAGCGCACGCATCCAGGCCAGCGCGCTGGACCTCAACGACTTTTACTCGGGACCCCTCGACCAGTTCCGCTGGCAGGGCACGCTGTGGGGCCTGCCCGATACGGCCGCCCCCGACGTGGTGTTCTACAACAAGGCCATGTTCCGCGCTGCGGGCCTGGCCTGCCCCAGCGACGACTGGACGTACGAAGACATGCGCCGGGCGGCCATCCGGCTGACCCTCGACCGCAACGGCCGCCATGCCGGCGACCCCGGCTTTGACCCCGAGTCGATCCAACAGTGGGGCTGGAGCGGCGGCTGGAGCTTTTTCTGGCAGCGCCCCCTGGTGCAGGCCCTGGGCGGCGAGCTGTGCGCCAATGACGACTGTACCCAGATGACCTTCACCTCGCCGGCGACGCTCGAGGCGGCCCGCTGGTGGGCCTCTCTGGTGGCCGAACAGCACGCGGGGCTCTACGATCCCTTTGGCGGCTCGCAGACCGGCGTGCCGGGGGATGCGTTCATCGCCGGCAAGGCCGCCATGGGCTATACCGGCTTCTTTGCCGTGGGGCAACTGAACGAGATAGGCTCGCTGGACTATGATGTGGTACAGCCCTTCAGAGGGGTCGACGGCCACCGCTACACCACCCTCAGCACCAACGGCTATGTCATCTCGGCCACAACGCAGCACCCCGATGCGGCCTGGGCGTTGCTGCAGGCGCTGGTGAGCCCCGAGTTTCTCGCAGAGACGTGGGGCACGCCCGGACACAGCGTGCCGGCGCGGCGCTCTGTCGCCTCCTCGGCCATCAACCCGGCCCACCCGCCGGCACACCAGCAGGCTATCGTGGCGGCTCTGGACTATGCGACCGTGTTCATGCCCTACACCGCCAGCGCCTATGAGGTCAACACCCGGACCGCCGATCTGTTCCAGAAGATGATGAAGGGAGACCTATCGGCGGAGGAGGCCATGCGGCAGATTGAAGCGACCGCGAATCAGATTCTGGCCCGCGACCGCTGAGGCGCGGCGGGGGCGGCTGGCCAGGCGGCGCGAGTGCTGGTTCTACCTGCTCATCTCGCCCTGGCTGGTCGGCCTGATCCTCTTTCAGAGTGGGCCTATCCTGGGGGCTCTGCTGCTGTCGTTCATCCACTGGCCGCTGCCGCAGGCGCCCCGCTTTGTGGGCCTGGCGCAGCTTGGGGCACTGGTGGCCGACCGGCTGTTCTGGCGCGCCCTGGCCAACAGCGTGTACTATGCGGCCGGCTCCATCGCGCCGTCGATGGCCCTGGGGCTGGCCCTGGCGCTGGCGTTCCGGCCCGAACGGCGAGCCACTCACCTGCTGCGAGCGGTCGTTTTTCTGCCGGTGATCCTGCCCGGGGTGGCCACAGCATTCGTGTGGGGCTGGATGTTCAACCCGCGCTATGGGGCCATCAATGCCCTGCTCGCCGCCGTGGGCGTCCGGGGGCCGGGGTGGCTCTTCGACGAGGCCTGGGCCATGCCTGCTCTGATCCTGATGAGCCTGTGGAGCGCCGGCAGCAGCATGCTCGTCTACCTGGCGGCGCTGCGCAGCGTGCCGGCCGAGCTGTACGAGGCGGCAGCCCTCGACGGTGCGGGCCGCTGGAGCGCCTTCAGGCACATCACCTGGCCGCTGCTCTCGCCCGCCACGTCTCTGCTCCTGACTATCAACATGATCGCCGCGATGCAGGTATTCACCCCCACCTACGCACTGACGCGGGGCGGGCCGAACAACGCCACGCTGACCCTGCCGCTGTGTACCTACTTCAACGCCTTTGTTTGGGGGCGCCTGGGCTATGCCTCGGCACAGGCGTTGGCCCTGTTCGCGCTCATCCTGGGGCTGACCCTGCTCCAGATGCGCGTGAGCCGGGGCAAGGTGTTCTACATGGGAGGGGAGGGCTGATGGCCCGGCGGCGGGGCCTCGGGCGCTTCGGGCTGCGGCGTGGCGCACGCGATGCCGCCTGTCTGGCGCTGGCAGTGCCCTTTGCGCTGCCGCTCTTCTGGCTGGTGTCCACCGCCTTCCGGCCGGCGGCCGCGGTCTATGCGAGCCCCCAACAGTGGCTGCCCGGCTCGATCACACTGAGCAACTTGCGCGAGGCGTGGCGCCTGCTCGACTTTCCCCTCTTTCTCCGCAACTCGCTGCTCGTGACCGGCCTGACGATGCTGGGCTCGCTCTCGTCGTCGTCGTTGGTCGGCTATGCTTTCGCACTGCTGCCGGGCCGGGGGAAGGGGACGCTCTTCAGCCTCCTGCTGGCGACGACCATGGTGCCGGCCTCGGTGACGCTGATCCCCGTCTTTATCCTCTTCAGCACGCTGGGCTGGGTGGACACCTACCTGCCTCTGATCGTGCCGGCGTGCTGCGGCAGCCCCTTTCTCGTGCTTATCTTCCGCCAGTTCTTCCGTGCCCTGCCGGCGGAGCTCTTTGAGTGTGCCGAGCTGGATGGGTGTAGCCCGCTTGCGGCCTACTGGCATGTGGCCCTGCCGCTCTCACGCCCCGCGCTGGCGATGGCGGCGGTGTTTTCGTTTGCCGGCGCCTGGAACGACTTTTTGGGGCCCCTGATCTACCTGAACACCAGCGACCGCTTCACGCTCAGCCTGGGCCTCGCCTTCTTCCAGGGGTTGCACTACAGCCAACTGCACTACTTGCTGCCGCTGTGCCTGGTGGCGCTGCTGCCGGTCGTGGCGCTCTTCCTGCTGGCGCAGCGCTATGTCATGAATGGCATCTTGGCGATGGGTGTGCGCGACTAGCAGCCTGTCGGAGCGGTGGCTCACCCGCCTCGGCATCTTGGTAGCAGCCGGGCGCCTGGCTCGGCTCTCACCCGGCTCTGAGCCAGGAGGGGGTTTTGGCGGGTTGCCTGGCCTCGCCGGCTGCCCCTGGCACGCCAGGGGCAGCCGGCGAGGCCAGGCAACCCGCCAAAACCCCACGAATTCCCCCAGTTCCTTCGTCGTCCGTCACACGAGCTGGCGCAGCCGGCGCACAGCCTCGGCGCCGGCGGTATCGACTACCTGGCGGATGCCTTCGGCGGTCACTTCTTGAATCACCTCGACGGCCTCGGGCTGTCCCCTCACGAGCGCCTGGGCAAAGCGCACCGCCTGCTCAGTGGTAAAGTTGGGCGGCATGGGCGGCTCGTTGGGGTCGACGACCGCCTGGATCACCGCGGGCCCCGGGTAGGCCAGCGCCTCGGCCAGCGTGCTGCGCGCCTCCTGCGGCCGCTCGATCGTAAAGCCGGCTGCCCCGGCTGCCTCGGCGACCTTGGCGAAATCGATGGGGTGCAGCTCTACCCCGAACTGAGGATAGCCGGTGAGGACGATCTGCTCCCATTTGATCTCGCCCAGGACGTCGTTTTTGAAGATCAGAATCTTGACCGGCAGGTTGTACTTGACGGCGGTCGCCATCTCGGCCATGAGCATCGAAAAGCCGCCGTCGCCGATCAGGCAGACGACCTGGCGGCCGGGGTAGGCGATCTGCGCTGCCAGCGCATAGGGCAGGCCGCAGGCCATGGTGGCCAGGTTGCCGGAGAGCGAGAACATCTGCCGGCCGCGGATGCGGATGCTGCGCGCGGCCCAGGTGGCGATCGTGCCGCTGTCGCCCACGATGATGGCGTCATCGCTCAGCATGTCGTTGAGCTGGCGGGCCGGCACCTGGGGCTTCATCGGCACATCCTGGCGCACCTCGCGCTCCTCCACCAGACGCCGCCAATCGACCATCTCGACCTGCGCCCGCTGGAGGAATGAGCGATCGGCCTTGGGCCGCAGCAAGGGCAGCAACGCCTGCAAGATGTCGCGCGCGTTGCCCGGCAGGGCCACATCGACCGGGTAGCGCAGGCCGATGCGCGCCGGGTCGATGTCGATCTGCACGCAGCGCGCCTGGCCGGGCTTGGGGAGATAGTCGATGTAGGGAAAGCTCGACCCCACGATGAACAGGGTGTCGCAGTTCTGCATCGCATGCACCGACGGCGTGGTGCCGAGCAGGCCCAGGCCGCCGGTCGTATAGGGGCTGTCGTCGGCCACGCAGGCCTTGCCCAGGAGGGCCTTGATGATGGGCGCGCCGAGGAGTTCGGCGGCCTGCTCCAACTCGGGCCCGGTGGCCAGCGCCCCCCGCCCGGCCAGGATGGCGACGCGGCTGCCCTGGTTCAGGACGTTGGCCGCCATGGCGATATCCTGTGGCGACGGCAGGCGACAGGCGGTAGGCGGCACCACGGTGTTGTGGCCTGCGATGTTGCGCTCGGAGCGGGTGTCTTTCGACTCTTCCTCGCGCTGCGTGTCGTTGGGGATGGTGAGATGGGCTACGCCGCGGCGGTCGAGGGCCAGGCGCATCGCCTGGTCGACGACGTTGAACACGTGGGCCGGGCCGGTGACCCGCTCGCTAAAGACCGCCATCGGCGCGTAAAAGCGTGCCAGGTTCACGTCCTGTTGCTGCCAGGTGCCCAACAGGTCGTGGGCGGCTTCGCCGGTGATGGCCAGCACCGGCTGGCCGTCGAGCGCCGCATCCCAGAGGCCGTTGGCCAGGTGGATGCCGCCCGGCCCGGAGGTGCCAAGGCACACGCCGATCCGCCCCGTGAACTTGGCATAGGCGCAGGCCATGAAGGCCGCGGACTCTTCATGGCGCACTTGGATAAAGCGGACCTTGTCTTGGCGCAGGCGCAGGGCATTCATGATGCCACTAATGCCGTCGCCGGGCAGGCCAAAGACCGTGTCGACGCCCCAATCGGCCAGGCGATCGATCAAGAGATCGGCAGTTGTCGGCATGCTTGCCTTCTCCCTTCGCGTTTTGTTTCCCCTTGAGAACTGGCAGGTTGGCGGAGGCCACGCCCAGGGTGGCAACCGGCCTTGCGCCATGCGGTGCCCCGGTGCTGGCCCCTGAAAAGGGTTTTGGCGCCCCAGCCCACCAAAACCCCACCTGGTGTAAGGCCGGGCGGCTGCGGAGCCGTATGCCCGGCCATGGCCAGGCGTCGCCGATGACGGGCGCACGCTCCGACAGGTTGCCGGGTGCGGGGGGCTCCGGCAATGTGCAGATGGAGACGAGCCGAGCAAGGGCCGTGCCAAGGGCCGCGCCCGCTGGCACACGATGTGCTGGATTGCGTGGCAGCATGCGAGACATGGAGGGATGTGGCATGTCCATGGAGAAGAACCAGGAGATCGTGCGTCGCTTCTACGAGGCGGTGTTCAACCAGGGCAACACAGCGGCCGTCGAAGAGCTGGTGGCCCCCAACTTTGTGGACCACAGCCCGTTCCCTGGCCAGGCGCCTGACCGCGCCGGGCTCAGCCAGTTTGTCACGACGTTCCGCACGCCGCTGCCTGACCTCAAGGTTGAAGTCGAAGACACCATCAGCCAGGGCGACAAGATCGCCGTGCGCTGGAAAGCGCGCGCCACGCACAAGGGGACGTTCCTCCAGATACCCTCGACGGGCAAGCAGGTGACCATCAGCGGCATCGACATTATGCGCATTGCCGATGGCAAGATCGTGGAGCACTGGGGCTACCAGGACCAGCTCGGTTTCGTGAAGGAAATCGGGGTGCTCCCGGCGCTGGCGATGGCCGGGCGGTAGGGCGCCTGCACAGCAACGGGCTAGGCCTCCATGTGCGATAGCAGCGGGGCACCGTGCCCTTGCATGGCCTCGAGGACGAGCAGGAAGCGCGCCGCCTCCCATGTCGGATTGCACCAGTAGTGCGGCAGTGAGGCTTCGAAGAGCAGTGCGTCCCCCTCGCCGATGCGGTAGGTCCGGCCGTCGACTGTATAGTCGACTCGGCCGGCCAGGCCCAGGACGAGCTCCTGCCCCCCGTGCGTGATCGGCTCGCCGCCGCTGGCCCCCGCGTCGAGGGTGACCACGAAGGGCTCGATCCTCTGGCCGGCGAGGCCGGTGCCCAGGCTCTCGACGAGGGCCCCGGGGGTCTGCGTCTGGCCGCGCTCGCCGGCGCGCACATAGACGACCCTGGCCGTTTCCTCGGGCCCGAACAGGTCCACGATGCGCACGCCGAGCGCGGCGGCCAGGCGGTGCAGCGTCGAGACCGTCGGCGACGACTGGCCGCGCTCGATCAGGCTCACCGCATTGACCGACAAGCCGCTCTGTTCGGCCAGCGTCCGCAGTGACAGCCCTTTCCGCTCGCGCAACTCCCGTATGCGGCGCCCGACCTCGGGCGGTGCCTCCTCTGCCATGTGTGCCTCCAATGTTGAGTCGCGTAGCCTAGTGGATCGTCGCATTGGTTTTGATGGGCTCCGACGCCCACAAGGGGCCAGGCTACGTCGTCTATACGAATACTTGACCGATGTTCTAGGGCCCCTTGGCCGCCACAGGCAGCTTGTGCCCGTCTGGCCTCGCCGTGGCGCCAGATTCGCCCGCGGCCACGCCAAGCCGCCTGTGGCGGCCAAGGGGGGGCCAGGCTACGACTTTTCGGATAGGCTCTTGCTATTGTAGCACCAACGCCGGCGCCTGTCACGAGCCGCCTGGGCATAGGATATGTTCCACAGTTGTGGGGCACCCGGGCAATGGCCCGGTTCTCTGCTCCGCTGCCACCCGGCCCTGACCCCTGCCCAAAAGGCTAGGTCGTGTTCGCAAACCCGTAGCATAGCCCCCCTTGGCCGCCGTAGGCGGCTTCGTGGGCGTCGTAGCCCATCAAGATCAGTGCGGCAGACTGCCAGGCTACGGGTTTGTGGACACGACCCAAACTGAATCCAGCTTGAGACCCGCAGGCTCCAGGCGTCGGGGGCATGTAGGTCCCATCGTGGATTCGGTCTAGTTCGGAGCATGAAGCCCGGTCATGGTGCGATGGCTACCTGACGGCTGTACACTCGCGCATTGTGGACGCACCCCGCTCACCAATATACTTGACAACAACACAGAATCATAGTATGATCGGGAGGAATGGACACGTTGCAGAGCGCAAGCTTGGCCCGATGTGGTTTCGAGCCCGTCTGGCGGCTGCTACGGCAGGCTGGGAGGCCTGGTCGACGTGCCGGCGGAGAACGGGAGGAGCAATGGCGGCAGGGTCCGAGATGGAGCAGGCACAGAGCGATGCCCAGGGTGCGGAAGGCCAGGCCGAGGCCCTGAACCGGATCGATCACGTGCTCGCGCGCATGCCCAAGAGGATCACGCCGGTTTTCGGCAGGGGAAAGAGTTCACAGGGCGCCGAAGCCCAGGAGGTGTGTTGATGAAGGTCGTCGTTACGGCCCAGGGCGTCGATCCGGATGCCGTAAGCAGCCCGATCTTTGGCCGCTGCCCCGCCTTTGTCTTTGTCGATACTGAGACTATGCAGTTCGAAGGCATCGAGAACCCATGCGCTGCAGCGGGGGGCGGTGCGGGCATTCAGGCGGCCCAACTGGTGGTGGAACGGGGCGCCACGGTGCTGTTGAGCCACAACGTGGGGCCCAACGCCTTTGCTGTGCTGCAGGCTGCAGAGGTGGCCACCTACCGCATTGGCGGCGGAACGGTGCGCGAGGCCGTTGCGGCTTTGCTCGCAGGCACGCTGCCGCGCCTCGATGGCCCCAGCACAGACGGGCATCGGAGACGAGGACGCAGTATCTGAGCCTGTTTTCCGCACCCAACAGAGGCAGCTCCCACGCCGCCGGTTGTGGCCGCGCAAGACGCCCTCTGCGACGGGCTGAGCTCGGCGGCGTGGGAGCCGCCTCTGCTGGGTGCGGAATCTGGGCTGAAGGGCTGTTCGAAAGCACTGGTGTGCCATGGGGTTCCTGTGCAGGGGCCGCTGGGATGCATGTGCAGAGCGTGACGGGAAGGAGAAGAAGCGATGGCAGGCGGATTTGGACGGGGTCGAGGTCTTGGTGGCCGCCGCGGGGGCCGCATGGGCGGGCCGCAGGCTGCGGGGCCAGGCGGCAAGTGCGTGTGCCCCAAGTGTGGCCACACGCAGGACCATGTGGCCGGGCAGCCATGCCGCGAGCAGACGTGCCCCAAATGCGGCACGCGCATGGTCAGAGAGTAGGCGGGAGCCGTGCATGATCGTCACCGTCGCCAGCGGCAAGGGGGGCACGGGCAAGACGTTGGTGGCCACCGGCCTGGCCGCTGTCGTTGCCGAGAGCTGCGCCGTGGTGTGCCTGCTCGACTGCGACGTCGAGGCGCCCAACGCCCACCTCTTTCTGAAGCCAGCGCTCACCGGCTGTGAAGAGGTGAGCCTGCCTGTGCCGCAGGTTGACCTCGCGCGCTGCACCTTCTGCGGCCGTTGCGCCGAGGTGTGCGCCTTCCATGCCCTAGCGGTCGTCGGCAGGCAGGTGCTCACCTTTGCTGAGCTCTGCCATGGCTGCGGGAGCTGCGCTCGGCAGTGCCCCGAGGGCGCGATCAGCGAGGTGCCGCGGCGGTTGGGCGTGGTCGAGTGGGGGTGGGCAGGCCGCGTGCGCTTGGCGCGCGGCGTGCTCGACGTGGGCCAGGCCATGGCCACGCCGGTGATTCGGCGGCTGAAGCAGCGTGCGCTCGAGGGTGTGGGCGGGCCGGCCTTGGTGCTGCTCGATGCGCCCCCGGGCAACGCCTGCGCCGTGGTCGAGACGCTGCGCGGCAGCGATTTTGCCCTGCTGGTGACCGAGCCCACGCCCTTTGGCCTGCACGATCTAGAGATTGCCGTGCAGGTTGCGCGCGAGGAGCTTGGCCTTCCGGTCGGCGTGGTGATCAACCGCGATGGCATCGGCGATGGCGGTGTCGAAGGCTATTGTGCGCACGCCGGCCTGCCAATCCTGCTGCGCATCCCGTTCGACCGGCGCATTGCCGCGGCCTGCGCTGCGGGCGGGCTATGGGTCGATGCTGTGCCCGAGTATCGTGAGGGCATGCGCGGCCTGTACCGCACGCTGCAGGAAACTGGTGGAGCGGCGCCATGAAGCAGTGGGTCGTGTTGAGTGGCAAGGGCGGCACGGGCAAGACGACGGTCGCGGCGGCGCTGGCGCACCTGGCGTCGCAGGAGCGCCGGCTCGTGATGGCCGATGCCGATGTGGATGCGGCGAACCTGGAGCTGCTGCTCGCGCCCATCATACAGGAGGCGCACGAGTTCAGCGGCGGCATGGTGGCTGCAATCGACGCGAGCCGGTGCACCGGCTGCGGCGCCTGCCGTGTGGCCTGCCGCTTTGATGCCATCGTGCAAGACGGCGATGTCTGCCGCGTCGCTGCCATCGCCTGCGAGGGCTGCGCGGCTTGCAGCTACGTCTGCCCGGCCGGCGCCGTCACCATGAGCGACCGACCCAATGGGCAATGGTTCCGCTCCGAAACGGCGCTGGGGCCGCTCTGCCATGCGCGGCTATTCGCCGGGCAAGAGAACTCGGGCAAACTTGTGGTTCAGGTCAAGCAGTGTGCGCGCCTGCTGGCGACGGAGCGCGGCGCCGACCTGCTGTTGGTTGATGGGCCGCCGGGCATAGGCTGCCCGGTGATTGCGACCATGACCGGGGCCGACCTGGCGCTGCTGGTCGTCGAGCCCGGCGTATCGGGGTTCCACGACCTGGAGCGCATCCTGGCCGCTACGCGCCACTTCCGGGTGCCTGCGGTGGCCTGCCTGAACAAGGCTGATATCAGCCCGGCCCACACGTCGGAGGTCGAGGCGCTCTGTGCTGCCGAAGGGGTGCCGGTGGTGGGCCACATCCCGTTCGATATGGTAGTGACCGAGGCCATGGTACAGCGCCGTCCGGTGACGGCATACTGCCAGGGGCCGGTGTCACAAGCGCTCCGGGCGCTCTGGCACACGTTGCAGGGGCGGCCGGAAGGAATGGAGGGACAACTGTGATGCGTATCGCAGTCTCGGTGGAGGATGAACGTGGCCTGGATGCGGCGGTCAGCCCGCACTTTGGGCGCTGCCCTTACTATGCGTTGGTCGACGTCGAAGGGCGGGAGGTCAAGGCGCTGCGGACTGTGGCCAACCCCTTCTACGGTAACCACCAGCCGGGGCAGGTGCCCGGGTTCATCCATCAACAAGGGGCCGATGTGATGCTGACCGGCGGCATGGGCGGCCGGGCGGTGGCCTTTTTCGAGCAGTTTGGTATCGAACCCGTCACCGGGGCCAGCGGCACCGTGCGCTGCGCCCTCGAAGCCTACCTCGGCGGGCAGTTGCATGGGGCCGCGCCGTGCCATGAGAGCGTCGAGCACGGCCACGGGCATGCCGCAGGGTGAGATGACGACCCTGCCCGTCGTCACCTGCCCGGGCAGCCCCATCCTGCTGTTGCAGTGGACGACCATTCGTACAATGGAGGCCAGGATGGCTCATGTCGTGGCCGTATGCGCCAGTGTACAGCGTGAGGACTCGAAGGTCGATCTCGGCGAGGGCGAGCTCATCGCCGGCTATGGGCTGCTGGGCGACGCTCACGCCGGCCGCGGCGAGCGCCAGGTCAGCCTGCTCGCCGTGGAGAGCATAGAGCGCGCCCGGCAGGAGCACGGCACTGCCGCTGTGCCTGGCTCCTTTGCCGAGAACCTGACCACTGAGGGCCTGGATCTGAGCGTGCTGGTCGTCGGTGACCGGCTGCGGGTTGGGGCGGCGCTGCTGCAGGTGGTGCAGCTCGGCAAGCCACCGGAGGCTGCGCATACGTACAGCTTTCAGGGTGTCTCCCTCCTGCCGCGTGCAGGGGTCTTTTGCCGCGTGCTCGAAGGCGGGCGCGTGGCGCGCGGCGATGTCGTCGAGGTGCTCTCGGGCGGGGAGGCCGTGTGATCGTCTTGCCCTGTGCCCTCCAGGCGCCTCGACCGCAGCCTGGGGATCAACACTATCCCTCCCAAGGTCTGCAGCTATACCTGTGTGTACTGCCAACTCGGCCGTACCACCTGCATGCAGACCAGGCGCGCCACCTTCCGAGACCCCTGGCATTTGCTGCGGGCGGTCCAGGGCAAGCTGATGAGCGTGGCGGAGGCGGGCCAGACAGTCGACTATCTGACCTTCGTGCCCGACGGCGAGCCCACCCTCGACCTCAACCTCGGCCGCGAGATCGATCTGCTGCACTCGCTGGGCATTCCAGTGGTTGTGATCAGCAATGCCTCGCTCCTTGCCGTTGCGGACGTGCGGGAAGACGTCATGCGGGCCGACCTGGTGTCGTTCAAGGTCGACGCGGCTCAGGAGGCGGCCTGGCGCCGCGTCGACCGGCCGCATGGCGCCCTGCGGTTCGGCGCAATCCGCGACGGCTTGCTCTCCTTGGCGCGTAGCGGGACCGGCTGGGCACGGGTGCACGATCTGCTCGCCAGCGGCCGGCTCGCGGAGCTCGAGTATGCCGGGCACAGGTTCTATCTGCGCAAGCTGCACGGGGAAGTGACGAGGCCGAGGTCCCAGGCGCGCCGGCCGTATGGCCAAGGGGGAAGCTGTGGCTAAGAGAAGGATAGAGACGACGTTCCAGAGAACGTGGCGTTCGTCCCCGTCGATTTCGAGACCGAGTCGCTCAGCGCCAGGCTCGAAGAAGCTGGTTTGCGCCGTCAGCAGAAGAGCCTCTTCATTCTTGAGGGGCTGCTGATGTACCTGCGGCCCGGTGCGGTCGAAGAGCTGTTCCGGACCATCCAGGGCTATGCCGGCCCGGGCAGCAGCGTGGTGTTCGACTATGTCCGGGCCTCAGTACTGCGGGGCGAGGCCCACGGCGATGGGGAGCGGGAGATCGTGGCGCGGGTGACCCAGGCCCACGAGCTTTGGCATTTTGGCCTCGAGACGGATGACATCGGCGATTTGCTCGCAGCGTACGGTCTGAGGCTGGCCGAGCATCGAGACGCCACGGCGCTGGAGGAGGCGTACTTTAGGAATCCATCAGGCAAGATTGTGGGCCATGTAAACGGCACGCACTGCCTGGTGACTGCCGAGATGGTCCAGGCACACACTGCTTGGGAACAGCCAGCTCGCTAGCTCCGTGCCCGGACGACGCACCCTCGCCGACAAGCATAGTTGCCGCACTTGGGTACGCGGCCCGTGCTATAGCATGGCTAAACGAATGCTCGACGATGTGTTGGGAGGGACGGAATGCAGTGCTGAGTAGCCAGGGCACGACAGCACCTGCACTCGCCATCGAGGCCTGTGCACTGACGCGCTGCTATGGCGCGCTCGTGGCCGTGGATCACCTCAGCCTGGCGGTCGGCCGGGGCGAGGCGTTCGCCTTCCTGGGACCCAACGGCGCCGGCAAGACGACGACGATCCGCATGCTCACCGGGCTGATCCGGCCGAGCGGGGGCACCGCGCTCATCGATGGCTTGGATATCGCCAGGGATGCGATGGCGGCGAAAGCGCGCGTAGGCGTCGTGCCACAGCGCTCCAACCTCTACGGAGAGCTGAGCGCCCGCGACAACCTCGTCTTCGTGGCCCAGCTCTACGGCCTGCCCTCTCGGCGCTGGCGCGCCCGGGCCGACGAACTGCTCGACCAGTTCGGCCTGAGCGAGAAGGCCGGCGTGCCCTTTTCCACGCTCTCGGGTGGTATGAAGCGCCGTCTCACCATCGCCGCAGCGCTGGTGCACGAGCCGAGCATCCTCTTCCTCGACGAGCCGACGACCGGTCTCGACGTGCTGAGCGCGCGTAACCTGCGGGCGCTCGTCGGCGACCTCAAGGGGCGCGGCATCACCATCTTCCTGACGACCCACCTCATCACCGAGGCCGAGCAACTGGCCAGCCGCGTGGGCATCATCGTCAAGGGCCGGCTGATCGCCGTCGACACGCCGGCAGGGCTGCGCGCCAGGACCCATGGGGAGGACGTCCTGGAAGTGACCATTCCCGAGCCGGCGGAGGCCCTGCTGGCCGCGCTGCGGGGCGCGGCGACGGTGCGCGCCCTCTCGCGTGCCGGCGACACACTGCGCCTGACCGTCTCGACGGTCGATGCTGGCCTGCGCACGCTCACTGAGGTCACGCAGCGCTACGGGGCGTGCATCGCCAACGTGCGCACTGTGGCGCCGTCGCTCGAGGATGCCTTTGTGCGGCTGACGCAGGTCGATGCCGAGGCCATGCGGAACGGCCCGCGCAGCCAGGGAGGTGACGCACCATGAGCCTGCAGCAACTGGGGCGGGCCTGGCACATCACGGCCAAGGACATACGCACCTACTATCTGAAGCCGCCGCTCATCAGTTGGGGCATGCTCCTGCCGGCGGTATTCATCCTGGCCTTTTACTTGCGCGCCCCAGGCGACATCCGCAGCGCAGCGCCTGGGCTCATCGGCCTGACGGTGCTCTTTGGCGCCACCTCGGTGGAAGCGGTGGTCATCTCGTTCGAGAAGCGCATCGGCGGCATGGAGCGCCTGCTCATGGCCCCGGTGTCGGTGCCGGCGCTGCTTGCCGGCAAGGTGGCGAGCGGCATGCTCTTCGGCGTGGCGACCGGCGCACTGGTGTGGTTGGGCAGCACTCTCGCCTGGAGCCTGCCGCTGGCTGCGGGCCTGCCGCTCGTGGCCATCGCCCTGGGGAGCGCCACCTTTGCGCTGCTGGGCGTGCTCATCAGTCTGGTGATGCGCGAGGTCTTTGACGCCATGACACTCTCCAACTTGTTCCGCTTTCCGATGATGTTCCTGAGCGGCGTGTTCGTGCCTGTCGCGGCGCTGCCAAGTGCGCTGCAGGTGGTGGCCGCTCTGCTGCCGCTCACCTACACCGTCGATGCCCTGCGCCACCTCCTGCTCGGCGGTGCGGGGGCGTCGTACCCACTGTGGACCGACCTGCTGGCCAGCCTGGCCTTTGCTGCGGCGCTCTACGTCGCCGCGCTCGAGCTCATGCGGCGCCGGCTAGAGGACCTGCTCTAGCTGTCTTGGCCCTGGAGCTCCTCCAGGCGCTTCTCGATGCGCTCGAGCGCCTGCTTCAGAAACCCGGCCTGTGCCTCGAGGGCGCCGGCTTCATCGGGCGACGCGGACGGCGCGTAGCCGCCGCGCGCCCAGCGGGGCAGCCCCGTCGCGTAGAACCAGTTGCGCCAGCCGCGGCCGCCGCCCCGGCCACAGCCACGGCCCACTATCGGATTGGCAAAGCCGGGCCTGTCGCCGCCGGCGCAGTAGCCGGCGCCCCTTCCCGTCATGGGGCCTATCCCGCCGGGCCCTGTCCCATCACCTCTCGGCATAGTGTCCTCCTCCTTGTTCTGCCGGATCGTTCACGATCTGCGGCCACGGCTCCTGCCGCGCCTCTGGCCGGGCGCCCTGCGGCGGCCCAAGCCCAGGCGCGGTAGCAGGTCCACCGCCCAGCGCCCGATTGCGCTGAGATCAAAGCTCCGGCCGGCGCCCGGGTTGGCGTTGCCGGGCGTGGGGTAGTTGGCGCAGGGGCCAAGGCCCCGCCCCGTACGCGGACCCATCCCCGTAGGCCCTGTCCCATCACCTCTTGGCATGTCTGTCTCCTTTCGCCGTGATGGCTCGTTGTCCGTGATCCGTTGTCCGTTGTCCACTGTGCCGGCAGTCACGGACCGGCCGCGGACAACCGACAACGAACGACGGACTATCCAAGCAGTCTGTGCAGCATGTCGTGCGTGCGGCCCAACTCGTCGAGCCATTCGGCCAGGGCGCTCTGTCCTGCGGGGGTGAGGCTGTAGACGCGGCGCGCCGGGCCGGAGCCGGCCGTGTCCCAACGGGAGGCGACCCAGCCCGCCTCCTCCATCTGCCGCAGCATGCGATACACCAGCCCTGAATCGAGCAGCGCCGGCTCGAGGCCGAAGCGTCCGAGCGCGGCAATCAGGTCGTAGCCATGCCGATCCTGCTCCTGCAGCAGGGTGAGCAGGCAGGGCTCCAGCACGCGGCCAACCTGGCCGCGCTGCACGCCGCGTCCCCCGCGCCAACCGCGTCGTCCTCTGGGTCCGGGCATGGGCCGCCCTCCTTTCCAAATCGCTAGCTGTTAGTTTCACCTATAGTGTACAACAGATCGGAGACGTTGTCAAGTATCCTGGTAAGGACGTACTCAAGACTGGGTTGCTGGCACGCGTATTGCTGGCCGTGGAGAGGGCATCGTCGAGCAAGGAGGCGACCATGAGGATAGCTATGGCCCTGTTCATCGTCTTGGCGCTCCTGATCGCAGGCATTCCCCACTTCAACAACTGAGAGTATGAGGGCAAGGCGCTGGCCCTGGCCAATGGCAACCGGGCGCCGATGAAGTGCTTCTGGACGGCGCGCGGCAAGGTTGCGCTGGCTGCGCCACTGCTGGGCCTGGCGCTGGCTTTGAGCCTCAGCCGGCGCAGGGAGGCGCAGCGTGCGCTGGCGTTGGTGGGTGCAGCGCTGGGCCTCGCAATCATCGCGCTGCCGACGCTGCTCATCGGCACCTGCTCGATGGCCACGGCCTCGTGCAACCTGGTGATGAAGCCGAGCCTGATCCTGCTGGGCGGGCTGGTGACGGCGACCAGCGTGGCCGTGCTCGCGCTGGTGCGGGCCGAGGCGCCACAAGCGGCGGCGCTGACCGGGCTGGCTGTGGCGGTCATGCTCCTGGTGCAGGGCGCCGAGGGCAGTCTGCAGTTGGCGCGCGAGCGGCTGGGCGCCGATATCATCGTCGTGCCCGAAGGCACGCTGGCCAGGGTGGAAAGCGCCCTGGTCGTGGGCGTGCCCACGCGGGTGTGGATGCCACGGGACGATCTGGCGCGCATCGCCGCGATCCCGGGGGTAGCCGCAGTGTCGCCACAACCGTACCTCTCCTCGCTCTTTGGGGCCTCGTGTTGCTCGGTGTCGGAGATGTTCCTGGTGGCCTATGACCCCGACAGTGATTTCTCGCTGCGGCCCTGGCTGCAGCGCAACCTGAGCGCCGGCCTGGGCCCGGCGAGGCCATCGGCGGCAGCGATGTCTTCGTGCCCGAGGGCGAGGAGGCCATCCGGCTCTACAGCTCCAGCGTGTCGCTGAGGGGCAATCTCGAGCGCACCGGCACGGCCCTGGACCACACGCTGTTCTTCACCTTCGAGACTGCTGCCGAGATCGCTCGCCGCTCGCACATTCAGGCCGAGCAGCCCTTGGTGATCCCGGAGGACAGCATCTCGGCAGTGCTGGTCAGGGTGCAGCCGGGCGTCGACTCGCGCCGCGTGGCCCTGCGCATCCTGCGGGATGTGCCCGACGCCAGGCCCATCGAAGGGGCCGGCATGTTCCGCACCTTCCGGGGCCAGATCGCCAGGCTGCTGCGCGCCTTGCTGGCCATCCTAGGGGTGACGGCTGGGGGTGTCGCTTCTGCTGCTGGGCCTGGTCTTTTCGAAGGCGGCGCACGAGCGGCGGCGCGAGATCGGCATCATGCGCGCGCTAGGCGCGCCGGCCCTGTCGGTCTGCTGCTGCCTGCTCGCCGAGGCGGTGCTGTTGGCGGCAGGTGGCGCGACAGTCGGCTGGTGCTGGCCGGCGGCGTCGCGCGAGGTGCTGCGTCCGCTGCCCGATCTGCTGGCGCTGCTGCGCGACCAGGCCATCACCACGGTGACCTTGCCGCCGGCTGTGCTCAAGCTGCTGCCCAGCGACGACCTGCCGGCGCTGCGCACCGTCGCCTCGGCGGGTGAGGCCTGCACCTGGGACGTCTGGGCGCGTTGGGCGCCCTGGCCGCCGCTCAGGTACTCCATCCGCGCGCCGGCGACGTCGAGTGCACGGGGTGGGCGGCGCGAAAGTCGAGCAGCATCTGCCGCTGCTCGGACGGCACGTTGGCGTAGAGCTGGTCAAAGCGTGTGTTGTCCATGCTGTCACCTCCCGGCTAGAAGAACACAAAGTAGCGGGGCACGCGCCTCATGTACTCGCGATAGGCCTCGCCGTACTGCTGCAAGAGGGCGTCTTCCTCACCCAGGAGCCGCAGGTGGTAGAAGCCAACCATGACGAGGAGCAGGATGACGGCGGCCCAGGAGCCGATGGCGATGCACGTGCCCAGGAACATGACTGCCAGGCCAAGCCACTGCGGGTTGCGCGACAGGCGGTAGAGTCCCTTGGTGACCGGCTGCCCGAGCGGCGTGGTGCGATAGTCGTGCAGGGCGACCATCATGACAGCGAAGCCGAGCGCGAACGCTGCGCTGCCGACGACAAAGACCCCCTGACTCAGCTTGAGCGGCGTGAGCACGATGAGGGCGAGGCAGCCGAGGTTGAATGCCCGCCCCGCCATCCAGACGGCCATGCGTCGGCCGCTTAGCCGGGGAAAGGCGTACAGCCGGGCGACCACTTCCCTGGGGTAGACGAGCAAAAGCACGCCAAAGACCATGTAGAACCCGGCCAGCAGCAGCCAGCCGTTCAGCCAACCCAGACTCAGCGCAGGCCACAATTCCATGGTTCACCTCCCTCCGGGTTCGCCAAGCCTAGAAGACCCCGTCCATCAGCCGCCATGGTACGCGGTGCATGCATTCCGCGTACACGAGACCGAACCGCTGCAGATGGTTGAGAGACGCGCCTCGTGCGCGGTCTTGGGTGGAGCCGCCTCCTGCACCGCCTTGGGATAGTCCTGCAGAAGGAGGCGCGGGTTCAGGTACAGGATCCTCATCAGGTAGATCGAGGCAACGATCGACAGGATGACGCCGTCACAGAGCATACGCACGGGATCAAGCATGACCCTTACTTCCGTTCGCGCTGTGGCGGCGTCCCTTCTCTGTGACCGCCCACAGGCGCACTTGAGGGCGCAGGGTGCAGGCGCCGGCCTGGGCACAGCCGCGGCAACTGCCGGCGTCACAACTCGGCGCAACCTCCTCGAAGTAGCCCAGGCGTACGAGCTGCTCGATCATTTGCTCGACCAGCTCGGCGCTGACGCCAAGCCGGCCGGCCATATCTCGGACGGCCGTCGGGCCGTCGCTCGTGGCCATCGTCTGCAGAAGCTGCTCCAGCATGCTACACTCCTATTCCACAATGCGACATGGCCTGTCATTGTGAGCGAAGCAATCCCCGAGCAGGAGACTACTTCGCTGCCATGGCAGGGTACGCACCTACCCCAACCCCAGCAGCCGCGCGGCCTGGTAGACGAGGATGCCGAGGCCAAAGGCGATGACGGCCTGGAAGCCGATGCTGAACGCCGTCCAGCGCCAGCTCCCGGTCTCCTGACGGACGGCGGTGATGGTGGCGACACAGGGCACGAAGAGTATCTGCACCACCAGGAAGGCCAGGCCCGCGGCCGGAGTGAGCAGCGCCGGCAGCGCCGTGGCCAGCGAGCCTTCGGTGCCGGCGGTGAGCACAGCCAGGGTGGCGATCGACTGCTCCTTGGCCACGATGCTCGCCAAGAGCGCCACCATCGGCCGCCACTCGAGCCCCATGAGCCCGCCCAGGGGGGCGAGCCAGCGGCCGAGCGCCGCCAGGTAGCTGTGCTCGATGCCGCCGCCGGGTAGGGTGGCCAGCGCCCAGATCGTCAGCGACAGGAGCAGGATGGTCGTGCCCGCCCGCTCGACAAAGGCGACCAGGTGTTGCCAGGTGTGCAGCAAGATCGTGCGCCAGTTGGGCAGGTGATAGAGTGGCAGTTCCATGATGAACGATGAGCTCTCGCCGCCGAAGAGCAGCCGGTTGAGCAGCGCCCCAGAGAGCCCGATGACGGCGAGCGACAGCGCCAGCAGGCCCAATGTCACCAGCGGTCCGCGACTGCCAAAGAGGGCACCTGTCATGAAAACGAGCACGGCGAGGCGCCCGGTGCAGGGCACCAGCGGCACCAACAGCGTCGTCAGCAGGCGATCCCGCTTTGACTCCAGGATGCGCGTGCCCAGCACGGCGGGCACGTTGCAGCCAAAGCCCAGGAAGAGCGGCAGGAACGATTTGCCGTGCAGGCCCAGGCGATGCATGAAACGATCGGCCACAAAGGCGCCGCGCGCCAGGTAGCCGACGTCTTCCAGGATGGCGATGACGGCGAAGAAGAGCGCCAGCATGGGCAGCACCGAGAGCACCGTGCCGACGCCGCCAAGGACACCGTCGGCGAGCAGCCCGCCGAGCCAGGGCGTGCCCGCTAGCGCCCCACGCGTCCAATCGCCGGCCAGGCCGAGCGCGGCCTGGAGCAGGGCTACCAGTGGCTCTGAGAGCCGGTAGACGGTCCAGAAGGTCAGGCCGAGCAGCCCCAAGAGCACCAATGGCCCGGCGATGGGGTGGGTGGCCACGCGGTCCACCCGCTCGGTGAGCGAGATGGCGCCGACGCGCGGGCGGCGGGTGGCGGCGCGCGCCATGCGGCCGATCCAGGCGTAGCGTGCGCTGGCGATGGCGAGGACGGCATCCTCGTTCTGGCGCAGCACGGCGTCGAGCGCGGCCCAGCGCGAGGCGCGCAGCCGGCCGCGCAGCAGCTCGGCCACCTCACGGTCGCCTTCGAGGAGCTTTTGGGTCAGCCAGCGCCGCGGGTAGGGCGCTGGGGCGGCGTCGCCGATCAGCGCTTCGACGCGGCCGATCAGCGCTTCCAGCGCGACGCCGAGCTCGGGGCGCTGAGGGGCGTAGGAGGCCGCGCCGTCGGCCACGCGGGCGACGGCGTCGAGCAGTTCGCCCGGTCCCTCATTGCGGGAGGCCACCATCCCCACCACCGGCACCCCGAGGGCCGCCTGCAGCACGTCGACCTCCACCTGCACGCCGTTGCTCTCGGCCACGTCCATCATGTTCACGCCCACCACGATGGGCACCGGCAGCTCGAGCAGCTCGGCCACCAGGTACAGAGTGCGTTCGAGGTTAGCGGCGTTGACGATGACGGCCACCACATCGGGCCGGTGGAGCAGGATGTACTCCCGTGTCACCTGTTCTTCGGGCGAGTTGGCCGTGAGGCTGTAGGCGCCCGGCAGGTCGACGATCTCGAAGGTGCGCCCACGGCGCTGGCAAGCGCCCGCCTTTTGCTCCACCGTCTTGCCGGGCCAGTTGCCGACATGCTGCGACAGGCCGGTGAGGGGGTTGAAGACGCTGCTCTTGCCCACGTTGGGCGCCCCGGCCAGGGCTACGGTGATGGCGCGAGCTGCTCCGGGCGCGGTTCCCTCGCCACGGTGCGCGCCGCTGATGACCTCAGCCGGCCTCTGCATGGTCCTCTCCTTCTCGGCTCACGAGGATCCTGCCCGCTTCGCCGCGCCCCAGCGCCACGCGGGTCTCGCGTACGATGACGATCACCGGCCCCTGCCCGGCGTTCTGCACCATGCGCACCTCGGCGCCGGGGGTGAAGCCGAGTGCTAGGCAGCGACCCACCAGGCCACGGCCGGCGCGGAAGCCACAGATGCGCGCCGTGGCCCCCGGGGCCAGTTCGGCGAGGGGCAGGGCCTGCTCCGCTCGCTCTTCCGCGGCCGACAGCGGCGCCACGGCGATCCGTGCAGCCTCGCCATGGGCGAGCGTGTGTTGCACGCCCGCCGTGCTGAGCGTGACCGTGCCCTCGTCAGGCGAGTTCGCAGTGACCTGGACGACGGCGCCGGGCCGGAGCTTGAGGGCGGCCAAGCGGCGCAGCAGCGGGGCTTCCTCGCTCACGCTCACGATGCGCGCCGAGGCGGGCGGGGTGAGGTCGCTGAGGAGCGACGTGGCGGTGCTCGCGGCGCCGGCGTCGGCCGCAGGGATGGCGTGCCCGTGGGGGCAGGTCGCGGCATTGCCCAGCGCGCGCGCCAGGCGGCGCTCGAGGTCAGGCGAGGTTGCGTGCTCGAGCTGACAGGCCTCGTCGTGGACGCGGTCCCAGCCGAGGCCGAGCACGTCGTGCAGAAAGCGCTCCCACAGGCGGTGACGGCGGATGACGGTCGACGACAGGCTGCGTCCCGCCTCGGTGAGGGCGATCTCGCGCCTGGGGGTATAGTCGATCAGCCCCTGCCCGGCGAGGCGGTGCAGCATCTCGGTCACCGTCGGCGCGGCGACGCCGCACTCCCGGGCCAGGGCCGAGGTGGTCACCGGCTGGCCCCGCTCCTGGAGCTTGCCGATGGCTTCGAGGTATTCTTCCATCTGTTGGCTGATCATACGGGCCTCCGGATTTAGGCAATCCTAAATTAGGTCTGCCTAATTATAGCACAGAGGAACGACCCGCGTCAATAGGGTGGACTCCGATTCTGTGCAATGGCTCGTAGTGCGGGAGAGTTGGCCGGCCGGGCACGGCGGCGCATAGCGCCACCGTGCCCGGCCGGCCAACTCTCCCGCACTACAAACGGGTTGATTTGCGGAGTTGTGCTAGTTGCCTATACTTGTAAATGTGAATCTTTGCAGCAGGACCCTCGCCATGGCTGGCTACGAGCCCTCGCTCTCACCGAAGGAGGCACAGGTGGATACCTACTCTCCCCTCGCGCGCGCACCTCGCTGGCTCAAGGTCTACTATGGGCTGGCCGCCGTAGTGCTTTTCACCACTGGCATGCACGTGCCCGACGGCTACCTTAGCCCGGTGACCTGCGCCGTGATGTTCGCGCTGGCGCTGCCCTTCTGGGTGCTCGGCCTGCGCCGGGTGCGCGAGACGTTGAGCGCGCGCAGTGCGCCGCTGATCGCCCTCATGGCCGCCTTCTCTTTTGTCATCATGATGTTCAACGTCCCCCTGCCGGGCGGCACGACGGGGCACGCCACCGGCGCGGCGCTGGCAGCCATCGTGCTGGGCCCCGAAGTGGCCGCCATTGCCGTCTCGGTGGCGCTGCTCATCCAGGCGCTGCTCTTCGGCGACGGCGGCATCCTGGCCATCGGCGCCAACTGTTTCAACATCGCCGTCGTCATTCCCTTTGTGAGCGCTGCCGTCTACCGTTGGTTGGCCAGCGGCGCCAGCTCAAGCGCGAGACGTCGGGTTGCGGCGGCTGCGCTAGGCGGCTATGTGGGGCTGACGGTGGCAGCTTTCCTGACCGCGGTCGAATTCGGCATTCAGCCGGCGCTGTTCCACGCTGCCGACGGCGCGCCGCTCTATGCCCCCTACCCGCTCGCGGTGGCCATCCCGGCGATGGTGATTCCGCACTTGCTGGTGGCCTCGGTGGTGGAGGCGGCGCTGACCGGGCTGGTGGTGGCCTATCTGCTGCGCATCAATCCACAGTTGTTGCGGGCCGGCGAGGGGGCCCAGCCCGCTGCGGAGGCGGGTGGCCGGCGCGGGCTGCGCGTGCTATGGCTGGTGCTGGCGGCGCTGGTCGTGGCGGCGCCGCTGGGGCTGCTGGCGCCGGGAACGGCCTGGGGCGAGTGGGGCGCCGAGGAGCTGGCCGAGCTGGGCCTGGGCGCTGTGCCGCGCGGGCTAGAGCGGCTGGGCGCGCTCTGGGGCGCGCCCCTGCCCGACTATGATCTGCCATCATTGGGCAACGCTGGCCTCAGCTATGTTCTCTCGGCTGTGATCGGCGTCGCGGTGACGGTGCTCGTCGTCTGGCTGTTCGCCGCCTTGCTGGCCAGCCGGCGGCCGGCGGAAGGCAGCCGGTGAGCCGCGCGCTCGAGCGCTCGCTCGGCGAGATCGGCGCGCGGCTGGAGCAGTCGCTCTTTGCCGAGGAGGTCAGCCGCCGCGCCGGTCTGCTGCAGTCGCTCGACCCGCGCGTCAAGGTCGTGACGACGCTGGCGCTGATCGTCGCCGCCAACCTGGCGCGGCGGGCGCCGGCCATCGCGGGGCTGTACCTGCTGGCGCTCCTGCTCGCCTGGGCCAGCGCCGTGCCGCTGGGCCTGTTCGTGCGCCGCGTGTGGCTGGCCGTGCCGCTCTTCACCGGGCTGGTGGCGCTGCCGGCGCTGGTGCTGACGCCGGGGCCAGTGCTGGCGCAGCTCCCGCTGGGGCTGGCCGTGACGCGCACCGGCGCGGTGACTGTGCTCTTGCTGCTGCTGCGTGTGGGCACGTCGGTGTCGCTCGGCCTGCTCCTGGTGCTGACCACGCCGTGGCCGGCGCTCCTCAGGGCGCTGACGGTGCTGCGCGTGCCCGACACCCTGGTGCTGATCGTGGGCATGACCTATCGCTACATCTATGTGCTGCTGCGGCTGGCCAACGACATGTTCCTCTCGCGCAAGAGCCGCGTGGTGAGCCGGCTGAGCGCGGCGCGCGAACGGCAGATGCAAGGGGCCATCGCCGGCACACTGCTCGCGCGGTCGCTGCACACCAGCGGCGAGGTGTACCTGACCATGCAGTCGCGCGGCTTTCGCGGCTACGGGCAGACGCTGCGGCCGGGCCGCGTGACCTGGCGCGATTGCCTTTGGGCTGCGGCCGTGGCCCTGGTTGCCGCCCTGGCCGTTCTCGTAGCCCGTTGAGCCATCTGGCTGTGGACCATGCATGGCTGGGGGTGCCCGGGGTATCCTGGCGACGCGCCGGGCATTTCGCGCAGCTACCGCCCGGCTCCGAGCCAGGAGGGGTTTTGGTGGGTTGGCCCCGCGGGCTCCCCTGGCGCGCCCGCGGGCGCGCCAGGGGAGCCCGCGGGGCCAACCCACCAAAACCCCTTGTAAGGTTCCGAACCGGGTATGCGCGGAGCGCGAGGCCCGGTCGCTGGTCTGGACTTGGAGGAGAATTGGTCTCAGATCCCATCTTTGACGTGGCGGGCGTGCACTTTGGCTACGAGGGCAAGGTGCCTGCGCTCGTCGACGTCTCGCTCCGGGTGCAGGCGGGCGAGTGCGTGGCCATCCTGGGGGCCAACGGCTCGGGCAAGAGCACGCTGCTCAAGCTGCTCGACGGGCTGTACTTTGCCGATCAGGGCACGGTGCGCGCCTTTGGCCAGGTGCTCAGCGAGCGCGCCTTCCGCAGCGAGGCGTTCAGCTTTGCCTTCCGCCGCCGCGTGGGCCTCGTGTTCCAGGACCCCGACGTGCAGCTCTTCTCGCCCTCGGTGCTCGACGAGGTGGCGTTCGCGCCGCTGCAGCTCGGCCTGAGCGCCGCCGAGGTGGAGCGGCGGGTGGCGAGCGCGATGCAGGCGTTGCGCATCGCGGCGCTCGCCGAGCGTCCCCCGCACCGGCTCTCGGGTGGGGAGAAGAAGCGGGTGGCGCTGGCCTCGGTGCTAAGCCTGCAGCCCGAGGTGTGGCTGCTCGACGAGCCGACCAGCGGGCTGGATCCGCGCAGCCAGGGCTGGCTCGTGGAGTTCATCCAAGAGCAGCACCGTGCGGGCAAGACCATGGTTATCGCCACCCACGACATCGCCATCGTGCAGCGCATCGCCACCCGCGTCTGCGTGTTCGGCGAGGACCACCGCCTCGCCGCCGAGGGCGCCCCCGCGCAGGTGCTGCAGGATCACGACCTGCTGCACGCCTGCAACCTCATCCATAGCCATCCGTAGCCTGTCTTCCGCAGCCGCCTCTTACTACTACCATACTTGTCTGGGAAGGCACAGGATCCGGGTACAGCGCTCCGCAGCCTCCGGGCCAGGGCCGGGAGGCTGCGGAGCGTGTCAGCCGGCAGCTACCCGGATTGCCAGCAGTGGCAGCGCCAAGTACAGTTGTAGTGCTCTGCTGGCTGCGGAATCGGCTTAGCAGCCGGCGCTCCTGCGGGCTACGTGATAGTGCCCGCGCGCATCTGCTCGACCTCGGCCCGCGTGTAGCCGCCCAGTTCCCAGCGGGGCGTGTGCGCCACCAGTTCCTCGATCAGCTTTCTCGCGCGACGCAGTGTCGCGGCGCCCGAGACACCATAGTGGTGCTCGAGGCTGGCGACAAAGCTCGAGGCCGGCGTGCCCTGCCGGATCTCGCGCTGGATGACGCGTACGCTGATGTCGATGCCGGTGAGCTCGCTCAGCTCGCGCTCGATGCGCGCCTCCCCTCCGAAAGGGGCTGGTTGCCCTCGGCGATGGCATGCAGCGTCTGCAGGCTCCAGCGGCGCGGTGGAAGCCGGTGCGCACGCTTGCGGGTGGCCAGGGCCTGCACGTTGCCCACCTCGTGGATGGCCACGAGCCCGCTGGCCAGCACCTTGAAGTGCTGCTCGTCGCGCCGCAGCAGGCCCTCCACGCGCTCGAGGCTGCACCAGTCGCCAGGATGCAGCTCGGCGCTGACGCGAGCGTGCAGCTCCTCTACCTTGAGCGTTCCCTCGAGTCTGAGCAGGCCAAAGGCCGCCTTGAGGAACTCTTGCGCCTCAGCGATCTCGTGGGGCTGCAGGGGGCGTGGGCAGGCCGGCTCGGATGGCCCGTACTGCTCCTCATAGACAGCGTCAAAGCCCTGGCGCGCCTCGGCCAGTCGCGCCTCATCTTTCCAGTCGCCCCGCAGGATCAGGCGCGGCTCGTTGCTGGGCATGCCGCGGATCAGGAGCGTATAGCTCACGTTGCGCGCGGGCACGGCGTACTCTTGGCGCAGGCTATCGATCTCGGCCTGCATCTGGGCTTCGATGTGCTCGGCCGAGGCCGGCCGCAACAGCGTGCAGTTGCTCCGGCATTCGGCCTTCTCGCAATCGCAGCCCACGCTGATGCCCCGTGGCGTCAGCCGCCAGGCGCGCACGGCTGGCCCGCGGCCCCTCTTGGCCAGGACGTAGGCGCGCACCTCAGGCTCCCCCCACTCGACCTCGACCTCCAGCTTCCAGCCGGCGGTGTTGGGCCGCGGCGGCGCCTTGGCAGGGCGCGGGGCCGGCTTGGCCGGGCGCGGCCGCGCGGGCGGCGCTGCCGGCGCCTTGGCTGCCGGCGCGAGGCGGGCCTTCGTGGGCCGCGCCGGCTCCGCCGCCGGCGCTGCGGCCGCGGGTGCGCCGCCGGCGGCGTGGCAGAGCCCTACATGCTCGTGGCAGGTCGCGCGCCCGCAGATGCCGCAGCGGTTCAGGCTCGTCTGGCAGACGGGCCGGCCGCAGACGGCGCAGGCGGCCATTTGCGCGGCGCACAGGCTGCAGTACACCCGCTTGCAGTCGGTGCACTGGTGCTCCAGCAGGCACTCGGCGTGCGCCAGGTGGCCGCCACTGCAGAGCTGCAGGCTGAGACCAGGCTGGCCGCAGACGTCGCAAGCCAGCGGCTCGATGGCATGGGGCAACGGGTCCCAGACGATGCGCCGCTGCACTCTGGTGTTGCGGTTCTCGATCTGCACCAGGAGCTCGATCTTGGGCTGGGTGATGACCTGGACCGTGATCAGCTCCAGGTCGACGCGCAGCCGGTAGCGAGCCTCGGCGTCGGCGAGCTTGAGCTGGCGCTCGGCCTGCGCCGCCGCGATCTTGTCGTGCAACGTGGCCTGGCGCTCACCCTCGGCACGGCGCAGACGCCGCTCCAGGTCGCGTACCAAGTCGTCATAATACTGCTCCAGGCGCGCCCGGTCCAGCTCCAGGTGACGGGCGGCGCGCCGGCTCAGCCCCTCGATGGCGCCCGACATGCGGGCCACGGCCGCGCACTCGGCCCGTTTGAGGAGCCCGGCGAGTGCTGCGGTTTCCAGCGGCTGTGGCGCGTCGAGCCAGCGCGGCCGAGCAGTCGCCAGGTGCGCGAACGCCAGCGCTTCTTCCAGCGCGGCCTCAGTGCGGATGGCCTCCCACTCCACCGGCCAGCCGGCCTGGGCGTCGATGGCTACCGTGGCCAGGTGCTCCTGCTTCTCGTCAGTGGTCAGCGTCACCTTGAAGGCGAAGACCAGGTAGTGCGACAGGACAGACCGCTCGACCTCTTTGGGCAGCTCCACCAGTCGGGCATTGGCAAACGACAGTGTCTGCCGCGCCGCTGCGGCCAGGCCCCGCTTGTCGAGGCGCACGGCATTGACATGGGCCTGTGCCGGCGCAGGCGAACGCCGGGCCAGCTCCACGATGCGATCGACCTGCGGGTGGCCCTGCGTCAGGTGCAGACGGCCGTCGTCTACGTCGACGTCGTCGAACACAATCTCCTGCAGCGCCGGCACGCCGAGCTGGCCGGCCAGGGCGTCGGGCAGCAGCACCTCATGGGCGCCAAACCTGGGCGGCTCGACCAGGGCGCCGTTCACTTGCAGGAAATCCAGCACAAAATCCCGTAGGTCGCTCATTGCGCCGAGAAGTCCTCCCCAAAGAGTGCTTCGTCGTAATCGCGGGCGTGCCGATACGCCTCACGGGCCTGCACTAGCTCGTCGCCGAGCCGCGCAAAGCTGCGTGCCGCCTCGTCGGGAGTTGCCGCCTGGACCCAGAGGTCCATGACGATATCATCGAAATCGCGCTCGTCGGCCAGGTGGCCCAGGATCATATCCATCTCACCGATGACCAGCTCGAACATGTTGAGCTTGCGGTCGAGGATGTCGAGGATAGTCCTCCACCGAGCCCTCGGCCGTCAGGTTGAAGACCTCGACCGGGCGCGTCTGGCCCACGCGGTGGATGCGGCCCACCCGCTGCTCGATGCGCTGTGGGTTCCACGGCAGATCGAAATTGACCATGGTGCGGCAGAACTGCAGGTTGCGGCCCTCGCCGGCGGCCTAGGTCGAAAGGAGGACACGGCCCTCGCGCTCAAAGCGCCGGATGGCCCCGTCCTTTGCCGCCGCGGTCATTTGGCCATGATAGAGCACGGGGTCGATGCCCATGCCACGCAGCCGGTCAGCCAGCAGCTCGAGCGTGGCCCGGAAATGGGTAAAGATGATGACCCTATCATCGCCGCCGGCCAGCACCGTCGACATCAGCAGCTTGTCGAGCGCGGCCGCTTTCGACCAGCCGGGCATGCTCGCCGCGCGCTCGGCCAGCGCCTCGAGTTCTTCGCGATAGGGCGCCATGGCCTCGTGCCGGGCCAGCGCCAGCAGCGTCGGCCGGGCAGCGGCGGGGCAACTGCCGATCTCGCGTTGCAGCGCCTGCAGCGTGAAGCGATGCGCCTGCGACATGGTCGCGCCTGCCAGGCGCTCGCGGACGAAGGCGCTCGTGTCGTCGTAGAGGGCGCGCTCGGCCGGCGAGAGCTTGACGCTGACGGTGTGCGCGTGGCGCGGCGGCAGCTCGACGCTCGCCTGGCTGCGGCTGTGGCGTACCATGACGTCGGCCAGCAGCTCGCGCAGCCGGCCGCGGTTCTTGGGCAGGCGCGGGTCGCCCTGCGCCACAAACTGGCGCCTGAACTCGCGCGGCGTCGCCAGTTGGCCCGGCTTTAGGATCGTGATCAGGTTGTACAGCTCGTCGAGGCTGTTCTCCACCGGCGTCGCGGTCAGCAGCAGGATGTACTTTTTCTGCAGGCTGTTGACAAACTTCCACGAGACGCTGGCGCGGTTCTTCAGGTGATGCGCCTCGTCGACAATGACCAGGTCGTACATCTGTGCGGCGATGGCCTCGCGGTGTTCGGGGCGGCGCGCCGTCGGCAAGCTGGCAATGACGCGCGGGAAGGCGCCCCAGGCCTGCGCGCCCAGCTCGCGGAACTGGGCGTCGTAGCTGGAGACGAAATCGGGCAGGCCGAACTTGCCGGCCAGCTCTTCGCGCCATTGCTCGATCAGCGACGGCGGCGTGACGATCAGCACGCGCCGCGCCATGCCGCGTAGCAAGTACTCCTTGAGCACCAGGCCCGCCTCGATGGTCTTGCCCAGCCCCACCTCGTCGCAGAGCAGGCCACGGCCACGGAAGCGTCGCAGGACCGCCTGGGCCGCGCTGACCTGATAGTCAAAGGGCGTAAAGCTCAGCGCGTCGAGGCAGGCGAGCACGTCAAAGCCGGCCACCAGCGCCATGCGCTCGGCCTGCAGCCGCACGCTATGAGCGGTCGCGCTCGCGAATCGGCCCTGGGCGAGCAGGTCCAGCACACCCTGGGCGCCCGGCAGCAGGCGCACGTTTTCGATTACCAGTGGCTTGATAGTATCCGACATAATGGGAATCATACCACAGAGAAAACTCCAAATCAAGCGCCGCGGCGAGACACCATCGGGCGCGCAGCGCAGTTGACATGAAGATGGGTAAAGTGCTAAAATTCGGTCAAGCCCGTTACACCCGCCTTGCCCGGGTGGAGGAGGAGAGCGATGCCCTACCAGCCACAGCCCATCGACACCTCGCACATAGAGCTTGGCGACGATATCCGCGCGCTGGCCGAGCGCCTGGCCGAGAACGCCCACGAGCAATGGTCGCGGCAGCGCCTGGCCGACGGCTGGCGCTACGGCCCGCACCGCGATGACGCCCGCAAGGAGACCCCCAACCTCGTGCCCTACAGCGAGCTGCCCGAGTTCGAGAAGGAATACGACCGCATCCTGGTCGCCGAGACGTTGAAGGCCATCATCGCCCTCGGCTTTCGCATCGAAAGGGCCTGATGGCATCAGGACCGGTTGGTAGACCTGGCAGGTCTGCGAAGACCTGCCAGGTCTACCTGGGCTGCTTGGCCGACATGAGGGGATAGGGCGCAATGGCCCATGACGTCTTTATCAGCTACGCATCGGCCGGCAGCCGTCGCCAGCCGGTGGCGCAGGCGTCCTCGCCTGCGCCACCGGCCCGTGGGACAGGCTTTCTAAATGCTTCCAGGTTGATTGTGCTATACGTCAGCGATCCATGGGGCCGACGGAGTTGGCCACGAATGGCACGAATTGCCACGAATGGAGAGCCTTCGTGCGAATTCGTGCAATTCGTGGCCTCATTCCTCGTCCAGATACGTCCAGGTCGATTGTAGGCTACGGGAGCACGCTTCCTGAACGTATCCGCGTAACGCAGGATCTAACTGGAAGCATTTAGCCCGTCGGTTGTCGGCCGGTGCGAGGGCCGGCGGGCTGGAGAGCCCGCCCCACCGGCCCGTGGGACGGGCTTTCGAGCCGTCAAGGATCGGCCGGCGCGAGGGCTGGCGGGCTGGTAAGCCCGCCCCCCACAGGCCCGTGGGACGGGCTTTCGAGCCCGTCAAGGGTCGGCCGGCGCGAGGGCCGGCGGGCTGGAAAGCCCGCCCCACGGGCGCGTACCTGCATCTTGACGACTGGGTGCCAGCGCACGAGGCCGCAAGCAGGGCGCCGTGGCGCCACAGGCCTGATTCGGGGCGGCGTGGCCCCGGGAAAGGTGGTTGAGCGATGGCCAGACGTGCGGCGTGGTACACCCGTCCCGTCTTTGTCTCCAGCACCTTCTGCGACATGCACGCCGAGCGCGACCACCTGCGCGACGTGGTCTTTCCCGAGCTGGCCGAGCGGCTGCGGGCGCGCCGCCACCACCTGGAGGCCATCGACCTGCGCTGGGGCGTGCAGACGGTGAGCGCCACAGAGGAGCAGGCGCGCGAGCTGCTGGTGCTCAAGGTCTGCCTCGACGAGATCGACCGCTGCCGGCCGTTCTTCATCGTGCTCCTGGGCGACCGCTACGGCTGGGTGCCGCCGCCGGATGCGCTGGCGGCCGCCGCGGGCGAGAAGGGCCTCAGCGCCATGATGGCGGGGCAGAGCGTGACCGCGCTCGAGATCGCCTACGGCCCCCTGCACGACCCCGCCCAGGCGCGGCGCTGCCTGGCCTACCTGCGCCAGCCCCTGCCCTACGACGAGATGCCGCCCGAACTGGCGGCGCTCTACTCGGAGGCGCACAGCCCCGCGCCCGGCGCCCGTGAGGCCGGCGAGCGGCTGCGGGCGCTGAAGGAGCGGCTGCAGGTTGCGCTGGGGCCGGGCCGGGTGCGCCATTACGCAGCCACGTGGGACGCCGCGCGCCGCCGCGTGACCGGTCTCGACGAGTGGGGCCGCCTGGTGCTGGAGGACCTCTGGCGCCAGCTCGACGCCGAGACCGCGGCGCTGGCGGCCGCCCCTGCGCCCACCTGGCAGGAGGAGGAGCGCGCCACCCTCGACGAGTTCATCGAAGAGCGCGCCCGCGGCTTTGTGGGCCGCAGTGAGGCGCTGCAGAGCCTGCGTGAGGTGGCGCTGGGCAGCGGCGACGGCCCCTGGGCGGCCGTGGTCACCGGCGCCGCGGGCACGGGCAAGAGCGCCCTGCTGGCCCGGCTGGCGCGCGACCTGGAGGCGGCGGAATGCCTGGTGCTGGCGCACGCGGCGGGCATCAGCGCCCGCGCCGGCAGCGTGGAGGCCATGCTGCGGCGCTGGAACGGCGAGCTGTCGGCGCACCTGGGGCTGAGCGCGGGGGGCGACGAGGCCACCGGGCTGCCGCAGGTCGAGCAGCAGTTCGCCGAGCGGCTCTCGCAGGCGGCGGCGCGCGGCCGCGTGGTGCTGCTCGTCGACGCCCTCAACCAGTTCGAGCGCACCCCCGCGGCGCGTCACCTCACCTGGCTGCCCGAGCTGTGGCCCGCTAACGCCCGGCTCATCGCCACCGCCATCGCGGGCGAGGAGAGCGCCGCGCTCTGCCGCCGGCCGGGCGTCGTGACGCTGGCGCTGCCGCCGCTCGACGAGCGCGAGGCGGCGGGCATGGTGGCGGCCATCGCCGCGCGGCACCACAAGGCGGTGCACCCCGCGGTCGCGGCGGCGCTCGTGGAGCGGCGCACGCCCGGCGGCGAGAGCGCCGCCGGCAACCCGCTGTGGCTGAGCATCGCCGTCGAGACCCTGCTCCTGCTCGACGAAGAGGATTTCGCCCGCGCGCCGCGCTACGCTGGGACGCCCGAGGCGCAGTTGCAGGCGCTGCTCCGTGAAACGGCCGCGGGGCTGCCGGCGACCGTGGAGGCGCTCTACGGCGAGCTGCTGCAGCGGGCGGGGCGGCGCTTTGGCGCGGCCTGGGTGGCGGCGCTGCTCGACCTGCTCGCCGCCGCCCGCCATGGCCTGCGCGAGGCCGACCTGCGGCAGCTCGTGCCCGCGCTCGTCGGGGAGGGGTGGAGCGACCTGCGCTTCGCCGGCCTGCGCCGCTACCTGCGCGCCCACCTGGCGCGCCGCGGCGCCGAGGAGCTGTGGGATTTCCGCCACGCCCAACTGCGCGCCTGCGCCGTTGCTGGGGTCAGCGCCCAGGTGGGCCGGGCGCAGGCGCTGCAGCGGCGGCTGCTCGAGCACCTGGAGCGGCGGCCCAGGGGCGACCCGCTGCGCGCCGCGGAGCTGATGTACCACTACATCCAGGCCGATGAGCAGCTCGGCGCGGCCGGCTACTATGGCGGCGCGTTGACCGACGAGGAGGCGGCCGGCGCCACGCGGGCGCTGGCCGAGCTGATCATCGCCGGCGGGGCAAAGCAGCCGAACCCCGGGCTGGCATGGGTGGCGTCGCTTTTGCAGCAGGAGGAGACCAGACTCCTGCTGCGTGGTCTCTGTGGGCGCTACCAGTTTGATTTGCTTCACGCGCTGACGGGCAACGCCAGCGTGGCGATATCGCTGGCGTTGCTGCAAGAGGTTCGCGGCGCGCTGGAGCGGCTGCACCAGCGGGCGCCAGAAGATGTCGACCATGCGCGTGACCTGGCGGTGAGCTACCATAAGCTGGGCGAGGTGTACTTGGCGTTGGGCGAGCCGGTGCGGGCGCGCGAGCCCTACGAGCGATGCCTGGCGATTGCCAAGATGCTGCGGCAGCGAGTACCAGACAGGGCCGAGTATGCGCGCGACTTGGCGGTGAGCTACGAGCGGCTGGGGAACCTGTGTGTGCTGCTGGACGAACTGGCGCAGGCACGCAAGCTCTTTGGGGAATGCCTGGCGATTGCCGACGAACTGCGTCGTTGTGCACCCGACAACGTCGAGTATGCGCGCATCTGGTCGGTGAGCCGCATCAAGCTAGGAGAGCTGTACGTGGCGCTCGGGGAGACGGCGCAGGCGCGCGAGTTCTATGAGCGGGCTATTAAGATCGATGAGGAGCTGCACCGGCGTGCGCCCGCTCACGGCGGTCATGCGCGCGAACTGGCGGTGAGCTATGAGAGATTGGGCGACCTGCACCTGGCGCTGGGGGAGACGGTGCAGGCGCTGGAATTCTATCAGAAGGATCTGGCGATCGCCGAGGAATTGCATCGTCGTGCCCCCGACAACGTCGAGTATGCGCGAGTCCTGATGGTGAGCTACCACAAGCTGGGAGAGCTGTACGTGAAGCAGGGCGACTTTGCGGGCGCGAGACAGGTATACAAAGAGGGCCTGGCCATCGCTGAGATGCTGCGGCGGCAGACGCCCGACCGCGCCGAGTATGCGAACGACCTGATGGTGAGCTACGAGCGATTGGGCAATTTGCACCTGGCGCTGGGCGAGCCGGCGCAGGCGCGTGAGTTCTACGAGCAGGCCAGGGAGATTGCCGAGGAAATGCGCAGCCGGGCGCCCAGCAACGCCCAGTACGCGCGCGCCTTCGTCGTGCTGTGCTACAGTCTGGCGCGGACGGCGCAGCAGCAGGGCGATGGCGCCGAGGCGGCACGCGAGCTGGGGCGCTGCCGCCAGGTGCTGCTGGAGATGCGGGCGCACGGCATGTACCTGGACCCGCCCCTGGCGCAGCTCCTGGAGCAGCTTGGCGGCTGAATCCTTCCACACCGGGTGTGCGATATGGTGTGGCTGCCGTCTGCTCGTGGCAGAGGTGGGGAACCCCCTACCGTTCCCCCGGCGGGGGGAATTCAGGTTCACGAGGCAGGCTTGCCGCCTTGCAGGGGGATGCAGCGACGCGGAGCGCCGGGAGCCGGCCCAATTCCCCCCGCCGGGGGAACGGTAGGGGGTTCCCGCCCCTGCCATGAGCAGACCTGGCGGCATTGTTTCGCACAATCAAGTTGGAGGCATTTGGCAGCAATGCCTTTCAAATAGGGCGACAGTCGTTACTACGATGTGCTCGTTATTTGAACGGCATTGAGCCTGGTGGTTCGCCGCATTGGTTTTGATGGGCTGCGACGCCCACAAGGGGCTAGGCTACGCCCATCACAACCAATGCGGCGAACCGCGAGCCCCCTGGCCGCCACAGGCGGCTTGTGGGCGTTGCAGGGCGACGATTCGGCCGTCTGGGGGCCTTCACAGGCATGCCTGACCGATGTTCCCGCGGGCAGCGCGCCCTGCGCTGCGCAAGGAGGCAAGGATGGCGACTGTCGCTACCAAGGGGGTGTGGGCCAACCTGTGCGCCTGGTGGAGGCGCTTCAATCGGCGGCGCCGCGCCCTCGACCGCCAGTTACACCTGGTGTGGCAGGACGTGGAGTGGCCGGTGGTCGTGGCCTTGGCGCTGGCAGCGTTCGTGCTCGGCTACATCGGCTTTGCGCGCAACGCGGTCGCCCAGGGCCAGGCGCTCACACCCTGGGACCTCTTCTACCTCTCGCTGCAGCTCTTTGTGCTGCAGTCGGGCGCGGTGCCGGGGCCAGTCGGTTGGGAGTTGAACCTGGCGCGGCTGCTCGCGCCTGCAGTGGCCGGCTACACCGCCTACCAGGCCATCGTGGCCATCTTTGACCAGCAGAAGGACCTGGTTCGCCTCTGGTACTGGCGCAACCATGCCATCATCTGCGGGCTGGGGCGCAAGGGGCTGCTCCTGGCGCAGGGGCTGCGCGCCGACGACGTCAACGTCGTGGTCATCGAGCCCGACTGCGACAACCCACGGCTCGCCCAATGCCGCGATGCCGGCGCCATCGTCCTCACCGGCAGCGACGACGAGATGCTGCGCAAGGCGCACGTCGAGCGGGCGCGTTACCTCTTTGCCGTCTCGGGCGATGACAACCGCAACGCCGAGATTGCCGTCCTGGCACAGCGGCAGTTGGCCGGGCGCCCTCTCAAGCCGCTGCCGACGGGCCGAGTGGCGCGCCTTTGCCGCACGCCTGTGGACCTTTGTCACGCGTCGCCCCAGTGGGCCGCTCGCCTGCCATGTGCATGTGTTTGACCCGCAACTGCACGCCCTGCTGCGGCCTGTACAGGGGGCGCTGCAGGTGGCGCGCACCTTCCGCCTAGAGTTCTTCAATACCTTCGACAGCGGCGCCCGCGCCCTGGTCGATGACCCGGCACATTCGCCCTTTGCCGGCCCTGAGTCGGCGCAGGCGGCATGCCTGGTCGTGGTGGGGTTGGGGCAAATGGGCGAGAGCCTGGTGCTGCGTGCCGCGGCCAGCTATCGTGGGCCGTGCCCGCCTGCCGCACCGCCCCTGCGCATCACCGTCGTCGACCGCAGGGCCACCCAACGCGTGAAGGCGCTGCTCGTGCGCTACCCCTGGCTGGCGCCCATCTGCAAGATCGAACCGCTGCCGCCGATGGACGTGTCGGAGGCCGAGTTCCTCAGCTACCAGTTCCTGTTCGACGCCGCCGGGCAGTGCCTGGCCACGCACATCTACGTCTGCATCGACGACGATGCCCGCAGCCTGGCGGCCGCACTGGGCCTGCTGCGGCGCCTGCGCGACGATCCGGTGCAGATCATCGCCCGCATGGTTGAGGAGCGAGGCCTGGCCCATCTGCTGCGGCAGCCGGAGGTCAACCAGGGCGGACTGGCCCGGCTGTACCCCTTCAGCCTGCTCGAGCGCTCCTGCCGCTGGACCATGGTCGTCGACGGCACCTGCGAGGTGCTCGCCCGTGCCCTCCATGATGCCTATGTGCGCCACCAACGGCAACTGGGCCACACGCCCGAGACGAACAAGTCGATGGTGCCCTGGGAACAATCGCCCGATGACCTCAAGGAGTCGAACCGGCAGCAGGCCGATCACATCGCCGTCAAGCTGGCGGCCGTCGGCTGCGGCATGGAGCTGCTGACCGATTGGACCGCTGCTGTCGCCTTCACCTTTACGTCCGCCGAGGTGGAAAAGCTGGCCGAAATGGAGCACGACCGCTGGGTGGCCGAGCGTCTGGAGAAGGGCTACCGCCTGGGGCCAAGGGATCCGGTGCGCAAGACCATCCCCTACCTGGTGGCCTGGGGCCAGCTCACCAATGAGGTGCAGGAGTACGACCGCGAGGCGGTGCGCCGGCTGCCATGGGCGTTGGCAGGCGCCGGGCTGCAGATCTACCGCCTGAAGCCGAGGCCACGGAGCCCCTGAGGGTCAGAGCCCTGGCTGGAGATTGCATTGCCACGTCGCTCAGAAGCGTGTCATTGCGAGTGCCCCAGGGTTCCCGGCACCCTGCGCCAAGCCGATGACGTCGTACTGTAGCCGCGGCATCGTGCCGCGTAGAAGGGTTTCGCGGCAACATGCCGCGGCTACGGCCCGGCGGACTATGTCATGAGCAGTGCCCCAGGGTCTCCGAACCCTGTGCCAGACAGAGGAACTTGGGCTTGCGGCCCAGGCCGACAGCCGGGCGTTTCGCTGCGCGCTCATCCGGCCCTAAGCCTTGGGCAAGGGGTTTGGGAGGCTGGCACCGTTGCCCGGCCCCCCACGGGGGGCCGGGCAACGGTGCCAGCCTCCCAAACCCCTTCTTGAGGGGCCCGCACCGGGCTTGTGCCTCGTGCAGGGCACGGGGCGTGCAAGCCGGTCACCGGCCTCAGGTGCCACAGGCAGGCCAAGTTTCTGAGCAGGAGGAGGCCGCAGCCGACGAAGCAATCCCTTGGTTGCGAGCGCAGCGAGGCACTCCACGTCGGACATGGAGATTGCTTCGTCGGCTGCGGCCTCCTCGCAATGACAGTCGCAGTTTCTGTGCCTGCACAGGCTGCACCGCGGCCTGGGATACTCGCAATGACAGCATGAACAGATTCGGGTGCTCTACATCGCAAGGACCGTGCCTCATGGCACGGTCCTTGCTGTTTGTCCTCTCGGCGGTGGCGCATGCGCCCTGGAACACCCGGCGCCGCCCGACCGGTTGCCCGGCTGCCCTGGAAAGCACTGCAAGGAGATGCAGGCGATGGAACCCACAACTAGGAAGCGCCGCGGGTTGCGCATCCTCGGCGCCTCGGCCGTTGTGCTGGTCCTGGTCGCCGCGGGCGTGCTGCCCGGCCTGGCGAGTGTGAGCGCGCAGGGCCCGGCGCCCGGCGCGCCCGACTGGGTGCAGCGGCTCGTCGACTTGGGGCGTGCCGTGCACATGGCCGTGGATCGGCTGCTGGTGCGGCTCAACCCCGCCGAGGTGGCCAGGGCGGCGGCCGAGGCTGGGGAAGAGGCGTTCGGCCAAGAGCCCTCGGCAGTGGACCCCGAGCCCGCCTCGCCGCCGACGCTCGACAAGGAAGACCTGGCCGGCAGCGATGAATGGGTGTACGGCAGCTATACGGGTATCCTCACCCCACCTGGGTGCGATCTGGTGCCCGGCCTCTCCGAGCCCGAGCGCTCCGAGGCCTTTGAGATCTGGATGGACGCCAGCAAGTATGTCGGCGACGATCCGGACAAGTACCACAGCATGACGAGCCTGGTCGAAGGGGTGTGGCAACAACTGAAGGGCGACCTGTGGGCTGGGGAGTGAACTCGCTGGGGGAGATTGTAGAGAACCAGATGTTCTCACTCTCCTAGAGCGATACCCTTCAGGAGCTTCAGGCCTCCTGCATGCCGGCGCCCGTGGCCGGACCTCGGCGTCGCGTGCGGGAGGCCTGGCTGTTGTATGCCAGTGGCATGCAGCGCGAAGCGACGCCTCGGGGCTGCCTATGATAGCCCGCCCCGGACCCCACCACCAGTGCATTCTTTTGGCCCAAGCCCTTGATGTGGAGCATTGTTATGGCTGCCCATGGCGATACCCGGGACTCTGGCTCAGCCGCATCGATGGCTGCTCCTGGCCTCGAAGCGTACGGCATGCATCCGCTGTCTCATGGACAGCGAGCGCTCTGGTTCCTGCACCAGTTGGCTCCAGGGAGTGCTGCCTACAACATTGTGCGCGCCGTGCGCATCGTGTCGGACCTCGATGTGCCGGCGCTGGCGCGTGCGTTCCAGAGGCTGGTCGACCGCCACGCGGCGCTGCGCACCACCTTTACGGCGCGCGAGGGGCAGCCCCTCCAGCATGTGCACGAGCACATGGACGCCTGCTTCCAGGTGCGTGACGCCTCCGGCTGGAGTCGCGGCGCGTTGAACGAGCGCCTCGCTGAGGAGAGCGTCTGTCCCTTTGACCTGGAGCGCGGGCCGCTGATGCGTGTGACCCTGTTCGAGGGCGCGGCGGCGGGGCCGGTGCTCCTGGTGGCGCTGCACCACATTATCACCGACCTCTGGTCGCAGGCCATCCTCTCGTTTGAGCTCGGTGCGCTGTACACCGAGGAGAGCGGTGGGCCCGCCGCGCCACTGAAGCCCCTCGCCATGCAGTACACCGACCATGTGCGGGCGCAGGCCGAGCTGCTGGCCGGCCCAGAGGGCGAGGCGCTGCGCTGGTACTGGCTGGAGCAGCTCAGCGGCGACCTGCCGGCCCTGGGCCTGTGCACCGATCGGCCGCGGCCGCCACGGCAGACCTACCGAGGCGCCAGCGCCTCGCTCAGGCTGAGCGACGGTCTGGCGCAAGGGCTCAGGGCGCTCAGCCAGGCCCACGGGGCGACTCTCTATGCGACCCTGCTGGCAGCTTTCCAGGTGCTGCTGCATCGCTACACCGGCCAGGAGGATATCCTGGTGGGCTCGCCGACGGCCGGGCGCAGGCCTAGGCTGGCGGGGGTGGTGGGCTACTTTGTCAACCCCATCGTCCTGCGCGCGGACCTCGGCGGCGACCCGACCTTTGCCGACTTCCTGCGGCAGGTGCAGGCGACGTCACAGGCCGGCCTCGACCGCGCGGGCTATCCCTTTCCCCTGCTCGTCGAGCAATTGCAGCCGGTGCGCGACCCCAGCCGCTCGCCGCTCTTCCAGGCCATGTTCGCCTGGGAAAAGACCTCGCGGCTGTTCGCCGGCGCGCGCTTTGCGCCCTTTGCCCTGGGCGAGTCGGGCGGGCGCGTCAACGCCGGCCGCTTGGCCATGGAATCGTTGGCGCTCGAACAGCGCATTGCCCAGTTCGACCTGACGCTGGCGATGGCCGAGGATGACGCCGAGCTGGCGGCCTCGCTCGAGTACAACACCGACCTCTACGATGCGGCGACTATCGAGCGCCTGCTGGGCCACTTCCAGGCG
>ERZ795049.747-NODE-747-length-46731-cov-6.927886_pt1 | contig 46731 bp, 43 predicted proteins | sample MGYA00375133_ERZ795049 | MGnify/ENA primary metagenome ERZ795049 (study PRJEB30178, sample SAMN05720147) | activated sludge metagenome | isolation source: anaerobic digester from wastewater treatment plant | place: Japan | collected 2015-04-20 ... | reverse complement strand
TGGGCGGGCGGCACGAGGAGTGCTGCGTTCTGAGCGTGGAGCAAGCTCAAACCGTGTCGTGGTCTATCTCGGTGAGAATCCGTTGGTCATCGTGGCCATAGTGTTTCTGCTGATCGTCGTGGTAGCTGCAGTTTCCGCGCCCTGGGTGGCCCCCCGCGACCCAGCCAAGATGGTGCCAGTGGATCGCCTCCGCCCTCCCGGGACCCGTGAGTATCTGCTGGGCACCGATAGCTTCGGACGGGATCTGCTGAGCCGCGTGATCTGGGGCGGACGCATTTCGCTCCTGGCTGGAGTTGTGCCAGCTCTGGCGGCTACTGTCATTGGCGTCATCATCGGATTGGTGTCCGGCTACGTAGGGGGGCGCCTCGACAGCTTGCTGATGGGCCTGGTGGATGTCGTGCTGGCATTCCCCTTCATGCTCCTGGCCATTGCGCTCGTGGCTGCTCTCGGGCCCTCACTAGAGAACGCCATGCTGGCGGTGATCATCAGCACGGCGCCAGCCCGTGTCCGGCTTATCCGGGGCGTGACTCTCTCGCTGTCCACGATGCCTTTTGTCGATGCGGCACGGGCTCTGGGCTACGGCCCACTTCGGATTCTCTTCGTGGAGATCATGCCCAACGTCTTGGCACTAGCGGTAACCATGTTTAGCATCGACATCACTATCATGATCACCGCGACCGCAGGCCTTAGCTTTCTGGGTCTGGGCGTCCAGCCACCGCAGGCGGACTGGGGCACAATGATCGCCGATGGCAAGCAGTTCCTGTCAGTAGCTCCACATATCACCATCATTCCAAGCCTTGTGCTCACTCTCGTCTGTCTGAGTTTCGGAGTAATCGGCGATGCTGTGCAAGACCTGCTCAACCCCCGAGCGCTTTTGGAGTAGCTGAGGGAGAAGTATGGAAGAATCGGCGTGTTCAGTTCCGCTGCTTGAGGTGCATGGCCTGAAGACGTACTTCCTGACGCGGCGAGGTGTCGTCAAAGCTGTCGATGATGTCAGCTTCTCTATTGCGGAGGGGGAGAGCCTCGCTATCGTGGGTGAGTCGGGATGCGGCAAGACCGTGACATCGCTCTCGATCATGGGACTTGTGCCGCCGCCAGGGCGCGTGGTCGCAGGCAAGGTGCTGTTTCGCGAGCGCAACCTGCTCGAACTGCCAAAGGAGGAGCGACGTCGTTTGCGAGGCCGCCACATGGCTATGGTCTTCCAGAACCCGACGTCATCCCTGAACCCGGTGCTGTCTATCGGCCGACAACTCACCGAGACAATCCGCGTGCACATGGGGGTGGATACTCGGACCGCTCACGAGCGTGCCGTCAGGATGCTTGAGCGCGTCGGCATCTCCGAGCCGTCTCGACGACTGAACCAGTTCCCCCACCAGTTCAGCGGTGGCATGAGTCAGCGTGTAATGATCGCCATGTCGCTGTGTTGTGAGCCCGATCTTGTCCTGGCCGACGAGCCGACCACGGCTCTCGACGTTACGATCCAGGCGCAAATCCTTGATCTGGTGTCTCAGCTCAGAAGGGATCTTCAGATGGCGGTCCTGTGGGTCACGCATGATCTCGGGGTGGTTGCCAGCCTGGCCGACCGCGTGTTGGTAATGTACGCTGGCAGGGTCGTAGAGATGGGCTCAGCCCACGCCGTCTACTCCAGGCCACGCCACCCATACACAGTAGGGCTCCTGGCATCGATCCCTCTGTTGACGGCTCCGATAAGCGAGACTTTGGAGACAATCGAAGGCACTCCACCCGATCTCGCCAATGTCCCGGCAGGCTGCGCTTTTGCTCCTCGCTGCTACTTTGCGACCGATCACTGCAGGGAAGAACGACCTCCACAGCACAAAGTCGACGGGTCTCGACATACCTCCGCGTGTTGGCGTTGGCAAGAAGTCGAAAGGGCGAAATATGTCAGGGCCTGAAGCCCTTCTGCGGCTGGAACACGTATCCAAGTTCTATCCCATCCGCGAGGCGCTCGGGAGACGCAGCGCTCTTGTGCGGGCGGTGGATGGGGTGGATCTCTGGGTCGGGCACAACGAGACACTCGGTCTGGTAGGCGAGAGTGGCTGCGGCAAGACTACGCTGGGGCGCTTGATCGTGCGGCTGACGGAGCCCAGCACAGGGCGGCTGCTATTCAAGGGGAAAGACCTCGCCTCACTAGGAGGTACCGCAGCTCGGCAGGCACGACAGCAGATCCAGATGATCTTCCAGGATCCGATGGGTTCTCTGAACCCACGGCAAACCATTGGCACTATCCTGCGAACGCCTTTGTTGGTGCACCGCCTCGCCTCGGGCCGCAGTGTCGACACTCAGGTGGAAGACCTGCTAGCCCAGGTCGGGCTGCCACCCGACATCGCCACGCGTTGGCCGGTGCAGTTGAGCGGGGGGCAGCAACAGCGCATCGGCATCGCTCGTGCACTTTCGCTCCGCCCGGAGCTCATCGTGGCCGACGAGCCGGTGTCATCCCTCGATGTCTCCATTCAGGCTCAGATCATCAACCTGCTCAGGTCGGTACAGCGAAAGTACCAATTGAGCGTGATCTTCATCTCGCACGATCTGTCAATGGTCAGGCACATCTCACATCGTGTGGGGGTGATGTATCTCGGCAGGATTGTAGAGCTGGCGAGCCGCGACGAGCTCTTTGGCAGGCCACTACATCCATATACGCAGGCACTTCTTTCCGCCGTGCCAATCGCTGATCCAGACTCGCCGCTGTACCGGAGACGTATGATCCTGAAGGGAGAAGTGCCCAGCCCGTCTGCCCCGCCATCTGGTTGCCGTTTCCACACTAGGTGCCCGACGGCTCGTTTTCCACTCTGTTCCAAAGAGGAACCCGTGCTGCAGGCTGTAGCTCCAGGCCACCAAGTAGCATGCCATCTAGCACCCACCGTCCATGAGAGGGAGTGCAATCGATGAGACTAGCAGGTAAGGTTGCAGTTGTCACCGGCGCGACATCGGGGATTGGGCGCGCCATCGCCACCGTCTTCGCTCGCGAAGGGGCTATGATCGTCGCGTCGGGGCGGTCCATGGAGCGTGGCAATGCTGTCGTTGAGGAGATACGCAAGGCTGGTGGAGCAGCATCGTTTGTCCGTGCCGATCTCGCCAACCCTGAGGATGTTCAGGCTCTGATTGAGGCAGCCTCGCGCATCTATGGCAAGCTGAATATCCTGGTAAACGATGGGGGGTATTTCTCCCTGAGCAATTACCAGCCGGTTGTCGACACGCCCGTCGACGAGTGGGACAAGACTCTGGCAGTAAACCTGCGCGCTGCATTCGTCGCTTGCAAGCATGCTATCCCGCCGATGATCGCCCAGGGTGGAGGCTCGATCGTAAACGTGTCCTCCATCGGCGGCCTGATTGCCTTTCCCCGCTTTGCAGCGTACGTGGCCTCCAAGGGTGGCCTCCAGCAACTGACCAAGTCCATCGCGCTGGACTATGGACGCCACAACATCCGGGCCAACCTGGTTTGCCCTGGCGCCATCGAGACACCGGGCAACGACCCCTTCATCGAGGCGTTCTACGCCAGCCGTGAGGAATATGTCAGGGCCAACAGCTCCATGACGCCCCTAGGCCGCATGGGTCGGCCCGAGGATATCGCCTATGCTGCTCTCTACCTGGCCTCGGATGAGTCTGCCTACGTCACCGGCGCGTGCATCGTCGTCGACGGTGGAAGGATCATCGGAGGCTGAACGGGCAGATGCAGGTCTATCCAGGTGTCTATCACATAGAGGTTCCATTCTCGGATCGCATGGTTTCCGTCTACCTGCTTCGTGGCGAGCGGGCCCTGTTGGTAGATAGCGGTGTGGCCGACTCGCCAGAGTCCGCGATCCTGCCCCGACTGGCGCAGATTGGGCTGGGGCCGAGGGACATCTTTGGCGTGGTCAACACCCATGCCCACACCGATCATTGTGGGGGGAACCATCAACTGAAGGCGGCCAATCCCTCCCTCCACATCATGGCCCTTGAAGAGGAGCGAGCCGACGTAGAGGATCCCGTCACAGCAATCCATACCCTCTTCGATCCTTATCGCCAGATTCTGGGTGACGCAGCTACCGATGCCGGAATCCAGTGGAACGTCCAGAACCTCGGTCCAGGAACGCCGGTGGACTGTCCGCTTTCGAATGGGTCCTGTCTGTGGCTCGCAGAGGATTGGCCTATCCAGGTGCACCACGTCCCGGGTCATACTACGGGGCACCTGTCGCTTTTCGATCCTCGCCACGGTGCAGCCTTTATCGGGGATGCCGTTGGCTGGAAGGGCACCTTGACCGGCGATCAGTTCACGAGCCTGCCGCCCTATCTGGATCCCGATGCCTACTTGGAGACCATCCGCCGAGTCAGATCATGGCATCCGGAGTGCCTGTGCACCAGCCACTACTCAGTACTGCGGCACAGCGAGATAGCGCGCTTTCTCGACGAGAGCGAGGCCCTCTTCCTCCAGATAGACGATATTGTACGCAGAGTACTATCAGCCAGCGCGACACGGCCGGGTCTTGCACAGGTGGTCCGCGAGGTCCTAGATGCGCTGGGAGGCGATTACCTCTTTGACGTATGCGCCGCATCTACGGTGGACGCCCACGTGAGGCGACTCGGCGCAAAGGCACAATGAGCGCATGGCGATAACGGCTGGGGAAGAGGAGTGACGCGTGCGAACTGGTAGAGATTGGCTCCTGGCAGCAACTCGAGGCGAAAAGGTAGATCAGATACTCTGGACACCCCGCCTGGATCTATGGTACCGGGCGCATCTGAGGATGGGGACGCTGCCCGAGAAGTGGCGTGACGCCACCATGTGGGATATCATCCGCGAGATCGGCGGGCTGCTGTACTACCCCAATATCCCCACCTGGCGCGAGAAGCTGTGGGGGGTGCAGATCGTCGAAACGGTGGACGGCAAGGTCACCGGTGCCGATCAGCCGATGACGCTATCTTTCTCGGGGCGTGAGGCATGGAGTCGCGGCCAGAACTGGGGGCAGACGATAGTGACAGAGTATCGTACGCCCAGGGGAACGGTGACTACCAAACATGTGTGGACAGAAGACATGGCGTTGGGAGGGGTGCAATCTCCGCAATTGCAGGAGCGGATGATCAAGAGTGTCGACGACTATCAGGTTGCCGAGTACCTTCTGGAACACACAGAGTATCTCGCCGACTATGAGTTGATCGAGGACATGGCCACCGAGTTCGGTGAGGATGGCCTGCCCATTGGTGGAGCCGGGTGGACCGCAATCCACTCTCTGATGCAAGAGTACATCGGCTACGACCAGTGCTTCTATCACATGTACGACAATCCGCGCGAGTTCGAGCGTCTGTTGCAGGTTCTTAGGGAGCGCAGGCTTGAGGTGCGCAGGATAGCCGCCTTGTCGCCTGCTCAGATTCTGATGGTTGGCTGCAATTGGTCCGACAGCATCACCAGTCCTCCCATCTTCAAGAAGTATTTCCTGCCTGAACTAGTGGAGGCCGTCGACCTTGTGCACGCACATGGCAAACTGACCACCTGCCACGTCGACGGCGATATGAAGCGACTCCTAAAGCTGTTCGCCCAGACGGGCGTCGACGTGGCCGAAGCCCTGGCCCCCCACCCGATGGGCAACTATACGCTGGCCGAGGCGCGTGAGGCGTTCGGAAACCGGATGACCATCTGGGGAGGCATCCCGACGCCCTTATTCACAAACAGTTATCGTGATGAGGAATTCGATGACTATGTGCGGGATATCCTCGCCACGGTGGCGCCTGGTGGCCGATTTGTCCTGGCCATGGGCGACAATATCCCGCCGAACGGAGTCTTCGAACGGATTCTCAGAGTCCCGGAACTGCTGAAGGAGTCTGGACACTACTCTAGCAGAGTAGGTCAGACGCGGCTGGAGAGCCCGAGCAAGTGCCCTGGGGAGGCCTGAACAGACATGGATGGCTTTGCACGCGACGAGTATCAGGGCCGCCTGCAACTGGTGGAGGCAGCCCTGGAGCAGGCGGGTTTCGATGCCCTGATCGCCTACTCCGTCCGGAACCAGCCGGGCCCTGTGGCCTATCTCGGTGGCTATGAACCGGACCTGGGCATGCACGACGTGGCCTTCTTCGTCGTCGCGCCCGGCGCACGGCCGCGCTACGCCTTGTTGACCAACGCCTTCTGGGATCATCCCGAGGAGCGCACCTGGGCCGAAGTGGTCATCACCAGCGATTTTGGGGCCAGGCTGACCGCGCTCTTGCCGGACTCTGCCCGACGCGTAGGCATCGCCGGGTATCGCTGCTTCCCCACGCCGGTGTACCGGGCGTTGCAGACGGCTCTGCCGGGCACGGCTTTCGAAGATGCGACACCACTCCTCCTGGAAGCTGCCCGGGTCAAGAGCGCGGCAGAGATCGCCGTGATGCGCCGCTCGATGGTCATGACCGATGCCGCCGGCCGCGCCTTCCTCGCTACCGTGGGGGAGGGGGCCAACGAGCGCGAGATACAGGCCGAGGTCGAGCGGGCCCTCTTGGGGGCAGGCGCCGACAGGCCAGCCTTCTCTGTGCAGCTCTACAGTGGTGCGCAGGTGGCCGTAGGGGTGGGCTTTCGACGGGACCGTACTGTGGCGCGCGGCGAGCAGGTACAGGTCGACTGTGGCGCCCTCTACCGTGGCTACCAGACCGAGCTCTCGCGGGTGACCACAGTAGGCCGCCCTACCGATGGGGCACGTGCCATCATGGAGGCCACGGCCCAGATGTACGAAGCGATGCTGCGGACTGTTGGCCCGGGCGTGCCGGTGGCCGAGGTGGCGCGCGTCGCCATCGCTACGGCCAAGGCGCAGGGCATGGAGCCATACCTCTATCGCTCGCCCAACCACGCTGGGAACTTTGTGGGCCACGGCATCGGCTGCTGGTATCACGAGTCTCCCGAGATCCATCCGGATGCCAAGGGCACCCTCGAGGCCAATATGGTCATCGTGCTAGAGCCCATTCTCGGGCACCCGGGCGTAGGTGGCGCCAAGATCGAGGACCCAGTGCTGGTCACGCCGTACGGGGCAGAGCGGCTCTCTGGGCTGGAAATCCGCACATGGCCGGCGTAGAAGCGCGATCAGACACGAGCAGGCCAATACTCCATGGGCGGGTCACCGACCATGGAACGGGAGAACTGCTCGAAGCGCAAGTGCACATCTTGGACCCTGGCGGACGGCCTGCCTTTCCGCTAGATGCCATCCAAAAGGTAGGGACCGGCCTAGCTGGCTTCTACACCTGTGGCGAGTTCACAGTCGAGGTCCCGAGCGGGCTTGTTACTGTGCTGGTGGAGCGGGGCACCGAGTATGAGCCTTACGAAGTGACAGTGCAGGCGAGCATGGGCACCCCATGCGAACTGACACTGCCTCTGCACCGCTGGGTCGATCTCCGCAAGACTGGCTGGTACGGGGGCAATACTCACGTGCACTATGACGAACGCGAGACGAGGCCAGATGAGCGTCTGGAACTGGACACCCGGGTCCATGATTTGAGTGTTATGGTGATCAGCCATCTCGAGCGCCGGGGTATTCCTTACAGCAGCAACAAGTATCGGGTGGGCATACTTGCTGAGTTCGGGAGCGACTCGCACGTCATAGACTGTGGCGAGGAGACCCGCCACAACAGGGGACTTTGGGAGGCTGGCTACGGCCATTTGCTCCTGGTAGGGCTCCAGCATGCTGTCGAGCCCCTCAGCCGGGGACTCCTGGTGAGCGATAGCGCCCCTGACTATCCGCCACTGTGCCGGGCTTGCGATGAAGCTAGAAGGCAGGGAGGATTGGCCATCTGGTGCCACAACGGCGGAGGCATGGAGGCGCCTGTCGCCGCCGCACTGGGCAAGTTGGACGCGTTGAATCTGTTCGATCCTTTCTGGGCTATGCCAGAGGAATACACCGTCTGGTATCACCTGCTGAACTGTGGGTTCCATCTACCGGCGTCGACCGGCAGCGATTGGTACGTTTGCTCCAACAACCGCGTGTACGTGCAGGTCGATGGACCATTCTCATACGATGCCTGGCTGGGCGGGTTGAGGGCTGGTCGCTCCTTCATCACCAATGGGCCAGCACTATTCGTCCGGGTCGACGGCTGTCGGCCGGGCGATGTCGTCAGGGCTGGGCCCGATCACGACCTCGAGACCGAGGTGGCCTGGGAGAGTTGTCACGCCGTGGAGCGCATCGAGTTGGTGCTCAACGGGGAGGTTCTGAGCGTGCGCGAAGTCTCTTCGGGTGAGCGCCATGGCCTGTGGCGCTTTCCCTGGCGGCCGCAGGAGGATGGGTGGCTGGCAGCCCGGCTGGTGAGCCGAGTGCGCGATTCCTACTACCAACCCGTGTTCGCACACACCAGCCCGGTCTGGCTGCACGTTGGCAGGCCAGCGGCAGCAAGGGCAGCGTCGGCCGCCTTTTTCGTCAAGTCGCTCGACAAGGTCCTGCAGTGGGTGCATGCGTGTGCCAGGTTCGCTGACGAAGAACAGCGCGCTGAGGTGACTGACCTGTTCAGATCCGGGCAGGATGAGTTCCGCCGTCTGCTCTAGTCACCCGAAGCCCAAGTCCTGCAACCGATAGCTGGTCGAACGCGCAGCCGACACGGGCGAGCCATTTGTTGCGGCAATTGGGCTTCAGACCACTAGCGTGTTGGTTGTCTCTCCACCAGAACGAGTCGCGCGCAGCGAGAGAATGGTAGCGGTTGTTAAAGAGGGGTCTGACCAGGCATGATGGGCTTTACACGCGACGAATATCAGTGTCGTCTGCGGCGGGTGGTGGCGGCGCTGCGGCAAGTGGGTTTCGACGCCTTGATCGCCTACTCAATCCGGAATCAGCCGGGGCCGGTGGCTTATCTGGCCGGGTATGAGCCGAGCCTGGGCATCCACGACATGGCATTCCTGGTCGTGACGCCAGGCGCACGGCCACCTTGTGTCCTGATCACCAACGCCTTCTGGGACCACCCGGCCGAGCGCACGTGGGTTGACGAAGTCATCATCACCAGCGAGTTTGCGAGCAAGCTGGCCGAGGCGCTGCCCGAGGCAGTCCGGCGCATAGGCATTGCCGGCTACCGGGTCTTTCCTGCACCGGTATACCGGGCCGTGCAGACGGCCTTTCCTGCCACTCGTTTCGACGATGCCTCAGCGTTGCTCATGGAAGCCGCCTGGATCAAGAGCCCGGAAGAGGTCGCGGCCATCCGCCGCTGCATGCAGATCACTGATGCCGGAGGGCGAGCCTTCCTGGAGAGTGTTCGCTCAGGGGCCAACGAGCGTGAGGTCCAGTTGGAGGTGGAGCGTGCTATCTGGTTGGCGGGGGCCGACGACCTCTCTTTTCCTACCCACCTGTACAGCGGGCCTCAGGTCGCTTTAGGCATAGGCCTGACCACGGGGCGCACTCTGGGTCGTGGCGAACAGGTACAGGTCGACTGCGGTGCGGTGCACCGGGGCTACCGCGTTGATTTCTCGCGAGTGACCACGGTCGACACCCCTACACGCGAAGCGCGCCGGATCATGGACGCCACGGCAGATATGTACGAGGCCATGCTGGGCGCCATGCAGCCAGGTGTGCCGCTGGCAGAGTTAGCCCAGGTCGGCCTGGCTATGGCTCGGCAGAGGGGCCTCCAGTCCTGCCTGTACCGCTCACCCAATCACCCGACGGGCTTTGTCGCCCATGGCACCGGCTGCTGGCAGCACGAAGCCCCCCACATCCATCCGGCTGCCGTGGGGATCCTGCAAGAGAACATGACTATCAGTCTGGAGCCGATTCTCGGGCAGCCGGGCGCGGGCGGCGCCAAGATTGCCGACACAGTGCTGGTGACAGCGCACGGCGCCGAGCGGCTCTCAAGCGTGGGAATCCGGACCTGGCCAGCGTAGAGGAGATGCCCATGGTTCAGCTCTCGACAGCCCAGGAGGAGAGGGCCCGGCGCTTGCACCGGGACAGCCTGATCATGATCTGCCACGATCATGATCTGTTTCCTGAGAATCTGGAGGCCATGCTTCGTGGAGGGGTGACAGCAAAGCAGGTGCACATCTGCCTGGATGCACTGTACTGGGCCGAACGGGAGACTTTCCTGGGTTCTGCCGATCTCGAAGAGGGGTTCCTCAGGCGCGCACTGGTGGCCATGGACTATCTCTATTGGCAAGTCGAGCGTTCTGGCGGCCAGATCAGGGTAGTCCTGGAACCCGAGGATATCCTGAGAGCCAAAGAAGAAGGGGCCATCGCACTCCTTTTGGGGGCCGAGGGGGCCAGGCTCCTGGAGAATCGCCTGGAAGTGCTGCGCATGCTCTACCGGCTGGGGCTCAGGCACCTCCAGCTCTCCTGGGCTTGGAGGAGCGCCGTCGGGGCACCGCAACGAGACAAGAGCGGGCGTGGGCTTACTGCTTTCGGACGGAGCTTGATCCGAGAGATGAACCGCCTGGGGATGATCGTCGACATCTCGCACCTGGCCTACCGTGCGCAGTACGAGGCGCTAGAGACTTCAGCATCGCCGGTGCTCAACTCGCACACCGGGGCGGCCACCCTGAGCCCCGAGTGGACGCAGATGCTGCCCGACGATCTCATTCGTGCCATAGCGAGCCAGGGAGGCGTCATCGGTATCCACTTCATGTCACACGTAGTTAAGCCTGGTTGGCACCAAGCGACACTCGACGAGTTGATGGACCAGTTCGAGTACGTCACGAACCTGGTCGGCGTCGACCACGTCGCGTGTGGCCCCGACTATCTGTATCTGGACCCGCGGGTGTGGGAGAATCAGGATGCTCCGGCCCCCTTCTCCTATACTGCAGGGGTAGAGGATATCAGCCACCTCGAGAGCGTGACACGTGGCCTTGTAAGCCGAGGTTTCTCGGACGGAGACATCGGCAAGATCATGGGCGCAAACCTGCTGCGCCTCTTCAGCACTGTGCGTCGTGAGGCCACACTAGGCGCAGGAGCCTACATGCCCTTTGCGCGAGGAATTGGCGCTTGCACTGACGGCACGACACCACTCTGAGGCAATCCTGTGCTGACTGACAGAAGGTTCGCATTGTCGGAGGAGGAATGTTCATGAGCAAGATGCACGCGGCAGCTCCAATCTCACCACATAGAGGGCCGCGCGATGACTCATTGGGGGCCAGGCTGACGAGTTTTGTAGATCATCACGCCAACGTGCTCTACCCTGCGCCAGCGATCATTGCGCTGTTGGCGCTTTTCGTCGTGCCCATAGCGTTTACCGTCTACCTTTCCTTCCAATCCTGGTCTCTTTCGGCGACATACCTGCCCAAGTTCGTAGGCCTACAGAACTACGTCAACCTGGTCACAGAGTCACGCTTTCACCAGGCGCTGCTGAACACCTTCTACTATACCATCCTAGTGCTGATCATCCAACTTCCCCTAGGCATCGTCATGGCCCTCATCTTCAACCGGCCTTTCTGGGGTCGTGGCGTGGCGCGCACGCTCTTCCTCTTTCCGATGATGGCTACACCGGTCGCCTCGCTTATCGGCTGGCGGCTGATACTGGATCCTAGCACCGGCGTCTTTCGCTTGTTGGCGCCCTTGGGCGTGCCGCCCATCACGCTCTTGGCCACGGACAAGCTACTCATTCCGACCTTCGTGGCCATCGACACGTGGCAGTGGACGCCGTTCGTCGCGTTGCTGATGTTGGCAGGACTCTCAGGACTCCCAGTCGAGCCCTTTGAGGCTGCTACCATCGACGGTGCGTCTTCATGGCAGATCTTTTGGCAGATCACGCTGCCCTTATTGCGACCGGTAGTCATTGTGGCCGCTCTCTTTCGTATCATCGATACGCTCAAGGTCTTTGATACAATCTTTGTGTTGACGACAGGGGGCGTAGGCTCTGCTGGTGAGACCCTGAACATCTATGCTTACCGCGAGTCCTTCGAATACTTCCATATGGGCTATGCCGCCAGTCTCCTGGTCGTCTTCTTTCTGATCATCTTGCTCTTCAGTCTGGTGCTCATGCGCATAAGGAGAGGAGAATGACTGTCACAACATCCCAACTCCATGCACGCCGCATCTGGAAGCGGCGCCTGAACTCTTCGTTGTTCTATCTGCTCGTGATAGTATCTATGCTGCCGTTCGTCTTGCCCTTTGTCTGGATGCTCATGAATTCGCTGAAGAATGCCCTGGATATTACGGCCATTCCGCCCAAGCTAGTGTTCGTCCCGACTTTGCAGAACTACCGCAAGATCGTCTCGGACCCCAATCTACTGCTGTACTTCCGCAATAGTGCGATCATTGCCCTGGGCTCGACCTCTCTGGGCCTGATCCTTGGGCTGCCAGCAGCCTACAGCATCGCCCGATATCGGCAGTCCCAACTCTCGTTGGGGGTTCTCTTGGCCCGCATCATTCCCGGCATGAGCCTCCTGGTACCTTGGTTCATCTTCTTCACCTTCACGAGGCTGCGTGATACCCTTGTGGCCATGACTGCAACACACCTGACCATCACTCTACCCCTGGCCATCTGGATCATGATCGGATTCTTCGAGGATTTCCCGCGTGAGCTCGAGGATGCGGCTGTCGTCGATGGTTGCTCGGTCACTGGGGCGCTGCTGCGTGTGGCCGTACCCATTGTCATGCCCGGGATCATAGTGTCCTTTATCCTGGGCTTTACCTTCTCATGGAACAACTTTTTGTACTCCATGATGATCGGAGGGCCCGCAACCCGTACGTTGCCAGTCGTCGCCTACAACCAGATCGACATGTATCGCACCGACTGGGGGGCAATGGCCGCCTCGGCTTTTGTGCTGACACTGCCAGTGCTTCTGATCACTCTCTTCGTTCAGCGCTACATCGTGCGGGGCCTGACCTTCGGTGCGGTTAAGGGGTAGCATTCGCTGTTGGACCCCTTCTTCGTTCGGGTGAAAGGGGGTGATGCCAGCCTCCGAGCCTGCTCTCGACACTGCCAGCGATCATAGACTCGGCAGCAACTGCATGCGACCCGCCGCATCGAACATCTGCAAAGAACGGATGCGGCTAGGCATTTCGGCTAGGCTCTGCAGCCGAGTCATATGAACCCGTGTTCCACGTCGAAGGCAGGCTAGGCAGATGTTGCGGTCGGAGGGTCCCCGCGAGGTGGTCTAGAAGGCGGAAGCGTTGTTCACCGTGACGGCGAAATCAAGGAGCAAGCAGACATGAAAGCGAACAAGTGCTGGATCACCATTGCCTTTGCGCTTGTGTTGGTCATCGCGTCTTGTGCGCCAACCCCGGCCCCGACGGCAGCGCCCAGCCCGGCAGCGGCGCCAACTGCCGCAGCGCCCGCGACCTTCAACTGGAAGGCGCGACAGGGTGAGACTATCCGAGTCTTGCTGTGGAACCATCCCGAGGTGGACTACTGGGAGAAGAACATCCAAGAGTTCAAGGACCTCACTGGCATCAACATCAACTTCGAAAAACTCTCCGTGGCAGAACAGTATCCCAAGACCCTGCTCGAGTTGACCACAGCTCCTGACAAGGTCGACGTGTTCTCCATAGTGCCACCGCAGCAAGCTTACAAGTTCACTAAGGAAGGGTTCATGGAAGACCTGAACCTCTTCATCAACGACAGCACCCTGACTTCTCCCGAATATTACTTCAGTGACTTCTTGGAGGGAACCCGAAAGGGACTCGAGTTCAAGGGCATCCAGGGTGCCATGCCCATGTACGTGCATGCCGAGATGCTCATGTACCGTGCCGATCTATACCAGACAGCAGGGCTTCAGCCACCCAAGACCTTCGAAGAGCTAAAGGCCAATGCGGCCAAACTGCACGATCCGGCCAACGAGACCTACGGCGCCGTCTACCGCGGCATCGGCCCGCAAGCCCTGTGGCCTTTCTCGGCCTGGATGTGGGGCTACGGCGGCGACTGGGTAGACAATGAACTAGACCCCACGACCAACAGCCCTGAGACAGTGGCTGCCTTCAAGATCTATGGTGAGATCCTGGGCAAGTACGGACCTCCTGGCCCTACCGACCTGGACGATGGGCGCATGCTGAGCCTCTTCCAGGAAGGCAAGGCAGCCCACTACATGGCCTTTGCTGGCTACGCTCTCCAACTCGCGGATCCTGCGACGTCGAAGGTGGTCGGCAAAGTGGGCTACGCCATGTATCCTGGCGGCCCCAAGGGGCAGTTCCCGATTGCCATCCCCACGGGCATCGCCATCTCATCCAAGTCCCAGCATAAGGAAGCCGCTTGGCTGTTTCTGCAATGGGCCACCGGTAAGCAGATGCAGAAGCGCGTGCAGGTCGACACTGGCGTGCTCATGCCGCGCCAGTCGGTGTGGGAAGACCCTGACGTGGCGGGCGATTTGGACGAGAAGGTGCCTGGCTGGCGCGATGTGATGTTGCAGACCCTGAATCTCGGCAAGGCCGGCGTGTTGCCAGTGGCCGAGGATGTCGCCGCTGCCCGCGACATCCTGGGCGTGGTCATCAAGACTTCCATTCAGGGCGGTGACGTCGAGGCCGCTGCCTCTACGGCCACCGACAAGTACAAGAAGCTGCTACAGGGTGTCCCGAAGGAAGAACTGCTCCCGGCGACGGCTACGCCCAGTTCATAGTACTTGCGCGGTTGATAGCAGCGAGATGCTGTTAGCTGAGATCTAGATCGCATCGGAATGTGGGAGATGGTACCCCAATGGGGTACCATCTCCCGACGAGGTGCTTGAATGCGCATGAGTGCGTCGTTGATCGAACGACATCGTGCCTTCTGGGATTGTTCGCCGGAAGCGCGGCCATTGTGTGACTTTTTCGTGGGCGGCGTCCTCCCCCTGGCGACCTATCATGACGGATTGCGCGAGGGTCCCCTGGCACCGGAGATGATCATCCCGGAGGCTTGGGAGATCCTCTATAGCCACGTCGGCCACACGCGACCGAGGCAGGGTGAACTTGTCGATACCGTCTATCCCCTGGTGACGCTCCCGTGGCTGGAGGCCATCCTGGGGTGCCCAGTCAAGGTCTCGTTGACCTCACATTCCATGGGTACCGAGCCTTACCTCGACGACCTATCACAGTTGGATGCTGTCGAGGCAGCCGCGCTTGACCCTGCCAACCCATGGTTTCTCAAACTGCTCGAGTTTCAGCGCTACCTCATCACGACCTTTGGCAGCCAACAGCCAGTGGGCCTACCTGTCATGCGTGGCCCCCTGGACCTGGCTACTGCTATGCTCGGAGGCGCCCGGACTCTCTACGAGTTCTACGACCATCCCACGGCGATGGAACACCTGCTGCGTGTCTGCGCTGATGTATGGCTGCACGTGGCTCGCGCGCAGATGGCACTCATCCCTGCCTATGCCGGCGGTTTCTTTAGCTATCGTCTGTTGTGGACGCCCAGGCCGTCCCCCGTTTTGCAGGAAGACAGTACGGCGTTCTTGTCACCCGCTCTCTACAGGCAGTTCGTCCTGCCTCAGGATGAACGTATCCTGGCCGAGTTCACGTATCCCTGTTTCCATACCCATTCCGCTTCCATGGGCATCGTGCTTGATGGCTTGCTAGCTTGCCCCAGCGTCAAAGCTATCGACTCCTGCTGGGACCCAGCGCCCTTTGGCCCGCCGGTCGAGACGTTGATCCCAGCCTATCATAGGATCCAGGAGGCCGGCAAGTCGTTGTACATCCTGGCCACAGGCTGCCCCACACAAGAGGAGTTGCTACTCCTATGCCGTGAACTATCCCCACGCGGGCTGTGCGTGTTCTTTGAGGCGCAAGATGAGACAGTAGGGCGCTACATGCTCGAGAGGATGGCCGGCGCATGGCAAGGCCAACTGCCAGGGGTGCCCATGGAGTCGCCTTCTCACTAGCTCCAAGGAGGATACTGACATGCGTCTGTTCGACTATGCCAAAGCTTCGGCCTTGATGGACGAGTCGGGCATCGATCTGGTCCTGGTCAGTTCGCCCGAGAACGTGGGCTACTTGGCGGATTACAGCCTCTACATCAACAGTGGCCATCCCTTCATCCTGGATGGCACTGAACAGTGGACGGGGCGTATGGTTGGGCTGCCCAAGGAGGAGAAGAGGGAGGCCTTCATTGCCGCTATCTCCTTTGAAGAGACACTGCTAGACCACTATGGAGTCTGGATTCGCGACCGCCGCTACTTCGGTCCGCGCATGGTCTATCAAGGCCGTGCCGAGAAGCACGCTGAGCATACGGATCTCGTGAACTGCGTGGCAGAGGCCATCTGCGAACGCGGCTTGAGCGAAGGTACCATCGCAGTCGACATGGCCTTCATGTCGGCTCAGTACTACATGCGCCTGCGGGAATTGCTTCCCAAGGCCAGCTTCGTCGATGCTGAGTCGCTCCTCTGGAGGCTGCGCATCATCAAGTCTCCTGAAGAGATCCGCCGCATTCGCAAGGCAGCCCAGGCCACCGACGCGGCCGTAGATGCTGCCTATGCTGCCTGCTACGAAGGGATGCCCGAGCTCGAGTTCCAGCGCATCCTCAAGCAGACCATGGTCCAGGAGGGCACCGACTATGGCTGGAGCTCGGTGGCCTTTGGCCCCAAGGGAGCGCTTCTCGTCCTCGCCACCGAGGAGCGTTTGAAGCCGGGCGAGATCGTGCGTACCGATGCCTGTGCCCGCTACCAGGGGTACATCAGCGATATTTCCCGCGTGCGGGTCTTTGGCCAGCCCAGTGATGAAGCCCGGCGCGCTCATGATGCCATCTACACAGCAAACCGCATGCTGGCCGAGGCGGCGCGGCCTGGCGTTCGCTGCTGCGACCTTTACCAGATAGTCATGGCGCACCTCAAGAAGAGAGGCTATGAGAGCCTTTCGCCCCAGACGGGCCACGGCCTGGGCCGAGACGCGCACGAGCCGCCCATGCTCGCGGGGTGGAATGAGATGATCCTGGAGCCGAACATGATCGTGGTTTTCGAACCCACGATGCGCGTGGTGGGAGTAGGCTCAGTCAACGTCGAGGATATGGTCCTGATCACCGAGAGCGGCAACGAAGCGCTCACAACCTCGGTGCGTGAACTGGTGTGCTGTGGCGTCCCGGCGCACTGACAGTCTGTCTCATCTGTCACGGAGGTGTGACGTGCCTTTCTTTGACTATGATCGCGCTACCCGCTTGATGGCCGCCCGGGGCATCGATGTGCTGCTGGTGCACACGCTCACCAACACCGTCTACCTTTCCGGTCACCAGTGCCCGTGGGTGTCGCCCACGGTAATGCTCGAAGACGGCTGCACCTTCTACGCGACGTTCGTGGGCGTGGCCCGCGACCCCGGGATTCCACCGTTCCTGGTGACCACCCTGGCCGAGGAGGGCCACATCCTCTACGGCGACTGCTGGATCAAGGACGTACGCTATTGGGGCATTCCTTTTGTCATTGAAGGACGAGAAGAGCAGACCGGCTTTATCGCCGACCCCATCGAGGCTGTGGCCGCGGCCCTGGAGGAGCGCGGGCTGGCGTCGGCCTGTATCGGCGTAGAGCTGGAGCACATCCCGGCCGATACGCTGCAGCGGCTGCAGAGGCGCTTGCCGATGGCCACCTTTGCCAACTCCTGGCCCGTCCTCTGGAGCCTGCGGGCGATCAAGCATCCGGAGGAGATTCGGCGCATGCGCCTGGCCGCCCGGGCTTCAGAGAAGGCCGTGCAGGCCGCCTTTGATACGGCCCGCGAGGGCATGAGCGAGTTGGAGATGGAAGACGTGCTGGCGCGCGTCGTGGCTGAGCATGGCTGTCGTTACGAGTGGAGCTCGGTGGCCTTCGGCACTAAGGGGGCCATCATGGTCGGGCCGACGGAGGCCAGGCTCAAGCGCGGCGATATCGTGCGCATCGATCTGGTAGCCAGCTACCGGGGTTGGTTGAGCGATATGTCGCGCAATGCCGTCTTTGGCGAACCCAGCGCGCGCATGATCGACGCACATGATGCCGTCTGGAAAACGAACACGCTTGTGCAGCAGGCCATTCGGCCAGGCGTGAGCTGCGACGAACTGTATCGCCTGGGCTTTGAGTACATGCATCGCCGCGGCTATCGCATGCTTACCGAGCAGGTGGGCCATGGCGTGGGCCGCAACTCCAACGAGCCTCTGTTCCTGACTCATGGCGTACAGGAGCGCCTGGAGCCGAATATGGTAGTCACCGTGGAAATCCCGCTGCGGCTGGCCGATGTAGGCTCGATCAACATCGAAGACCTGCTCCTGGTCACGGAGGATGGCAACGAGCCACTCACCACCATGACTGGTGAACTGCAGCGCTTGGGTTAGCGGAGGGACTGATGGGTATCAACATGGGCTCTTCGGCCATGCGGCCGCAGATGTGCATCCTCGGCGAGGGCACGATCGAGGAGATTGTCCTGGCTGCCCTGGAGGTGCTGGCACGCACCGGCGCGGAGGTGCACGACGAAAGGGCGAGTGGGCTCTTGCTGGGCGCCGGTGCGCGCGCCGGTGATGGCGACCGCATCTACCTGCCAGCCGGCCTCGTGCGGCGCGCTCTGGCCACTGTGCCCCCTGTAGTGCGCGTCTGCAACCGCGCTGGGCAGACGGCATTGCGCTTGGAGGGCTACCGTTCCTACTTCGGGGCTGGCTCGGACACGCCTTTCGTCCTGGATTGGGAGACGGGAGCTCAAAGAACAGCTACGCTGGCCGACGTGGAAACGGCGGCGCGAGTGGCCCACGCGTTGCCCAATATCGACTTTCACATGTCGCTGGCCCTGGCATCCGATGCGCCGGCAGCCGTCTACGATCGCTACGCCTTTGCCACCATGGTGCGCAATACGGCGAAGCCAATCGTCATCACGGCTGCCGACAAAGCCGCGCTGCAGGACATCCTCGAGATGTGCTACCTCATCGCTGGTGGCAAGGATGCCTTTCTCGCCCATCCCTTCGTCGTGCTCTACGGGGAGTACATCTCGCCGCTGGTACACCCACCTACGGCCCTGGCCAAACTGCTGGTGGCCTCGGAACTGGGCTTGCCACAGGTCTATACAGGCTCACCTCTTGCTGGCGGGACGGCACCGGCCACTTTCGCGGGCGTGCTCACCGTGGCCCTGGCGGATTTCTTTGTGGGCCTGACCATCAGCCAGTTGGTGCGCCCCGGCGCACCCATCCTTATGGGGGGCGTTCCCTCGATCTTCGAGATGACCCACGCCAACATCTCCTACGGCATTGAGATGCACCTCCTCTGCGCAGCCCTGGCCGATATTGGGCATCATCTCCAGATCCCCACATGGAGCGTAGCGGGTGCGAGCGACGCCAAAGTAATCGATGAGCAGGCCGGCATCGAGTGTGCCTCTTCGGTGCTTTTTGCTGGCCTCAGCGGTGCCAACCTGATACACGATGTGGGCTATCTGGATATGGCTATGACAGGTTCGCTCGAGATGATGGTGATGGCCGACGAGGTCATTGCCATGGCACGAAGGGCCCTGAACGGCATCGAAGTGAATGCGGAGACGCTCGCCATCGACGTGATCGATCGTGTGGGACCGGGCCAGCAGTACCTGGTCGATGAGCATACCCTCAAGCACTTTCGTCAGGAGTTCTGGTTCCCCACCTTGATCAGCCGCGAATCACGGCCGGCCTGGGAAAGGGCTGGAAGCCGGACCTTTGCAGAGCGAGCGCGGGCGCGCCTGCAGCGCATCGTGTGCGAGCACAAGCCGAAACCCCTGTCAGCCGGCGTAGACCGAGCTATAGACGCCATTCTGCAGCGCATCACATCCTAATCGTATCGGAGGCTCATGATGTTGGAGTTGCTGGAAGCATTGACTAGCCTGCCTGCCCCAAGCGGGCACGAACGGGCGGTTGCCAAGCGCATGTTGGAAGGAATGCGCAGCCTGGGTGTAGAGACCGAGATGGACCGCATGGGCAACGTAGTCGGCTACGTGCCCGGGCGGTCTCACGAGCGCAAGATGATGCTGAGTGCCCATACCGACGAAGTGGGCCTGATGGTCAAGTACATCAGCGACGAGGGACTCATCTACTTTGACCAGAATGGCCTTATCACCGCCCTGTGCCTGCCAGGCAGCAAGGTGCAACTCTTGACCCGAGAGCGGCTACAGACCGGGGTGATCGGCACGCGCAGTGCCCATCTCACGCTGCCAGAAGATGGCAGGAAGCCTCTCACGTTTGCGGACCTGTGGATCGACGTCGGGGCTTCTAGCCGCGAAGAGGTGCTGGCCATGGGCATCCGCCATGGCACGCCGATCGTCTTCTGTCCCAATTTCGAGCACCTAAACGATGGCTCCATCGTCAGCAAGGCTGTGGACGATCGGGTGGGCTGTACGCTCCTGCTCAAAACACTGGAGGCCCTGGCTCATACGAGTCTTGAAGTGGACCTGTACGTGACAGCCGTAGTCCAGGAGGAAGTGGGCTCGCGGGGGGCCAGAGTCGTCGCCCGCCGCATCGCTCCCGATTGGGCCGTGACGGTCGACACGGTCCCTGCGCGAGACCCAAGCGCCATTCCACAGAAGACCACCGCCGAGTTAGGCAAGGGGCCGGTGCTCCGTGCTATGGAAGTCCTACCAAGCATGGTGGGCACACTCTTCGCACCGGTCGTCGTCGAACGTCTTGGCGCCGTGGCCACCGCCGAGGCTTTGCCACATCAATACGACATCTTTCCGACCTGGTCGGACGCCGCGACCATGCACACCGAAGGCCCAGAAGGGATCAGCTTGGGCGGCATCTTCATCCCGCGCCGCTATGCCCACTCCTCGGCTGAGGTCATCAAGATCTCAGATATCGAAGCGGCCGGTGCCCTCATCTTGGGCTTCCTGCGCTCGCTATCCCCCGAGGATCTTGCGGGCACCAACTGGGTGGGCTGACGGAGCCTGAGGTGCGATTTCATCTGGCCCTGTTGATGTTTTCCAGTGAACCCATAGGATGTGGCCAGGCAATATGGCTGCTTGGCCCGAGAAAGCAAGAGGAATGCCCTCACTTGGCCTCGCTCTTGTCATTTTCGCTGGCGGCATTGCGGCTGGCGTCATTGCCGCCCTCCTGGGCGTGGGTGGCGGCATCCTAATGGTGCCGTTGCTGACCATGGTCTTTGGCGTGCCGGTGCCGAGCGCCCAAGGAGCAAGCCTGGTGGCTGCCGTCCTCGCTTCGGACGCGGCCTGCCTGTGGCCCAGCAAGCGCTCTCTGATGGATGTCAGCCAAGCCTGGTCTCTCTGCCTAGCCACAACGTTCGGTGCCACGATTGGCGCCATGGTGGCGCTGCGCTCCAGCCCTGAGATCCTGCAAGCCCTGTTCGCTCTGCTCTTGATCTACACGGCGGTCCAGTTGGCCCGCCCCAAGCGGCGGTCGAACGAAGCAGGGTCAGCCAGACAGCAACCCAAACCCAGCCGCCTGCGCCTGGCGCTGATGCCGCTCGTGGGCCTGTTCGCTGGGGCCAGCTCGGGCCTCCTGGGCATCGGTGGGGGCGTCATCGTCGTGCCAGCGCTGCACTTGATCCTGCGCAAGCCGTTCAAGGTCTCCACGGCCACCAGCAACCTGATCATCGGCGTCACCAGCCTCACTGGGGCCTTCACGTACTGGTTGAGCGGCCGGCTGCTGCCTCTGCCCACCTTGGCGGTTGCCGCCGGCGCTTTCGTCGGTGCGTTGATCGGCTCAGCTATCGACAGGCGTCTGAGTAGCCGGGTGCTGCGCATCGGAATGGCTATCTTGCTGACCTATGTGGCGCTCCAGATAGGAAACACGATCCTGGGCGCCCGTCGACAGATGGGCGCCCTGCCCGTAGAGCCGGCACCCTACGCTCAGATCCGGGGCCTGCTTTGGACACCCATACCGCTGCCGCCGCACCACTAGGAGGGTTGGAGATGACACTCCCTCGAGCGATAATCCTGGCCGTGATCGCCTCGCCCCTCCTCATCCTGGCCCGTGACGCCTACAACAGCCGCTCCGATCCGCGACAGCTGTTGTTGGCTCTGGGCGTGTTGCTCACCATTCTTGCCAACGTCGCCGTATCCATCAGTCTACGATAGAGGCGCCCACGACGGGGCTGGTGCTCATCAAGGTATTGGCCATAGGAGGACAGTTCATGGTCAGACTAGCCTCACCACAAGAAGACCGTGCCCGATCACTTCATCACGAAGCAATCATCATCACCTGTCACGACCACATCCCGACGCCGGTCGATCTGCCAGAGTTACAGGCTGGCGGCATCACGGCCAAGTTCGCCTTGATGGGCGCGGATGCCTGGCTTGACGCGCCGAGCCGCGACGAATTTCTGGCCTCTATCCAGGAGTACCATGGCTGGTGCAAGAAGACACTCCTGTCCTTCGAGCGAATGCTGACCGCCATAGAAGGCCTGCCGGCCGACCTACTGCAGGTTCGCTCTGCGGCAGATGTTCTGCGCGCCAAGCGCGAGGGCCGGGTTGGCATCCTCCTGGGATCGGAGGGCGGCAAGCTAATCGAAGGTCGACTGGAACTCCTACGCGTCTTTCACCGTCTGGGGTTGCGCCAGATGCAATTGACTTGGGCCTACACCAATCAGCTCTCGGCGGGCGAGACGGAACTGGACTCCCTCGGCGCCTGCGACGGATACTTCTTCTCCGAGCACCTGCAGACTGCAGCGCGCGGCGAGAAGGTGCGAGGACTGACGGATTTGGGCCGCCAGGTCATCGCTGAGATGAATCGCCTCGGCGTCATCGTGGACCTCTGTCACCTGTCGCGCCCGGCCATGCGCGAAGCGGTTGCCATCTCCCAGAAGCCCGTCCTGGCCGGGCACACTACGGCTAAAGCACTGGGGCACCGTCTGCCCAGCCTGACCGACGAGGAGATACGCGCTATTGCTGACAAGGGAGGTGTCATCGGTCTGCACTTCATGACCCACATGCTGACCGGGCGGCTTGAGCCGCCAGCAACTATGGACGAAGTAATGGCCCAGATCGACTACATCATCAAGATCGGTGGTGTCGACATACTGGGACTAGGCCCGGACTACTTCTATGACCCAGACGGCAGCTTTCGCCGCAATTCCGTGCAGCAAGTCTCCCTTCCTGCTGGCCTGGAAGACTCAGGCAAGATGCTTAACCTGACTCGGGCGCTGGTGGAGCACGGCTACAGTGACAACGAGATACACAAGATCTTGGGCGGCAACTTGCTGCGGCTACTCAAGGACGTGATCCACTAGAGATGGACGTGGAACGTGCAGTAGTCGATTGGCTCGCCAATCACCAGGCACAGATGGTTGTGCTCTTGCGCAAGTTGATCCGGCAGCCCAGCATCCCGGGACAGGAAAGCAGTGCTCAGCAGATTGTGCTTGACCACTTGCTTGACCTGGGCCTTGGGGCGCGCGCGGAGGAGATCAATGTGGCTGGCCTCACCGCCCTATCGGGTTACTCTGAGACCGGCTGCAGCTATGCAGGTCGGCCGAACGTCGTCGCGCGCCAGCTTGGTGAGGGTGGTGGACGCTCCCTGATCCTGAGCAGCCACATCGATGTCGTTCCTGTCGAAGCGGGTTCGGGCTGGACGCATGAACCTTGGGCGGCGGAGATTGACGGGAATCGCCTCTATGGGCGAGGCGCGTGGGATGACAAGCCAGGCATCGCCCTGATTCTCATTGTGCTGCGGGCGCTACGAGAATTGGACGTGCGGCTCTGTGGTGATCTCGAAGTACAGAGCGTACCTGACGAGGAGGGTGGGGGCAACGCGACCCTGGCCCTCTGCGCCGCGGGGCATCGTGCCGACACGGCACTGTTCGTCGACGGCGTACGCTGCGCGGCTGTGACCGGCTTCATGGGACAGACCTGGTTCCGCGTGTGCGTTCCGGGCCTATCGTCGGGTGGCGTGAGCCCGGATCGTGGTGTGAATCCGGTTCCGCTGGCCAGCAAGCTCATCGAGGCACTCTATGATCTGGAAGACGAGATGAACGACGCGCTCAAAGCCGGCTACGGAGGCCAGCAGAGGCCCGTGCGTTTCAATGTAGGACGCATCCAGGCAGGCGCGTGGTCCAACAGCGTCCCTTCATGCTGTGTCTTTGATGGGCAGATCAACTTCCCACCGAGCAAAACGCTCGACTGGGCACAGCGTCGAGTCAGGGAGGCCATCGCCGATGCCGCTGTCCGCGACCGCTGGTTGCGCAGCCATCCTCCCACAATTCATTTTGTAGGAGTACAGACCAGCGGTTGCCACGATACGTCGAGTCCAGAGTTGCTGCACCTTTTGGGGACGGCCCATAGAGATGTTTGGCATCAGGAGATGGAGGTCCGACAGATCCTTGGATTCATCGACACGCGACACTACCTGGCCTACGGCATTCCTTCCGTCTGTTATGGGCCGATGGGCGCCAATGCTCACGGCGTGGACGAGTACCTCGACCTGGAGACACTCTTGCCGACAGCTCAGGCGATCGCTCTGTTTGTGCTGCGCTGGTGCGGTACAGATTCGTGACACCTCTCTTCCTCCCGTGGAAAGGTAGAGCGCCATGACAGCAGGATGGACACCTATTAGCTTGCCCTACGGCCGTGCGAGGATGGAGATCAGTGTGCCGGCCGGCAACCTGCTGGCCGTAGCGAGCCCCCTCAGTGTGGCTACGCCAAGAGATGTGGCAGCCCAGGTTCGGCAGGCCTTGCGTGGGCCCCTTGGCACAACTCCCTGGGCCAGCGGGCTTCGGGGCGGTGAGCACCTTCTCCTTTTGGTCGATGATAACACGAGGCCAACCCCGGTTGACCAGATCCTGCCAACGCTGCTCGAGGAACTGGAAGTCGAACGGAAGCGTGTACATGTGACTATCCTGATAGCCCTAGGCACCCACCGCAAGATGACGCCAGCGGAGATCTGCACTAAGGTGGGACTCGAGGTGGCCAATACCTACACGGTCTTGAACCACGATTGGGACGACGAAGCCGCTCTGGTGGACTTGGGCACCACCGCAAATGGCACCCCAATCAGGGTCAACCGGCTATCTCAGAAAGCTGATCTCTGCCTGGGGATCGGCAGCATCCTGCCCCATAACCTGGCCGGTTGGTCGGGCGGCGGCAAGATTGTACAGCCTGGCATCTGTGGTAAGGAAACGACCTATGCTACCCATCTTCTGGCGGCTCGCTGCCCCACTTCTAACTTGGGTAAGCCGCGCAACCCAGTGCGCTCCGAGATCGATGAGGTTGCCCGGCGTGCAGGCCTGAGCGGCGTCGTGAATACCGTCCTCGATCGGGATGCAACCGTGGCTCATGTGGTGGCGGGGGAACCACGGGCAGCCTATCAGCAAGGAGTCGAGTTGGCAAGGGGCATCTGGGAGGTGCCAGTTCCCGCCCTGGCCGATATCGTGATTGTGAGCTCATACCCGGCTGACATCGACTTCTGGCAGGCCAACAAGGCACTGTATGCAGCGGAGCGGGTCGTCAAGCGAGGGGGAGATATCATTCTCGTCACACCCTGCCCTGAAGGCCTGTCGAGCCAGCGCGAGCACGTGGTGTCGCTGAAGGCCCTGGAGGGCGTGCCCTCGCGCGACCTCTTCCATGGAGCACGGAGACGTGGGCTCGGGGATTATGCAGCCCTGTGCGTGAGCGATGTGGCAGCGCGTTGCCGTGAGTTGGCTTGGACAACGGTGGTATCCGACCATCTGACTGCTGACGATGTGGCTGTGCTGGGCTTGAGACGGGCCGCGACAGTGGACGAGGCACTCGCACGTGCCTTTGAGCGGCAGGGGGCGCAGGCTCGTATCATCGTGCTCACCCATGGCGGCGAGATGGTGCCGGTCCTGGCGAGCTAGGACCACCCCGCCCCAGCAAATCGGGTCTCATGGGCCCCTGACGATGACAGGCCGATGACACTGCTTTGGCCAAGCCGACAGCGCATTGAGACGCATGCGCAGGCCTGGCCTGAAGCTATGGACGACGATCAAGAGGAGAATGATACGATGGCGACAGCGGAAGTCTTCAGGCGGGAGATACGTAGCGAACTGCTGCGGCAGGAGATGTTCTCAGACATGGATGTGCTGGCGTTGCTCTCGCAAGCGCGGGTGCACGAGGCGGTGGCGCGCCTGGTCTTCTTTTCTTCACCCGCTGACTTGTGTCCCTGTCTGGAGACAGTCTGTGGAAGGATCCGGCTGGACTTCGAGGCAGAGGACAAAGGTGCCCAGGCGAGCGCCATACGCTTCCTGGCTGACCTGGCCCTGGCGCTGCGTTCCTCCCTGCCGCGCTGGAACCTGCAGGACGCAGAGCGCCACGGGCAGCAGATCCTGGCTGATGCTCAGGTTGCAGCCGAGGCCGATCGGGCTCATGCTCTCGCGGTGGAACTCGCGGGTCGGGCCCCGGCAGTGGCCGAAGTGCTCCTGGCAGAGTGGCGTGCCGAGACCGCGGCACGATTGCACGCCGAGCGGGTGGACGACGCCCAAGGGCAAGCGGCGGCACTGGTCGGAGACTCGATCGGTGAGTACGTGACCAATCTGAGCACAGAGTTAGCGCGAAGCCATCTCCGCCGTGTGACCGCGGCGTGCCTTGCTGGCCGGACACCTACCGAATTCAGCAACGACTATGCGGCATTCCTCCAGTACGCCATGTACCTGGGAGCATCCTTTGTAACCTGCAACCCCGTCCTGGTCGATCTGGCATGGACGGCCGACCACGAGCGTTGGGACCCCGTCGTCGACCGGATCATCACCGAGTATCCGGAGGCTGACGGTGACGCACTGGCCCGGTTGGTGACATTGGAGATTGTCCTCGCCAATATGCGGCTCTTGCGCCCTATCTTCCTGCTGACCACGGGGCAGACAGGGTATGTGTGCTTCCAGGTCAATCCCAGGAAGCATGGTGATGCGGCAGCAATGCTCTCGGAGGCCCAGACCAACTACTCGGAACTGCGCAACAGGCTTGGCGGCGATGTTCCCAATGTCGTCTTCAAGTTGCCTGGGACGAAGGCCGGCCTCCAGGCCTGCCGCGCCCTGACAGAGCAAGGCATCGGCGTCACGATCACCGTCAACTTTGCGCTGTTCCAGCATCTGCCTTTCGCCGAGGTTATCCAGGAGGGGCAAGCGCTCCTCTCTGCTCTGGCTCACATGAGCGGCCGGCTCGCCTATCCCGTGCGCGATGAGTTGCTGGCCAAGCTGCCCGAGCTGGCGGCCTCGGGCCTCGTCGAGGCCCGGCTGCGCGAAGCTGCTGCCTGGTCCGGCATCGCAGTTCTCAAGCGGCTGCAGCGGCTGCTCGTCGAAAGGGGCTATGATCTGGCCCGCCTCAAGCCCCTCATTGCTTCCCTGCGCATCTATGAGGGGGAGAACTATCGCCATCTGCCCAGCAGTTTTCTGGACATCACCGAAGCGCTGGGAACCGGCATCCTTAGCGTCTTTCCGAACGTCCGCCGAGCTTTTGACGCCCTGCCTCAATTGGAACTTGATCCACAGCGGATCGACAGGCCGGTACCAGATGAGATCCTGGACATCCTGGCCCACAGCGAGCTCTTCAGGCAGGCCTACTACGTTGGGGACCGTAATTGGCTATCGGAGGGCGACGAGCGTTTCCGGCCCAGCCACGAGTTGACTCTCGATGATGAGCAGGCAGTGGCCGATTGGCTCCCAGTTCATGCCACGCTCGCCGAGTTCTGCAAGGTCTATGACACCTTTGTGCAGCGGATTCTCGCCCGTAGGGAACGTGCGTAGTCCCTGTGGAGGTCAGTCCATGTGGCTTAGTTGCCTGCCAGTGTCGTTCTTCCGAGAAATCATTGCCGGCCGCATGAGTGTGGCCGAGTGGGCGCGGATCGGAGCGGAAGCCGGCCTTGATGCCATTGACCTCAGCATCCTTTTCGTACCTGATCGCTCTGTGGCTACGGCGACTGCGTACCGGCGCGATGTCGAAGCTGCTGGGATGCGCGTAGCCATGCTCGCCACCTATCCCGACTTTACCCACCCCAACGCTGAGCAACGCCAAGACGAACTTGAGCGTGCCAAAGAGGCCGTCGCTCTGGCAGCCGAGTTGGGTGCGGATCTGATGCGTGTCACTGCTGGCCAGGCCCACCCGGAAACCGGCCGCGAGCAGGGCATCATCTGGGCAGTAGATGGGCTGACTCGCCTGACCGAGGCGAGCAGAGGCTCGGGCGTTACGCTGGTCTATGAGAACCACGCCAGGCCCGGCGCGTGGAGGTACACGGACTTTTCCCAGCCGCCAGACATATTCCTAGAGATCGTCCGGCGCACTGCTAGAGCTGACCTAGGCATCAATTTCGACACAGCCAATGCCACAGCCTTCGCCCAGGACCCTCTCGATCTGTTGGCCAAGGCACTACCTCGAGTGGTCAGCGTCCACGCCGCCGACACGGGCATGCGCAATACCCTGCAACCCGTGCTGCTTGGCACTGGAGTGGTGCCATTTCCTGCTCTCTTTAGGAGTCTCAAGAAGGCACGCTTCGACGGCTGGATCTGCATAGAGGAAGCATCCGGCCAGGGCGTGGGTGCGGTACTGGCTGCTACGCGTTTTGTCCGGCAGGCGTGGGCCATGGCATAGTCACATGGCTTCCGTAAGCACGATCGATCCTGCATGCTTACTTCAGTCTAGATCAGGGAGAGAATGATGTCAGCCAAAGAAGCAGTCCCAGTTATGGATGGCTTGAGCAAGGATGATCTCTTGACCATGCTACGGCAGATGGCCGAGATCCGCGCCTTCGAGGAAAAGGTCTACGACCTCCTGGGCCGTAACGTCATCAAGGGTGCCTCGCATCTCTATGCGGGCGAGGAAGCGGTAGCCGTCGGCGCGCTCGCTGCCATCGGGCTCGACGATATCATCACCAGCACGCATCGCGGCCACGGCCATTGCCACGCCCATGGCGACCGCCACGCTGCTATCCCCGAGGCGCGCCAGGCGCATCTGAACAGCATGATGGCCGAACTGTGCGGCCGGGCCACCGGCTACTGCAAGGGCCGTGGCGGCTCGATGCACATTGCCGATGTGGCACACGGCAACCTGGGCGCGACCGGCATCGTGGGCGGCAATATCCCGGTGGCCACCGGCGCCGGCCTCTCCATCACCTACCGCAAGAGCGGCCAGGTGGCGCTCTGTTTCTTTGGCGATGGCGCGTCGCAGACCGGCAACTTTCACGAGTCGCTCAACATGGCCGCGTTGTGGAAGCTGCCCGTGGTCTACATCGTGGAGAACAACCTCTACGGCATGTCGGTGCCCTTTGCTAACGCCTCGTGCGTGCCCAATGTCGCCGACCGCGCCCGTGCCTATGGCATGCCCGGCGAGGTCGTCGACGGCATGGACGTCCTCGCCGTCCGCGAGGCCGTGCGCCGCGCCGCCGAGCGCGCCCGCCGTGGTGAGGGGCCGTCGCTCGTCGAGTGCAAGACCTACCGCTGGTTCGGCCACTCGCGCTCGGACCCCCGCGTCTACCGCACCAGGGAGGAGGAGCAGGCCTGGCGCGAGCGCGACCCCATCCCACGCCTGGGGCGCCGCTTGGTTGAGGCCGGGGTCGCCGGGCAGGAGGAGATCGACGCCGTCCTTGCCCGCGCGCAGGAGGCCATCGAGCGCGCCACCGAGTTCGCCCTCGCCTCGCCCCTGCCGCCGGCGACCGAAGTCGCGCACGATGTTTTTGCCCCCGATTTCTGGACGCCTGAGGTGGTGCAGGCTGAGGGGCGGCTGCGCGCGCAGGTGCGGCAGAGCAGCGGCATGCGCCAGATCCCCTACTGGCAGGCGATTGTCGAAGCGCTGCGCGAGGAGATGCAGCGCGACCCGCGCGTCATGGTCATGGGCGAGGATGTGGGCCGCTACGGCGGCGCCTACGGGGCCACGCGCGGCCTCTTTGACGAGTTCGGCCCCGACCGGGTGCGCGACACGCCCATCTCCGAGGCCACGATCGCCGGCGCTGCAGTCGGCGCAGCCATGACCGGCCTGCGACCGGTAGCCGAAATCATGTATGTTGACTTTACCCCCCTGGCCATGGATCAGATCGCCAATCAGGGCGCCAAGAACCGCTACATGTTCGGCGGCAAGACGGCCGTGCCCCTGGTCATCCGCACGGAGGGTGGCGCCGGGCGCTGCATCGCCGCCCATCACTCGCAGAGTCTGGAGGCGCTGTGGGTGCACTTTCCGGGCATCTACGTGGTCATGCCCGCCACCCCCTACGACGCCAAGGGCCTGCTCAAGGCCGCCATCCGCTGCGACAACCCGGTCATGTTCATCGAGCACAAGATGCTCTATGGCACCAAGGGCCCGGTGCCCGAGGAAGAGTACGTCATCCCCCTCGGGGTGGCCGATATCAAGCGCGAGGGTTCCGACGTCACCGTGGTCACCTACTCGCGCATGGTGCACCACGCCCTCGAGGCCGCCGAAAAGCTGGCCGCCGAGGGCATCTCGGCCGAGGTGATCGACCTGCGCTCGCTCAAGCCGCTGGACCTGGAGGCCATTGTATCATCAGTGAAAAAGACCGGCCGCCTGGTAGGGGTCACCGAGGCCTACCGCACCGGCAGCGTCCTGGGCGAGATCATGGCATTGGTCAACGAGGAAGCGTTCGACTACCTCGATGCACCGATGGTGCGCATCGCCGCGGCCGATGTGCCGGTGCCCATGAGCGAGTCGCTTGAAGCCGCCGCCGTGCCCTCGACCGAGTCGGTCATCGCCGGCATCCGCAAGGTCATGGGGCGGTGAAGCGATGATACGTGAGGTGATCCTGCCGCAACTCGGCGAGACGATGAATGAGGGCACCATCGTGCGCTGGCTGGTGCACGAGGGCGACACGGTCCAGAAGGGCGATGTGCTCTTCCAGTTCGAAACCGACAAGGCCGTGCTCGACGCCGAAGCCCCCGCAGCCGGCCGGCTGCTCAAGATCCTGCAGCCGCAGGGTGCCAGGGTGCCCGTGCTCGCGGTCGTCGGCTTTATCGGCGAGCCTGGTGATGTGCTGCCCTCGCCCTCCGGTGGGCAGATAGTGGGCTGTGCCTTGCACCCCATCGGCGCAGCAGCCCGGTCGGGCGCGACTTCCCTCTCCCCCGCAGTGGGAGAGGGGACAGGGGTGAGGGCACCCCGGACCTTCGCCTCGCCGCGCGCCCGCCGCGCGGCCCGTGAACGGGGCCTCGACCTCGCCGGCGTGACCGGCAGCGGCCCCGGCGGCCGCATCATCCAGGCCGATGTGCTCGCCTTTGCCGGGGCCCAGCCGCGGGCCACGCCGCTGGCGCGCAAGGCGGCGGCCGAGGCCGGCGTCGACTTGAGCACGCTCGCCGGCTCGGGGCCCGGCGGGCGCATCGTCCGCGCCGACGTGGACCAGGCAGGTGCAGTCGAGGCTGCTGCGGCGCCCGTGGCGGCAACCCCGGGGGAGATTATCCCCATGGCAGGGGTGCGGGCGCGCATCGCCGAGCGCATGGCCGCGAGCGCGCGGGAGACGGCGTGCGTCACACTGACCAGTGATGTCGATGCAACTCGTCTCGTGGAGCTGCGCACACGACTCAAGGATGCCTACGCTGAGGCCCTGGGCTACGCCATCGGCTACAACGATCTGCTCATCGCCATCTGCGCGCGGGCGCTGCGCGAGCATCCCCTTGTCAACAGCCGCCTGGAGGGCGACTCTATCCGCATGATCGAAGAGGTGCACGTCGGCCTGGCCGTCGATACCGAACGCGGGCTGCTCGTGCCCGTGGTGCGCCATGCCGACCGGCTGGGGGTCGCAGAGATCGCGCGCACGGTGCGCGACCTGGTGGCCCGCGCCCGCGAGGGTCGGAGCGGCCCCGACGAGCTCAAGGGCGGCACCTTTACCATTACCAACCTCGGCGCCTACGGCATCGATGCCTTTACGCCGATCATCAACCTGCCGGAGTGCGCCATCCTGGGCGTGGGCCGTATCGCGCCACAACCGGCCGTGGTCGACGGCGAAATCGCTGTGCGCCAGCACCTGTGGCTCAGCCTCACCTTCGATCACCGCCTGGTGGACGGCGCCCCGGCCGCACGCTTCTTGCAGCGCATCGCGCGACTGATCGCAGAGCCATACCTGCTCCTGGCATGACAAATGGAAGGGACATGATGCCAACGGATCTCATTGTCATCGGCGGCGGGCCCGGCGGCTATATCACCGCGCTACGGGCCGCGCAACTGGGCGCCCACGTGACCCTGGTGGAAGCAGAGTACCTGGGCGGGGTATGCCTCAACGTAGGCTGCATCCCCACCAAGGCCCTCCTCGCGAGCGCCGAGGTCTATCACGTGGTCAGCCGGTCCGCCGAGTTCGGCGTCCGTGCCGCCAAGCCCGAGGCCGATTGGCCGGCCATGCAGGCGCGCAAGGCCGACGTGGTCGCCAAGCTCGTAGGGGGTGTACGCATGCTCCTGGGTCGGGCCGGCGTCGACGTGGTGGAGGGCCACGCGCACCTGAGTGGGCCGGGCACGGTAGCCGTCGATGGGGCAGGCGGAATGCAGACGTGGGCCGCCCCGCGCATCGTCATTGCTACTGGCTCGAGCCCCCTAACGCTCCCCATCGCAGGCGGCGACCTGCCCGGCGTGCTCGACTCGACCGGCGCCCTCGCCCTTGAGGCGCTGCCGGCGAGCCTGCTCGTCGTGGGCGGCGGCGCCGTGGGACTGGAGTTTGCCACCCTCTTTGCCACCCTCGGCTCGCAGGTGACAGTGGTCGAAATGCTGCCGCGCCTGGCGCCGCTGGCAGACGCCGACGTTGGCGACACACTGCGCACGGCCCTCCTCCTGCAGGGCGCGAAGGTGCACGTCAGCACCAAGATCACGGCCATCGAGGCCGGCCGTGGGGCCTTGCGGGCGCGCCTGCAGGGCCCACAGGGCGAGGTCATCGTCGAGGCTGACAAGGCGCTGCTGGCCACAGGCCGCAGGCCCAACGTGGCGGGGCTAGGACTCGAGGCTGCAGGCGTGCGTTACGACCGCAGAGGCATCCAGGTCAACGAGCACATGGCCACGAGCGTGCCCGGTATCTATGCGGTGGGCGACGTGACCGGCGGGTCGATGCTGGCACACGTGGCCATGCACCAGGGCGCGGTTGCAGCCGAGAGTTCCCTCGGCCACAAGGCGCGCATGCGCTACGATGCGGTGCCCAGCTGCATCTTTGCCAGGCCCGAGGCGGCGAGCGTTGGGCTGACGGAGCAGGCCGCGCGCGAGCAGGGCTACGATGTGCGCGTGGGGCGCTTCCCCTTCAACGGCAACGGCAAGGCCATCGCCCAAGGCGAGGTCGACGGCTTTATCAAGGTGGTGGCCGAGGCGCGCTACGGCGCGCTGCTGGGCCTACACATCGTGGGTGCGCACGCGTCGGACCTCGTGCTCGAGGGCGCCCTGGGGCTAACCCTGGAAATGACTCTCGACGAACTGGCCGCCACCATCCACCCCCACCCCTCATTGGGTGAAGCGCTGGCCGAAGCCGGCCTGGCGGCTTTGGGCCGCCCCCTCCACTTGCCCAAGTCCTGACCTGATTGACAACGCCGAGGGCCCCGGGCAATGGCTCGGGGCCCTTGCCATAGGCAAACCTGGCCAGCCAGAGTGCCCGTTAGCCGCCAGCGACCTAGCCGACTGAGAAGCAACGCTCGGCTAAACTGAATCCAGCATGAGACCCGCAGGCTCCAGGTGTCGGGGGCATGTAGGTCCCATCGTGGATTCGGTTTAGCACGCAGCCAACTCCCTGCTCCAGGCAGCCCCTAGACCCCTCGTTGGTCGTTATGTCCACTGTCACATGCAACCCAATTCGTCGTGTTGGTGCTCGGTGCTGGGTGTCAGACGTCCGACCGCGAGCTGCCACATCAGCGGGCAACCGCGCTATGTGCGAAAGCATCCATCGGACTGTACTTCCGCTGTTGAGCCAGCAGGGGACTGCCATCGAGGTTCACATCGAGTCTCAGCACCTCAAGCTTGGCGTGCCATAGGATCCGGCTTTCAGTTGCCGAAAAGGGGACAGCCCTTCCGAGCAAGTCAACGCGCCGGTCTCGGACGTGGACTGGGGACCCAGCATAGCGGAGGTTGTGGAGGGGAAGCACTCTCTATGGCGCCCAAGACGGTGGGCTCTTTAGCCAATCAAACGTGGCGATACGAAACGCCTCCAGACTAGGAAGATTGATGACCCACAAGTCTGTGCTCATTCCAGCATCGTCGACCGCACACAGCAGCTTCTTGCCATCGGGGGCCCAAGTCACGAAGGTGACACGACTGTCCAGCAAAGGCATCCCATCGTTGTCGACCAGCGGCTTTGCGTTGCTGCCGTCTGGGCGCATGGTGTAGACTCCGTGTCTCCCCCCATAGGCGATCAGACTCCCATCTGGAGCCCAGGCGATCTGATGCGGGCCTTGCAGGATCTCTGTCCTGCTCCCATGGCGAGTGTGATAAACGATGATCGTTCCGGCTCCGAAGGGGCAGTACCGAGCATATGCCAGGCGCTCCCCGGTCGGATCGAACGTGGGCGACATCAAGTAGCGGGTCTGCGGCCAGGGGTCCGGCAAGGGTTCCAATGAGACGATCTTGCGCAGCTGCTTGGTGGCCAAAGTGAGCAAGCCTATCTCCCGCTGGTTCAGGTTGTCTTTGATGAGATCATCAAACACGTCGATAGGCAGCAGGATGCCCTGCTCGCCCGGAGTCCAAGCCAGGGTGGCCTCTTCGTAGGGAGGCTGATCCCGCAGGTCCATCTTAAGTACAACCTGGTGCTCACCATTGATGGGGCCAACCATCAGGTGGTTCCCACGGATGAAGGCGATTTGTCGACCGCTAGGCGAAAGCGCGACCACCCGCCCCGTCTCGATCTGCTCTCTCTTGTCGCCCCAAGCATCCATAAGGCAGATATTGTTGCCCTCGGCTACGGCAATCTTGCCCTGGGGGTGCTCGGTCGTGAGCTTCTGCAGGAATGCGCTCGCGTCACGGTGCGCCGGTCGGGTTCGGAGGATGCTCTTCAGGTAACAACCAGCGAGCCACCAATCTGCGCGGTCGCGTGCCTCGATGGCTTTCTGGTAGAGCTGGTCGAGCTCAGGATTCGGGGGCTGGGCTGTGGCTGTTAACGCTTCCCGCGCACTAAGTGGGTGGACAGAATTCTGTTGACACGCGGCGCTGGGCGTGCAGCCTCTGCCGCAGCAAGCCAAAGCGGCATGGCAGTGGCTCGATGTCAACCTAATTGTGTCCGCCCACCTAGATAGCTAGCAGACATCTGTCCGACTCACTTGAGCATGCGGAAGGGCCAGTCGTGTGGTCCGACTGAGTGCTCGCCGTAAACGGACGTAGGGCAAGGCAGTGAGTCGCGCCAGGATCACCATCGTGGGTCCTCGCTCGTTTCATGCCATCGCTTCTCTTTCTGGATCGTCTCTCGGTTCCTAGACAGATCGTCGCTGCTCTTGTACGCGCAGACACCCATTGGTGCCGGAGGGGAGAAAGGGACAATGAAAGACATCAGCTACTTCCGCTACTCGTGGCGATTTGATGACCGGAAGCAGTTCCTGGAGTTGCCGTTTCCGATGTCCGAGTATGAGCGGCGAGTCTCGAATGTGAAGGCTCGGATGGCGGAGAGCAAGCTGGACGCCCTTATGATCCTGGGGGACGTCCGCGAGCGTGGCAACATACGCTACCTCACCAACTTCTATGCTCAGTTGGGACACTCTGCCGTCATCCTTCCCCTGGACGGAGACCCCATCCTGGCCACTAGCGCTGCCGCCCACGGCGAGCCACTCCATTCGTTCGTGTATGAGACATGGGTTCGTGATATCCGGGGCGCCCTCTACCGCGCCTTTCCACCCAATCCGCCGACAGTCTTGCAGCGTGTCAAGGAGATCCTCGATGAGACAAAGCTGAGACGCGCCAGGATTGGCATCGTCGGTTGGCAACTGCTCGGGTATGATTTCTTTGTGAACTTGAAGCAGGCATTTCCAGAGGTGGAGTGGGTAGAGTGGCTGCGACCCTACGAACTTCTGAAAGCAGTCAAATCGCCCCTGGAAGTCCGGGTGTTCGAGCATGCAGGCGCGGCACTCGACACCGCCTTTGCGGCCGCGCTCGCGGTTGCCAAACCCGGCGCCACCGAGCTGGAAGTGGCAGGGGCGCTAGAGCACGAGATGCGCAGGGGGGGCGTTGAGACAGTGTCCTACCTGTTCGACACCCGTGTCTGTTCCGGTCCTCGTGCTGCACTCAAGAACGGCAACCCGACCGCCCGCAAGTTGCAGCGAGGCGACCTCCTGTTCATCGATATTAGTGCAACCTATCATGGCTACGCACTGGACTGCGCCACTTCAACAGTGGTCGATGCAGAGCCCACCCAAGAGCAACTGGCCTTGCTCGAGCCAGCAGCGCAGATGACAGAGGCGCTTGTTGCTGCCTCTAGGGAGGGCACGCCTGCATGCGAATTGGTCGAGGTGGCTCGTGCGGTGGCGACGAAGAACGGACAGGGCAAGAACTTCATCGAGTTTCTGGTCGGGCACGGCCTGGGATGCTCACAGGTCGAAGCGCCGCATTGTCATCTGAACAGCGATGACGTCTTGGCCAGTGGGATGATCTATGCGGTAGAGCCGATGATTGTCGACCCTGTGCTAGGCACCGGCACGGTCGAGCGCATCTGTTGCTGCGGCAAGGATGGAGGGCGACTATTGACGAGACTGCCTCTGCGCGTCTGGGACGTCCGTTGGTAGCAGCTTGGGGAGCGAATCCCCGGCGTTCGGATCACGTTCGGCTGAGAGACGTTCAGGCTGTCGGGCGCCCGCGTAGCTCGGGAATGTGAGGAGGGAGGGAGAAGGTGCGCTAGCCTGCAGCGCCTCGCCAACACGCGCTGGAGCTTGGGATTGGGGCATTGAGTGCATGGGAGGAATAACCATGGACAAGAAGGCAGCCTATGCGGTTCCACTAGTCGTTGTACTCGTCTTGCTGCTCTCCTCGGTGGGTTGCGCCCCGGCTGCGGCCAAGGAAATCACGATCGGCATTGTGGGCGACCAGTCAGGCGTCTCTGCGCCGTACGGCCTGGACACTCGACAGGGCGCACAGACTGCGGTCGATGAGATCAATGCCGCGGGCGGGATCGGTGGCGCCACGCTGGTGCTCCGCGTCTACGACGAGAAGGGCGACCCGGTCGAAGCGGTCAAAATCGCACCGCAGGTCGCTGACGAGACTGTCGCGACAATTGTGTGCTCCAGTAGCAGCCCTGCGTTGGCCATCGGGCCCAAGCTCGAAGAGCTAGGCATTCCATTTATCGTCACCGTTTCATCGAACCTCAAGATCACGTCGTCAGGCTGGAAATGGGCTAGCAGAATCCAGCCGGCAGACCCCGACCAAATCAACCGGATGGTTGCCTACATCTCCAAGAACCTCAAGTACAAGAAGATTGCCTTGCTGCACGATACGACCGATTTGGGAACTGGGGCACGCGATGCTCTTGTGAACACGCTGAAGCAGTAACCCGACATCCAGTTGACGGCGACAGAGGCCTGGCGCTCGACCGATATGGATTTTGGCTCGCAACTCCTCAACGCGCAGAAGAGTGGCGCGGAAGCCATCTATCTCTATGGTGGAGTTGAGGGGGATGCCCGCATCGTCTTGCAAGCCAAGAAGCTGGGTATCGGCCTACCTATCCTCGGCGCGAATGTGCTGGGCAACCAGAAGTTCCTGGACCTGGCCGCCGAATCAGCGAACGGGATGCTACTCACCTGGGGTGCGGTGGACCCCAAGAACCCGAAGGCTGCCAGCCTGCAGAGCAAGATGAGGCAGCAGTATCAGCGTGATGCCGACGTGTTCGTGGCCCACGCCTATGACGCCGTCTACGCCATTGCTGAGGCCATGAAGAAAGCCGGCACGACGGTCAAGGACCGGGCCGCCATCCAAAAGGCGATCCGCGAAGGAACCTACAGCGGCGCCGTGGGTGATCTCGCCTTCGACCAGAATGGGCACAATATCCGCCACATCTTCGTTGCACAAGTCGTCAATGGCAAATTCGAGATCGTCGACTGAGTGCTAGTCCGGCTTGGGCTGAGCCCTCCTCAAGCATTGCCCCAAACGGGCCTTCTGGAGGGCTCAGAAGCCCCGGTCTTGGCAGGCGGGAGGCTGAGCAATCATGGCGCAGATACTTGTGCAGGGGCTCGCCACAGCAATGATATACTCGTTGATCGGCCTTGGCTTCGTGCTGATCTACCGGACTGTGGGCCTCTTCAACTTTGGTCACCCAGAGTCCTATACCCTGGGCGCCCTTACTTCCTACACACTGGTGACCCAACTGAGACTGCCATACTGGCTCAGCATTGGCTTAGCTGCCATCTTGGCATTCTTGTCGGAGTAGTCACCGAGCGAATCGCCTTTCGCCGCTTACTGGTGAAAGGTGCACCTGCCATGAACCTCATCATCGCCAGTATATCGTTGGGCATCATAATGCGCGGCGCATGGCTGTTGATCTGGGGGCCGGACCCCTATCCAGTCGCAGGCGTTAGCGCGGGACTGGCACTGGGCAGCATCAGCCTAAGTGGGTGGACACAATTAGGTTGACATCGAGCCACTGCCATGCCGCTTTGGCTTGCTGCAGCAGAGGCTGCACGCCCAGCGCCGCGTGTCAACAGAATTCTGTCCACCCACTTAGACGGGCAGTCTTTGCTCACTGCCTCAGTGGCCGCAGCGATGGTGCTCGGCGTGGGGTTGCTCCTCTATCGTACGCGTTGGGGAATCGCCCTTCGTGCAGTCGCTGACAATCGTGTCGTGGCAGGCATGATGGGGATCGACATCCGCACCACGCTTCCATTCGCCTTTGCCTTGACGGCCATGCTCGGGAGTGTCGCTGGATGTCTCGTTGCGCCCGTCTTCTTCGCGCAGTTTCGCATGGGACAGGTCATACTGGTGAAAGCTTTCGCGGCGGCAGTCATTGGAGGCCTGGAGAGCATACCCGGTGTCTTTGCGGGAGGGGTCTTCCTGGGCGTGATGGAGAGCATCGTGGGCGGCTATGTCTCGTCAACCTACAAGGATTTCTTCGCATTCGCCTTGCTGATTACCGTCCTGGTTCTCAGGCCCATGGGCATCTTGGGAGGTCGCCGTGTGGAAAAGGATTAGGAGTCTCCCTCTGCTCTGGACTGTAGTTGGTGCGGCTATCGTCCTTGCGCCCTCCTTTACTCGTGGGGTAGGATACCGGACGGGCTACTTCCTCCAGCTGTATTCCCTCCTGCCCATCTGGATTGCGGCGGCCCTCTCGCTTACCATGATCACCGGCTATATTGGCGAGGTGTCTCTAGGGCAGGGCGCTCTGATGGGAGTCGCAGCCTACGTGAGTGCGGTTCTGTCGACCAGAGGCGTGCCCATCGTCATTTCGGTCATTGCCGCGCTGGTCATGGCTGTCATCGGAGCCATGATCCTCGGTTTCCCCACGCTGAGGATTCGCGGACCCTATTTCGTTGTGAGTTCGATGGCATTCAATGGCATGTTCTATGAGTTGGCGCTCAACTGGCTGCCGGTGACTGGGGGGCCCTCGGGGATCAGCAACGTTCCTTCGTACGCTCTGGTGCCATTCATAGGGCAGTATGTGCCTTGGGTCGTAGCCGCCATCTGCATGCTTGCCGTCTGGTACATAGGCCAGACGCGCCTAGGCAAAAGCATGATGGCAGTGCGCGAGGACGAGATGGCGGCTGGCGCTATCGGTCTTCGCGTCGCTTTCCTCAAAAGCATCGCCTTTCTTATCAGCGGGCTGGTCGCCGGCCTGGCAGGTGTGTCGCTAGTTCATTTCGTGGGGTTTGTTAGCCCCGAGTTCTACTCGATCAATCAGTCGTTGTTGCTCCTGACGATGGTGCTTTTGGGTGGTGCACGTCGGGTTGAGGGTGCTGTGGTTGGGTGTCTGCTGATGTTTATCGTGCAGGAAGTCCTCCGCCCATTTGCCGAGGTCCAACTGCTGTGCTATGGCGTCGTGATGCTCTTGGTCGTGCAGTTCTTTCCGCGAGGTCTCGTCTCGCTCTTTGAGAGGCAGTCAAGTCAATGAGCGCGAAAGGAGAATGGACCCTGGCCGTGTCTGGGGTTTCTAAACGCTATGGCGGGGTCACGGCCGTCGATGGCGTGGACATCAGCATCCAACCTGGAGAGATCGTCGCACTCATCGGGCCCAACGGGGCAGGGAAGACCACTCTCTTCAACATCATCTCAGGCATTGTTCGTCCTGATCGAGGCGAGTTGTATCTGCAGGGCAAACGAGTCACCGGCCTGCCCAGTTGGAAAATGGCGGAATTAGGCGTAGGCCGGACTTTCCAGAACATACGGCTCTTTGCTGACCTAACCATCCTTGAGAATGTGGCGCTGGCTAGAAAGGGAACGCCGTTCTCCAGGCTCAGGCTAGAAGACGTGAAAGATGTGTTATCGAGAACGGGGCTCGTTGACCTGGCTCGTCAGAGAACTGGGGCGCTTCCCTACGGTCTGCGTCGTAAGGTGGAACTCGCCCGGGCTCTTGCGGGTCAGCCGAAACTCATCTTGCTGGACGAGCCAACTGCAGGAATGAACAATGCGGAGGCCGGAGACCTTGTGTCCGCGGTGCGGGATCTGGCCCAGGGCGGTATCTCTGTGTTGCTGATCGAACACAGCATGAAAGTGGCCATGGGCGCAGCACATCGCGTGGTCGTCATGAGTCTGGGCAAGAAGCTCGTGGAGGGAACGGCGGATGCAATCCGAAAGGATCCCAACGTCATCCAAGCCTATCTCGGTGAGCGGCGAGCAGGGAGCATCAACGCTCGATAGCATCTTTGCTATCAGCAACCTGCACGCTGGTTACGGATCTATCCGGGTCCTGAAGGGGATTTCGCTCTACGTCGGCAAGGGGGAGGCTGTGGCGCTCGTCGGTGCCAACGGAGCCGGCAAGACGACCGCGCTCAGAGCAGCCTTCGGACTCGTTTCGATCCTCGCTGGTGAAATACGGCTGGAAGGTCGGCTTCTGAATGGACTAGGCAGTTCGCAAATCGCACGCGCCGGTCTGGCCATGGTTCCAGAAGGGCGCCAGGTGTTCCCGAACCTCTCGGTTCACGAGAACCTCATAGTAGGATCCTGGACGAGGACAGATCGAGATCCTCTACTCCTGAAGGAGGCCTACAGCATTTTCCCGGAACTATCTTCGAGGAGGAAGCAGAGGGCGGGGACGCTTAGCGGTGGTGAACAGCAGATGCTGGCACTAGCACGCGCGCTGATCGCTCACCCGAAGATGCTGCTCGTTGATGAGCCTTCAATGGGCCTTGCGCCCAAGGTGGTCGACCGCGTCTACGATGTGCTTCGGCAGGTGAGTAACTCAGGCACTGCTATCCTGCTGGTCGAGCAGAATGTGGACATCGCGTTCGAGCTCTGCAGCCGAGGGTACGTGATTGAGAACGGCACTATCGTGCTGGAGGGCAACCGTGACGACCTTCGTCAAGACAGACGCGTCGTTGATGCCTACCTTGGCATGGCCGAGTGACGGCACGGCGACAACGAGACTAAGTGGGTAGACACAATTCAGTTGACAAGGTGATCACTTGAGCAGCTTGGCCAACCAGAACGAATCCGAGAGAATGCCAGCTTGGCGGCGCCTCTCTTGGGGCCGCATGTCCCGGATGTGCTGCATCAGCCGCTCAACGGTCGCCTGCAAGGTCGGCGTGGGCTCGTTGGCCAGCGCCTTATCGATCACTCTGCGCCACAACTGGTCCACCACGTTGAGTTCGGGACTGGCGGCAGGCAGCCACCACAGCTGGATGCCCAACTGGCGGGCCAGTTGGCGGCTAGCCACCGCCCACTGTGCCGGATGTTTGTCGAGAAACAACACGATGTGCCAGCCCCGCCAGTGGCTGCGCACCAGGTGCAGGATGGCCTGGAAATCAGCCGAGCGGTACCGTTCCGAGAGGTGCAACACCGCATCGCCACTCTGGATGCTCAGCACGCAGTTGAGCACCCGCACGTCGTGGGCCGCCACGATGGGCACGCGCGCCTGGGTGCCGATAGGTGCCCACATCGCCCGCAAGGGCGGCACCTCGTTGACCGTCTTCTGGTCGATGAACAGCAGCACGGTGCGTCGGCGCCCCTTCAGCCCTCGCTGGAGCCCCCTTTTACCTGCCGCCAAGTGGGGGCGCGGCGAGCCAAGCCATAGCGGGGACGCTTGTAGCGGTAGTCCAGATCCCGCAGCGCCCGACGCAGCGTGCGCTCGCTCAGCGGCCTCCCCAGTCGGCGTTCAGTCTGGTGGCGCAGCATGGGCGTGGTCCAGGCGAAGGCACGATAGCCGTACTGGGAGGGCGGCTGCTGGAGCAACTCCTCCAGCACCGGCCGCACCTGCTGGCGCTTGGCGGCCGGACGGCCCGGATGTTCCCGATCCCGCACCCGCTCGCCCACCGGTTCACTGCCACGGGAGAGAAAACGGGCGACGATTTGATACACGCCGTAGCGGCTCAGACCCAATCGTTGGGCGACAGCCGCTACACTCTCACCCGCGTCCAGCCAGAGCAGGGCCTGAGCCCGCCGCACGGCTCGGGCATCGCTGTCAGAACGGGCGATCCGGCGCAGTGTCTGACGCGCCCGCCAACTCAATCGGATCACCGCCATGCGCCTTGGCCTCCTCCAACAGAGGATACACGCCAAGTGCCACATGTCAACAGAATTCTGTCCAGCTACCTAGACAGCCAGAGGAAAGGTCGGGACTATGGAAGGCAGCTACCCGTTCAAGACAGGTCTGGTGATCTATAGCTCCTATCCTGAGGTTCGTAGCGATCCAGATCTTCTCCTGCAGCGCCTTGCTCTTGTGGCAAGGGATACCACCTGGGATGCTGTAGAGGTACAGTACGTCGCCGATACTAGCTACTGGCCCAAGATACAGAGGATTATCCAGGATGCGGGCATGGACGTCATCGCTTGCGCCGGGCCAGCTTGCGTCCGGCTGGGCTGGGATCTTTCTTCGCTCGATCCAGCAATCCGGAAAGCCGCGGTGACTGGCATGCAATTGGCGATAGATTTCGCATATTCCATTGGGTCCAGAGCACTCGTGTATATGAGTGGCAAAGACCCGGGAAACGGCAGGAAAGAAGAGGCACTCAATGCCCTTCGCACTTCCCTTGCCGCTCTGTCGGACTACGCCTGCCAGCATGCAGTCGACTATCGCCTCGTACTCACGCTCGAGCCAGCCGACAGAGACGTGCAACTCAAGCGGCTTATCGGGCCGACCGCAGATGCGGTTGCCGCGGTAGCCGAGGCCAGAGAGCAAGGCATGCTCACTGACGTGACGCTCGACATGTCCCACGTCGCTCTGCTGGGAGAGACCTTTGAAGAGGCCGCAGGCCTGCTGGGAGGCATGGTGACCCATGCTCACGTGGCAAACACGCTGGTTTGCGACCCCTCCAGGCCCGAATACGGAGACCAGCATCCGCGGTTCGGCCTGCCGGGATCCGAATTCGGCCTGCCCGACATCACACGATTCCTGGATACTGTTCAGAGCCGCTGCTTCAGTAAGGCGGGCCCTTTCCCGTATGGGAAGCCCGTCGTTAGCTTGGAGGTCAGACCCAGTGCCGATGCCGATCCCGACATTCTGCTATCTGGGGCCAAGCGCGCATTCTTCAGCGGGCTCGCTGGTTCCACGCTGCAGCGGGGCGATTAGCGCATGCGCGCCAGTCACCCGATTGGAGGAAGACTATGGCAGTGCAGCTTCGGTGGATTACCGATGAACTCGAGTCGCTCAGGCAGCAGGGCCTATACATTAATCTGCGCACCATCTCGTCGCCTCAGGGGCCATGGATTGTTGCCGATGGAAGATCGGTCCTCAACTTCTGTACCAACAACTACCTAGGGTTGGCCAACCATCCCTATCTGAAGCAGGCGGCAAAAAAGGCCATAGATGAGCTCGGCGTTGGCCCGGAGGGCACGCGGACCAATGCTGGCACATTGGCCCTGCATGTGGAACTGGAGAAGCGCCTCGCGCACTTCAAAGCCGCGGAGGCGGCGGTCCTCTTCCAGTCTGGTTACAATGCCAACGTTGGCACTGTCGCCGCTCTCGCCGGCGAAGGCGACGTGATCTTTTCAGATAGGCTCAACCATGCGAGCATCATCGATGGGGCGCGGTTGTCGAGGGCCAAGGTCGTGCCCTACGAGCACAACGATCCACAAGCGCTGGAGGACGTTGTCCGAAAAGAGCCGCTGTATCGCAGAGGCTTCCTCGTCACTGACGGCGTCTTCTCCATGGATGGGGATATCGCACCACTCCCAGCTCTGGCCGATGTCGCCAGCCGGCACGACTTGCTGCTCATCGTGGACGATGCGCACGGAGAGGGAGTCCTGGGGCACGGTGGGCGTGGCGTTGTGGATCACTTTGGGCTGCATGGCAAAGTAGACGTCGAAGTCGGGACTCTCTCGAAGGCATTTGGAGTCGTAGGCGGCTACACCGCTGCTCGGAAGGAGATCGTGGAATGGCTGAAGCAGCGAGGCCGCCCATTCGTCTTCTCCAGCGCCCTCACACCTGCCGATACCGCGGCGTGCATCGCAGCTGTCGACATCCTGGAGACGTCTACAGATCTCGTCGATAGACTCTGGGAGAACACACGCTATTTTAGGGGCGAGATGAGACGACTAAGTGGGTGGACAGAATTCTGTTGACACGCGGCGCTGGGCGTGCAGCCTCTGCTGCAGCAAGCCAAAGCGGCATGGCAGTGGCTCGATGTCAACCTAATTGTGTCCACCCACTTAGGCTTTGACGTTGGAAACAGCGAGACGCCGATCACTCCCGTGATGCTTGGCGAGGCACCGCTGGCTCAGCACTTCTCGCGGCGCCTGTTCGATGAAGGCGTGTTGGCCTTGGCCAAGGGCTATCCGGTAGTGCCCAAAGGCAAGGCTCGCATCCGGGTCATACTCTCCGCCGCCCACAGCCACGAGGACCTGGACAAAGGCCTCGAAGCCTTCTCCAAGATCGGTCGGGAATTAGGCACAATCGTCTGACAGCGGGCAAGAGGGGGCTCGAGGAGTGTTGTCGTGTCACACCGTCCAGAAAACGCAGAGAAGCATGCCTCGCTGTCTCAATGGGACTACGAAGCCGATGTGGTGGTCGTTGGATACGGGGGCGCGGGTGCGGTCACGGCCATCGCCGCTCGCGACGCCGGCGCTGAGGTATTGCTCATCGAGAAGCAGGCTTAGGACAGACACACGCCAAACACCAGAATGTGTGGTGGTCTGATCCACCTTGCGAGCGATGCCAAGGAAGCTGCCGCGTACCTGAGGGCTGTCGCCTACGGCGTGGGCCTGCCTCAAGGATACGGCGATCCAGGCCATATCTACCCCCACTATCCGAAGGCCCTTGCCGAAGAGATCTCAGACGCATGGGGCAAGGGCGTTGTCGGGACGAAGGCTTGGCTTGCCTCGCTCGGACCGGTTGAGTTCAAGCACGAGGCCGTTCCCAGCCCCGCCTTTCCCCAGTTCCCCGGCGCACAGAGCTATGGCATCTTCTGCGTTGCAGGCAGAGGGATTGCTCTCTTCAAGCTTCTGACCGATGCAGTGGCCTGCCGCGAGACGGGCGTGCTCTGGGAGACTCCAGGGAAGCGGCTCATTGCCAACCCTGCTGGCGAGATTGTCGGCGTGGTGGCCGAGCAAGGCGGCAAAGAGATCAACATCAAGGCGCGCAGAGCAGTTGTGCTCGCCACCGGGGGGTTCGAGTACGATCAGGAGTTGGTGTCTGCCTTTCTGCCGGGCTGGGGCTGGACCTTTATGGGCAATCCCGCCAACACTGGTGATGGCCTTCGCATGGCCATGGGGGCTGGTGCAGCCCTTGGTCATATGCCACATGTGGCAGCCCGTGTGGTCGCTGGTGGCCCGATCGCGAGAGAGATTGGCACCGGCATTATGTGCGACATAGACTCGGCGGGTCGACTCCTGGTCGACAACTATGGTAGGCGCTACATCAACGAGTGCTACGCCAGTCGGGATCCAGAACGCTACCAGTTCTACAACCAAGTCGTCGCCTACGACATCACCCGGCTTGAGTACCCGCGCATCCCGAGTTGGTTCATCTTTGACGAGCGGGTTAGGCAGAGAGGTCCCGTTACCTCAAGGGTCTTCGGCGCCGAGGTCGTAGGAATCTACAAATGGAGCAGTGACAACCAGGCCGAGATCGCCAAGGGCTGGATCCTCAAGGGTGATACGATTGAGGAGCTGGCTGGCGCAGTTGCTGCACATCCTGACAACAAACGCAGGATGGAACCGGCAACACTCGCCAGTACCATCATGAGGTTCAACGAGTGTTCGAGAAGTGGAAGCGACCCAGAGTTCGGCCGTGACGCAACCTCGCTGGGCGCGCTGTCCTCGCCTCCTTTCTATGCCATTGCTGAATACCCAGGGGGCCCCAACACCGAAGGCGGCCCAATCAAGAACGCCAGGGCGCAAGCGATCAGCGTCTTCGGGCACCCGATTCCCAGGCTCTATTGCGTCGGTGAGTTGGGATCCATCTTCTCCTTTGCCTACCAAGCGGGCGGGAATATCGCCGAGATCATCATCTTCGGACAGATTGCAGGCAAGAACGCGGCCGCAGAGAAGCCTTGGTGTTGAAGGAAGCTCTCGTCCGCGCCCGGCCCCTGCACATCTCGTGCATTCTCCACTCCGCCACGCCGCCAGTCTCCATGACCGATCGCGCGCTCCCACCTGGGCATCGCGGAGTCCCTCTGTCGGGTGATTGACGCGTTGCATGCTGTGGTTGATAAGGGCCCGAGCCGAAATCGGGACGCATGCACTCCCACTGGGCTCGTTGTAAGCGCGGCCATGTCCTTGAGCAAGATCCTTGGCCATTGGACGATGGCAGCGGGAGGCGCTTACGCGGTCACGCAAGGATGTGGCCGCACTCCTGCAGGAAGAGCTCCCGGCGTTCGCCAACATCCTTTGGCCGTCACTCAGGTCGTTCGTGCTTCAGATGAGCTTGCAGCCCAGTTAGCCAGTGGGCGGCGGGCGCTGTCTGTTCCAGCAGGTATCAGAAAGGTAGGCAGCAGCTATGCCATGGGCACGCTCGATGCTTGAGCCAACGCCGAGTTTTGTTTTTGTCAATCGAAAAGGGAACCACTTTGGCCTCTGGCTTCGTACTCCGATGATTGAAAAGGGA
>ERZ795049.739-NODE-739-length-46863-cov-7.055845_pt1 | contig 46863 bp, 37 predicted proteins | sample MGYA00375133_ERZ795049 | MGnify/ENA primary metagenome ERZ795049 (study PRJEB30178, sample SAMN05720147) | activated sludge metagenome | isolation source: anaerobic digester from wastewater treatment plant | place: Japan | collected 2015-04-20 ... | reverse complement strand
TGCTGGCCAAGCTGGGCATCGTGGGGCCGCCGTGGCTGAGTGACGGCAGCTGGGCCTTTGTGGCCGTCTGCATTGCCAACATCTGGCGCGGCATCCCCTTCATGATGGTGATCATCCTGGGCGGCCTGCAGAGCATTGCCGGCGAGTATTTCGAGGCGGCCGAGATCGACGGGGCGAGCTGGTGGCAACAATTCCGCCATGTCACCATTCCGCTGCTGCAGCCGGTACTGGGGCCGGCCATCACCCTGGGCGTGATCTGGACGTTCAACAACCTGAATGCCATCTTTCTCATCACCGAGGGCGGGCCTTCGGAGCAGACCAACATCCTGGTCAGCGCACTCTACAACGCCGCCTTTGGCTTTTCCAAGTTTGGCTTTGGCGCCGCGTTTGCCATCGTGATCTTTGTGATTCTGTTCATCTTTGCCGGGGGCTGGCTGCGCGCCAGCGGCGCCTTGAAGGGGGTGACTGAGGCATGAAGGCGACCATTGCCAAAGCCCAGCCGCGCCGGGTGCGGGCCAACTCGTTCTTCTACCGGGCGCGCGGCGATAGCCCCTTTGCGCTCCTGGTGATCAACCTGATGCTCGTCCTGGCCTGCGTCGTCGCCGTCTACCCGGCGGTGCGCGTGTTTTCCATCAGCCTGGGGCCGTTCAACCAATCGCTGATCGACCCCTTTACGATTGTTCCGGCCAGTGCTACCGCGGCCAATTATATCCAGTTGATTGCCAAGAAGGGCTTTGTGCTCTGGCTCTGCAACAGCCTGGCGATCACGGTCTCGGTGGCGCTGATTGGCCTGGCGCTTTCGGCGACCGGCGCCTACGCCTTCTCGCGCTGGAAGTTCCCCGGCCGCCGCCCCGGGCTCATCTTCCTCATGGCCACGCAGATGATCCCGGCGGGCATGGTGTTGATCCCCGTCTACCTCATGCTGGCCAAGCTGGGCATGATCAATCACTTCAACGGCCTGGCGCTGGCCTACACCGTGACGGCGGTGCCCTTTAGCATCTGGATCCTCAAGGGCTACTACGATACCGTGCCGCTCGACCTGGAAGAGGCGGCCATGATCGACGGCTGCTCGCGGCTGCAGGCGTTCTGGCGCATCGTGCTGCCGCTCTCGACCCCAGCCCTGGCCATCGTCTTCCTCTTCAACTTTATGCAGGCCTGGTCCGAGTTCCCGGTGGCCTATCGCATCATCACCAACAAGAACCTCTACACCTGGACGCTGGGCCTCAAGGCGCTGCAGGGCCAGTTCCAGACGGAGTGGGGCATGTACGCCGCCGCCTCGGTGCTGATCACCATCCCGGTGCTGCTGCTCTTCCTCTACTCGGCCAAGTGGTTGATCTCGGGGCTCACGCTCGGCAGCGTCAAGGGCTGACGTGGGGCGTAATGCGTAAAACGTAATGCGTGATACGTGATGCGTGAGCACGCGCCTGACCTGTCATTGCGAGCCGCAGCGAAGCAATCTCCCCGTCAGGCAGGGGAGATTGCTTCGCTGCGGCTCGCAATGACAGGTTCCTGAACAGCCACAGCGAAGCGGTCTCTAGCGAGGTGCACCATGCGACGTGTCAACCTTGTGCTCTCATGTCTTCTCATCGCCTCCTTCCTGCTGGCGGCCTGCCAGGCGCCGCTGCCGACGCCGACGCTGCAGCCCACGGCGGCCCCCGTCGAGGCGACGGCGACTCCGGCACCGCCGCCGACGCCGCCGCCCGATACGCTCTACCTGGCGCTCGTGTGGCACCAGCACCAGCCGCTATATTACAAGGACGCGGCGACGAACGTCTACACCCGCCCCTGGGTGCGCGTGCACGCCACCAAGGACTATTACGACATGGCGGCGATGCTCAAGGACTATCCCAACGTGCACGCCACCTTCAACCTGACGCCGGTCCTGATGCGCCAGCTCGACGACATCGCCGCCGGCGCCAGGGACCAGTACTGGGTGCTCGCCGAAAAGCCCGCCGCCGAGCTCTCCGTCGACGACAAGCGCTACATCCTGCAGCGCTTTTTCGACGCCAACCATGACCACATCATCGGCCGCTTCCCGCGCTACCAGGAGCTGCTCGCCAAGCGCGGCGGCGCCGAGCCCGAGCAGATCGATGCGGCCCTCGCATCGTTCAGTGAGCAGGATTTCCGTGACCTGCAGGTGTGGTTCAACCTGGCCTGGTTCGACCCCGGCTTTTTGACGCAGGAACCGCTCAAGGCGCTGGTCGAGCAGGGCCGCGGCTTTGCCGAGGCCGACAAGCAGGTCCTCTTCGCCAAGGCCCTCGAGGTGGTCAAGAGCGTGATCCCGCTACACAAAGAGATGCAGGATGCGGGGCAGATCGAGGTCATCACGACCCCCTACGCCCACCCCATCCTGCCGCTGCTCTACGACACCAACCTGGCCAAGGTGGGCAACCCCGGCGCCGTGATGCCCAACCGCTTCTCGTACCCCAACGACGCCATCGCCCAGGTGAAAAAGAGCATCGAGGTCTACCAGGCCCACTTTGGCCGCCCGCCGCGCGGGATGTGGCCGGGCGAGGGCGCCGTGGCCCAGGAGATCGTCAAGATGGTGGCCGACGCCGGCTACACCTGGATGGCCTCGGGCGAGCCGGTGCTGGCCAAGAGCCTGGGCCTCGATGGCTTTTCGCGCGACAGCGCCGATACGGTCCAAGAGGCCGACGAGCTCTATCGCCCCTACACCGTGTCAGACACGTCGGGTGCCCAGGTGAGCATGATCTTCCGCGACTGGACCATCTCCGACAAGGTCGGCTTCACCTACTCGGGCATGCCCGGCGAGGCCGCCGCCGCCGACGTCATGAAGCGCCTGGAGAACATCCGCGCCCAGCTCAAGAGCTCGGGCGCCGCCGGCCCGCACCTCGTCTCCATCATCCTCGATGGCGAGAACGCCTGGGAGAACTATGACAACGACGGCAAGGCCTTCCTCAACGCGCTCTACCAAAAGCTGAGCGAGTCACCGACGGTCAAGACGGTCACGCCGTCAGAGTACCTGGAGATGTTCCCCCAGCAGCAGGTGCTGCCCAACCCGCTCTTCCAGGGCGCCTGGTTCAGCGCCAACTATGACACCTGGATCGGCGAAGACGAGGAGGCGGTGGCCTGGAATCACCTCGTCAAGACCCGCCAGACCCTGGCCGCCTACGACATCGCTCAGACCAAGACGACCACGCCCGAAAAGCTGGCGCAGGCGCTCGACTTTATGTACCTGGCTGAAGGGTCCGACTGGTTCTGGTGGTACGGCGCCGATCAGGATTCGGGCAATGACGACTATTTCGACTATGGCTTTCGCGCGCTGCTGGGCGAGGTGTACAAGGCGCTCGACGAGCCGGCGCCCGATTTCGTGCAGGCGCCGATTATCCCCAAACGCGTGGCTGTGCCCGCCCGCCAGCCCGCCGGCCCCTTCACGCCGGTTATCGACGGCAGGGAGACGGCACCGGACGAGTGGGCGAGGGCGGGGGTGTACCACGTGGTGGGTGGCGCCCTCTACTGTGGGCTCGACGCCAAGAACCTCTACGTCCGCGCCGACGCCAAGGGGCAGTGGACGGACCTCAGGGACGTCACCCTGGGCCTCTATGTGCGCGTGCCTGGTGTGCCCGGTGTGAACGCCTTCAGCCGGGCCAGCGCTGCGGCCGAGGCCAAGACCGTGCTCGGCATCGGCGCCACCCATCTGGTGGAGGTCGACCTGACGGCCGAGACGCCTGCGCTCTACACCGCGAGCGGCGCGTTGGGTGCCTGGAAAGAGGCGAAAGGCGACGTGAGCGCGGCCGTCGACGGCGGCGTGCTCGAGCTGGCGTTGCCGCTGGAGCTGCTGGGCCAGCTGCAGCCGGGCGATGACCTGCGCCTGGTAGCCGTGACCACATGTGCCGGCCGCGACCTGGATCTCTTGCCCGCGGCGGGTCCGGCCCAATTGGTGGTGCCCGACCTGGGCACGACCACGGCCCTCATCACCGTCGACGACCCGCAGGGAGACGACAATGGCCCGGGCAGCTACACCTACCCCACCGATGGCGTGTTCGAGGCCGGCGTGTTCGACATCACGCAGTTCACCGCTGGCTATGACGCCAAGAACGTGGTGTTCAAAGTGTCCTTCAACGGCCCGCTGCCCAACCCGTGGGGCTCGGGCAACAACCTGTCGCTGCAGACGCTCGACATCTATGTCGACAAGGACCCCGGCGCCGCCACGGGCAACCGGCTGCTCTTGCCCGGCCGCAATGCCGCGCTGGAGAAGGGCAATGGCTGGGATGTGATGGTGTGGGCCGAGGGTTGGACGCCCGGCATCTATGCGCCCGACGCCAAGGGCACGCCGCAGAAGGTGGGCTACGAGCCCAAGATCATCGTCGACCCGGCCGCGCGCATGGTGACGCTGCGCGTGCCGCGTGAGGCGTTTGGCAGCGGCTTCGACCCGGCCAAGGCGGGCTACGCGGCCGTGGTCATGAGCCAAGACGGCTACCCCGCCGCCGGCGTGTGGCGCGTGCGCGACGTGGAGGCGAAGGCGGCGCAGTGGCGGCTGGGCGGCGCCCCCGCCGATACGAATCACACGCGCATCATCGACGTCGCCTGGCCCGAGGGAGCCAGGCCCGCCCAGGCCGAGTTCCTGGCCAGCTACCCCGCCTCGCAAGAAGCGAACATGGACAAGCTCACGCCCGACGATTTCTGCCAGGTGCCGCTGCTCACGGCCCAAGGTCCACAGACCTGACAGCTTTACGAGACAGGGTGGGGGCGACACCTGACAGGTCTCCGGAGACCCGCCAGGTGTCGCCCCCGTGTTCGCCAACCAGCAGCCTAGCCCCTTGTGGGCGTCGCCAGCGACGCCCACAAGGGGCTAGGCTGCTGGTTGGCGAACACAGCCCAGCCGGCTGGCTCTCATCAACAAGCCCGTCAACTGGTCGCTCCCGGGATTCCGCTGTATACTGCCGAAGGCATCACGAGCGGCGAGTCGCAGCGTACCCAACGGGAGGAGATGAGACGATGCGAGTCAAGCTGGCCTACGGCCGTGAGGGTCTGTGGGTGGATCTGCCGGATCGCAAGGTGACGGTGCTGGAGCCGAAGCATGCGCCGGGGCTCGCCGACGAGGCCGGCGCGATCAGGCAGGCGCTGCGGGCGCCCATCGGCACGCCGCCTCTCGGCGATCTGGTGCAGGCCGGCGACACGGTGGCCATCGTCTTTAGTGACGGCACTCGCCCTCAGCCGCGCGAGCGCATGCTGCCGGTGCTGCTCGAGGAGTTCGCCCACGTGCCGCGTGAGCGCATTGTGCTCATCAACGCCCTGGGCACACACCGCGCCAACACTGCTGCCGAGCTCGAGGCCATGCTCGGGCCGGCCATCGTGGGCGGCTGCCGGGTGGTGCAGCACGATGCATTCGACCCGGCATCGCTGACCTCCCTGGGGCGCACCTCGTCGGGGCACGAGGTGCGTGTCAATGCCGAATATATGCGCGCTTCGGTCAGGATCCTGACCGGCTTTGTCGAGCCGCACTTTTTCGCCGGCTTCTCAGGTGGGCCGAAGGCGGTGTTGCCGGGGATTGCCGACCAGGCCGCGGTGCTGGCGAACCACGCGGCGTGCATGATCGAGCACCCCAGGGCCACCTGGGGGGTGACGGAGGGCAACCCCGTTTGGGAGGAGATGCGTACCGTCGCCCTCATGACCGCGCCGTCCTTCCTCCTCAATGTGACCGTGAACCGCGACCGGCAGATCACCGGCGTCTTTGCGGGCGAGCTGCTGGCCGCCCATGCGGCGGGCTGCAAGCAGGCGGCGGAGGCGGCCATGGTGCCGGTGCGCGAGCGTTTTGATATCGTGATCACCACGAACGCGGGCTACCCGCTCGACCAGAACCTCTACCAGGCGGTGAAAGGCATGGCGGCCGCCGCACAGATCGTGCGGCCGGGCGGCAGCATCATCGTCGCGGCCGAGTGCTGCGACGGCCTGCCCGACCACGGCGAGTATGCCCGCATTCTGCAGCAGGCCGCTAGCCCCGACGCGCTCTTGGCCATGATCCGTGCCTGGAGCGCCGTGCAGCAGGACCAGTGGCAGGTGCAGATCCAAGCACAGGTGCAGTTGCACGCCCAAGTCCACGTCAAGAGCAGCTTCCTCAGCGACGAGCAGTTGCGGCGAGCCGGCCTGCAGCCCTGCGCCTCGGTCGAACAGTCGGTCGCACGCCTCCTCGAGCGCTACGGACCCGAGGCTACCATCTGCGTGCTGCCCGAGGGGCCGATGACCATCCCCTACGTCGCAGGCGAGCGCTGAGTGCGCGAGACTGCGGCAGACCTGACAGGTTTCGCAAACCTGTCAGGTCTGCCGCAGTCTCGCCCCTCCCGCCGCCAATGCGGGGGCGGGAGGGGCGACACCTGACAGGTCTGCGGAGACCTGTCACAGCGATTTCCATGGCGGGCAGGCGATTGGCAAAAACCCCGGCAGAGGCCTGCCCATGCCGCGGCCGAGGGCCCCTCGCTACCCGTCCCCCGTCGCGGGGGAATTGGGCTGTCTTCGCCCGTACCGCATCGCTCGCTTGCCACTTCTTGCCCACACAGGACGCGGTCGGGCGACCCAATTCCCCCGCGACGGGGGAACGGTAGGCCTGCGCCCCGAGGGCTTGGCCCGCAGGGGGGGCCACCCTGCAGCAGGAGAAACCGTCCGTCGGCCGCGGCGCGAGCTGGACCGAGTTGTTGCCAGAAAGCCGACGCTGACCACCCGCCAGGGAAATTGGTGTGTCAGGTGTCGCCCCCTTGATATGTAGCCGCCCCTGGTTGACTGCTGTGCGCCCTCCACGTATAATGCCTGTACTGGAACCATGACGTCTTGCGTATCATCCACCGGTCGCTTGAGTGGCAGCCTGCTTCAGAGAGCGCTTCTTCACGTGGATCCTCTCTTCACCCGCTCGCGCCGGCGCATTCCCGCTCGCTGACGAGATCACCGCCCAGAGGGCCCCAAGGCCTGTCGCTGATCGCGACCGTCGGTCCACCTGGGTGCGGCACGCCGAAAGGATTCCTCCATGGAGCCCCCAGGTGCTCTGCGCATAGCGCAATCCGAGCCCACACGGTCGCTCTGGCGCTGGATGCTTCTGCCTGTGTTGGCGCCGCCTCTAGCGCTGACGGGCCTGCTGTTGAGCCGTGCCCCGGCGGTGCTGGCGGGGCGGCCTCTGGGCCTGAGTATCGCCTGGGTGCCCTCCCTGGGGCTTAGCCTCGACCTTTCGCTCGATGGCCTGGGCCTGCTTTTCGCCCTGCTCGTGGCTGGCATCGGCACGCTGGTGTTTCTCTACTCCATGCCCTACATGGCCGGCGAGCGTGGTCTGGGCCGCTACTATGGCGCGCTCATCCTCTTCATGCTGGCCATGCTGGGCGTGGTCACGGCGGCCAACCTGATCACCCTCTTTGTCTTCTGGGAGTTGACCGGCATCAGCTCCTACCTGCTCATCGGCTTCCGGCACGAGGAGAAGGAGAGCCAGGAGAGCGCGCTGATGGCGCTCCTCATCACCGGCAGCGGTGGTCTGGCGCTTCTGGCCGGGTTCATCCTGCTGCAGCAGGTCTACGGCACCTTCGACATGGCGACCATCTTGGCGCAGCCCGGGCTCCTGCGCAGCCATCCCTACTATGGCTGGGTGCTCGGCCTCGTGCTGTTTGGCGCCTTTACCAAGTCGGCCCAGTTCCCATTCCACATCTGGCTGCCCAGGGCCATGGTCGCCCCGACGCCGATCAGCGCCTACCTGCACTCGGCGACAATGGTCAAGGCCGGGCTCTACCTCTTGCTGCGCCTCTCGCCCCTGCTGGCCAACACGGCCGCCTGGCAGGTCACACTCCTCGTGGTCGGCGCGCTGACCATGCTCCTGGGGTCGTGGCGGGCGCTGCGCCAGCGCGATCTCAAAGGGATCCTGGCCTACACCACCATCAGCATCCTGGGGATGATCGTAGCGCTGCTGGGCCTGGCCACCGAGCACGCTGTCGAGGCCGCGCTCGTGCTCATCGTGGCCCATGCCCTCTACAAAGGCGCCCTCTTCCTGGTGGTCGGCGCCATCGACCACGAGACGGGCACCCGCGACGTGGCCCTGCTGGGTGGCCTGCGGCGCGATATGCCCGTCCTGGCCGTCGCTGCCCTCCTGGCCGCCTGCTCGATGGCCGGCCTGCCGCCCACCTTTGGCTTCCTGGCCAAAGAGGCGGCGTATGGGGCCGCCGAGGGCTGGCGTGCTGCGGCGCTTCAGGTAGGTGTCGCCGGCGTGCTCCTGGTGGCTGCGAACGCCAGCAACGTGGCCCTGGCCGTCGTGCTGGGCTATCGCATCTTCTTTGGCGCCGCCGGCGGTCCCTGGCCGCGCAAGCCTCACGGCGTCTCCTGGCTGCTGATCGTGCCGCCGGGCGTGCTCGGTGCGGCCTCGTGGCTCCTGGGCCTCGTCCCCGGCGCGCTTGATGGCCTGGTGGGCGGGGCGCTGGCGGCAGCGGTGCCCAGGAGTCAGGGCGTCCACCTGCAGATGTGGCACGGCTTCAACTGGCCGCTGGCGCTGAGCGCCGTGACGATAGCGGTCGGCTATGCGCTCTATCGCATCTGGCCGCGGCTGTTCCGTGCTCCCGCCCGCCGTTTTCCTCTGTCGGCTTTCCGGGCCTACGATTGGTTGCTGCATACGGCTCTGCCCAGGTCGGCCGCAAGCCTCGCGCGGCTGGCGCAGGATGGCTCGCTGCGCGTCTACCTTCTGGCCATGCTGGTCGTCGTCGTGCTGATTGCCGGCGGCCCCCTTGTCGCGGGCGGCCTGTGGTCGAACCCGGTCTTGTCGCAGGAGGGCCTGAGCTGGCCCGAGCTGGCCATAGCGGGCCTGCTGGTGACCGCCGCTCTGGCTGTGGTCGTCGCTCGCACCAGGCTGGGGGCCATCATCGCGCTGGGGGCGGCTGGCGCGCTGGTCACCCTGCTCTATGTGCGCTTTAGCGCCCCCGACCTGGCTCTGACGCAGCTCCTCGTCGAGAGCTTGGGGGTCATTCTGCTGCTGCTCGTCTTCCACTTCCTGTCGCCCCAGTTCGGCCCGTGGCCGCCGAAGCGACATGTGGCCGTCGATATCGCTGTGGCCGCGGCGGTGGGGTTGCTCATGGGCACCCTCGTCCTGGTGGCCAACGGCGTGCAACTGGCGCCCTCGGTGGCCGAGTACTACCTGGCCCAGAGCCTGCCGAGTGCCCATGGGCGCAATGTCGTCAACGCCATCGTGGCCGATTTTCGCGGCTTTGACACGATGGGCGAGATCACCGTGCTGGCGACGGCCGCATTTGGGCTCTACGCCCTGCTCGAGCTGCGCAGCAAGAAGGGAGGGCGGCGGCAATGATCCTGCGCACCGTGGCCCGGCTGATGCTGCCCATCTTGCTGCTGTTTTCCATCTTCCTGCTGCTCCGTGGCCAGGACCTGCCGGGTGGCGGCTTTTCGGGGGGCCTGGTGGCGGCGGCGGCGATCATCCTGCAGATGGTCGCCAACGATGTGGCCACGGCGCGGCGCATCTTGAGGGTGCCGCCTGTGACGCTCCTCTCTGCCGGCCTGGGCCTGGCCCTCTGCAGCGGACTGCTGCCGCTCTTGTGGGGCGAGCCGTTCATGACCAGCCATTTCGTGTGCCTGGCGCTGCCCGGGGGCGCCGCGCTCGAACTGGGCTTGCCGACGCTGTTCGAGCTGGGGGTATACCTGGTCGTTTTGGGGGTGGCGTCGCTCGCCATTCTGAGCCTGGCCGAGGAGGGTGAAGCTCGATGACCGTCGTGATGGCGATCGTGGTCGGTGCGCTCTTTGCGGCCGGCACCTACCTGCTGCTGCGGCGCAGCGCGGTACACATCATCATCGGCCTGGCGTTGTTGGGCCATGCGACCAACCTCTTTGTCTTTGCGATGGGCTGGCTGCGGCAGGGAGGCGTGCCGCTCATCGGCAGCGGGCCCACGAGCCAGATGGCTGACCCTCTGCCCCAGGCACTGATCCTCACGGCTATCGTCATTGGCTTTGCCACTCAGGCTTTTGTGCTGATCCTCAGCTATAGGGCGCACGAAGAGACCGGCACTGACGATCTGGACCAAATGAAGGCTGAAGACCCATCATGACCGGGCACCTGGTGTATCCCATCCTGGCCCCGCTGGGGGCGGCCGTGCTCTGCCTGGCGCTGCATCGTTCTGTGCGCGCGCAGCGGCTCGTGAGCCTCACGGCCCTGGCTAGCATCATCGTCTACGCGGGCGGCTGGCTCTGGCCCGCCCTCGGCGCGGGCCAGGTGCTGACGTTGCGGCTTGGCGGCTGGCCTGCGCCCTTTGGCATCGTCCTGGCCGTCGATGTCTTTTCGGGCATCATGCTCACCCTCTCGGGCGTGACCGGGCTGGCCGTCCTGATCTTTGCCGTGGCCTGGCTCGACGGAGGCCGCGAAGAGCCCTTCTTCTACCCGCTGTACCTCGTGTTGTTCATGGGCATCCATGGCGCCTTTCTCACCGGCGACCTCTTCAACCTCTATGTGTTCTTTGAGGTGCTGCTCGTGGCCTCCTTCGGCCTGGCAGCGCTTGGCGGCAGCCGGGCGCAGATTGAAGGCACCATCAGGTACCTGGTGGCGAGTCAGGTCTCATCGGCGCTCTTCCTGGTGGGCGTGGGGCTGCTCTACGGCGTCGCCGGCACCCTCAACATGGCCGACCTGGCGACCAAGCTCGCCGGCCCGCTGGCCGCGCCCTATGTGGCCGTCGTGGCGCCGCTCTTCTTGGTCGCCTTTGGCATCAAGGCCGCCATCTTTCCGCTCTTCTTCTGGTTGCCAGCCTCGTACCCAGCAGCCAAGACCCCTGTGACGGCTATCTTTGGCGGCCTGCTCACCAAGGTGGGCATCTATGCGCTGATCCGCTGCTACACGCTGCTGTTGCCGGCCCAGTGGCAGGCCCATCGCGGGCTGCTCCTCGGCATCGCCATCCTCACTATGGTGGTCGGCGTCCTGGGCGCCGTCGCCCAGAGCGATGTCAAGCGCCTGCTCTCGTTCCACATCATCAGCCAGATCGGCTATCTGATCATGGGCCTGGGGCTCTCGTCGCGCCTGGCGCTGGCGGCGACCCTCTACTTTATGGTCCACATCGTGTTGGTGAAGACAAGCCTGCTCCTGATCGCCGGCCTGCTCGAGCGCATGACCGGGACGACCGATCTCTACGCCATGGGAGGGTTGCTGCGGCGCCGGCCGGGCGTGGCGGTGCTGTTCTTGACAGCGGCGCTGGCGCTGGCGGGCGCGCCACCCCTCAGCGGCTTCGTGGCCAAGTTTGGCTTGGTGCTGGCCGGCCTGCAGGGGCGGGCCTTTGTCGCCGTCGCCGTCGCCCTGGGCGTGAGCATGCTGACCCTCTTCTCGATGATCAAAATCTGGACTCAGGCCTTTATGAAGCAGGCGCCTGCGACGGCCGCCATCGCCCCGCTCGGAGGAACGTTGGTCGCATCGACCATTGGGCTGGTGGCGGTGGCCGTGCTCGCCGCCGTGCTGGCAGCGCCGGTCTGGGCGGTCGCCAATCAGGCTGCCGGCCAGTTGTTGGATGTCGGGCCGTATGTTTCGGCCGTTCTCGGGAATCAGGGCTAGGGGGCCGTCACATTGGCTTTGCCGGGCTGCGACGCCCACAAGGGGCCAGGCTACGCCCACCAAAACCAATGCGACGCTCGACCAGGGGGAAGGGAGATGCTGCACTTCTTGTGGAACATTGGCCTGGCGGTGCTGTGGATGTCGCTGCAGGGCCAGTTCAACTCGGGCCATTTCCTCGTTGGCTTTGTGATCGGCTACCTGATCTTGCTCGCTGCCCGGCCGGTGTTGCCCGAGAGCTCCTACACGCGCAAGGTCTGGCAGGTCAGCAGCCTGGTGCTCTATGTGATTGGTAACATCCTGGAGGCCAACGTGCAGGTGGCCAAGCGGGTGCTCAGCCCCCGCCTCGATCTCAAGCCGGCGGTCGTCGCCGTGCCCCTGCGGGCGCGGACCGACCTCGAGGTGACGCTGCTGGCCAACCTGATCACGCTGATCCCCGGCTCTGTCAGTGTCGATATCTCGCCCGATCGCTCGACGCTCTACGTTCACGTCATGAGCCTCGACGATCCAGAAGAGTTCAAGCGCTCCACCCGGCAGGACCTGGAGCGCCGCGTGTTGGAGATGTTGCGATGACGTGGGTGCTCGACCTGGCGCTCGGCGGCCTCGTATTGGCGCTCTTGCTGGGCTTTGTGCGCATCCTGCGCGGGCCGACGGCCCATGATCGGGTGGTGGCCCTCGACAACACGTCCTCGACCGTGGTGGGCCTGGTGGGGGTCTACGCCATCCGCCGCGAGCAAGCGGTGCTGCTCGATGTGCTGATCGTGATTGCCCTGCTGGGCTTTATCAGCACCGTCGCCTTTGCCCGCTACCTGGAGCGAGGTGCCCAGCAATGAGCACCGTACGCGATGTGCTGGCCAGCGCCCTGCTCTTGGGCGGCGTTTTCTTTTCGCTCGTCGCGGCTATCGGCATCGTGCGCTTGCCCGACGTGTACTCGCGCATTCACGCGTCGTCGAAGAGCACGACCCTGGGCCTGGCGGGCATCCTCCTCGCCGTCCTGCTGCACTTTGGCACCTACGAGGTCACCACCAAGGTGCTCCTGGTGATCCTCTTCACCTTCCTGACCGCCCCAGTGGGCGCGCACATGATTGCACGGTCGGCCTATGTCTGCGCCGTCAGTTGGTATGCCAAGACGACCCGCTATGACCTCGAGCGGGCCACCGTCGTCTGTGCCACCCGGGGCGGCCCGGCCAGCGAGCGCGTGCACGAGCGGGCCATCGAGTTGGCGCAGGAGCGGCAGGGCGTATTGGTCTTCCTTCACGTTGTCGATACGGCCGAGTTGAGCGCGCTGGGGCCCGCACACGCCAGCGCCGTGACCCGTGAGATGCGCACCCTGGCCCAGGCGATCCTGCGCACGGCTCAGGCGCAGGCCAGGGCTGCCGGCGTACAGGCGCGCGCGGAGCTGCGCGAAGGCGAGGTCTCTCGCACGCTGCAGGCTTTTGTCCACGAGGTGGGGGCAGACGTGCTCGTGGTGGGCTATCCGCATACCGCGCCGGGCAACGAGCACGAAGCTGAGGGAAGGCTGTGGCGGCTTCTCGGGGGGCTGCAGGAGCAGGGCAACGTGCGCCTCGTCGTGGCGCGCTAGCAGCAATACCTTTCGAACTATGCGCCCCGTGCCCTGCACGAGGCACGAGCCCGGTACAGGCCCTTTTGGGGGTTTGGGCCAGCCAACCCGCCCAAACCCCCCTTCCTGATCCAAAGCCGGGCGGTTGCAGCGCTAGATGCCCGGCTGTTGTAGGCTACTGCGGGCAGCGAGCTCGCTCTCCGGCAGGCTGTTGGCAGTCTACGGATATGTCCCTCGCAGGGCATGGGCGCGCGCGACGCGGTCGATCGCCAGGATGTAGGCAGCGACGCGCATTCCTACCTTCTTCTCCTCGGCAGTGCGCAGCACATCGCCAAAGCTGCGGACCATGATCTCGTCGAGCCTGGCATTGACCTCCTGCTCGCTCCAGAAGAAGCACTGTAGCCCCTGCACCCATTCAAAGTACGACACGGTCACGCCGCCGGCGTTGGCCAGCACATCGGGCACCAAAAAGATGCCCTTGTCGGCGAGGATGTCTTCGGCATCAGGCGTGGTGGGGCCGTTGGCGCCCTCGACCACGATCTTGGCCCGGATGCGCGGCGCGTTCTTGGCGGTGATCGCCTTTTCGAGGGCACAGGGCGCCAGGACGTCCACGTCGAGCCCGAGGAACTCGTCGGCCTCGATGCTGTCGGCGAGCGGATAGCCTGCGATCAGGTTGCCGTGCTCGCGGGCGTAGCGCAGCACATCGCGGACGTCGAGGCCCTTGGGATGGTAGATGCTGCCGCTGATATCGGTGATGGCCACAATGCGGCAGCCTTTGTCTTGCAGCAGGTAGGCGGTAGGCGCGCCGACCTTGCCAAAGCCCTGCACGGCGAGCGTTGCGCCCTCGGGGTCGATGCCCCGATACTTCATGGCCTCCAGCGTCGAGAGCATGACCCCGCGGCCGGTTGCCTCGGCTCGGCCAAGGGAGCCGCCCAGCTCGATCGGCTTGCCGGTGATCACGGCCGGCGTATAGTAGCCGCGGCGCGTGGAGTAGGTATCCATGATCCAGGCCATGATCTGGCCATCGGTGTTGACATCGGGCGCCGGTATGTCGCCCTCGGGGCTCATGAGCAGGCTGATCTCGCTGGCGTAGCGGCGTGTCAGGCTCTCGAGCTCGCGGCGCGAGAGGGTTGTGGGGTCACAGATCACACCGCCCTTGGCGCCGCCGAAGGGGATGTTGACGACCGCGCACTTCCAGGTCATCCACATCGCCATGGCCCTCATCTCGTCGAGGGTCACACTGGGATGATAGCGGATGCCACCTTTGGCGGGGCCGCGCGCCGTCGAGTGCTGCACGCGATAGCCGGTGAAGACCTGCTCTGAGCCGTCATCCATCCGGATGGGAAAGTTGACGGCAAGCTCGCACTTGGGCCGCCGCAGCATCTCGCATTGGCCCGGCTTGAGGTCAAGGTAGGCCGCGGCCTTGTCGAATTGTGCGACGGCAATCTCATAGGCGGTCAGTTCACTTGTGTTCACCACTCTCCTCCGTTACTCTGGTCACTCGAACCGGTTGTCGAGCTCCGCTTGACGATAGCGATCTCCAGGAGATGCTCTCTGCAAGGCGAGGTGGCAGGCGGCCTCCCCTCGCGGGGCAGGCAACGCACACTCGCGAGGGCAGAGGCCGTGAGCTTGCCGCAGCATGGGGGGCCGAAGGCGCTGCAGCATGATGCTGCGCTGAGGGCCTGGCTGAGGGGCATTCCGAAGAACTGGCTGAACAGAACTGGGGCTGCTCGGGGAAGGTAGCGGGCCTGAATCTCTTCCACCATAGAGGCCAGCGAAGCATCCGCCCCATGCTTCACGATGATCTCGACCAGTTCGCTTGGCTCCAGCGTCATTGCTGTGCCATCCTCCATGCTAGAGTAGCTGGGATGAAGGGGTGGGCCCATGGCCGCAGGCCCGCCGGACCCCACCGGCAATGGCCTCCTGGCGTTGGTCAGAGGCTTCGCCCACGCCTATGGGCTGTGGCCCCACGCACCTTCGCGAACGGTCCCCAGGGATAGGATATCACGAAAGCCATGACTTTCGCATAAAAGACGGCGGGCCAGATATGAAAGAGCCATGAAAACCCCTCGAACAAGTGGTTCGCCGCACTGATTTTGATGGGCGTAGCCTAGCCCTTTGTGGGCGCCGCAGCCCATCAGAATCAATGCGCTGCACTACTAGCCGGGGCAGGCCAGCATATACCCTACGCCAGGGGTGGTGAGGATGTAGCGAGGGTTGGCCGGGTCGGCCTCGAGCTTGCGGCGCAGGTGCCGGATGTAGGCGCGCAAATAGTCCACATCGTCGCGGTACTCGGGGCCCCAGACCGCCGTCAGCAGGTCTTGGTGCAGGATGACCTTGTTGGCATTGAGTGCCAGCAGGCGCAACAGGGCATACTCGGTGGGCGTGCACTCGACCGTCGCGCCGCGCATGGTGACGGTGTGGCGAGCGAAATCGATCTCCAGCTCGCCGCAGCAGAGGGCGGTCGTCACAATCTCTTCGGGCCGGCGGGCGCGCTTGAGGACGGCTCGCACCCGCGCTACCAGTTCCTTGGCACTGAACGGCTTGGTCATATAGTCGTCGGCGCCGACGTCAAAGCCGCGCAGCATCTCCGCCTCGCGGGCCTTGGCGGACAACATAATCACCGGCAGGTCGGAGAACTCGCGCAGGCGCTGGCAGACTCTGTAGCCGTCGATCCCCTCCGCCAGCATGATGTCGAGCAGCATCAGGTCGGGCTGCTCCAGCGCCAGCATCTCCAGGGCCTGCTCGCCGCTCGTAGCGGCGAGCACCTGGAGCCCTACGGCTCTGAGCACTTCGCTCACCAGCCGGATGAGCCGCGGGTCGTCGTCGACAACCAGGATTCTGTCAGTCACTGTCTCTCTCCAGCGGGAGGGTGAAGTAGAACGTGCTGCCGTGGCCCACCCGGCTCTCGGCCCACACCCGGCCGCCATGGCCCTCGACGATGGTGCGCACGATGGGCAGGCCCAGACCCGTGCCGGCAATATGACGGCCGAGGCTCGATTTGACGCGGAAGAACTTGTCGAACAGCCGGCTGAGATGCTCAGGCGCGATACCCATGCCCTGGTCGGCCACACTGATGACCACCTGATCGCCGCGGACCTCGCCACGGACGACGATCAAGCTGCCCTCAGGCGAGTATTTGACGGCGTTGTCGAGCAGGTTGCGCAGTACCTGGGCCACCCGGTTCACATCGGCCTCGACAATGGGCAGGTCCCGCAGGTCGGCCATCAGGCTATGCCTCGGCGCGCCGCGCTCGACCTCGGCGATCACGCTCCCGATGAGGCGCGGCAAGAGCACCGGCTGTGGCGAGAGCTCGAGGAGGCCGGCATCGATGACCGACGACTCGAGGATGTCGTGGACGAGCCCCTGCAACAGGTCACACTCCCGGTCGATGAACTGCAGAGACTCGCGCTGCGCTTCGAGGCTGAAGGTGGCCTCTTCCATGAGCAGGGCGCTGGCATAGCCCTTGATCGAGGTCAGTGGCGTGCGCATCTCGTGAGCCAGAGTCGAGATGAGCTCGGCCTTGAGCCGGTTGGCCTCGCTGATGGCCTGGGCCGCCTGCTCGGCCTGGCGTTGCCGGATCGTGGCGATCGCCACAGCAACAACACTGGCGACCTGCTGCAGGAAGGTGAGATCGGCGGGGCCGAAACGCCCGGCGTCGTGCAGGCTCTCGAGCACCAGCACGCCCAGCCTGGTCTCACTGTCGGTGAGTGGGACACAGATGGCGCTGAGCGGCTGCCGCCCACCGGCCACGGCCCTGTTGAAGATCTCACGGTTGGCCGGCGTCAGGTTGGCCATGGCCGCTGCCACGGCGTCGGGCGTGGGGTAGAACCGGGCCTCGCCGGTCACAAAGGTCATACCGCTCATCGCTTCGCCTGGGGCCAGGCGAAGCTGCCTGAGCACGGCGAGGTCATAGCCCTGGGCCGCGCTCGCCTTGAGGCAGCCCTCATCCGGCGCATAGACCAGGAGCATCCCGGCATCAGCTGCATCGAGCGCGTCGACCAGGCTGCGCAGGCAAGTAGCCAGCAGCGCCTCCAGGCTTGGCTGCGCGGCGAGCGCCTTGGCGATTTCGAGCATGGCCAGCAGTTCTTGGCTCGCATCCGCCGCGCGCGCGCCGGGCGCCGCCTGGGGCGAAGGCGCGTCACAATCCTGTGGCGTCACCGATTGGTCGGCCATGGCTATGGGTCCTTGGTCGCAGCGAGGCAGGCCCTCTGGTCTCAATCGCAGAGCGGTCTGCCAAGACCGCGGCAGGAGGGCCCCTCGTCCGTTCGAAAAGAGTATACGTGTGAAGGGCTGAGCAGGCAAGCGGGCTGCCCCGCCAGGGCATATCCCAGAATCGTCGGCGGTACCCGCTCTCGGGCACTGCAAGCATGTGGCCGCGACGATTCTGGAATACACCCGCCCCGTTGCCCGCTCTCTCGCACTACGAACGGATCGGCCGGCGTTTCAGGGATGTGCCCGCCAGAGCCGCCCAGGCTTCGCAGCGCGCCAGGCTGGTGGATCGTCGCATTGGTTTTGATCGGCTCCGACGCCCACCAAGCCGCCTGCGGCGGCCAAGGGGGGCTAGGCTACGCCCATCAAAAGCAATGCGACGATCCACTAGGCGACCTCCCACTCGCGCCGCCCATCCTGCACATAACCGGCCAGTTCGTTGACGCTGAGCTGCTGTATGCCCAAGCGGTCGAGCGTGCGGCCGCGGCGCCAGAAATCGGTCTGGTGCGTGATGCAGGCCAGGCGGATGATGGCATCCATCGCCTGCACCGATACGCCGTAGCGCTGGCCGAGCGCAGCGATGGGCACCAGGCTCATGGGCACGTCCTCAAAGATGTAGCGGTGCCTGAGGGTGGCCGGCGCCTTGATGCCGCGGTAGCCTGGCTGGTTGTGGATGGCCTCGTAGAGCGAGCCTCCATTGGCGTCGTAGGCCATCTTGAGCCATTCCATGCCCGAGCGGGCACGGATGCCCAAGGCGGCGGCGACGGTCACGCGCTCGCGGTCCAGCGCCTCGAGCACGCGTGCCACCGACGGTGTGGCGCCATCGAGGTAGAACTGGAACTCGCCGCCGGTCGACTCGATGCGCCCGGCGTTGAGCAGAGTCAGCGCCGGATGGAAGATGGCGCCCATGTTGTTCATGCCGGTGTGCAGCACGGTGGTGCCGTCGATAAACTGAGGATAGCTCTCGGCCAGCGCATCGAGCACCTGGTCGGTGCGCGAGGCGGGCAGCGCCGCCAGAGGCACGGCCTCCTTGACGGAAAAGATGCGCACCTGCGCCGGGCCATCGGAACGGCTGGCGTAGATCAGGGTCTCCGTCTCGGCGATGGTCACATCGGCCAGGCAGCCCGCGTCGCGCAGCACCTTGGCGAACTCCATGCTGCCGCCCGTGCGGCCCGGGTGCAGCACCAGGATCTGCCCGTCGCGCAGGTGTGGCGCGGCGCCGCGGGCGATCTCGGCGTGCGCCGTGGAGGGCACGACGACCATCAGCATGTCGGCCCAGCGCACCGCCTCCGCCAGGTCCGAGGTGACCTGCTCCAACCGGCCAAAGCCGCGCGGTCCGCCGTCATAGCTATCGACCTCGATGCCGCCGCGCCGCTCGATGGCCAGCACATGCTCTGCCGTCCGGTTGTAGAGGGTCACGGGGTAGCCCATGAGGGCAAGGTGCGCCGCCATGGCCTTGCCGCCGTGCCCGGCGCCGATCACGGAAAAGCGCGTCTCCTTGCTCATTGCGAGGCTCCTTTCCAGCGGGCGGAACTGAGGGAACTGGGGGAACTGAAGGAACTGATGGCATAGGCGGGACACACATGGGCTTCCCAGACCTCGGGCCCACGCCCCTCAGTTCCTCAGTTCCTTCAGTTCCGCAGTTCCCTTATCCGTCGTTCTTCTGAGAGCGTCCGCCCTTGGCCGTCCACCGCCACGCAGGCGCCGCGCGAGTCGATGCGGCTGCGCAGCGCGCCGCGGGCGTAGGGGTTGTTGCGCAGGTGCGGCGCGTCGAGGAGGCCGGCGGTGACCGCCCGTGCGAGCGTGGCGGGGTCGGTGAGGGGGTCAGCCACGCCGGGGCCGGCCAGCGCGCCGATGGCGGCCAGTGTGACCTGCGCCTCGCGCAGCAGCTCTCCCTTGCGCGCCTGCACGGCCGGGTCGGCAGCCATATCGGGCAGGCCGCGCAGCCCGTTCTCGACGGCGCGCCGCGCCATGCGGCAGGCCTCGATGACGTCATCGGCGGTGGCGGCGTGGTGCGCTTCGGTGTGGCCGACCACGTGGAGGATGTGCGGCCGCAGCGCCATCTGCAGGTACACGCTCGCGGCCAGGTGCGCGCGGGCGGCGGCGGGCTCCACCGGGTAGCTCAGAAGCCCGGTGCGCGTCTGGCGCCAGATGCGGAACTCGGGGCCGGCCAGCGGCTGAGCGATCTCGAGCATCGCCAGCGCCTTGGCCAGGTCCATGGCGTCCGACAGGCCCGGCGGGCTGTTGAACATCAATTGGGCGACATAATCGCGCACGCCGCAGGCGCGAGCGTTGTAGGCCGAGAGATAGGCGGCAACGACCGAGATGACGTCGGGCGCATCGCGCAGGCCCCAGTGGTGTGGCTCGTTGGCCTCCACCGGGATGCCGCGCGCGCCGTGCCAGGCCATCAGCGCCTGGTGGGTGCGGATCGATTCTTCGAGCTCCAGAGGGCCGCGGCCGTCCATACGGTTGAACCAGTAGAGCGGCGTGGCGCACCAGGCGATGCGGATCGTCGCGACGTACATCTCGGCCAGGCGCATCAGGTCGTCGGTGCCGACGTAGGTGCGCAGCAGGGGATAGTTGCCGCAGCGGCTGGCCTCGTAGAGGGCGCGATAGTCCTCGGGCGTGCGCACCGGCACGCCCCCTGCCCCGGTGCGGCCCGGGTCCTGCCGCTCGGGGTGGTAAAAGTTCTCCTGCGCGTCCTGATCGGTACCCAGCGAGACGACGTCGAGCACGCGCGCTTCGGCGATGCGCGCGATCCCCTCCGCGGTATCGGCGACGCTCGGCAGGCCGAAATGGTGGCGGATGATGGGGAGCGGCGCCTTCCAGGCGATGCGCTCGACCATCGTCTGCGGATAGCCGGCCTCGCTCGCCGCCGCCGGCGCCTGGCCCCTCAGGTAGGCGAGCACCTCTTCGGCCGGCTCTTCGCCGCCGAACACGCGCTCAAAGAAGCCCAGCGACTGCGCCCGCTCGGCCACCGGCGGCGTGCCGCCAAAGGCAAAGCGCACGCCACGGGCGTGCAGCTCGTCGGCCGCCTCGGCAAACTCGCCCAGCAGGCGCTCGCCGGTCTCGGGCGTCAACCGGTACGACACGCCCACCAGGTCAGCCTGCTCGCGCGTGGCGGCCTCGAGCACCTGCGCGATCGGCGTGGCCGGGCCGAGAAAGACCGTGCGCCAGCCTGCGGCCTCGGCCAGGCGCAGGAAATTCAGCACGCCGGCGACGTGCACGCATTCTCCGAGGGCTGCCGCAACAACCGTCTTCATGCTGCGCCTCCTCTTGCAGCGGCCGTGGGCCTGGGTCAGCCATGCGTCATTGGCGGTGTGGCGGTGATGCGGCGGCGCTGCCGCAGGTGGGCCAGGCGAGGCAATGGACGTGCGAGCGCGGCCGGGCCTTTGTGGCCCGCGCCAAACGGTGAGGGCACGGGGCGGTGCGAATGCCGGTGACGGGACGGGAAAGGGGAGGAGAATCCACCAGTGCCCGTGCGCAACGATACTACCACGGCTGCGTGGTTCCTGTCAAATATGAAGAGTGTTGCGGGTATGCCTGTCTGCTGGTAGTAGCGGAGCGCGGGTGCCGGGGGACACCTGCCGGGGGGACACCTGACAGGTCTCCAAAGACCTGTCAGGTGTCCCCGCGGCAGGTGTCCCCCCGGGTGCCTCAGGTCAGTGCAGCATCACCGGGCGTGCATCCACCGGCGTGCGGAAGAGCATGTACGGCCGCTGCCGCATGTCGTGGCCGTCGTGAAAGTTGGCCTGACGGTGCAGTTGGTTGGCGATGGCGTAGAGGTTGCCGTCGCCGGCCAGCGACAGCGTATCGGGCCAGAGCAGGCGCGGATCCTGTACCAGGGTCTCGATCATGCCATCCATGCGGCGGCGGTGGATGGCGTTGTGCTCATAGTCGGTGATGTAGATGCGGTTCTGATCGTCGGACTCCAGGCCGTCGGAGGCACCCTTCTCGCCGTGGTTCGTCACCGTCTCGGCGACCTCACCGTTCGACAGCCGGCCGTCGATCAGAGCGTCGGTACTGACGCTGTAGAGCCGGCGGCTGGCCAGCGGGCAGTAGAACAGGCGGGTGCCGTCGGCGCTGATGGCGATGCCGTCGGCGCCGGAGCGGATGTGGCTGGCCGGGCGGCCCGGCACGCGGTTCATCAAGGGTTGGCCCTCGACAAAGGGCAGGAACCCCCACACAGCTTTGGTCGAGGGATGGTCGTGCAGGCGGCGCCAGCTATGCCCCGTGTCGAGGTCGACGCCGATGATGCCGTTGGGGCCGTACATCGACGAATCGGTGATGTAGGCCAGGCCGGCGCTGCCGCGGCGCAGGTCAAAGCGCACGTCGTTCAGGTAGCTGGTCGCCAGGGCCACTTCGGGCGGGAAGAAGATCTTTTTGAACACGCGGTTGGTGCGCAGGTCGATGCCGACGAGCTTGGCCCCGCCCGGCACCGCCGGACCCGACTGGATGCTGCCCGTATCGAGCAACCACAGGCGGTTGGCGGGGTCGACCACCACGCTCTGCACCGAGGTGAGGGTCGCGCCCGGGTCGCCGGGGTTCGGCCGGTTGAAGGCCACATCGGGGTAGGCTACGGCGCGGCCGTTGACGAGCTCGGCCACCGTGAAATCGACCGGGTCGCCCCAGCGCGGAAAGCAGACAAAGAGGCGCCCATCGTGCGACACGGTCACCCCGGTGGGCATGGGGCCGTAGAACTCGGCCACCGCCTCCAGAGTCCCCACAGCGACGGCCGTGATTTCGGCGATCCTTTCGACCATGGCCACTCCTCCTTTGGTGCTGTCTTCGGCGCTCACCCCAGCGGCAGCAAGCCCTGTGCCATGCCGGGCGGGCCGGCGCAGTCACTCAGTGACTGCCATGTGCATCAGGTTCGCAGTCGGCGCTTGAGCGCCTTGACCCTCGACAAGGTGCCATCATCCTGTGCATCCTGCACATCCCTGTTCACGTCTCCCCACGTGCGACAGGGTGAGCGCCGGCAAGAATGCGCAGCGGCGCCAGTCCTCGGTATGGTCACTGCTCAGCCTGTCATTGCGAGTACCCCAGGCCGCGGTGCAGCCTGTGCCCAGCACAGAACCTTGGCCTGTCATTGCGAGGAGGCGGCCGCGGCCGCCTCCTCGCAATGACAAACGGGAAGTTTCTCAACAGCCGCAGCGAAGCAATCCCCAGCCATGCGCGTCACGGCCACGTTGGAGATTGCTTCGCTGCGGCTCGCAATGACAGGCTGAGCAGTTGCTCGGTATGCCCGATTCTGGACAAGTACGACGAGGCTCGCGGTTGACGCGGAGGGCGAAGAGGAGTATCACATCAGCATGATTCGCGCCGCATGCGCCTGTGTGTGGTGAGGAGGCCAACGATGCGCCTGACGGTATTTGGCAACAGCGGTTCCTTCCCCGGGCCCGACAGCGCCTGCGCGGGGTATCTGCTGGAGGCCGATGGCTTGCAGATTCTGCTCGACTGCGGCAACGGCGTTCTCGCCCGGCTGCAGCGCTACTTCCCCATCGAGCAGCTTGACGCCCTCGTGGTGAGCCATCTGCATTTTGACCACATGGCTGACCTGCCGGTGCTCAAGTACGGGCTGGAGAGCAAGGTCGCCCTCGGCCAGTGCCTCGAGCCTCTGCAGCTCTTCGCGCCCGCCACGCCCGAGGAGGTGAGGCACACCTTTGCCAGCGAAGTCGCCTTTGCGTCCACAACCATCGAGGATGGCATGTTGACACAACTGGGCAGCGTGAGCCTCTCTTTCGTGCGCATGGACCACCCGGTCGAGACCTATGCCGTGGTCGTGAGCGCCGAGGACAAGCGCTTTGTCTACTCGGGCGATACCCTCTTCAACCGGCGGCTCATCGACGCCGCGAGCGGCGCTGACCTCCTCCTCTGCGAAGCGACCGCCGTGAAAAGCCTGCACACGGCGAGCGGCGACATCCCCCACCTGACCGCCCGCCAGGCCGGCGAGGTGGCCGCCCAGGCCGGCGTGCGGCAGTTGCTGCTCACGCACTTTTGGTACGAAACGCCGCGCGAGGAGTACGTGGCCGAGGCGCGGCAGGCCTTCGCCGGCGCCGCCGCCAGCGAGGAATTCGTGAGCTACGACATCTAGCGCAGCCTGGCCTGAAACCGACGATGTATCCACCGCAGAGTAGGCATGAGCACGCGGTTCGCCACCGCCGACGATGACCGAGGATCACCGCAGAGGCGCGGAGGGCGCAGAGAGAACCAGAGACCCCTGCGCCCTCCGCGCCTCTGCGGTGAGGTCGTGCCCTCTCAGGCGTCAAAGTAGAGCGTCATCTCGTAGGGGTGTGGCCGCACCTGCATAGCTGCGACGTCTCGCTCGCGCTTGTGCTGCACCCAGGTCTCGATCAGGCCCTCGCTGAACACGCCCCCCGCGAGCAGGAACTCGTGGTCCTCTTCCAATGCCCGCAGCGCCTCGTCGAGCGACGTCGGCAGCGCGCCAATGCGGGCGCGTTCTGCGGCGCTCCAGGCAAAGACGTTCTCGTCGTAGGGCCCGAACCCGGCGGCAGTGGGGTCGATGCGGCGGCGCAGGCCGTCGAGCCCGGCCATCAGTTGTGCAGCGATGGCCAGGTAGACGTTGCAGGTGGCATCGGGCGGGCGGAACTCGATGCGCTTGTCGTCGGGGCCGTTGGCGTACTTGGGCACGCGGATGGCCGCCGAGCGATTGGCCAGCGAGAAAAAGATGTTCACCGGCGCCTCGTAGCCGGGCACCAGCCGCCGGTACGAGTTGGTGCTGGGGTTGGTGAACGCCAGCAGCGCCGGCGCGTGCGCCAGCAGCCCGCCGATGTAGTGCAGCGCTGTCTCGCTGAGGCCGGCATAGCCCGCCTCGTCGTAGAACAGGTTGCGCTCACCGCGCCACAGCGTCTGGTGAAAGTGCATGCCGCTGCCGGCCTCGCCGTAGAGGGGCTTGGGCATGAACGTGACCGTCTGCCCGTGACGCCGGGCGACCATCTTGGCGACGTGCTTGGTGTGCATGGCCATATCGGCGGCGGCCAATGCGTCCAGCAAGGGGATCTCGATCTCGCATTGGCCGGCGCTGCCCCCCTCGTGATGGTGATAGCGCACCGGCACGCCCATGCCCTCGAGCTCGGCGATCATTTCGGAACGCAGGTCGTAGAGGGTATCGGCCGGGGGGATGGCGTGGTAGCCGCCATGGCGCGCGATCTGGTAGCCCAGCCCATCGCGGCCCGAGTTCCAGTCGGCCTCCTTCGAGTCGAGCCGGTAGCCGGCGCGGTTGGCGTCATTGTCCACAGCCACGCTGTCGAACACATAGAACTCGAACTCGGGCCCCCACATGCTGCGTTCGGCGCTGCCCTGGGCCACCAGGTGGCGCTCGGCGCGGCGCAGGATGCCGCGCGGGTCGCGCTCGAAGGGGGCGAGCGTATCGGCCTCACAGACGTGGCAGAGGAAGCTGAGCGTCTTGAGCGACCAGAAGGGATCGAGCGCGCCGCTCGTGAGGTCGGGCACGAGCACCATGTCGCCTGCTTCGACGCTCTTGAAGCCGACGCTCGAGCCGTCAAAGCCGACGCCGCGCTCCATCAGCTCGGGGTTGAGCTGGCTCAGCGGCAGGGTCACGTGGCGCCAGGCGCCCCACAGGTCACAGAACTTGCAGTCGACCATGCGCACGCCTTCGCGCTGTGCGAACTGCTGGGCCTCGGCGAGGTTGGCAAACATACCTAGCTCCTTTACACGGGTTTGCGGAAGATGTGCTGGGCCTTGACCGGTCTGTAGCCCAACCTCTGATAGAAGCGGTGCGCTTCATGGCGGATGACGTTGGAGCGCACACAGACCTCGGCGTAGCCGTGCTCGGCGGCCCAGCGCTCGGCCTCTGCCATCAGCGCGCGGCCGGCACCTTGCCCGCGGCAGGCCTCGTCGACCACCAGCCCGCCGATCTCGGCAAAGGGCTCGGCCTCGAGCAGCCGCCGGCCGTGGATGTGCACCCAGCCGGCTACTGCGCCCCCGGCATCCTCGGCGACGAACAGGCCGTGGTCGCCGCTGCCCAGCAGCGCCGCGAGCCGGCGCGCGATATCGGCCGGGGTCGCCGGGTAGCCGAGTTGCGTGGCCAGCCGCGCCACAATCGCGGCATCGGCCGGGGTCATGGCACGTACGTGCACGGCAGCCTCCGAGATGCGTGATGCGTGATTGCGTAATGCGCAGTGCCGGCTGCCGGCGTTCAGATCGTTTGCGCCAGGGCATAGAGCCGGTCGGCGAGCGACTCGATCGTCTCGCGCAGGGCCAGCCTATCCCGCCAGCTCTCGGGGATGCCCTGCTCGCCGTAGTAGGCCCCCGCGAGCTGCCCGTAGACCGCCGCCGTCGTGTCGGCATCATCGCCCAGGTTGGCGGCGAGCAGCGCGCCGTCGCGGAAGGACTCGCTGCGATAGAAGGCCCACAGCGCGGCTTCGAGCGACTTGACGACATAGCCCGAGCCATGGATCTCGGGCGGCTCGCGGCGCTTGAAGGAGCCGACGGCTACCTGCTGCACCTCGGGGGCGAGCGGCTCGCGGCGCCAGCAGCGGGGCACGGGCGCATAGTGGCCCGAGAGCAGCTCCTCCTTGCTCGCGCCGTTGACGGCGCCGACGATCAGCGCGCCCAGGTAGCGGCAGGAGTCGATGCAGGCGCGCGCGCCGTGGGTGGTGCGCGAGCTGTCGGCCGAGCGCGCGATGGCCTCCTGTGGCTGGCGTGCGTAGGCGAGCGGCACCGGCGCCAGGCGCATGATGGAGCCGTTGCCCGCCGCGTGGGGGTCGTGGGAGCCACAGTAGGGCGCGCGGCTACGCTCGAAGCGGACGAGGGCTGCGTGGGTGGTGCCGCCGATGTCGAAGCAGTGGCCGCTGCTCGAGAGGTAGCCCTCATTGTGCCAGCGTACGTAGCGCTCGAGCTGGTCCACCGGGTCAAAGCCCTGCCGCTCGACCAGGCTGGTTGCCAGGCACAGCGCCATCGAGGTGTCGTCGGTCCACTGGCCCGGCTGCAGGTCGAAGGGGCCGCCGCCCACGATATCCTCGATGGGCTCGAAGGAGCCGGGGGTGCGAAACTCGAGCGTCGTGCCGAGGGCATCGCCGGCGGCCAGGCCAAGCAACGCGCCGCGGTAGCGTTCGATAGCGTCCATCACAGTCTCCTCCTTGGCCTCCATTGGCAACGAAGGACAGACGTCGAACTGCTTGCCGATGCAGGGGTAGTATACACCAGGCCGGCGCGAAGAGGAAACAGCACTGCTGTGGAGACACCTGACAGGTCTCTCCACGGCCCTTTGCCATCTGCCTGTTCTGATGATATACTGAGGACAGACAGAGTGCAAAGGATGTGCGACGTGTGCGACAGAGTGCCGAGATGGCAGCGCATGGTGTGGCTGGGGCTGTCGGTCGCCCTGCTGCTTGCGCTCTGCCCTGCGGTGGCGGCCCAGCCAAGCCCCGTGCGCCTGCTCGAGGTGCGCGGGGTGATCAACCCGTTCGCGGCCCAGTACGTCGAGCGCAGCCTGGGCCAGGCCGGGGCGCGGCTCTACGTGGTGCTGCTCGACACGCCGGGAGGCTCCGAGGCCTCCATGCGGCGTGTGGTGCAGGCGATCCTCAACTCGCCGGTGCCGGTGGCGGTCTATGTCGCGCCGGCGGGCGCGCGGGCCGCCTCGGCGGGGATGTTTGTCGTGCAGGCCGGCCACGTGGCGGCCATGGCCCCCGGCAGCCACATCGGCGCGGCGCATCCCGTCGGGGCCACTGGGGAGGACATTGGCGGCGCCCTCGGCAGCAAAGTGACTAGCGATGCGGCAGCCCTGGCGCGCTCGCTGGCCGAGCTGCGCGGGCGCAATGCCGCCTGGGCCGAGCAGGCGGTGCTGGCGAGCACCTCGCTCACGGCCCAGGAGGCGGTGGCCCAGCGGGTGGTGGACCTGGAGGCGCGCGACCTGGCAGACCTCCTCGCCCAGCTCGACGGCCGCCGGGTGACCACAACAGCGGGTCAGGTCGTGCTCGACCTGACCGGCGCGCCGCAGGAGCGGGTGCCGATGACGGCGCTCGAACGCCTGCTGCAGGCCCTGATCGACCCCAACATCGCCTACCTTCTGATGACCATCGGCATGCTGGCGATCATCGTCGAGCTGTTCCATCCGGGCCTGGTGCTTCCTGGCACAGTGGGCGCCATCAGCTTGGTGTTGGCCTTTATCGCCTTTGAGAACCTGCCCCTGAACTGGGGCGGCGTGGTGCTGATCGTCCTCGCCCTGGTCTTCTTTGTGCTCGATATCAAAGTGAGCGGCATCGTCCTCAGCCTGGGCGGCGCCGTGGCCTTTGTGTTGGGCTCGCTGATTCTGTTCAGCCCCTTCAGGCCGCCATCACCGCACATGCCCGCCCTGCGCGTGAGTCCCTGGCTGATCGGCACCATGACCGTGACCACGGCGGCCCTCTTCCTGTGGGTGCTCCAGGCCGGGCTGCGCGCGCAGCGGCTGCCGGTGCCTGTCGGCGTGCACACGCTGGTGGGGGCCAAGGGGGTCGTGGTGTCGGCCCTGGAGCCGCTGGGCGTGGTACAGGTGCAGGGCGAGCAGTGGACCGCCGAGGGCGAGGGAGGGCCCATTCGGGCAGGTGAGCCGGTCGAAGTGGCGCGAGTGGAGGGCAATACGCTCATCGTGCGGTCTCTGTAGCAGCACCCACAGCAGGGTGGCCAGCAGACCAAGAGGAGGATACTATGGGACCCGTCGTCTACGGATTGGCGATAGCCGGGTTGGGGCTGGTGCTCTTGTGCCTGCTTCTGCTGCCGGCGATGATCAGGATCGTGCGCGATTATGAGCGGCTGGTGGTCTTTCGCCTGGGCCGCTGTATCGGTGAAAAGGGGCCAGGGCTGATCTTCTTGCTGCCGGTGATTGATCAGGCGGTCAAGGTCGATCTGCGCGAGCTCTTCCTGAGCATCCCGCACCAGACCTGCATCACCAAGGACAATGCCCCCATTGCCATCGACTTTTTGATCTACTGGAAGGTCGTCAACCCCACCCTGAGCGTGCTCAAGGTCAGGGATTTCGCAGGGGCCTCGACCGGTATCGCCACCACCACGCTGCGGGCGGTCATTGGCGATATCCTGCTGGATGACGTGCTGGCCAAGCGCGAGGCGATCAACCAGGTGCTGCGGGTCAAGCTCGACGAGGTCACGGAGCGCTGGGGCGTGAAGGTGACCTCGGTGGAGATCCGCGAGATCGAGCCGCCGAAGGAGGTACAGGCGGCGATGAACCGGCAGATGGCGGCCGAGCGCGAGCGCCGGGCCACGGTGACCGAGGCCGACGGCCGGCGTGAGGCTTCGGTGAAGGTGGCCGAAGGCGAGAAGCAGGCCGCCATCCTGCGTGCCGAGGGTGCCAAGCAGGGGGCGATCCTGCAGGCGGAGGGCGACCGCCAGGCGGCCATCCTCAACGCCGAGGGCTACGCCATGGCCCTGGAGCGCATCTACGCCATCGCCCACACGGTGGATGCCAAGACGATGAGCCTGCAGTACCTCGATGCCCTCAAGGCCCTGGGCGCGGGCAGCGCCACCAAGTTCGTGCTGCCGATGGAGCTCACGCGCCTCGTGGCGCCGTTCGTCGGGCACAACGAGCAGGCCACGAGCGAGTAGAGCACACTGTCACGTCGATGCAGCAAGAGGCGCCTTGGCTTGCCCAACGCGCCTCTTGCTGCATCGACGTGACACACCGTTTTCCACGATGAGCGGCTGAGCAGCCCTCTCCGGCAAAAGGCCGATGCGCTGCTGGCGAGCTCGTAGTGCGCACGCCTGTGCGCCGTGCCTCTCTGACGGCCAGGCAACGATTGTGCGAGCTTCCTGTGCCTGGACAGCTCGACGCCACGTCGCGCATGGCGCACAGGCGTGCGCACTACGAGCTCGAGCTCAGGCTCGCCAACTGCCAGAAGATTCTCGCCGAGCGGCCAGTCGCCATGCAAGTCCGTGTGACAGCTCTTCAGGCCCCAGGATGCCTGAACTGCGGCAGGTAGGCTGCGTTCTGCCTGAACATTTCGTCGACCATCTCCTCGATCTCGGCGAGCGAGAGCACGGCGGCGGTCAGCGGGTCGTTGGCGATGGCGTGGAAGACAAGCCGCGCATCGCCCCTGAGCGCGCCCTCCACGGCCATTTCCTCCACCTGCGCGTTGATGCCGGTGAGCGCTGCGCACTGCGGCGGCAGCGCGCCGACGTACACCGGCTCAAGCCCGTCCTTGGAGGCCCACACCGGCACCTCCACGCAGGCGCCCTGCGGCAGGTTGGTGATCAGGCCCGTGTTGGGCACGTTGCCGTGGTAGCGGAAGGGCTCGCCGCCCTCGAGCGCGTTGATGATGGCCGCGGCATACTCGTGGCCGCGCGCCAGGTCAACGTCCTTCTGCGCCAGCCACTCGCGCGCGGCGTAGCGCCAGCTATCTTCGGCAGCCTGGTACTCCTTGAGGATGTAGGCATAGACACCGGGGTTCCAGCCGGTGCCGTGGGTGCAGTACTGTTCGATCAAGTCGGGCCGCTTGCGGAACCACCAGTTGTACTCCGAACTGTGGCCGCTCGACTCGGTGACATAATGGTCGAGGTGCAGGAACATCTCGTTGCGCACGATCTCTTCGTTGTAGACCTCGGGGCGCTCGGTGATGGCCTGGCGGATCAGGGGGTAGGCGTCTCTGCCGTTCCACTCAAAGCGCGTGTACCAGGCGTTGTGGTTGATGCCGGCGCAGGTGTAGCTGATCTCGTGGTCGGGCGCGCCGATCCAGCGCGCCAGCATCTTGGCCGTGCCCTGCACGCTGTGGCAGAGCCCCGTCAGGCGGATGGGCGACTCGCGCTGCACCGCGCGGCAGAGCATGGCCATGGGGTTGGTATAGTTGAGCATGGTCGCATCGGGGCAGTAGCGCTCCATGTCGTGGGCGATATCGAGCAGCACTGGGATGGTGCGCAGCGCGCGAAAGATGCCCGACGGACCGCGCGTGTCGCCGACGTTGATATCGACGCCGTACTTCTTGGGGATCTCGATGTCGTGCCGCCAGACGTTGGTGTCGCCTACCAGGATGGTCACGAGCACGGCGTTGGCGCCTTCGAGGGCCTCGGCGCGCTCCATCGTGGCCATGACTGTGGCGGGGTAGCGCCCGGCAGCGACGATCTTTTTGGCGCTCTGCTCGGCAAAGTCCAGGCGCTCGGCGTCGATGTCCATCAGGGCCAGGGTGGCGTCTTGCAGCAGAGGGTAGGTGAGGACGTCGGTGATGAGCTTGCGGGTAAAGCCCAGGCTGCCCGCACCGATGAACGCGATCTTGGTCATCAGGTCTTTACTCCATGGGTTCTGGGTTTGTTTCGTCGCATCCAGTACTCTGCAGATGGAACGGCCTGGTTGATCACCGGGCTCCTCGCTCCGCTGCCGCCCGGTTCCAGCCCAGGGCGGGGGTTCTGATGGGTTGGCCGGAAGCCGGTGGCCAGCCGCGGCTGGCCACCGGCTTCCGGCCAACCCATCAGAACCCCCCCTTATGGTCGCCCTGCCGGCTTAGGGCGAAGCGTGCAGGCCGGCTGCCCCCTACCGGGAGACGAGGAAGGCCAGCTCGCTGGCGAACTGGAAGCGGCGCACCGCCCAGCCGCGCCCGGCGATGAGCTCCACGAAATGGGCCTCATAGCTCTGGGGCATGCCTTTGGCCACGCCGCACAGGCTGCGCACCGGGAACGACACCAGCAGGTGGTCGGCAGCGATGGTGTCGAGCAGGTGCGCCCCTGCCGCCGCGTCGATGCGCTCGAGGCAGGGGATGGCCTTGAGCAGCAGCGCCAGGTCCACGTGCCGCGCCGGGCAGTGGGCGATGACGTCGACGGCGCGCGCCTCGCCCGCCATACCGGCCAGCCGCAGGAACTCGCTTACAAAGGCCATCATATCTTCATAGATGTCGTAGGCATAGTAGGCCGCGCCCGCGGCGAGCGGCAGCCAGGGTAGGGCCAGCGGGTTCAGCCCGCAGGCCACGTCGAGCACCGAGCGCAACGGCGACAACCCGGCCAGCGTCGTCGCGTAGAACTGGCCGAGGATGGGCAGGCGCTCGCGTGACGATGTATGCGACGCCATAGCCTGCGCGCACGCCTGCAGGAAGGGCTCGCGCTCGCCGGTCTCCGCCGCCTGGCGCAGCGCCGCCAGGTGCGCCGCATAGTCGGTGCGCCGCTCCACGTAGGCGCCGGCTGCCTGGTGCAGCCGATCCTTGGTGGCCTTGATCGCCTGCTTCAGGCTGCGCCGCCGCCCCAGCTCGCACGCGCCGATGCTGCGCACCAGGTCGGGGCAGACGTGGCGATACCTGGCGCTCGCCGCGACCGCCGCCGCCAGCCGGTCGAGATCAGCCGGCCCGGCGTCCATGGTGCTCCGTCGGCGCAGGGTTGGGCGGTTCCCGGACCGCCCCTACGGGGCGCAGGCGGGCCGTCAGCCGCGTCATGGCCCGCAGGTTGTGCAGTGTGGCCAGGCGCAGGAAGAGGCTGTCGCCGACCTTGAAGAGGTGGTGCAGGTAGCCCACGCTGTAGCGGCTGCAGCACAGGCCGTCGCACTCGGGGTCGAGCGGCGTGTTGCGCTTGATGTGCCGCTGGTCGTTGATGTAGACGTACGACACGCCCTCGTCGCCCAGCACGTAGAGGCGGCCGTGGCGGGCATCGCGCGTGGGCAGGGCGCAATCGAAGAGCCGATAGCCCATGCGCCAGCAGTCGACGACGCTGGCCGGGTGGCCCACGCCCAGGGCGTGCATCGGCAGCTCCGCTGGCACCAGCTCGCGCGTGTAGGCGAGCACGTCGCGCAGCAGGTGACCGTGCGCGTCGAGCGGCCACCCGCCGTAGCCGTAGCCGTCAAAGCCCATGGCGAGCAATTCCTCCGCGCAGCGCCGCCGCAGCTCGCGCGAGGCGCCGCCCTGGATCACGGCAAAGAGCAATGGCCGCGCGCCCTCGCCCAGTTCCCTCTGTGCGACGATGCGCGCAAACTCGACCTTGCCCCGCCGCGCCCAATCGACCGTGCGCCGCACCGATTCCTCCTGCACCGCCGGCGGCGCGTCGGCGTGCGTGCAGTCGTCGAGGCAGATGACCACGTCGGCGCCGTAGGCGAGCTGCAACTGCACGCTCTTCTCGGGCGTGAGCTGGTACTTGCGCGCCGCACCCTCGGGCTGGAAGGTGAGGCCGCGCTCGCTCAAGCGGCCGAACCCGGGGTTCTCGCGGATCAGCGAGTAGGCCTGAAAGCCGCCCGAGTCGGTGACGATGGGGTGCGGCCAGCCGCTCATGTGGTGCAGGCCGCCCAGCGCCGCGATCGTCGACGAGCCCGGCCGCTGCATCAGGTGGAAGGTGTTCATCACCACCGCCTGGATGCCGCACTGTTCGAGGTCGGTTGCATCGACCGCGCGCACCACGCCCAGCGTGGCGTCGGGCAGGAAGGCCGGCAGGTCGAGCGTGCCGTGGGGCAGGTGCAAGGAATCGCTGTGCATGTTCATCCAGCACATAATACACATCAAAGGAAGTTATGCCAAATGGGGTTTTGGGGGGTTGCTGGAGCCGTTCGCCGTGTGCCCCCGCGGGCGGCACACGGCGAACGGCTCCAGCAACCCCCCAAAACCCCTTGCAGGGTTCGCTACCGGTTCTGAGCGAAGCGTAAAGCCGGTCGCAGGCTGGGCTGCTCGATAGCCGGCTAGCTGCCGGTGGACGTATAGTGCCGCACCCCGATCTTCCACACCTGCAGCGCCAGCGCGAGGAAGGCCGGGCCGGCGAGCGGCGCCAGCCACTGCAGCCACACGGGGCTGCCGAGCGGGTCGGGATGCCCGAGGATGGCGACGACGGGGAAGTAGCTGGCGCAGGCGAGGGGCACGACGAAGGTGAAGAAGCGCCGCATCCAGCGCTGGTAGATGGCCAGCGGGTACTGCGTGGTCTGCACGCCACCCGCGGTCACCGAGTTGACGATCTCGAGCGACTCGGTGGTCCAGAAAGCGAGCGTCGCCTGGAGGACGAAGAGGCCGTAAAAGATGCAGGCCCCGCCGATGATGGCGCCCGCGGCGAGCGCCAGGCGGGTCGGCGTCCAGGCGAGGCCGAGCTGTGCTGAACCCCACAGCAAGACAGTATTCCCCTGCGCCAGGCGGCCGATGCGCTTGAGGGTCAGCTCTTGCCCGGCGAGCTGCAGTGCAGTGGAGCGCGGGCGCAGGAGCAGGCGGTCGAAATCGCCGCTCTTGACCATGGCGCCGAAGAGGTCAAAGCCGCGTGCCGCCGCATCGGAGAACGAGTAGGCGATGTTGACCAGCCCATAGAACACCGCGACCTCGGCCAGGCTCCAGCCTTCCAGGCTGCCAAAGTGGCCGAAGAGCACCCACACCGACACGAACTCGATGCCCGTCGCTGCCAGTTGGCCCAGGCTCATCATGATGAACGAGGCCCGGTACTGCAACTGGCTGCGGACCGACACGCCGAGATAGCGGAAGTAGAGGTGCACGGCGTTGAACATGCTCAGCCCCCCTGCACCACGAGGCGGCGCTTGCCGCGCTCGAGCAGCCAACGCCCCAGGAGGACGAGCGCGGCGGTCCACGCCAGTTGCTGGGCGAAGAGGGGCAGGCATTCGGCGGGCGGGATGTTGCCCACGTACAGGCGAAAGGGCACGTCGATCAGCCCGCGGAAGGGCAGCAGGTAGAGGATGCGCTGCGCCCAGGCCGGGAAGAGCGGCAGCGGCACCATCATGCCCGAGAACACGAGCACCGCTGCCGGCAGGAGCAGGGCGATGCCGTCGTCGGAGGTAGTCCAGAGGAGCGAGATGTTCATCAGCGTGGTGATGGCGCAGCCCAGGAGCAGCGCTCCCAGCATGGCCACCAGGAACGCCGCCGCGCCGGCCGGCGACGCGGGCGGCCGCAGGCCGAAGAAGAGGCCCGCCACGACAAAGAGCGGCACCGAGCGCAGCAGCGTGGGCGCGGTGCGCCAGGCCAGCGCGCGGCAGTACCAGGCGTTGTAGAGGTCGATGGGCCGCAACAGCTCGTAGGCCACATTGCCCGAGCGCACGAGGGCGCGGATCTCGGCGTCGACGTTCCAGGGCAGCATGGCGAGCAGGCCCTGACCCAGCCAGACGTAGGTCACTACGTCGGCATAGGGCAGCGGCTGCGGCGCCGAGGAGGAGCGGTAGAAGGCCTCGTAGACCATGATAAGGATCAGCCCGAAGAAGAGCTGCGTGCCAAAGCCGCCCACTGCGGCGGCGCGATATTGCAGCAGCATGCGAAAGCGCGCGCTGACCAGGGCCCAGTAGCCTCTCATGGCAGCAGCCTGTGCTGTGCCCGTGGGACGGGCTTTCCAGCCTGCGGTTGTCGCGGCCTTGCCTTGCGGTCACCAAAGCCGGCGGCGTCCGGGCTCTGGGCTTCGCGCCTGACCGGAGCGGATCCCTTGGGGGGTTTGGGGCGTGTTGGCTGGAGCCGGGGCCAGCCGCGGCTGACCCCGGCTCCAGCCAACACGCCCCAAACCCTTTCCAGGTCAAGGCCGGGTAGCTGCGCAGCGAACGAGCCGGCCATGCGTCGCTTCACTGGGCCAACTCCTCGTACAGCCGGGCGATGATCTCCTCGATGGGCGGGTTCTCCACGTACAGGTCGCGGATGGCATAGCGGGCGGTGATGCGTGCGATGAGCTCGGCCGCTGCAATGCGCTCGGGGTCGAAGCGCAGGTAGAGCCGCGCGTGATCGCGGCGCACCACGGCCGCGTCAGGGTCCTCGAGCCAATCCTCCTCGCGCACCAGGTCCACGATCAGCCGCCGCTCGGTCGTGACGCGCGCCCGCAGGCTCGCCAGCGGCCCGTCGGAGAGGATGCAGCCGTGGCTGATGACCATGACGCGCGTGCACAGGGCCTCGATGTCGTCCATGTCGTGGGTGGTGAGGATGACGGTGACGCCGCGCTTCTTGTTCAGCCGGCGCACGAAATCGCGCACGGCGAGCTTGGAGATGGCATCGAGGCCGATGGTGGGCTCGTCGAGGTAGAGGATGGGCGGCGCGTGCAAGAGCGCCGCGGCCAGGTCGCAGCGCATGCGCTGGCCCAGCGAGAGCTGCCGCACCGGCACGTCGAGCAGCGGCTCCAGGCTCAGCAGGGCGATGAGCTCGTCGCGGGCGCGCGCGTACTCGGGCTGCGGCACGCGGTAGATGTCGCGCAGCAGCTCGAACGACTCGATCACCGGCAGGTCCCACCAGAGCTGCGTGCGCTGGCCAAAGACGACGCCGATCTGGCGCACGTGCGTGGTGCGCTCGCGCCAGGGCACGCGGCCCAGCACCTTGACCATGCCCGAGTCGGGCACGAGGATGCCCGCCAGCACCTTGACGGTGGTTGACTTGCCCGCGCCGTTGGGGCCGATGTAGCCCACCAACTCGCCCGGCTCGAGCGCGAACGAGACGCCGTCGAGCGCGCGCACGCTGCGCTCGCGGCGCTGCACCAGCCCGCGAAACGCGCCCGCCAGCCCAGGCTGCCGCTCGGCGATGCGGAAGGTCTTGACCAGGTTCTCGACCATGATTTGCGACATGCCCGCTAGTTTCTCACAATTGGCTGCGGGTGTCAACAACGGCGGCGTGGGTCGGGCTACTGGCTGTGGGCGCTGACGATCTCGTTGAGCGCCGCAAGGATGGGCCGCAGGTCTTGTGGCACGGCCCTGTCCATGGCGTGCACGCGCTTCATCGGGTGGCCCGCGGCGGTGTAGTGGATCACATAGCTCATGAGGTCACAGCAGGTGTTGGCGGGCACGTGCTCGCCCTGCATGAACAAGAAGCCCTGCTGCTCGAACAACGCCTCGAGCTGGGCGATGGCAGCCGCGTCGAGCGTGAACTCGATGGTCATGCCTCGCTGTGTGAGCTGGGCCTTGCCGTCAGTCATGATGACCAGCGCGTCGTCAAAGCCGGCGATGCCGCCCGTGCGCTGGTATTGCAGCAACTGGGTGGCCATAGGTGGGGTTGCTGGCGTAGCGCAGCCGGCGAAGTACAGGGCCAAGATGGCAAGAGCGAGCAGCGGGTATTTCATGGCAATAGCCTCCAGTGTACCATCCGATATCTGCTAGACGTCGCTGGGGCGTGAGAAGTTCCGGGGCGGGGCCGCGGACCTGGTCCCTGGCAAGGGGCGCATCCCAGAACCGACGAGGGCCACATGCCCAGGAGACACCTGACACAGCGATTCCCAAGGCGGTGTATCGATTGGCAGAAACTCGCTGAGGGCCGGCGAGCCTGAGCTCGAGCTCGTAGTGCGCACGCCTGTGCGCCGTACCCCTCTGACGGCCAGGCAACGCCTGTGCGAGCCCTCTGCGCCTGGACGGATTGGCGCCACGCCGCAGAAAGCGCACAGGCGTGCGCACTACGAGCTTGCCAGCGGCGAACTGGCTTTTTTGCCGGGAAAGGCGGCCCAACCACCCGCCATGGAAATCGGTGTGACAGCTCTCGGAGACTGTCAGGTGTACGGCAAGCCTAACCTATTCCCCCGCGACGGGGGAACGGCAGGGGGGCCACCCGTGGGTATGGGCAGGCGTCTGGCTGGGTTATTGCCAATCGCCTGCCCGCCATGGAAGACGGTGTGTCAGGTGTCTACCCGACACTCACCCCGGACGCGGCATGAGGGTGTCGGGGGCGCTGGAACAGATGCCGTCGACGCCGACCTGGCGCAGGGCGGCCAGGTCGCAGAGGCAACGCTCGTGCTCGCAGATGATGCCCAGGCCGGCCTCGCGCACGCGGCGCGTCCACTCTTCGCTTGGGGGCACGTGAGGCGCGCCGGGCGCCGCTTCCCAGGCCGGGTGCACGTATTGCGCGCCTGCGGCGCCGGCGAGGGTGACGGCATCGGCCGCGGGTGAGCCGAGCAGCACGGCGGTGGTGATGCGCGGCTCCAGCGCTCTGACCAGCGCCAGCCAGTCGGGGTGATACGAGCAGACGCCGACGCGGTCGTAGAGGTGGTGGCGCTGGATGGCGCGCACGACCGGCACGATCACCGCCTCCGATTCCAGCTCGAGGTAGAGGCCGAGCTGGTGCTCGCGGCAACTGGCGATGGCCTCTTCGAGGGTGGGGATCCTCTCGCCGTTGCCCGCGTCGAGCGCTTTGAGCTCGCGCAAGGTGCGCTGCGAGGCCGGCCCGTGGCCGTTGGTGGTACGGCTGAGCTCCTGCCCGTGCAGGATGACCGGCACGCCGTCGGCCGTGTGCTGCACGTCGAGCTTGACCAGGTCGGCGCCGTGCTGCGCGGCGATCGCAATGGCCGCCAGCGTGTTCTCGGGCGCATAGGCCGAGGCGCCGCGCCGGGCGATGCGGAAGAAACGGCGCTGGCCGGGCGGGATGGCGCGGCGCAGGGTGTACACCCACCAGGTCACGCGGCGCGGGATCCAGGCGAACAGCGCCGGCCAGGGCACGAGCGAGCTTTCGGGCACGGTGAAGACCTGGGCAAAGTCGAGGCTCGGTTCGAAGGCATAGCGCTCCAGGTGAGTGTGTACCAGGCGGTCGGCCTCGGGGCTCTTGGCACGGATGATGCCGCGGAACAGCCAGGTAATGAGCACGCCTTCGAGCCCGGCGTGGCGCAAGCACAGCTTGCGGGTCAGAGGGGCGAGGGTGTCGAGCCAACTGCGCACCGGCGCCAGGCTGTGCTTGCCCGCCTCGGCATAGAGGGTGAGCCTGCTGCCGGTGAGCGGCGGCTCGCCGTGCGCCAGCATCTTGCGATAGCGCCCATGGCGGCTGCCTTCGGCGTGGATCACCTCGCCGTTGGCGTCGAGGTACACCCACACGTGCTCGAGCTCGTAGAGGTGGGTGATATCCCAGTCCCACCAGAGGGCGTACTCGATGGCGGTGTCGGTGCCGCGTTTGCCCCGCTGCTCGAGCTCGACGTAACGGTGAGCCGAAGGGGAATGGACGCTGCGGCGAAAGATGGTGTAGCCCACGACGAGCGGCACAAAGGGCTCACGGGCGTCGAGGAGCAGGATGGGCGCGTACTGCGCCGCCAGCGCGCGGCCCGGGTCGGGGCCGGCATAGGCGGCAGTCAACTCGGCGACTGTGGGCTCGACCGAAGGATCGTACACGCGTGCCCTCCCACCAGATAGCCAGCACAAGAGCGAGAGATACATGCTCGCTACAGCACTAGTCGTGCCAGTGTGCCGCTCAGGAACTTGTCATTGCGAGTACCCCAGGGTTCGCGGAACCCTGTGCCTAGCATAGAACCTTGACCTGTCATTGCGAGGAGGCCGCAGCCGACGAAGCAATCTCCACGTCGCGATCGGGTGCTGGCGCACTTGGGGATTGCTTCGTCGGCTGCGGCCTCCTCGCAATGACAGTGTGGCCAGGGGAGCGAACTCAGTTGCGCCCCTGCCGGCTTGCGGTAGAATAGGCGTCGATCTGTCACTGTAGATATGCACAAGGAGTCGGGAATGCCACACCTCTTCTCTTCGTTCACCATGCGCGGGCTTGCGCTGCGCAACCGTATCATGATGTCGCCGATGGCCATGTACTCGGCGGGCGAGGATGGCGCTGCGACCGACTGGCACCTGGCGCACTATGGGGCGCGGGCGGTGGGCGGCGTCGGGCTGATTGTCTGCGAGGCGACCGCGGTCGAGCCGCGGGGCCGCATCACGACGCGTGACCTGGGGCTGTGGGACGATGGCCAGGTGGAGCCCTTGGCGCGCATCGTGCGCTTTTGCCACGAGCACGGTGCGGCTGTGGGGCCGCAGTTGGCCCACGCTGGCCGCAAGGCGTTCAGCGATCACAAGGGCGTGGGCCCGCAGGCGCCCGTGGGGCCAAGCGCCGTGGCCTATGACGAGGGCTGGGTGCTGCCGCAGACGCTCTCGGCCGGCGAGATCGACGCCATCGTTGCCGCCTTTGGCGCGGCGGCGCAGCGCGCTGCTGCCGCCGGCTGCGATGCCGTCGAGATCCATGCAGCCCACGGCTATCTGCTGCACCAGTTCCTCTCGCCGCTCGCGAACCGCCGCGATGACGAGTACGGCGGCACGCCGCAGAACCGTGCCCGGCTGCTGCTGCGCGTCGCCGCGACCGTACGCGAGGCCTGGCCGGGCGAGAAGCCCATCCTCGTGCGCCTTTCAGCCACCGACTGGACGGAGGGCGGCCTCACCGTCGATGACACGGTGGAGGTGGCGCGCCTGCTGCAGGCGCAGGGGGTCGATGCTGTAGACTGCTCCTCGGGGGGGCTGCTGCCGCTGCCGCCGCCCAAGATCGGCCCCGGCTACCAGGTGCCCTTTGCCGAGCAGGTGCGCCGTGACGCTGCTGTGCCCACGGTGGCTGTGGGCTTGATCTCGACGCCGGAGCAGGCCGAGGAGATCATCCTCAACGAGCGGGCCGACCTGGTGGCCCTGGGCCGTGAGCTGTTGCGTGATCCCTACTGGCCGCTGCATGCGGCGCGGCGGCTGAGGCACGAGGCCGCCTGGCCCTGGCAGTACGAGCGGGCCAAGTAGGGGCGGGGCAACCCCGCTGTTAGGGCGGGCAACCCCGCTGTTAGGGCGGGGCAACCCCGCCCCTACTCGATCCACCAGTCCTCGTTCTCGGCGGTGGGCCAGCGTGGCGGAAAGAGCGCGTCGAGGAGGGCGAGCAACGGCGCCGGGGCCTGGAAGCCGGGCCAGGTGGTCATCTCGCTGGCGCCGTAGGTGCCGACGAGCAGCGGGGCGAGCCCGTTGCTCGGCAGGCGCAGCACCCCCTGGGTGACGCCGTCGCGCGGCGCCGCCTGGACGGCGCCGGCATTGATCTCCAGGCTGGCCGATCCGCGTTCAGTGTCGATGGCGATGTTGCCTTGCCAGCCGGCGTAGGTCGAGAGGGCCAGGCGGCGTGTCAGCGCCGGGGCCAGCGCGTCGAGGGCGCCGCCGAGGTCGAGCACCTTGGCCTGATCGGCGTGGCCCCAGCGGCTGCCGCGCACCACGGGGCCGGTGAGCCGCGCCTCGCCACCCGCCAGCACGGCAGCACGCGCCAATGGGTGATCGGGTGGCAGGGGCAGGTAGACCGTGGCCAGCCCCGCGGCGCGCGCTCGCCTGCCCAGAACGGCGAGCAGCGACTGCGCGCCGCGGCCGTCGGGCGCGACGGCAGCCTCGACGACGCGCAGCTTGCTGCGCACCCCCCGCTGCTCGACCCAGGCATAGCCCGCAACCAGCCCGCCCGCGTCCTCGAGGATGGTCACATCCGTCATCGCCGGCTCGAGCCAGTGCCAGATGCCCGCCGTGCGTTCTTCTTGGGTCGGCACAGCACAGTAGGTGGCTGCGTAGAGGGCGGCCACATCGGCCAGGTCCTCGGCGCTGAAGGGACGGGCGCGGCCGGCGAGCGGCAACTCTGCAGCGACCTCGGCGGGCAGGGTGGCCTCGGCGTGGTGGCGCACCGGCGCAAAGCCGAAACGCGCGTAGCGCTGGATGGAGCCGTGCAGCCAGGCCAGCGGCAAGCCCTCTTCGCTCAGGAAGCGCAGGCTATCGTCGAGCAGGGCGCCAAAGAGCCCGCGGCGGCGATAGTCGGGGTGGGTCAAGACGTTTTCGACAAAGCCGGCGTCGAGCGCTACCCCGTCGATGAGCCAACGGTCGTGACGCAGGAGTGCCGCGCTGGCCACGCGGCCGTCGAGCTCGACAAAGCGGGTGAACTCGGGGCGGTAGCGCAGGTGGCGCAGGCGACGTTGGCACGAGGCCTGCTCGGCGGGGCCTTCGACCTCGCCAAAGAGCGCCGCCACGCGCTCGAAAGCGGCTGGGTCCTCGGCGATGCGCACGGTCCATTCGGGCATGGCTTGCCTCCATCGGCGCTTCTGCTGCCCAGCATACCCCATGCCACGCGGCCTCGAGGCATACGGCTTTCGCGCATACTACAACCGTACTTGGCACGTGACTGCTCAGCCTGTCATTGCGAGCCGCAGCGAAGCGATCCCCAGCCATGCGCGTCACGGCCACGTTGGAGATTGCTTCGCTGCGGCTGTTGAGAAACTTCCCGTTTGTCATTGCGAGGAGGCCGCAGCCTCCTCGCAATGACAGTCGCAGTTTCTGTGCTTGCCCATGCCGCGCAGCGGCATGGGGTACTCGCAATGACAGGCTGAGCAGTTGCCTTGGCGCTGCCACTGCCGGCCATCCAGGTAGGTGCCGGTTGATACGCTGCGCATCCGCCCGGCCTGGCCCGGAGGGGGGCTCTTGGGCTGGTTGGCCCGCCAAGAAGACCCCCAAGAGGCCCCGACGCAGCCGGCTGCTGCGATGGGTTCGTTCGGCATTTTCAGATGTTGCTGCGCGGGTAGTGGCCGCGATGGCTATGGCTTCGTTTCTCGACTGCGCTGTGCCGGCGGTTGGGGGCAGGCGACGGTCTGGGTTCGTTTCGTATTCCTGCGATGTGCGTCGTGCGCCTGGCCCGAGGCGACGCGGCGAGGGGTGGCTGCGCCAGGCACAGCCACCTGGGCAGGACGAGGAGCGCTTGCGAGGTCGTGTTGCCGGACATGGCGGAGCTCCTGGGCGCGGCGCACTGCGTCGCGCCGATCAAAGGCAAACGCAAACGGGCCTCCGCCGACAGATGTCGATGCAGGCCTGATGGCCGAGACGCGCGGCGCCGAGGCAGCCGCCACTGCACACGGCGCCGTGCGGCTGACTGCGGGTGACCTGGGCCGTGCGCCTCGCCGCCACGAGGAGCCAGGCTATGGCCACCCAGCAGTACTAATGTTCTAGGGGCAGAGTAGCACAGAATCCGTGTGGAGTCAATAGGCCAACCTTAAAATTCGGAGAATCTGGGTGGAGGCGAGGAGGGAGCCTTCGCGCGAGGCGACTGGCGCCTGATGAGGGCGCTGTTGGTGCGGTCAGGTTGGCTAATCAGGACTGCCCCCGCTCGAGGCAGGGGTATATCCCAGAATCGTCTGTGCAACAGGCGTATGTTGCGCACACCGCTCCGCTCAAGGCTCCCGTTAAGCCTCGGGCTACAGAGACAAAGCCCTGCGGCCTCGCGCTTCGACCTGTCTACGCTTGACCTGAGCTGTCTCCCACCATGGACGCGTGTCTCCCGAGATCACGGTGTTCAGGGGCGACACCAGCCACATGGGGGCTTTGTGTAGCCCGAGGCTTGACGGGAGCCTCGGGCGTGAGCGGCAGACGCCCAGACCATACGCATCATTCGGGCCTGAAATACACAGACGATTCTGGGATATACCCGCTCTGGGTTGTGGTCTGCCACCTGGTCGTGTATAATCGTGGTATTGGACTTTATCCCCTGGCTCTGCCAGGGCACGCGCGCCGGGCTTGCAGGCCGGCTTGCCGCCATTTATCGAGTCCTCATTCTTCGTGTCCCTTCGCCGGGTGGCAGGCGGCCGGAGGCCCCGCGACTGGAGGAGAGCACCGTGAGCGACCAGCCAGTGCGGAAGGGTTCCGTGCGCATCGTCACCGACACGACGGTCAATCTCCCACCGGGCTACGCCGAAGGGCACCACATCGAGGTGGTGCCCCAGGTGATCATCTTCGGCGAAGAGAGCCTGCTCGAGGCCTACGAGATCTCGAGCGCCGAGTTCGTGCGCCGTCTCAAGACCTCGGCGCACCTGCCCAAGACGGCAGCGCCGCCGCCCGGCGAGTTCGTGGCCGCCTACCGGCGGCAATTGGCCGAGGTCGAGACCATCATCTCCATCCATCCCACGACCGATGCCAGCGGCACCGTGCGCTCGGCGGAGACGGCGAAGGAGGAGTCCTTCCCTGATGCCGACATTCGCATCATCGACACGCGCACCATCGGCGGCGGCCTGGGCGCCATGGTCATGGCGGCGGCCGAATGGGTCGAGGCCGGTGTGGGCGCGGGCGAGATCGTGCGCCGGTTGCAGGGCCTGATCCCACGCAGCCGCACCTACTTTGTGATCCGCACCCTCGAGTACCTGCAGAAGGGGGGGCGCATCGGCGGCGCATCGGCGCTGTTGGGCAGCATCCTGCAGATCAAACCCATCCTCGAAATCCGGGGTGGGCGCGTCGAGGTGCTGGAGAAGGTGCGGGCGCAGAACCGGGCCATGGGGCGCCTGCTGGAGCTCGTCGCCGAGCAGTGCCCACGCTCGAGTGATGCGCGCGTGTGCGTGATGCATGCCGATGCTCCCGAGGAGGGGCAGCACCTGCTGGACGAGCTGCAGCAGTTGCTCGGCGTGAGCGACATCCCGCTCTACGAGCTTGGCGCGGCCATCACCACCCACGCCGGGCCGGGCGTGGTTGGCGTCAACTTCCTGGTTGAGTAAGGGCCACACCGTCGGTCCGCTCACCAGCGAAGCCGGGGCCGGCAACCGGGTGTGACGCTGCGCACTCGCCCGGTTCGGAACCATTCAGGCGGGGTTTTGGCGGGTTGGTTGTGCTGGCCGGCTGCCCCTGGCGCGCCCGCGGGCGCGCCAGGGGCAGCCGGCCAGCACAACCAACCCGCCAAAACCCCTTCCTGTTGTCTGGTGTGGTCTCACAGCGGTCTTTCGTACATGCGGTGCATCTTGTAGAAATCGATCCCCAGGCCGCGCAGCTCGCGCTGCATGTTGCCATTGTCTACGCCGACTTGCACCAGGTCGGCATGCTCGAAATGCCCCTCCAGCAGGCTCTTGTGCATCTCGCTGAAGAGGATGGCCGTGCCGCCGAGGCCGCGGTATTGCTCGACGATGCCCGCGCCGTTGATGTTGACCCAGCGCGTGCGCTTGAGCTCGAGGAGCAGGTCGGCCCAGCCGAGGGGCCAGATGCGCCCGCGGGTGCGCTGCATCGCTGCCGAGATATCGGGGTAGGCGAAGAGATAGCCGATGGGCTCATCGCCCTTCATGACGATCTTGATCAGCCTGGGGTCGGCATACGAGAGCAATTGTTCGGCCATCACCCGCAGCTCGTCGTCGGTGAGGGGGACGTTGCCGGTGGTGCCGGCGAGCGCTTCATTGTAGAGCCTGCCGAGCTTGGGCACCAGCGCGCGCAGGTCGCGCCGCGACGTAAAGCGCGCGATGGATAGCCCGCGATGCTTCATAATCAGCTCGGCCGCGCGGTGGATGCGCTCGGGGAAGGGCGCCGAGCGGTGCAGGTAGCCCGAGACGATATCGCCCGACCCGGTGAACCCGGCGGCCTCGACGAGCGCCCCATAGTAGGGCAGGTTGTAGGGGATGCCGAAGGCGGGGCGGTGCTCAAAACCTCGCACCAGCAGCCCCAGCCCGTCGAGTGCGGTAAAACCCTTGGGGCCGACGAGGCGCTCGAGCCCCCGGCCACGCGCCCAGGCAAACGCGGCGTCGAATAGGCCCTGGGCGGCGCCGGCGTTCTCGGCGCACTCGAAGAGGCAGAAGAAGGCCGTGCGCTCCTTGTTGAATTCGTTATAGTTGTGGTTGTCGAGCACGGCGATGCGGCCGGCCACGCGGCCGTCGGCGACGGCGAGGAAAAAGGCTGCATCGGAGTGGCGGTAGAAGGGATGGCGCCGGTCGAGCACGTGCCGGGCCTCGGGCGCGAGGGGTGGCACCCACTGGGGCGTGCTGCGGTAGAGGACGAAGGGCAGGTCCAGGAACTGCCGCACCTGGCGGCGGTCGCCGGTGTCGAGTTGGATGATCTCCATGGCACCTCCTCACAGGGTTTTTGGGGATGCCTGGCGCTATCGGCCCGCCCGCGGGCGGGCCGATAGCGCCAGGCATCCCCAAAAACCCTGGCCCTGATGGTGGCTACAGCGCCCGCTGGTACATGCGGTGCATCTTGTTAAAGTCGATCCCCAGGTCCCGCATCTCGCGCTGCATCTTGTCGTTGCTGACCGAGATTTGCACCCCCTCGGCATGCTTGTAGCCCCCGGCGACGGCGGCCTTTTGCAGCTCCGAGAAGAGCACGGCCGTGCCGCCGAGGCCGCGGTACCTTTCGACCACGCCGCCCCCGTTCACATTGATCCACTTGGTGCGCTTGGACTCGATGAGGATGTCGAGCCAGCCGAAGGGGAAGAGGCGGCCCTTGCAGCGCTGCAGCGCCGCCGAGATGTCGGGGTAGGCGAGCAAAAAGCCCACCGGATCATCGCCTTTCATGACGACCATGATCAGGCTCGGGTCGGCGATGGGCAGCAACTGGTCGGCCATGGCCTTGATCTCGTCTGCGGTCAGCGGCACCTGGTCGAAATTGGCGCCCACCGAGCGGTTGTACATCTCGCCGACCTGGGGGATGATGGCGCGCAGCTCGCGCTTGTTCTTGAGGCGCAGGATGCGTAAGCCCCGCCGGCGCTGCACGATCTCCGACAGGCGGTGGATGTGCTCTGGGAAGGGCGCGCTGACGTCGAGTTGGCCCGAGACGTCGTCGTCGAGTCGCTCAAAGCCGGCCGCCTCGATGAGGGCCTGGTAGTAGGGTGGATTGTAGGGGATGCCGATGGCCGGGCGCAGGTCGAAGCCCTTGACCAAGAGCCCCATGCCGTCGAGGGCGGTAAAGCCCTTGGGACCGACGATGCGCGTGAGGCCCCGCGCGCGCGCCCAGGCACAGGCAGCCTCGAAGAGCGCCCCCGAGGCTTCGAGCGAGTCCTCGCACTCGAACAGGTAAAAGAAGCCGGTGTTCTCGTGGTGGAAGGCGTTAAAGTTGCGGTTGTCGATGGCGACGATGCGCCCGACCGCGCGCCCACCGTCAACCGCCAGAAAGAAATCGGCTTCCGAGTGCCGGTAAAAGGGGTAGCGGCGGCGGTCGAGAATCAGTTGCATGTCGGATGCCAGCGGCGGCACCCACTGCGGGGTGTTGTGGTAGATGCGGAAGGGCAGCTCGATGAATTGCCGCACCCGGCGGCGGTCGTCGGTGTCGATCTGGATGATGTCCATGAGGCCTCCCAGGGATGATACACAGGATGGATTACACCATTGCGTGTACCAGTATACCTCCGAATGCTACGGCCGACAATGCTGAGTAGAGCCTAAAGAAACCCCATTCTCAGGGTTTTTGACGGCCGGCGCAGCGCGACGTACAATGCTGACAGTCTGGCATCTGAGGGGATTGGGAGGTCATGCCATGCAATGGAAGGCAGCGCGGTATCGGACCTTGTGTGCTGTTTTGGCGATCATGCTGCTGGCTGTGGGCTGCGCAGCGCCGCCGGTGCCCACACCGCAGCCGCCGTCGGCGGCCGATGTGGCCTGGCTGGGCACGCTGCAGGCCTTGACCGCGGGCGAGACGACGCTGGCGGTGACGGCCGAGGCACCAGGCACCTCCTGGGCCGAGCCGGGCCGCGAGGCAGCGGTGCTGACGGTGTGGCTCGACGGCGCCTATGCGGGCGATATCGTGCTCTTCATGGGCGCTGAGCCTCACGACTATGGCTTTGCCCTGGGGCCGGTGCAGGCCGGGCCGCACACCGTGCTGCTGGCGCCGGCAGCCGACAAGGGCGCGATCGCGCCGGTGCGGGTGAGCGACGTGCAGCTCACGACCTACGGCCCGCAGGATGCGCTGTACCCCGTGCTGCGCCACAGCCCGCTCATCTATGGCCGGCCGGCAATGAACCGCTCCGATACCCCGCTCCTTGCCTACCATGAACGAGCCGAGGCCGGAGGTGGGACCACCATCTCCTACACCGTCATCTTTTCCAACGAGGACGGTGGCACCAATCCACCCGCGCTGATGGCCCGTTGGGGCCGCGTGACCGATATCGAGTGGGTCTACAGCGTCACCCTCGATGCGGCGGGCAACCGTGTGGCCGACGAAATCCAGGCCGGGGGCCACCGCACGGTGCCCTTTGGCGGCGAGCGCCGCGGCGAGCATCCG